>ERZ869936.2760-NODE-2760-length-9977-cov-6.321609_pt1 | contig 9977 bp, 23 predicted proteins | sample MGYA00520876_ERZ869936 | MGnify/ENA primary metagenome ERZ869936 (study PRJEB32218, sample SAMN09650985) | biofilter metagenome | isolation source: enrty point of leading RO module | place: Saudi Arabia: Thuwal, RO plant located on Red Sea | collected 2016-02-17 ... | reverse complement strand
TCGGCTTCGGCTTCGGCTTCGGCTTCGGCTTCGGCTTCGGCTTGGGCTTCGGCTTGGGCTTGGGCTTCGGCTTGGGCTTCTCGGCGAGCTGCTCGGCGCGCTCGAACCAGCGCGGAACGGCCGTGTAACGGCCGCTCGAGACGTCGCGCCAGCGGCCGGCGGCGTCCTGAAACTTGCGCTTGTTCGCTGCTTCGGCTTTGCGACGCGAAAAGGGCCGAGCCACGAGCCGCCGCGCTCGCTCGGCCGTGAGCGGCCGTCGCGCTTCGGCTTCGGCCGCGGCGCGACGTTCGGCGGCGACGTGCCAGCGCGGCCGGCGCGTGAACGCACCGGTGGCGATCTCGCGCCATCGGCCCGAGCCGTCTTGATACTTGCGACGCCCCTCGGCGAGGGCGCGTTTTCGCGAGAGCCGTTTCGGTCGCGTCGCCATCGAGAGCCCGGGTCCGCCGGCCCAGCCGCAGCTAGGCCGGCGTCATCGGGAGCTTCTCAAAACGGAGCGTCGCCGCCTTCGGCCGAGGCTTGCAGCGCGATCTCCGGGATGCGACCTGCGCGGCCCTTGAAACTGAGCTTGAACCGCCAGAACGTGTTACCGCTGCGCGTCTTGGTCGTGCCGAGCGGCAAGATCCAAACGTCGCACTGGTGCTCGACGTAGGGCCGGAGCCGCTCGAGCGCTTTCTTCTCGTCGACGGCGACGATGGCGCCCGCGCCGAGCGTCACGGGCTCTTTCTCGCCGACCGGCACGACCGTCGCTGGCGCGGCGAGCTTGACCACGTACAGAAACCCGGGCTGGTTCTGCTTGGGCTCGAAGCCGAGGATCTTGCCGAGCAACGGCTCGTCTTTCGTCGGCTTCCACCATCCCTCGAACTCGCCCGGCAAGTCCGAAAAACCGGCCGGCGCTCGCGCCTCGGCTCCGTTGCCGCCTTTCTGCGTTTGCGTCTGCGTCATATCTCTACCTCTCTCGCAAAAAGCCCCTCGGCCTTTGATCGAGACCATCCCGAAGCCTCGGAGCGTGAGCCATCGTTGTTACACCCGCGGCAGCCGACTCGGCAAGTTTCGATCTCGGCATTCGTGATTTCGGCGCGTTTCCGAGCCGCTACGAAGCGGCGCTTGCGCGCCGGCACGAGTCCGGCTAGAAGTCAATCACCCTCTACCTCGTTTGCCCCCGGGGACACACCAACCATGGTTAAGCCCACCCGCACGAAACCCGACTTACGTACCGCGGCCTCGACGACTGTTGCCTCCGTCGTCAGGCGCGCGGTGCTTTTGGGTGTGCGCGACCAGCGCGCCTATCGCCGCGACCGATCGGCGACCGAAATCCTCGAGACGCTCACCGCGGGCTCGCTCGTCGGTCACCGCGAGGCGCTCGTTGCCGCGTACAGGCTCGGCCGGTTTCACGTGGCCATCGAAAAGGCGGCGTCGTGAAGGTGCCTTGGAGCAAGGATTGGCCCGGGGGCAGCTGGAAGTTGTCTCAAGCTGCCGAAGACTTGGCCGCGTCGCTTCGTTTCGTGCACGAGGGAGACTTTTCGGCCGCCGAAGCCGAGACGGTCTCGGCGTTTCGGTGGTTCTGTAAAGCGATCGGCGATTTGAAAATATGACACGCATCTACGTCAACCAACACGAGACCGGCTGGGAGTGGGCGGTCGGCAATGGATCGGAGCGGCCGACCGAATGGTCCGAGCTCTCGACCCGCGGCGGCCGGCCCATCGACGCCTCGGCCACCGACCGGGCGCTCGCGCGACATGCGCGCCGCGCGGCCGACGTCGGCCTCGTCGACGTCACCATTCGCCGCATCGGTCACGAAGGCCGCTCGATCGTCACCCACCGCCAGGTCGTCAGGTGAATGCGTCGCAAAGCCGCTGCCGCCACCGACGAGCCGAAACAGCTCGTGCACCTCAGCCTCGACGTGCTCGTCGAAGGCGACAACGCGCGCAAGGTGTACCGGAAGATCCCCGAGCTTGCGGCGGCCATCGCGACCGAGGGACTCATTCACCCGCTGTGGGTCCGCGACCAGAACGACGGGACCTACCGGATCGTCTCGGGCTTTCGGCGGCGCCGAGCCCTGCTTCTCGTGCGCCACAAGCCCGCGCTCGACGACGAGGGCGACGAAGCCAAGCTCAGCCGACTCGTCGACTTGCGACTGCTCGGACCGCACCGGTTCGAGTCGGTGCCCTGCTTGCTCTTCGAGGGCGACGAGCTCGACGAGGCGCTCGCGAATCTCGGCGAGAATCTCGGCCGAGACGACTTGAGCGTCTGGGAGCTCGCGTGCCGATTCGCCCAGCTGCGCGAGCGCTTCGGCCTCGTGGGCCAGGAAATCGCCGACCGGCAGGGGCTTTCGAAGAGCTACGTGAACAAGGTGCTTCGCGTCCACGACAACGCGGGGCCGGAGCTGCGCCGAGCGCTCGAATCGGGTGCCGAGTACCGCAGCGAGAGCATTTTCACGGCGCGGCGCATTCTGAGCTGCGCCGCGTTGCCACACGACGCGCAGAAAAAGGAGCTCGATAGATGGCACGGACGAACGGGGATACTGACGAGGGACCCGTCGGCGCCGAAGACGCCGAAGACGGGACGGATGGTGAGCTACGGCAAAGCGGCGACGATGCTGCTCGAGCTCGAAGCGAAGGGGATGGCCGAAGCGGCGACGACGCTCAGGTGGGCGATGCGCCTCGGCGAGAGCCCCCTATCGAAGAGCGAACCGAACGAACCGACGGAGAGCACGTAGCCACGGCAGCGCTCAAGAGCGCGTTCGCCGCCGAGCCGTTCGACGACGCAACCGAGCGCGCGTCGACGAGCGCGAAGGGCGATCCGGGCCGGCTACGCGCGGGCATTTTGTTCGTGTTGCCAGCCGACATGCGGCCGATGATGGTGCCGCTTCTCGAAAAAATGGAGCGCCTCGAGCTCGCGGTGCTCATGGCTGCGCTCGGCCGCGTGTGGCGGCAGGGCTATGGGGGCGGCCATGCCGACGCGCTGCGCGGCCGCTATCTCGACCCGGGGCCCCCGGACGATTCGCAGGAGCCGAACTAGTGCGCGGCGTCGAACCCGCCATCGTCGGCCGGCTCAGGGCGCCCGACGGATTTCGAATCGAAATCGACCGCATCGGCAAAGAGCGCTACCGCTTCGTCTACGCCGAGCGGTGTCCGAACAAGCGAGTCCGCGAGCGCACGTTTCGGCTCATGGCTCGAACGCTGCCACCGACCTGCGTCGCGGCGCTCGACGATGATTGCATCAGACTGAGCGGCGAGCTGCCCCTCGAAACGATTTCGGACATGATGATCGGCGAATTTTTGCCGTGGTCGGCCTTCGGAACTCAGTCACTCGGCACGCTGTTTGCGATGCTAGCTCGAAAGGTCATGCTTCCGTGACCCCTCTCGAGCGGGGCATCGGCCGGCTACGGCGGCGCGTCGAATACCTGCTCGACGTGCCGAAGGGCTATCACAAGCACCGCGAAGAGGTCGAAGAGCTCGAAGCCGTGCTCGCGCTGCTCGAACCCGGCTCCGACCGCATTCGGCCCGTCGTGCAGCTCGTCGCCCGCCGTCACGGCCTCGGCGTCCGTGAGCTGCTCGGCCGCGGCCGCCGAAGCCCTCATGCTCTGTCGCGACACACCGCGATGTGGCTGGCGCGACACTGTCTTTTGCCGACGCCGAGCTACCCCGAAATCGGCCGCAGCTTCGGCCGCGACCACACCACCGTCATGAACGGATGCCGGCGGGTCGCAGAGCGATACGCAGCCGACCCCTGGTTTCGGCGGCAGGTGTGGGAGCTGGTGAGGGAGCTGCATCGCGACCACCGCGATGAAGCGAAGCATTCGTGGCAGCCGTGGATGGCGGCGGACGCGGCAAAGGAAATCGAGCCATGGCAGTAGAAGAGTCGGATACGCCTACCTGCATGACAGTCCTGCGTTCGGTCCACAGCGCAGACCGAGGGAAGGTGTGCGGGCGCCCGGCGAAACATCGGCTCGGTGAGCGCTGGTTCTGCGGCATCCACGAGCCGCGAGCGTTGCAGGATCGGATCGACCGGATTCGCTACGGGCCCAGAACGGATCGGAAGAGGGTGGGCGGTCACGATGAAGAACGAGCGGCCACCTACGGAGCGGGAACTCGCGCGCGCCGTGCGGGTGCTTTTTCGAGGCTACCTCGACAGTCCAGACGAGTGCGACGGTCTCGATCTCCAGACGGTGAGGATGACACCGGCCGCGTGGAGCTACGCCCGATCAATTCTCGACCGGCTCAAGCAGCCCGTAACGGAGGAGTCGTAGTGAAGAACGTCCCCCGATCAATTACGTTCTACTTCGGCTGTGTGACCGACATCGTGAGCGGACCGGGTGGGCATGACTGCGAAGTGACCTGGGGCGTCAAGTGGGGTTCTTGGTTTTGGGGACGACGCAAGCTCGTCAGAATTGAACGGTCACGATGAGGAACGGGATCTACCTAGCCAGTAAGATGCGACACGCTGCCAAGTGGCGTGAGCTTCGCGACCAGGGTCTCCCAGTCATCTGCACTTGGATCGACGAAGCCGGCGAAGGCGAGTCGGCGAGCCTAGAAGACTTGTGGCTTCGGTGCATTGGCGAAGCATCAAACGCGGCGTGCGTCATTCTTTACGCCGAGCCAGATGACGTCCTCAAGGGCGCGTTCATCGAAGTCGGTGCAGCGCTCTCATCCGGCGTCCCCGTCTACGTGATCGGGAAGCAGCCTCGGTGGTCGTGGTGCGAGCACCCGCTCGTCCGTGAGTGCAAGAGCGTCGAGGACGCGTTGTGTCTATGGAATCCGGCGCGAGAGCGACACCCGGACTGGCGCAGAGGCTACTAGGAGCACGGGATGAAGAAGGGTTGCGACCTAGACGAGCTTGCTCGACTCGCGGCCGAGGCGACGCCTGGACCATGGTTTTTCAATTCCTACTCCGGCGTGTTCAGCGAGCCAAGAGTGCGAGAGTACGACGAGGCGGAGAGCAAGTTGGCGGAGGACGCTCCGGACTCTGAGTGGGGCAAGCTGCCCGAGCCGCTCGTGTGCTCGGTTCCGACTGTCGCGGGAGACACTGGCACCGAGCAAGGGCGCAAGGACGCCGCGTACATCGCGGCAGCGTGCAATGCGGTTCCGCTCCTGCTCGCTGAAATCAGGATCCTGCGGGCTAGGAGTACGGGATGAAGAATGAACGAGAACGAGCCTTACTGCCCGGTGCGTATCCTACGCCGCTGGCTCGACGTGTCGGGCATCACGAGCGGCCACGTCTTTCGGCCCGTCAATCGCTGGAACCGGATCGTCGTCTACGGCGACCGCATCGGGCTGTGGCCGCAGTACATCGACAAGGTGGTCAAGAAGCTCATGCGCCGCGCCGGGCTCGACCCGAAGGGCTACGGCGCTCACTCACTCCGCGCCGGCTTCGTCACGCAGGCCGCGCTCATGGGTAAGACGGAGAGCGAGATCATGCGGCACACCGGCCACGGGTCGTTCACGATGGTCCGGCGGTACATCCGCGTGGCCGAGCTGCACAAGTTCAATGCTACGAAGGGAATCGGGCTGTGAACACCTGCCGTTTCTGCAAACTGACCGATTACGACAAGGGTCCGGGCCCTCTCATCCAGTACGGTGTGCGGCATTACGCACACGGGCCGTGCATCGCAAAACGCAAGGGCGTTGCTGCGGTGGCAGCACTCCCACGCTGGATGATCGAGCATCAGTTACCGCTCGGGCACATGCGTCGCGCAGGCGTTGACGTCGTAGCTCTGATGGCCGCACGAGACGCTATCTGTGGCGATATGGAAAACGCCGGGCGGCTTGGCGCCGACACCGCAAAGGCCGTTGCTCGCGAGTACCTTATGCGGGTGAGCGCATGACTGCCGAAGAAAAGTCGATGGCGCTCTACATGATTGATCTGTTGTGTGAGGCTAATGCCGAAGGTGAGCGTATGCGTCTCGTAGACGACGCCATCTTCCGCAAGCGTGGTGATCTTTCTAAAGCTGGCCCGGCGCACTTCGCCGTCTCTGACGGCGAGAAGACGTTTCGGATCGAAGTGCGTGAGTACCCAGCAATTTTCGACGAGGTCTAGGTGGCACTGTTGAAGAAGTCTGTAACTCCAAAGCGAGTCGCCGGATGCGCCTTTGTCCTTGGGTGGTCTCTGGGATGGTTGTGCGCCCTTGGCTCCGCGCTCGCATGGGCCTGGTGGCAAGCATGAAGAATTACGAGGTACCGTGGGCTTGGTTCGTCGGGGGCACGTTGGTCGGAGCACTCGCCATGCGGCTTTTGCTGAGCTGGGTGCTGTGAAGAAATCCGACGCTGAGCTGGGTGCTGTGAAGAAATCCGACTTCTACGACGTCCTGAATGCGGCCATCCAGATCGGCCTTTGCGCCCTCGCGCTGGCCGCCTGGACTTTGCTCACGCTCGCCATGTGCAGCTGCGCCGCCGAGCCCTTCTCGGCATCGGCCGCGGCCCTCGAAGCCGGAGCGGGCCCCGTCAAGCTCGGCCGGCTGCCCGATGATGCGGCCCCGAACCGTGCCGACGCGGCAACCAGCCGAGACGTCGCGCTCGTCGATTCCGCCGCGACGGCCGATGCCGAGGCCGAAGCGGCGTTCGACGGCGCCCCGGCCACCGACGCCGCTCGAGACGGCCCCGACGGCCCGGAAACCGGCGCCCGGGACGCGGAAAACGAGGCCGGCCGGCCCCCGTGGGACTGCACGTTCGCTCGAATCAACTCGGAAGACGCCTGCGACTGCCGACCCGAAAAGCCGGAAGTGCAAGCGGCCGAGTGCCCGGCCGTCTATGCTTGCTGCGCTCGGCTGAGCGCTGATATCTGTCGCTGCTCGGGGCCGGTGTTCTGCCTCGACGCAGCCGAACGTGGCTGGCCGCTCGTCGCGACTTGCCCGTGACGGGCAGAAAGGGATGGTGAAGTGATGATCCGATTCGAACCCGACATGTATACGGTCGACGAGCGTCGGCTGTTGCCCGGCTTTTTCACGGTCGGCCTGAGCCAAGGCTACGAGATGCTCGAAGGCTACCTGCGCATGCACGGTCGCCTCGTCGCCGAAGGCTTCGGCGAGCTCGAAGCCGAGCGGCGCGTGCTTTGGCAGAGCCGGTGCGCGTGGGATCTGGCCGACGGTCTGCACCGTTGGCACGTGCGCGGCCGCACGGCGGCCGATGGTCACAGCCGCGAACCGGCCACGAGTCGCATCAAGCTCACCGCTCGCCTCATGGGAACGAGCCGATGAGCCAGCAACCGGCCGCGCCGCCGCAAATCACCATCGCGCTCGGAGGCTCCGTCTCCGAAGACGGCAAGATGGCGATCGTGCACTACCAGATCGGCCCCACCCGACTCGACGTCGCGATTCCGGTCGACCAGCTGCCGACCGTCGTCAAGCTACTCGAAAACATCGCCGCGAAAGCGCGCTCGATGGTGCTGGTCCCTGGCTCCGGCAACCGAGAAGTCCAGTGACGGCCGCGGCCGACGCCGACGAGCCGTTTCCGCGTCTGCGCCGGCTCGTTCGCGACTACCAACTTCCGACGTATAGCGTCGAAATCTGGCGCCTCGAATGGGAAAAAGCGTCCTGGTCGAAGCGCCGTGCGTTCGTGCGCGTGCTCGTTCACCGAAGCCGCGTAAGAACCCTCGAGGCCCACGTCTGGTCGCCATCCGAATGGTGCTGGAACGAGCTTCACGCGACGACCGACCTGAGCGCGCCGGAGGATACGACCGACCCCGAAGCCTTCGGCCCCGACGTGCGGCGAGCGCTCGAGCTCGCCGCCCAAATCCTTTGGCCTTCGTGGGCTCGCTGAATCGCGCCGTCCTTCGCCGAGCCTTCGGCTTGGGCGACGTCGTCGAGCTGCTCGACGAGGCCCAGGCGAAACTTCCCAAGAGCCGGCAAGCCGTCGTCTGGCTCCCTCGCGACCGCCTCGATGGCGCTCGCTTCCCGCGGCCGTCGACCACCCGAGGCCGGCTTCGCGGCCAGAAAACCGATCGCCGGTTCGAGCTCGAAGACGGCCGGAGCTTGCACGCCGTCATTTTCGACGACGGCTGGGTCGAGCTGCACATCGACGCGACCCACCCGGCCGGCCTCGGCGGGGTGGCGTCGCACGTGATTCGCGATACACAAGGCTCCGAAGGCGCGGCCGCAGCCGCCGCGCTCGCGCTCGGCCTCGGCCTCGGCCCCATCGGCGCCGCGGCCACCGTCGCCACCGGCCTTCTCGTCGGCGCGAACGCTCCGGCTCGCAAGCTCACGGTCGCGAGCCGTTTTCACGAAAGGAAATCGAAATGGGATGGTGGCACGTCTGGATGCGAGAAGAATCCGAAGAGCCCGGAGGGGGAAACGCCGTCACGACTCAGCGAGGCGACTCGGCCGCCGAAGCTGCGGCAGCCGGCGCCGAGCATTTTCGCGACTACGTCATCGAGCGCGTCAGCGAGGCGAGGGTTTGCGTTCGTTGCGAGCACCCTGCCTGCCCATTTTGTCTCGACTGGTGCGACGACCTCGACTGCCTCGACGAAGGCCCTTGCGGCGAAGAAATGAAGTGCGTCTATGACTGACCAATCCTCGCCGCGCCGCTACGTCGCCTTCGACCTCGAAACCGTGCGGGACCTTTCGGTGGATTGGGAGCCGAAGAGCGAAGACAAGACGTTTCCTCCGCCGGCCGCGCACGAAATCATCTGCGGCGCGTTCGTGTCGTTCGACGTGCACGGCGTCTCGAACGCCACCGTCGTCGCCGCCGAAGTCCCGACGCTCGACCGGATGGCGCTCGAGCTGCGATCTCAGCCATGCTTCGTCACGTACAACGGCCGAGGCTTCGACTTTCCCGTGCTCGTGAGCCGGGCGCTCAAGCACGAGGTCACGCTGCCGCGCTACTTCGGCAAATACGGGCCGCGCTACCGCTACGGCTCCGAGCACATCGATCTACTCGACCAACTGAGCGACTACGGCGCCGCGCCGAGGATTTCGCTCAAGACGGCAGCGAGTCTCGTCGGTCTTCGCGCCAAGACGGCCGTCGATGGATCGGACGTCGAGACGTTGGTCGAGCAAGATCGGTTTGACGAAGTGCTCGCCTACTGCCTGCAAGACGCGGTCATTACCGCCGCGCTCGGCATGCGGTTTTTGCTCACGAGCGGATCGTGGACCGAGCAAATCTATGCTCGGCCGGCGGCCGGCCTTCGCGACCGGATCGAAGTCGACGAGCGCCTCGCGCCGCTGCGGGGCCATTCGTTTTGACCCGCGCCGAGCGCGAAGCGAAAGCGGCCTACCGGCGCCGAACCGTCTGCGACGACGCGGCCGAGCTCGCGTTCGTCGTCTTCGTCGGCGTGCCGTTCGTCGTGCTGTTCTGGGCGCCGTTCTGGACGTTGGCGCCCGTGCGCCGCAAGTCGTGATATCGTCGGCTTCGATGACCCGGCAATCTCCGAGCGGCCCCAAGCGTCCCGTCGTTCGCGTGCTCGAAACCGAAGAGGATCTGACCTTCGCGGCCAATCTGCCGTTCGCGGCCGTCGTGGCCGGCCGCATCGACATGTTTCCGGGCGGCGGAGTCATCGACGTGCGCTCCTCGATTGCCGGCCAATTCGCCGGAGCCGATCCGCTCAACTCGATCCGCTACGACCTCGTCGCGCTCGAGCTCTCGGCTTCCGGCGTTCCCACGGGAACCGAAGTGCGAGCTCCGGGCCGCGGCACGACCGAAAACGACACGACCGAGATCATTACCGTTCCGTACTTGCGGACTCTGCGAGTCGGTCCGGGCCCATGGCGCATCGAATTGCAGGTGCGAGTCATCGGTACCGATTTCAGCATCCTCGCGGCAAGCCTGCCGAACGGCAATCACGCGCTCCTCGAGATGTACGTCAGCGCATTTTTCGAAGAGCTCGAAACCCTCGAAAGCGACGTCTAGCCGCGGCCGAGCGCAGCCGCGAGCGCGCCGAGTGCGAGCACGGATGCGATGATGACGACGCCGGTCTTGGTCGGACCGGCTCGCGCGATCCGAGCCTGCGGAATCGAGTCGTCGGGGGGACCGGCCTCGATGGTCACC
>ERZ869936.2758-NODE-2758-length-9982-cov-7.802659_pt1 | contig 9982 bp, 10 predicted proteins | sample MGYA00520876_ERZ869936 | MGnify/ENA primary metagenome ERZ869936 (study PRJEB32218, sample SAMN09650985) | biofilter metagenome | isolation source: enrty point of leading RO module | place: Saudi Arabia: Thuwal, RO plant located on Red Sea | collected 2016-02-17 ... | reverse complement strand
CCGTCGAGGCGGGAGCCTCGGACGAAGTGAGCCCGCACACCTTGCGGCACAGTTATGCCACTCATTTACTGGAGGATGGGGTGGATTTAAGGTATGTGCAGGAGTTATTGGGTCATTCGCGCCCTGAGACGACGATGATATATACGCATGTAACGAGGAAAAGTCTGGCTGCCATTCGTAGTCCGTTCGACCGTTTATTCGACGACCTCCCCATTTCCGAATTACCGCAACTCCCCTAATTTATACTCTTTTGGATTTCAAGGGCTTCTTTGTATTTTAGTAGAGCCAATAACGAGTTAGCAGAAAGCGTATTTGACAGCATCACAACAATGAAACAGACGACTAAAAAATTAAACTAAGTAATACGACAAACAACTTTGACTGGTGGACAACAACATACAAACGAGACGACTTTGAAGCTAATCGGACTGATGAGCAGACCCACATTGCCACGCTCTAAAAAAATTAAAACACCCCCACCGCACGAAAAAAAAAATGAATTTCTATTGCCAGCCCGCAAGTGGCACATTTGGCTTTGCCCCACCCGCAAACCGACCCTTCGCAAAACCAAAAGAGCCACTTTTTAGCCAACGCACCGACAATAATTCGTATTTTGACCAAATTTTTATGTAGTGAAAAGAAATGAGTAAAAAGAGTTTATCAGAAAGAGATATTTGCACCAAGTTTATCACTCCTGCACTTGAAAAAGCAGGTTGGGATAAGCAAATTCAACTTTTGGAGGAAGTTTCTTTCACTGACGGTAAAATCTTTGTTCGGGGTAAATTGACAGCAAGAGGAAAAGGAAAAAGAGCCGACTATATTCTTTATTACAAACCGAATATTCCTATTGCAATTATTGAAGCAAAAGACAACAATCATTCAGTAAGAGCAGGTATTCAACAAGCTTTGGACTATGCTAAAATTCTTGACATACCTTGCGTATTCAGTAGCAACGGAGATGGTTTTCTATTTCACGACAGAACAGCAACAGATGGAGACATTGAAACAGAACTTGATTTAGAAAACTTTCCAACACCTGAGCAACTTTGGGAGAAATACAAAAAATACAAGGGTATTGAAACGCCAGTAGCTGAAAAAATTGCCTCACAAGACTATTACTTTGACGGAACAAGCCGTAAACCAAGATACTACCAACAAATTGCTGTAAACAGAACAGTTGAATCAATTGCCAAAGGACAAAACAGATTGCTTTTGGTGATGGCAACAGGAACAGGAAAGACATACACCGCATTTCAAATCATTCACCGACTTTGGAAAAGCGGAGCAAAAAAACGTATTCTGTTTTTAGCCGACCGAAATGCTTTGATTGACCAGACACGCAGAGGCGATTTCAAACACTTCAAGGATAAAATGACTGTGGTAAAACACAGGCAGGTTGACAAAAGCTATGAAATTTATTTATCGCTTTATCAAGGTTTATCGGGAAATGAAGAAGATAAAAACATCTACAAACAATTTTCGCCTGACTTTTTCGACCTGATTGTTATTGACGAGTGCCATAGAGGAAGTGCAAAAGAAGATAGTGCTTGGAGAGAAATCTTAAACTACTTCCATAATGCTACGCATATTGGTTTAACAGCTACTCCAAAAGAAACCAAAGAAACAAGCAATACCGAATATTTTGGCGACCCAATTTACACTTATTCGCTAAAGCAGGGAATTGATGACGGCTTCCTTGCTCCTTACCGAGTGGTAAGAATTGGTTTAAACATTGACTTTGAAGGTTGGCGACCCGAACAAGGTAAAAAAGACAAACACGGTAACGAAATTGAAGACCGTGTTTACAATCGTAAAGATTACGACAGGAATTTGGTTATTGATGAACGAACAGACACGGTTGCAAAAAAAGTAACCGAATTTCTGAAAGGTTTTGACCGCTTCGCCAAAACAATCATTTTCTGTGCAGACATTGACCACGCAGAAAGAATGCGTTCAGCTATTGCCAAACATAATCCCGACTTGGTAGCAGAAAACTACAAATATGTAATGCAGATTACAGGCGACAATGACGAAGGAAAACGAGAATTGGACAACTTCATAAACCCCGAAGAAAAATATCCAGTAATTGCAACCACTTCTGAATTGATGACAACAGGCGTGGATGCTCAAACCTGTAAAGTGATTGTGTTGGACAGCGAAATAAAATCAATGACCAAATTCAAACAAATCATTGGTAGGGGAACACGTATCAATGAAGAATTTGACAAACTCTATTTCACCATTCTTGATTTTAGAAATGTAACAGATTTGTTTGCCGATAAAGATTTTGATGGCGACCCAATTCGTGTTAAACCAGTTTCGCAAGATGAAGATTTATCATTAGTAGTGATTGAGGAAGAAGAAAATACCTTAACAGTTTTAGACGAACAAACAGGAGAAGAAATAAAGTTTGAAAAGGCACAAATTCGTTATCCTGATGGCACAATACCAAACGGAAATTGGATTGCTAAAGAACCACGTCAAAAAATATATGTAAATGGTGTTGATGTTTCTGTTTTGGTGAGTAGGGAATTGTATTTTGACAACAATGGTAAGCCCATTACCACCAGTTTAAAAGACCACACCAAAGAAATTATAAAAGGACAGTTTGCCTCATTAGATGATTTCTTAAACAAATGGAACACAACTGAACGCAAAGAAGCTATTGTAGCGGAATTGCAAGAGCAAGGGGTTTTAATTGAAGCATTGACAGAAGCCGTAAACAAAGAAGTGGATTTGTTCGACCTTATTTGTCATATCGCTTTTGACCAACCACCATTAACACGAAAAGAAAGAGCCAACAATGTTAAAAAGCGAAACTACTTTACAAAATATGGTGAACAGGCAAGAAAAGTTTTAGAAACCCTGCTTGACAAATATGCTGATGAAGGTATTACCAATATTGAAAGCATAGAGGTTTTAAAGGTTAAACCGCTTACTGATTTCGGTTCACCGATTGAAATTATCAATGAGTTTGGCAGCAAGGAAAAATACCTTGAAGCTGTGAAAGAATTAGAACAAGAACTTTATAAAATAGCATAACAGATAAATGGGAAATATATCAGGCATAATAGAAAGCATTAGAAAAATAATGTGGCAAGACACCGGATTGAACGGTGATGCACAACGCATTGAGCAATTGGGTTGGATGCTGTTTTTAAAAATATTTTCAGATAAAGACAAGGAACTTGAACTCTTAGACGACAAATACAAATCTCCGATTCCTTCAAAATTTCATTGGGATGCTTGGGCAGGTGATGATGAGGGAATGACAGGTGATGAATTGTTAGAGTTTGTTGACCGAGAACTGTTTCCTGCATTGCGAAATGTGGATGTAAGCACGGGAAACCGAAGATCCTTAATAGTTCGTGAGGTTTTTGAGGGCAACCATAACTATATGAAAAGCGGAATCAATATCCGTAAGGTTTTGAACAAGTTAAATGAATTAGATTTTAATGTTGCCAAAGACCGCCACTCTTTTGGAGAACTTTATGAAAACATTTTAAAGGAATTGCAAAGTGCAGGCAAAAGTGGAGAGTTTTACACGCCACGAGCAATTACACAATTCATAACCGATATTATTAACCCGCAAATTGGCGAGAAAATTTTGGACCCTGCCTGCGGAACAGGTGGCTACTTGACTTGTGCCATTGAACACTTGAAGAAGCAAGCTAATTCAGTTAAAGAAAGAAAATCCATTGAAGAAAATATTATTGGTTGGGAGTATAAACCACTTCCCTATTTGTTGGCTACAACCAATTTAATTTTACACGACATTGAAGTGCCGAGTATTCGATTTGGTGATGCTTTAGACCAACCATTGAGCAACTTTACTGAGAAACACCGTGTAAATGTAATATTGGCAAATCCACCATTTGGGGGAATAGTTGCCAATAACAACGAAAACAATTTTCCTCAAAGTTTCCGAACTAAAGAAAGTGCAGACCTCTTTTTGATTTTGATGATTCACCTTTTGAAAAATGAAGGACGAGCAGGAATTGTTTTACCTGATGGAAGTTTAACAGGTGATGGCGTAAAACAAAGAATTAGGGAGAAATTATTAAAAGATTGCAATCTGCATACTATTGTTCGTTTGCCTAATTCTGTTTTCCAACCTTATGCAACGGTTGCAACCAACTTGCTGTTTTTTGAAAAAGGCAAACCTACCAAAGACATTTGGTATTACGAACACCGCTTGCCCGAAGGACAAAAAGCATACAATAAAACCAAACCTATTCAGATAAAAGAGTTTGAACCGATTAAAAAATGGTGGAACAAACGCAAAGAAAGTGAGGTTGCTTGGAAAGTTAATATCAAAACCATTATTGAGCGTAATTATGATTTGGATATAAAGAACCCAACCAAAAAAGAGGAAGAACACGAATATAACACAAAAGAGTTGATGCAACTTTTAGATAAGAGTTTTGCTAAGAGCAATAACTTATTAAACCAATTAAAACAGGCGGTTAAATGAGTTGGAGAATAGTAAAATTAGGTGAGTTAGTTGACAATTTTTCAGTTCGTGCAAAAGATGTTGGCGGAGCTGATGGATTAGAATTTTTTGGAGTGAGTAATGAAATAGGAATTACAACAACCAAATATGCAGCAGAAGAAAAAGCAGAAGATTACAAAATTATTGAAAAGGGTTGCTTTGCATATAATCCATACCGTGTAAATGTTGGTTCAATTGGTTTATTGACTGATGATGTAAAGGGATTGATAAGTCCTGCTTATGTGGTGTTTAAACCAAAACCGAAATCAATAAAGTCCGAATTGCTTTTGAAATTTTTAAAATCAAGTGAAGGTTTACGACAAATAAAACTCTATGCAAGAGGAACAGTCAGGCAAGCCCTACGCTTTGAGGACCTTTGCAATATAGAACTTTCTTTGCCTGACTATGATACACAAAACGAGCTTTTGCAAAAACTCAATACAACTCAAAACTGTGCTGAAGAAGTTTTAGCTGAACAATCACACCAGTTAGAGCTAATCAAAAAACTGCGACAGCAGATTTTGAAGGATGCTATGCAGGGCAAGTTAGTTTCTCAAAACCTGAAAGATGAACCGGCATCTAAACTTCTTGAAAAAATAAAAAATATTCAAAAGAAACTTATCAAGGAGAAAAAACTAAAATCTGGTAAATCAACAGGTCAGTCCTTTTCTTTGGTAGAAGATGAAAATATACCAACTACTTGGACTTGGTGTAAAGCAGATGAAATTTTCTTCATTACAAAACTTGCAGGATTTGAATATAGCGAACATATCAAGCTGCAAGAAAGTGGAGAAATACCAGTTATTAGAGCTCAAAATGTAAAACCTCTTGCAATTGACAAGTCAAATCTATTATACATAGACCGAGAAACGTCTATGAATTTAGAAAGGTGTGCTTTAACAAAGAAATGCTTGCTTGTTACATTTATTGGTGCGGGTATTGGTGATGTAGCAACCTTTAACGAAAAAGAAAGGTGGCATCTAGCCCCAAATGTAGCCAAAATGGAACCTTTTGAAGGTTGCGAACAACTTTTGAATGTTAGTTATATCAATTATTACCTTTTAAGTGCGTTAGGACAAAGAGAAATATTCAAACACGTAAAGGCAACCGCACAACCTTGCTTATCTATGGGAACAATAAGGGACATAGATATTCCTTTACCACCAATTAACGAACAAGATAGAATTGTTGAAAAAGTCAATGATTTATTTTTATTGTGTGATGAATTAGAAGCAAGCGTAAAAGCCAATCAGGAATACACAACCTTACTTTATCAAACGGCATTAAAAGAATCATTACAGCCAAAAGCTATTGAAGTAAAGCAAGAAGATTTAGCCATTGCAGCAGAGCCAAAAGCCGAATACAAAAAAGGGAAAGTTATTGAATTGCCAAAACTGCAAGAGAAAGAAGAAAGTCACTTTGTAAAAAGAAAGGTTTTAGCAACCTATATAATCAATCAGTCCTTGGATGACCAACAATTTGGAGATGTGAAGTTTGAAAAACTACTACATCTTTCAGATTACTTTGCCATTAAAAGAAACTTAGGTCAAAATTATTATCAAAAAGTTGCAGGTCCGTTGGACAATTCTTTCACCATACCATTTTTTGACCAAATTGAAAAAAGCAAATGGTTTAATCGCAAAAAAATTGGTCGTCAATTTCAATTTTCAAAGGCAGTAAATCATTCTAAATCCCTTAACACTTACAGCTATTTTTCAGATGAAGAACTTGCAAAAGTCCAAAAGCTGATAGATTATTTCAAAAAATCCGATTACGAAAAACCTGAAATCATTTCAACGCTTTACGCAGTATGGAACAACAGAATTATTAAACAGCAGCCAATCACTGACGCTCTAATAAAACAAGATTTTTTGGATTGGGACGAGAATAAAGCAAAATATAAAGACAGGTTAGATGGTGCTTTAGCTTGGATGAGAAAAGAAGGCGTTGTGCCTGATGGTTGGGGTAAAGTGATTGAGAAACCGAAAACCAAAAAGAAAAAATAATAATGCTATGGCTAACTTTTGGAAACAACAAGGCATTCCGCACAAAGGTTGGACTTTGGTAGATGTTATTGGTGTTCGGGAAGATGGTCAGGCAGAATGGGAAACGGATTACAAAACTTGTATGATGTGCGGAAATGAAAAAATCCGCTACGTTCATATAGTTGAACACGCAGAAGTTAATGAGGTATTTAAAGTTGGTTGCACTTGTGCAGAGAAAATGACCAATGATTACATAAATCCTGAAATACGAGAAAGAGAATTAAGAAACAGAGCAAACAGAAGAATCAATTGGACAAAAAAAGATTGGAAAAGGAGCAAAAATGGAAACCATTTTTTAAATATTGAAGAACACCATTTGCTTATTTACCGAGACAAGAAAACAAGTAAATACAAAGTGAAAATTGGCGAAACATTCGGAAAAAAAACTTTCGACACTTTGGAGAAAGCAAAAATTGCAGCGTTTAACGGAATGGAGTATTTAAAAGATAAAGGTGAATGGTGAAAACGCCATTGTTAAATATCTTCATTTTTATCAGTTTCTAGATAATAATCCAATAAATGCAAATAATATAAACCCTGCCGCAATTCTCCCTACCCATTTTTCAGCATCTTCGCTTTTACGAGTGTTGTGGCAAGCGGTGTTTGTGTAGGTTTGGCAGTTGTAGCTAACTGGCTTGTAGCTTTCGCCTCTCAACATTTCATTCAATCCTATTTCAATAACTTTTAATGGTGTGTTTGAGCATTTTTCGTTGTAAACGTATAAAGGCATTCCTTGTGCAAAATCTCTTACAGTTGTTATGTGAGCTTTTCCATAGTGATAATGGTTATGCAAAAAATAACCAATTCCATTTGCATCAACACCAAGAAAAATACCCGGATGTTTGATTTGTGAAATAGTTCCAATTTTATAACGGAAATAAACCTTGCCGCTATTTTCGTTGAAGTAGATAGTAAAAATACCACCGTTGTTGTTGATTATTTCAACCCTGTTGTTGTATAAAGTGTATGTTCTCATCTTCCTAATTTTTTAAATGTATTTTCAAGGTCTTTAAAAGACTTGTTTATATCTCTGATTGCCTTTTTGTTTGTTCCATTGCTATCTTGTAGTTGAATTCCTTGACCGCAAGAACATCTTACCAAAACTTCATCGGCAACTTGCTTAATGGTAACCGAAACTGACCGTTTACATTCAGGGCAGTCAATTTTTACTGATTGTTTACTTATATCTATCATAGCTTAATGTTTATTGTCCTTTGGCGGAAATGGGTCGTTTCCGTAACTATTTTTATTTTGAATTTTGCCATCCTTACCCAAAATGGTTAATTCTGATTGTTGATTTTTTGCAATCTCTTTTCCGATTTTCAAAGCATCTGCTTTAGTATCGGTTTTAGCAGTCAATTTGCTGTTTCCTTCACCTTTTACGCCCCAACCATCTTTGGTCGGCACCACGTATTGATTTTTACCTTTTGCCATATTTAAGTTTAATTAATATCACTTAGCTGATACAGCACAATAATTTGATGCAGGATAATCGTCTCCCTTCCTTCTATTGTTCTGCCAATGTAAAGGCTGAAGGTTTGATAACTCATCGCCCCCACCTTTTGAAACTGGTTTGACGTGATCAATTTCCCATCCATATCCATTTTCTGTAGTATCACCGTAAGATTCCCATTTTATCCAAGCGTTACAATGGTCTTTTCTTGTTTTTGAGGAATCATAACCACTTACAATTTGGGCTTTATTCCACACAGCTAACTTAGTTTGCTCACTAAATGAACTACCATTTCTGTCGGTATTGTTTTTTCTTGACATAATTATGTTAATTAAAATTTTCTAATATTCTGTCTCTATCTTCATTTTCTTTATCGTTCTTATGATACAATTCAATGAACGTAATTTTTTGTTCATCAGGAAAGTGAGCATAAATTAATCTCAATCCTGAATTTACTCCTCTTCCTTTTAATGCCTTGCAAGCAATTTTCTTAACCTTGATGATACACGTTTCTAAACCCAAATTATCAATACGAAAACTAAATGGTGGTCGTTCATCAGGCGTAACTTCCAACACTCGTTTAACTACACCTAAATCGTCATTTAGTGTTCTGTATTTTTTTAAAAGGTTTTTCAAATCCTTTTTAAATTCGGTTAATTCGTCAAAGGTCATTGTGCTTCAATTTCATCTCCATAGTTTCTCACAGAGAAAGGAGCATCTCTATAAAAAGCTAATTCATAATTTATTTCTTCTCCTTCCTTTGAAGCAAGCCAAGGCATATCCTTATGAGAATAGTTGCTGATTGCAGCAGCAGACCAATCACTCATTTGCTCTATAACCCTGTCAATGATTTCTTTTTCACTTGCCCTTAATTCAGTTAAATCAGCTTTCTCTAATGGCAAATAACGAGTTTGGGGATAACCGTGATATTCTGTTTTCACTCTTTGCAACTGACCTTTTTCAATCATTTGACCAATGATTGTATCTAATTTTTGCGGAACTGGCCCATAAGGCAATTTGCGATATTTGGCACCTGTTAAATGCTCCTCATACAATTCATAATAATTGAAGTCCGAGAAATAGAGCAACTTGTAAAGAACTGTTTCGCCAACATTTGGTTTACCTGCACAGCGTTCAAGTATATACAACAAGACGTTTTTAAATTTATTGACTTGCAAGGTTGGCACTGAAATACGTTCTTCTTCTTTCTTTGTCTTTTTATCTTCTTTTACATCAACATCTTGACTTGCGGAAAAATCCTTAGACATAAAATCGTCCAAAGAAAACCCCAAAACCAAAGACAGTTTTTGCAATTCAAGTATATCAACACTTCTATTTCCTAACTCAATTTGAGCCAAAGACGGTCGGGATATTTTGACACTTTTAGCCAAATCTTCCTGAGACAACCCTTTCATTTTACGAAGTTCGGTTATCCTTTGACCTATTTGCTTCTGTGACAATTTTATGTTCATATCAATTTGTGTTTCGCTGTTTAACGGGACAAAGATAAAGAATGTTTCAATACAAAACAAATAATTGTTTCAAATTAAAACATCACAGCATTTGCCTAATGATGAAAAGCCAACACATTTTGCAAGCACATTGCCAAAGCCCCACAAGCCCACGCACAGACCAAAGCTTTGTCAAAGAGCCTGCAAAGCCGACCCGAGAAGAAATTCATTTTTTTTTCTTCCCACCCTTCGGTGTTTTATTTTTTTTGCCAAGGCACAACCAACGACAGACAAGTATTTTGACAGTTTTGAGCATTTACAAAAAAGTAGTGCAACTTGACACGGACGACAGAACGCCATCTGCTAACAGCGGTTTTGCAAAAGCGGGGGTGCAGTGCTTCGGTTGACAGTTTTTTCGTATAATTGAAGTGCGGTTCTCCGAATGAACGGTAGTGCTAAAAAGCCCCGCCTTCGCAAAGCCGCAAAACGTTAGCAACCATACCAACAGAACCTTTCCCCCAATAAATCAGCTGACCATTAA
>ERZ869936.2757-NODE-2757-length-9984-cov-3.679323_pt1 | contig 9984 bp, 7 predicted proteins | sample MGYA00520876_ERZ869936 | MGnify/ENA primary metagenome ERZ869936 (study PRJEB32218, sample SAMN09650985) | biofilter metagenome | isolation source: enrty point of leading RO module | place: Saudi Arabia: Thuwal, RO plant located on Red Sea | collected 2016-02-17 ... | reverse complement strand
GTTCCAATCGAGTAATCATCCGTCCGCTCTTCAAACAACGTCAGATTCGCGCATACGAATGGAGGCGCGGTGTCTCCTTCACCCTGTTCCTGTGAGAACAGTTCGAACAAGCCGGTCGCTCCCAACCGCAGCTCCTCAGTTCCGATGCCCTGTGCGTCATACTCCATCAGTCGCATCGCCCGACGCGTGGTTGCCAACTTGAGCGCCTCCTGCGGCCGCTTGGCTCGCTCGTCGCGCATCACGCCGCCATTGTCGAAAGCCGCAACGGGCCATTGTTTGTCGTCGCGCAGCATCCGCACCAGGTCCGTCCGCCGCGCGAGCCCGCCGACCTGGCCAGCCGTGCTGCCGCAGGGCTCCAGGTATCCGTGCTGCTGGCCGGAAAAGACCAACAAGGCTGCCGGCTCACTCCAACCGTCGAACAACTCGCCGTCACCGGAGACGGCCGGAAGCGCTTCCGACGACTCAGCGGGCGATTCGGTCTGATCGGTCGCAACGCCCCCGGCATCCCCCAAGGTTCCGGCGTCGCGATTGATCACGTACAGCGCGATCACGATGAGGACCGCGATCAGCAACACCACCACGATCGGCAGCGCGCGTCCGCTTCTGCAAATTCCACAGCCTCTGACGGGGCGCGCGGTCATTGGCGCGACGTGGCGATTCATGCGACTCCTTTCGGCGGATTGGATTGGACGACGAAACCAGCGACTGCATCCGGGAGTCGGTCTCAGTCTGCCTGCATCTCAACAAAGAAGGAGGCGTGATCGGTGTACGGGTGGTTGCAGGGGATGACGACTTTGATGGGATTCTCGTCGTTCCAACGGCCCGGAGTGGTCCCTGGCGGAGCTTCGATCTGAATCACGTGCCGCTCGCGTCCGTTCGTTGCGCCGAAAGACTCGTCCCGCTCGACCGACACATTGAGCAGCGGCGGAGTGACCTGCGCTTCGTCGAAGGCGAACTCCAGCCCGTCCGGAACTGCAACAAAAAACGAGATGTGCGTCTGCTTCCCCTCGGCGGCTTTGAACCGCCCCAACTGCAACATCTGCTTGGCCTGTACCCAACCCGGTCCGATGACCTGGAACGGACCAACGCGGTTGCCGGCCAGCGTGAACTGGACTTGCGGAGCTTCCTCCAGGGACGTGTTGACCTTGATCTTCTCAAGAAAGGTGCCGACGGGAACTTCAGGACTGATCGTACATGTCAACTTGTATCCGGAAAGCGCATGCATTTTCTTGGCCTCTTCCGGAGGCAGAGGCTCGTAATCGACGGTGATGTGTTCAGAACTCGCTTCGATGCTCTCGATCTCGAACGAATCCGCCAGGTAAGCGGCGATAACGCCGTGAACCACGGAAGGCGACCCCTCGGAAATTGTCCCGAACGCCCAGGTGCCTTTCGGGATGGTGGAGATCAGCGGCACGACGGTGCCCTCCACCCTGAGCTCAACCTTCGGCTGGTCGGGATCGTTCGTCCAGACTGTGGCAATTTGCACAAAGTCCAGCAGTTCTGACTTCGGGACCCAGGCGAGTTCGATTTCAGCGGATTCACCGGGGGCGACTTCCTTAAGCCCGACGGTGAAACCGGTGCATTTGCACGTGCTCTTGCCCTTGGCCAGCATCAAGGGCGCGTCTCCCTCGTTCCGGATCTCAAACGTGTGCTTTCCGGTTGCTCCGACCGCCAACCGGTCGAATTCGTGGATTGTCTCATCGACAACCGACTTCGGCAGCGGACCCTCGGTCGTCAATTCGAACGGATTCGACTCGTGCACCTCCGCATTCGGTGATGAAGGATCTTCGGCTTCCGCCTCGGCTGCAGCGATCGCCTCTGCTTCAGCTTCCGCGTCGGCTTCGAGCTCAGCCTCGCGGCGTTCCCTCATGAGTTTCTCGAGCTCGTTGGGGTCAGACCTCTGGCTCTGCGTTTCGGCGGTCGGCGCCGGGCGAGTCGCCCATGTCATGACCGACGACACGAGCGTGAACATGACGACCAGCGACACGAAACCGGCAATCACACCTGACGTTTTCATGGGTGGACCTCTCCTCGTGAATCCTCGCGAAAACAATCCGTAATAATGAATCCATCGATTGTCGCGTTGCCACGGGGCCGGGTCAATTCAAGATCAGGCCGCGTTGCGCGTACGACGAACGGCAGAGCGACGCGCCGCTGCAGACGCGCCTGCCTACACGATTGCGACTTCCCTTTCGTACGTTACCGTCGCGAAAACCGTTGGAATTGGTACTCTGGACCCAACGGCGGTCGTCGATGAGTCTCATCCCGTCCCTCCGCAGCACATTGACGACGATGCAACTGCAGATCGGAGAATGCCTGATCGAGCTGGTTCTGGGGGACATCACGACCCAGGACGTGGACGCCGTGGTGAATGCGGCAAATCCGCAGCTCGCGGGCGGCGGCGGTGTGGACGGGGCGATCCATCGGGCCGGCGGGCCGACGATTATGGAAGAGACGGACCGGCTGTACCCCCAGGGTTGCCCGACCGGAAGCGCTGTGCCTTCAACGGCCGGACTGCTCCCGGCCCGCTTCGTTTTCCATGCCGTCGGCCCGGTCTGGCGCGGCGGCGGGCAGTCTGAGCGAGAATTGCTGGCCTCGGCGCATCTCGAATGCCCGCAGTTGGCGATGAAGCACGAATGTCGTTCGATCGCCTTTCCGGCGCTCAGCACCGGCGCGTACGGCTTTCCCGTCGATCAGGCTGCGGAGGTCTCGCTGGAGACCGTCCGTGATTTTCTGGAGCGAGAAGGACGACCGGCACTTGTCAGGTTCGTGCTGTTCGGCGAAGGCGCCTACGGCGCCTTCGCTCGTGTGCTGGAAGGTTTCGCCGAGTGACTTGCCGCAGATCGTCCCGGGACCACTCCAAATAGCAGGCACGCAATCGAGTCTGCTGATATGATGACGTCATGCAGACGCCAGTGAAACATCGGATTTCGTACAGCGTGGAACACAAGTTAATCGCGCTCGTGATCGTTGCGGCACTCGCCGCTCCGGCCTCGGCGGCGGACATCGACTACACACACGATGTCCCCCCTCTGTTCGCCGAGAAGTGCGGCAGTTGCCACGGTGTGCTCAAGCAGGAGGCGGGGCTGCGTCTCGATGCGGGCCGCCTGATCCACAAGGGCGGGGACAGCGGGCCGGCGATCGCTTCGACGCTCGACGACAGCTTGATCTGGCAACGGGTGACCGCCGCAGACGAGGGCGAGCGCATGCCGCCGCCGGACGAGGGCACCCGTCTCAGCGACGAGCAGCTTGACGTGCTTCGTCGGTGGATCGTCGCAGGCGCGCCGTCACCCGCTGACGAGGAAGTCGCCGAGAGCCCTGCCGATCACTGGGCCTACACGTCGCCGCAACGCGCTCCGCCCCCGGTGGACAGCCACGGGAATTCGGCCGCCAATCCGATTGACGCGTTCATTGCAGAGGCGCAGCGCTCAGCGGGACTGCGACCGCTGGGGTCAGCGGATCCTGCGGCATTGCTGCGGCGCGTCACTCTCGATCTCACGGGCCTGCCGCCGACTCGCGCAGATCTTCGAGATTTCCTGGCGGATTCGTCACCAGCCGCATACGACAAGGTGGTCGACCGCCTGCTGGCGTCTCCGCGATACGCGGAGCGCTGGGCCCGGCATTGGATGGACGTGTGGCGCTACAGCGACTGGGACGGCTATCGCAACGAACTCCGCGGCAGCCAGCGCCACATGTGGCGATGGCGCGACTGGATCGTCGAATCGCTCAACGCGGACAAGCCGTACGACCGCATGATTCAGGAAATGCTCGCCGGGGACGAACTCGCGCCGGACGACGCCGATGTGCTGCGCGCCACCGGTTACCTCGCACGGCACCACTACTCCCTGAACCGCGACCTCTGGCTCGACAACGCGGTTGAGCATACGTTTAAAGCGTTCGTCGGTGTGACGATCAATTGTACGAAATGCCATGACCACAAATACGATCCGATTCCCCAGGCGGACTACTACCGGATCAGGGCCATCTTCGAACCCTACCGGGTGAGAATTGACCGGATTCCCGGTGTCGCAGATACGACGAAGAACGGACTCACCCGCGCCTATGATGCGGAGCCCGAGACGCTGACGTTCGTGTTCACCGGCGGCAATGAGAAGCACCCCGAAAAGGACCATCCGGTCCTGGCGGCCGTGCCGGCGGTGCTGGGCGGCGAGTTCCAGCCACAGCCGCTGTCGCTCCCGGTGACCGCCTGGTATCCGGACCTGCGGTCGCATGTCGTTGACGAAACACTGACAGCAGCGCGCGAAAAGCTGGCGACAGCCGACGCACATCTGGAACAACTGCGGGCCAACTTGAATTCGGCGGCCGATGCCGATCGTCCGGCCGCCGAAGACGAGTTGAATGCCGCGAGCCTGAATCGGGAGGCCGCTGCGGCAGCTTTGGAAGCGCTGGAAGCTCGTTTGGCCGCGGACCGGATGAAAACCGCGAACCCGGCCGACCCGAAATTGAATGCCGTTGCGACCCAAGCTGCGGCAGCAGAGCGGCGCAGCAATCATCTTGCGACGCAAGTTGAGCTGCAAGCGGCAGAACAAGCGCTGGCAACGGCCGCAGCAGCGGTCAAGGACGACGATGACAAAACGAAGAAAGCCCACGAGGACGCTGAGAAAAAGCGGGACGAGGCCCGGACGAAGCTGGACGAAGCGGCGCAGGCGCTGACGAAAACCGATGCCGACTACACGCCGTTCGGCCAGCAGTATCCTCCGAAGAGCACCGGCCGCAGGCTGGCGCTGGCACGCTGGATTGCATCGCGGGACAACCCGCTGACCGCGCGTGTCGCCGTCAATCACATCTGGCTGCGTCACTTCGGATCGACGTTCGTCACTCAGACGTTCGATTTCGGTCTGCGCGCCCGACGTCCGGAGTTGCAGTCGCTGCTCGACTGGCTGGCCGTCGAGCTGATGGATCAGGGTTGGCGGATGAAACCGGTCCACCGATTGATCGTCACGTCGCAAGCGTATCGCCGCGCCGCAGCCGGCGATCAAGGGATTGTCGCGGCTAATGCCGCCATCGATCCTGAGAATCGACTGTATTGGCGCGCCAACACCCTGCGACTCGACGCGGAAGTCGTCCGGGACAGCGTGCTGGCAGTCAGTGGTTCGCTGGATCTGGCTCGCACCGGGCCGGATCTCGACTTTGCGGAGGGCGAAACCGTGTTCCGCCGCAGCCTGTACTTCCGACACGCCTACGAGAAACAGATGCGGATGCTCACGCTGTTCGACGCCGCCAGTCCCAATGAATGTTACCGCCGCACGACCAGCATTGTGCCGCAGCAGGCGCTGGCGCTGGCGAACAGCACAATGGTCGTTGAGCAGGCAAGGAAGCTCGCAGGGACGCTTTCCGCCAATCCTCAAATCAGCAGCGACTCAGATTTCGTAGCAGCCGGTTTTGAGACGGTGCTCTCGCGGTCACCCACAGCAGACGAACTGGCGACATGCGTCGAGTACCTGGCGGCGCAGCGCGGGCAACTGGCAAATGTCGAGCAATTGACGACGTTCGAAACCGGTCCGGAGCCGAATGCCGTCGCCTCGCCGGATCCAGCTCAACGCGCGCGCGAGAATCTCATTCACGTGCTGCTCAACCACACTGATTTCGTCACGCGTCGGTAGCGAATTCAAAACGATCGTATCCGGCTGACGTGTCAACGAACGGCGATTGATCCGTCTCGTTCGGGGGTGTACAGTGTACGCGAAGGCGGATTTCTCCCGTCTCTCTCACTCCACACAGCCCGGCGTCCGGCGGCCTGCCGCTATGGACGACCGATTTATTGCGAAAGGAATTCACGCGCGACCAGCCAATTGATCTGCGAATCAGAAAGGGGGCCTCCAATGTCTGATCGCCTGTTCGTCGTCGCCATCGCGTGCGTTCTGGAATTCGCCTCGTTGTCTGCTGCGGACGCTGGTTTCGTCCAGAGCTTCCAGATGACGGGGCAACTTGGCCTCGAAGTCACCGGCGCCGCCGGCGGCAACCTCTCGATGGCCAGCGGATCGCTCACATTGAGCAATACGCCCGCTGTTCCCGTCAAGGCGTTTTTCTACGCGACCGATTGGCAGTCCGGGGGCGCGCCGATCACCGGGACATTCAACGGCGTTCCCCTGATGGGCGCCGTTGTTCAGACCGACACGACGCTGCCCGGCATCAGCTACACGCACCGCTGGGACGTCACGTCATTCATTACCGGCCCCGGCAACTACAACTATTCGCTGTCCGGATTGGGGCCGGGCGTCAACCCGAGCCTGCCGGCCGGGTCGACGATCCCGGGTGTCGCACTTGCCGTTGTCTACAACGATCCTGCAGCATCGGCGAATACACTCGTCACGATTATGGACGGCTCGCTGCAATTGGGAGAGGGACTCACGACCACCGATTCCGAGTCCCTCACGTTCATGAATCAAGTCGCGGGTCCAACGACGATCTACAGTTTTACGGTGTTCGACGACAGCGCCGAATCGGGAGAAGTCGTCAGCTACAACGGCTCCGCCATCGGCGGTCCGATCGACAATGCGCTCGGCTTCAACGCCACGCTGCTGACGATGTCCTCGACGAGCGTCGCCGGCTCCAATGTGCTCACGTTGTCGACCGATCCGGCCGACCCGAACGTCGACCACATGCATTGGGCGCTGGCGGCATCGATCGTCACACCGATCCCCGAGCCCGCGTCGCTGGTCCTCGCGGGACTCGGACTTATCGGAACCGGCGTCTGGCGATCTCGGCGTCGGCCGCACGGATCACGCTCGATGACGGCATAGGCCCGGTGCTCTCCGAAATGGAATCTTCCGAGACGCGCGACCGGTTCGAGATCGCATCGTCAGGGCGACCTGCCTGACCAGATGCCGCGTCGCGCATCGCGCGCCTCCCGCTCAGCCGCCAGAAATCGCTTCTGAAAATCTGAGCGAAAATGAAACCGGGTTTCGGCGCGGCTATAACCCTGCCGCACGATTTCTTCGTTCAGCAGCAGCTCGCCGATGTATACGAACGCGAGGGTGCGTCCGTACTGGTCTTCGCGATGACGATCGAATTCCAGTCGGACTTCCTGGCCTTCGGCCAGTTTCTTCGTGAAGGCGGACGCCTCCCTGCCGAACGGTTCCGGCGGCGTGTCCGGTTTGACGCTTTCCGGCGTGTCGATTCCGATCAATCGGACGCGTTCACCGCCGACGAGCAGGAGCGTGTCGCCGTCGACGACGCGTTGCACTCGTGCGCGAACCGAATCGCCACTGACCTCCGTTGTGGTCGGCGGCGGGGACTGCGTTGTCGTGTGCGGCGGCTGCTCGTCACGCCACAAACGGGCTGCGATCAGAATGATCAGCAGCACGATCGTCAGCGCAGCGGAGAGCGGACGTCGTCGATATCGGGGACGCACGGTGGCGAGCGCCGCTTAGTTCTGGCTGAAATTCAGACGTCGCTGAGTTTCACGTCCCAGAGGGTCCCTGGTGTACCGGGCCCAGCAATGCGGGCACAGGTCAAAGCGGAACTTCTGGGGTTCACAGTCACCGACGTCGAAATCACCGGTCGTTTCCAGTTCGGCGAGCGAGTCGGCGACCGACTCCAAGTGATCGACGTCGAGATCTTCGGGAGTCACTTCGTCTGGGTCGAATGCCGGGCTGACCTCGACACGAGCGATGTAGCGCTCATGGTCGATCGATCTGCCACAGAGATCGCACGTAAAGTGCAGCATAGTACAGGCACCTTGGTCGCGCCGCAGCGCGAACTGGGGAAGGGACAGTTGAGTCTGTGGGCGATTGCGGTCCCAGCCTCCGCTCTCTCACACAGAGCAATTCGATTTAAGCACAATCCCCGGAACGGGGGAAGCCAGCTTCGGAAGAATTTGACCCGCACAGTTTTTCTGAGAAATTTCGCGGCCGGCGCGGAAAGCAGTTGCTCTCCCCTCAACCACCGCTCCGCGCTTCAATCGAGAGGAACTCCCAACCGTTCTGCCAACCCCGTGATCTGCCGCCAGGTCTCCTCGGGGATGGCCACTCCCGACTCGCTCCGCTGGATTGCGCGATGTTCTTCAATCTCACCCGGAAGCAGGATCTCGTTGAACCCGGGCGCCAGACGGCAACTCTTCAGATGCTCGATGTACTTCTCGATCCAGGCGTCGTATTCCGCGCGCGGCAGCAGGCGATCGATGTCCATCAGCAACAACCACACTCCATTGGCGCCGCGCGGCAGGTCGTCCCGCCCGACCCCGCTGCCCGAGAGGATTCCGCAGAAGACATCGATCATCACACTCATGCCGTATCCCTTGTGGCCGAGCAACGGGCCCCCCAGCGGCAGGATGGCGCCGACCGGCGACTCGTAATATGCGGCGGGATTCGTGGACGGCTGACCGTGGCCGTCGATGATCAGTCCCTCGGCCACCATCTCTCCTTTCTGGTGGGCCACGCGCAGCTTGCCTTCGGCGGTGGCGCTGGTGGTCATGTCGAGCACGAGTGCGGATTTTTGCGTCGGCGCCGCCAGGGAGATCGGGTTCGTGCCCAGCTTGCGCTCCAGCCCGCCGAACGGCGCCACTCCACCCGGTCCCGGCGAGTTGACCGACATCAGCGCGGCGAACCCTTCATGGGCGGCGTGGCAGGTGTACGACCCCAATCGGCCGACGTGGTTGCAGTTGCGGATCATCACCGAGGCGACGCCTTCGCTGCGGGCCTTGTCCGTCGCAATCCGCAGCGCCTTCGACGCGGCCACTTGCCCCAGGTTGAAGTGCGCGTCCGCGACGGCGAACGCCGGGCCTTCACGCACGATCTCGAACTCGCCGAACGGGCGGACGGCGCGGTCCTCAATCATGTGGACATATTGCATCAGCCGACTCACGCCGTGGCTGTCGGGCCCGACGAGATTGGCGCTGCGGAGCTCTTCCGCGACGATCGCCGCATCCTCTGCCGGAACGCCGGCGCCCTCCAGAATGCGAACCGACAACGCGTACAATTGGTCTGAGTTCAATGTTGGCATGGCGAACAGGATATAGTGGAGAGCAGGACGCGAGTAGGGAATGACACGCGAAACAACAAATTGCATCCACCGGTGAGACGATGACGAACAGCGCGGACCCGGAAACGCCCCCGGTCATGCTCAGCCGCCGGGCCTACTGCGCTCGCGAGCAGGCGATCAGCTTCCTGATGCAGCAGGCGGTCGAGAACTCGCAGGTCATCTCGCTCGCTGCGGGCCTCGTCGATTTCGCCACGCTGCCGGTCGCCGAGGCACGGTCGGCAGCCGCCGACCTGCTTGCCGCCGATGGGCTCGCGCGTCAGGCCCTGCAGTACGGGACAACTCCCGGCGCCGATGACGTCCGCCAGAGCATCCTGCGGCACTTCGCCCGGCAGGAGCACATTGACCCCGCGAAATGCGGTCTGGACATCGAACGCGTCGTGTTGACCACGGGATCACAGCAGTTGCTGTCGTTGATCTGCGAAGTTCTGCTGGATCCCGACGACATCTGTCTGGTCGCCGATCCGACATACTTCGTGTTCATCGGCAACCTCAACGGCGTCGCGGCGCGGCCCGTCGGAGTCGCTGCCGACGAGGAGGGCATGCAACCCGACGCGCTGGAACGGACGTTGCAGCGGCTGGATGCCGACGGCCAACTGGATCGCGTCAAGCTGATTTACCTGGTCAGTTACTACGACAACCCGCGCGGGGTCAGCCTGAGCGCGGAACGTCGCGCTGAGATCGTTGCCATCGCCCGCCGCTGGTCGCGTAATCAACGAATCCTGCTGCTGGAAGATGCGGCCTATCGGGAGTTGCGCTACGACGGCCCGGAACTTCCGAGCGTGTGGAGTTGCGACGCGTCGAGCGAGTACGTCATCTACACCCAGACATTTTCCAAGAGCTTCTCGCCCGGCCTGCGGGTCGGCTTCGGCATTCTGCCGCGCGATCTGGTCCGTCCCGTCTCTGATCGCAAGGGCAACGAAGATTTCGGTTCGGCGAATTTCAATCAGCGACTGATCGCCCGGATCCTCGAATCGAATCACT
>ERZ869936.2756-NODE-2756-length-9985-cov-7.188117_pt1 | contig 9985 bp, 9 predicted proteins | sample MGYA00520876_ERZ869936 | MGnify/ENA primary metagenome ERZ869936 (study PRJEB32218, sample SAMN09650985) | biofilter metagenome | isolation source: enrty point of leading RO module | place: Saudi Arabia: Thuwal, RO plant located on Red Sea | collected 2016-02-17 ... | reverse complement strand
GCGCTGTCCTCGGGGCTCGGCTACGGCATCTGGTACGCGGCGCACGCCGGGCTCGGCCGGCTGCAGGCCGCGCTCGTGCAGCTCGCCGTGCCGCCGCTGACCGCGCTGGGCGGCGTGCTGCTGCTCGGCGAGCTGCTGCACGGACGGCTGCTCGGCGCCGGCGCGCTGATCCTGGGCGGCATCGCGGTAGCGCTGCACGCAGCCGCGCGGCCCGCGGCGCGCTGAGGCGCGGCGGCGGGCACGACGGTACACTGTGACCTGGCGCACGGCGCATGGGGCGCCGGGAGGCCACAGTGAAACCGGGGATCGCTCCCGGGGATGCCGATGCTGACGTCACCGAATCGCCACAACCTGAACAAGATCGTCGTCCTCAACCCGAAGGGGGGCTGCGGCAAGACGACGCTGGTGACGAATCTCGCGGCGAACTTTGCCGCGGACGGCGAGATGCCGGCGGTCATGGACTACGACCCGCAGGGCTCGACGATGCGCTGGCTCGAGAAGCGGCCCGCGGATTGCGCGCCGGTCTACGGCATCGCAGCGTTCAAGCAGAAGATGCACGTGACGCGCAGCTGGCAGCTGCGAGTGCCCGCCGAGACCTCCACGCTGATCATCGACTCGCCGGCCGGCGTCTCGCACGACGACCTGCGCAACCTGACCCAGGACGCGACCAGCATCCTCGTGCCGGTCCTGCCGTCCGCGATCGACATCCACGCGGCATCGCGCTGCATCGCCGACCTGCTGCTGGTCGCAAAGGTCGATCGCCGCGACGGCAAGCTCGGCGTGATCGCCAACCGTACGCGGCGCAACACGCGCAGCTTCGCGAGCCTGATGCGTTTCCTCGACTCGCTCGGCATACCGGTCGTCGGCATCCTGCGCGACAGCCAGCACTACGTGCGCGCCGCGGAGGAAGGCCTCGGGGTTTGCGAGCTGCCGGGCAAGCGCGCGGAGCAGGATACCGAGCAGGTCGCGCGTATCGTCTCCTGGCTGCGCGACTGGCAGAGCCGCAGCCGCAGCGCCCGGCTGGAGCAGCAGATCCGCGCCGCGCCGAACGTCACCGAGCTGCACAGGCGGCGCGACGAGAGCGCCTGAGCCTCAGCCTTCTTCGCGCTGGATTTCCGCGTACAGCGCGGGGTCGACGTTGCCGCCGCTCAGCACGACCACCGTCAGCCGGTCGCGGCAGTCGATGCGGCCAGCCAGCACGGCCGCGAGCGCGACGGCGCCGCCGGGCTCGACGACCAGCTTCAGCTCGCGAAAGGCGAAGCGCATCGCCGCGCGCACCTCGGCCTCGCTGACGACCAGCCCACCCGCCAGCAGCTCGCGGTTGATCTCGAACGTCAGCGCGCCGGGCGTCAGCACCTGCAACGCATCGCAGATGCCGCGCGCGGACTCGTCGTTGCGGACCCGCGCACCGGCCGCGAGCGAGCGGGCCGTGTCGTCGAAGCCCTCGGGCTCGACGGCCCAGACGGCGCAGTCCGGGTGCAGCCCGCGGAGCGCGATCGCGCAGCCCGCGATCAGCCCGCCGCCACTGCAGCAGACGAGCACCTGGTCGGGTGGCGTCGCCTCGAGATCGCGGGCGATCTCGAGGCCGACGGTGCCCTGCCCGGCGATGATGTGCGCATGGTCGTAGGACGGCACCAGCGCCGCGCCGCGCTCGGCCGCGAGCGCGCGCGCAATCTGCTCGCGGTCGCCGCTGTAGCGGTCATAGAGCACGGTCTCGCCGCCCAGCCGGCGAGTGTTCTCGATCTTCGCACTCGGCGCGTCCTCCGGCATGACGATCGCGGCGTGCAGGCCGAGCAGGCGCGCGGCCGCGGCGACGCCCTGCGCATGGTTGCCGGACGAGAACGCGACGACACCGGCGGCGCGCTCGGCATCCGACAGCCGGCTCATCAGGTTGTAGGCGCCGCGAATCTTGAAAGAGCCCGTGCGCTGCAGGCATTCGGGCTTCAGCAGCACGCGACCGCCGGCAATCTCGTCGAGCGCCGGGCAGGCCAGGAGCGGCGTCGCGACGGCGATGCCCTCGAGCCGTGCCGCCGCGTCCTCGACGTCCGCGAGTCCGGGCCTCGCGCTCACGGCTCCTCGCTGATGCGGTCGATCTTCGCCGCGCAGATGAAGTCGTTGTCGGACAGGCCGTCGATCGCGTTGGTCGTGTAGCGCACGCGGCAGCTGCCGTAGGTGACGTGCAGCTCGGGATGGTGGCCCTCGACGGTCGCGATGTAGGCCACCGCGTTGACGAACGCGATTGTCCGGCTGAACGCCGGGAAGCGGAACTCCCGTTCGATCGCCTTGCCGTCCGCGGACAGGGCCCAGCCGTCCTCGAGTTCGCGCAGCAGCTCTGCCGCGCGGGCGCGGTCGAGCGGCTCCACGCCGCCCTCGCAGGGCTCGCAGCGTCGGTCACCGAGTCGGGTCATGGCGGCATGATAGGGCGCGCCGCGGTCGCTGTCACAGGCAAAAAAAGCCGGCCCCTCGCGGGGCCGGCCAGGCGGACTCGGGCGAGTCCTGGCGGGGGATCAGGGGTTCTGCGCCGTGAGCGCGTTGGGCGGCAGCGTCAGCGTCAGGCTGACCTTGCGGGCCAGCGCGTAGCTGTCGATGCTCGCGTCGGCGGCGGGCCGCTCGCCGTGCGCGCTGACCTGGATGCGATCGGGCGCCACGCCGCTGTCGACCAGCAGTTCGCGTATGGCGGCCGCGCGCTTCTCCGACAGGACCTGGTTGTAGGCCTCGTCGCCGCGCTCGTCGGCGTAGCCGTCGAGCTGCACGCGCACGTCGGGCATTCCGGCGAGCGTGCCGGCGAGCTGCCGCAGGCGCTCCGCGGTCTCGTCGGCGAGTACGTGCTCGTCGGTGCGGAACAGCAGGTCCATCTCGATGCCCGCCTGCAGGAGCGCCAGCAGTTCCGGCCGCGCTTCGGCCTGCAGGCGGCGCAGCTCGCCGTCGATGCGGGCGACGTCGCGGTTGCGCTCGGCGACCGTCGACTCCAGCGAGGCGACGCGTGCCGACTCCCGGTCCAGCGATGCCGTCAGGGTTTCGATCTCGTCGTTCTTGCGGGCGTAGTTGTCGCCGAGCTTCGCGCCGATCGCGGCGCCGAGCAGCGCGCCGACCGGGCCGCCGGCCACGGCGCCGACCGTCGCGCCGATGCCGACGCCGACCCGCTCCTCGGTGGGGCTGGTGGCCGCCTGCGCGGCGCCGGCCGTGGTGATCAACAGGGTGCCCAGTAGCAGTGTGCTTGCTCGCATGTTCGTGTCCTCCGTCGGGGCGGCCGTTCTGGCCGCTGTCGGAGTCCATTACAGGCGAGCGCGGAGCGGGGCCGGGGTCCCGGGTGTGGCGGGCCGGCGATCAATTGTGGCGAACTGTGGCGCCAGCGCGCCGGCGGCCGGCTAGCGGTCGGCCATCGTCAGCGCGACGAAGGTGCCGCCGTTGCGCTCGCACAGGAGGCGCATCAGGCCGGCGAAGCGCTGCGAGCTCTGCGGGATGGAGCTGCCGCTGAAGGAATACGGGAAGCCGACGGCATGGATGCGCACGAGCCGGTTGCCGTCCTCGTCCTCGACATTGATCTGGTCGATGTCACGCAGCACCGCTTCCATCGACTGCCCCTGGAACTCGTCGCCGAACACGTACAGCGAGATTTTCTTGTCCGGCGACCAGAAGGTCTGAATCGCGTAGGCGATGCCGTCCGACGGGTCGGAATCGGAGAACGGCGCCCACTGGCGCATCGTGTTCTTGATCGTCTGCCTGAGTTGCGGCGTGTCCGGCATCCAGGTGCGCCCGTACTGCTCGAACATGAAGCGGCCGTTGTCGTTCATGATCTGCAGGCCCTTGACCGTCGGGTACACGTCCAGCACCTCGTCGAGCTTCTGCACGGCCCAGTCCCACTTCGCCTGCATGCTGCCCGAGGTATCGACGATGAAGATGATGTACTCGCTGTCGACCGGGATGCCGCCGATCGAGTCGTCCGGCGCGCGGCGGAAATTCGGCCGCAGGCGCCGCATCTCCGCGGTCAGGCGCTGGCGCGCGGCCTCGAGCTCGCCGACGTCGACCTCCTCGGCCGGGTTCTCCTGCATGATCAGCTCATACTGGCCCTGCACCTCGTCGAGTTCGCGCTGCAGCTTCGCGAGCGTCATTTTCGTCTCGGTCGTCTCCTGCGTGCGCGACTTGAGCTCGCGGTTGATCACGGTGGTGTCGCCGCGAATATCGAACAGCTCCTCGGTCAGCATCGCGATCAGCTTGTCGAGATCCTCCTGGGACTTCTCGATCACGGTCGGTTCGTAAATCTTCGACAGCACGAGCAACAGCAGGATCGCGCCGAAACCGCAGGAAATGCAGTCGAGGAACGACAGGCTGAAGGCTTCTATGTCGCGGCGCCGGCGCTTCATGGCCAGTCCTTGCTGATGCTCATGAACGAGCCCCCGGTGCGGTAGGCCGTCAGCCAGTAGGCGATCGCGGCGTTGTAGTCGCCTTCCATCGGGTACAGCAGCACGTTCACGGGTATGCCGCTCGGGATCAGCGCTTCCGCCTCGTAGTGGAAGCGCAGCCGCTCCTGGCCGGTGACCATGCCGCGATCGGTCTCCGGCGCGTTCATCGTCGGCAGGCTGTCGACCAGCAGGATCACGTTGTCCGGCCGCGGGTTCAGCTGCTTGATGACATCGTAGGCGTCGTACATGTTCGTGCCGCCCTGCGGCACGGTGCGGCGCAGGATGCGGATCGCCTCGTCGAGCTGCTTGCCGTCCCCGACTTCGAGCCAGATGCCGTCGCTGCCCTTCAGCACCGGCTTCGCGGTCGTGTTGAAGGTGTAAATCTGGAACTTCGACTCGGGCGGGAACTGCGCCGACAGCCAGTCGACGCTGGCCACGGCCTGGCGCCATTTCATCGAGCGCAGCTTGACCGCGTCGGACATGTTGCGGCGGCGGATGATGTTGATGATGCGCCGGTCGAGCATGCTCGCCGACGTGTCGACTAGCACGAGGATGCGCTCGCCGCCGACCTTGAGGCCGGTCAGGTACTGCCTGTCGCCGTCGCCGGTGAAGCGGCGCACGTTCTCGCCGGACTCGCGCTGCGCGGCCTCGGCGAGCAGGCGCCTCTTTTCTTCCTCGAGGCGCTCGATGTCGGACTTCAGCTTGTCGACGTGCTGGACCTTGGCCAGCGTCTCCTTGTCGTGCTTCGCAAGCTCGATCTTGAGCTTCTCGATCAGCGCCGTGATCTGCGCGATGCGGCTCTGCGCGTTCGCGCGCTGCTCGTCGAGCTCCTCCATCGTGTTCTTCGCCAGCACGAGGTTCTTGCGCGCCTCAAGCACTTCGAACTCGAGCCGCGTCGTCTCGCCGACCAGTTCCTCCGGCGGCGCGTCGGTCGTGCGCACGACCTGCGAGTTGATGATCATGAAGAACAGGACCACGGCGCCGAAGCCACAGCTCATGATGTCGAGGAACGACATGCTGATGACCTGCCCTGCCCTACGCTTGCGTGCCATGGCTCTCGTCCGTCGTGATCAGCAGGAACTCGTAGCCGGGCGTGCCGACCCGGAGCGAATCCCCGACCTGCAGTATCGTAGACCCGTCGATGCGGTGTCCGTTCAGGAAGGTACCGAAACGGCTGTAGTCCTCGACGACGCACTGGCCGTTTTCGCGCTTCAGCGCGCAATGGCGGCGCGAGACGCCGGGCATTTCGCCGTCGAGCGCGAGCTGGCGCCCGCCGCCGTCGCCGCGGGCGCCGATCACCAGCGGCTCGCCGTCGATGCGCCAGGCCACATCGCCGAACAGCAGGTGCGTCGGCACGCCGGCGTGCGCGCTTTCCAGCGCGTCGGCGCCGACCTCCAGCGTGGCCTGGTCCCAGGGCAGGCGGCGCTGCAGGCGCACGCCGTCGGCGCCGGCCGCGGCCCGGCAACGGGCGAGCGTGCCGCGCGCGGTGGCGCCCGGCTCCAGCGCGAAAACCTCTCCGCCGACGCGCGCCTTGAGCATGTCGGGCAGGCCCGGCAGGCGCGCGACGCGGTCGGTGAGCTGGATCGCCGGCGTCTCGTGCGCGCGCAGCAGCGCACGCAGGCGGTTCGCGATCTGCTGGTAGCAGGGCGCGGCGGCCCCGATCAGTGTCAGTGACTCGATCTCGGCGCGGTGCGCCATGCCGCCGGCGAACAGCTCCAGCACGACCCTGTCGCCGCGGCCGGCCTGCTGCAGCCAGGCGCCGAGCTGGTCGAGCAACGCCTGCTCCGTGTCGGCGGCGTGCAACGGGTCGTAGCGGGACTGGCGCACGAAGGCCTCGGCGATCGTGCGCAGCCAGGCGTCGTAGAGCGCGTGCAGGCCGCAGGCATCCAGCGTCTCGGCGCGCTCGACCTGCACGCCGTCGTCCTGCGCCATGCGCGTCAGCGTCGTCGCGTGCAGGCCCATGTCGACGTGCACCGGGACCGCGCCACGGTACTCGCGCCGGGTCGCCGCGGCGGCCGCGTCGGCCAGCGCGACGACCGGCAGGCCGAGCTCGCGCGCGATGCCGAGGAACAGCCCCAGCTGCTCCGGGCCCATCCAGGCGGGTACCGCGACGACCAGTTCGTCGACGCCCGGCGGCAACGCGCGCGCGAGTTCCTCGAGCTGCCGGCTGGCGAGGTCCGCGGCCGACAGGTGTCGGAAGAAGCGGTCGGGCAGCAGTTCGCCGTCCAGCGCGTACCAGTAGCGGTGCTGCACGTGCCGCGGGTGCACGCGGGAGCTGGCGAAGGCCTCGTCGCCCGTGACGAGTTCATCGTCGCGGAGCAGCGCGAAACCCGGCTGCCGGTACAGCACGCGCTCGCCATCGAGCAGCGTGATGCCGGCGTCGTTCAGGTGCAGGGCCGCGCGCGCCATCTCCGCCTGCTCAGTCCGCCTTCATGTGCCGGATCAGCTTGTTGTTCGTGTAGTTCTCGCCGTCGAACACGAGCCGCTCCTGCAGCAATTGCAGCTGGTGGACCAGGAACATCAGGAAAATGCTGATCAGCAGGGCGATGAAGGTCGAGTTGAACGCGACGCCGAGGCTCTGTGTCACGCCCGCGATATCGCCCTGCACGGCCTTGTCGGCCTGCGCGAGCGCTTCGCCGATGCCGCGCACGGTGCCGATGAAGCCGATCGACGGGATGGCCCACGAGATGTAGCGGATCATCGACAGCTCGGACTCGAGCTGCTCGGCCTCCGACTCGAACAGCGTGTGCGTGCTCGACGCGACGTCCTGGATATTGCGCGTCGAACTGAAGCGCTGCAGCGCGTTGGTCAGTGCGCGTGGCAGCATCATGTCCTGCTCGTCCTCGGGCAACGCCTGCACCTGGCGCGCAAATTCCCGGGTGTCCTCGGGCAGTATTCGCATGCCCTCCGCAACGGCGACCAGGTCGGTCTCGAGCAGCCGGCGTTCCTTGAGGATCACGCGCGCCTTGTAGCCCATGATCGCCAGCGCCCAGAACATCAGGATGAAGCAGGCTTCCTGCTCGAAGTCCTTGACCAGCACCCAGACGGAGCGCTCGCGCACGTAGTCCGGGTCCTGCTCTGCCAGCTGGTTCTGCTCGGCGATGACCTCGGCCGCGTTTGGCCGCACCACCGACACGTAGAACGCGTGCACGACGATGATCGCGATGATCAGCGCGAACAGCTGGTAGACGAATTCGACGGGAATGCTTTTCTTGTTCATCCGCTTGGGCTTCCTTGCACGGCGACTCGCCGCATCAGATGTCGGTTGGGAACGGGATCGGCTCGTCCGCCGGGATCTCCTCGGTCGGCACGAAGACGTCCTCGTCCTCCTCGTAGGTCTGTTCGTCGAGCGCCTCGTCCTCGAACAGCTCGGGGTCGATCTGTTCCTCGACCGAGACCGGTGCTTCGGCGTCGTCGTCGGCCGGCGGCGCGACCTCGGCCTCGCCCGCGGCGGCCGGCTCCCCGGCGGGCGGCGGCGCCTGCTGTGCGAAGACCGACGCGACCAGCGCGAGCGCCAGCGCGCTTACCAGGTATCTGTGCATGGCGGTGTCTCCCCGAATACGGGCTCAACCGGCGTATTGGACCGCAGGCTGGCCGAAAAGTCCCGTGGCCGCTCTACTCCGCATTGCGCGCGATGCGGAAACCGAGGTCGATGCGACCGTCGCTGCCGAAGTCACGGTAGCTCAGGCGCAGCTCCGTCACGCCCGCGTGCCGCCAGCTCGAGCCGCGAATCACGTGGTTGGCGCCGCGCCGCGGGCCGGTCGGGTCCTCGAGCGCGGTGGTCTGGCCGGGCGTCGGCACCGCGTAGAAATCCTGCACCCATTCCGCCACGTTGCCGCCGCCGTCGTAGATGCCGAGCGCGTTGGCCGCGAAGCTGCCGACCGGCGCGGTGGACGCGAAGCCGTCGTTGTAGCCGGGCAGGACGGTCGGTACCAGCTCGCGCGCGGACTCGTCGGCGAAGTTGCCGCTGTCGCGGCGCGGCGGCAGGCGGTTGCCCCACGGGAATACCTTCGCGTCCGGCGTGCCTTCGTAGCGGATCGCCCAGGCCCACTCGGCCTCGGTCGGCAGCCGGTAGCCGTCCGGCGTCGGGAATACCGCCTGCCATTTCTCGAAGCGCTTCTCGTAGGCCGGCGTCAGCCCTTCCTGCGCCGATAGCCAGTTCAGGTACTCGACCGCCTCGTCCCAGCTCACGCTGGTCACCGGGTTGTTGGCCCCGGCCAGCGACGCGTGCACGTCGCCGCCCGAGTCGTGGGACCCGCGGAAGCGCTGGAACTCGGCGTTCGTGACTTCCTTCGTGCCGAGGTAGAAAGCTTTCGTGAGCGTCACCGGCAGCAGTACCTCGTTCGCGCGCCGGCCCTGCTGGCTGCGCGAGGCGCCCATGACAAAGGAGCCGGGCTCGACGCGGCGCAGCACCTGGCCCTGCGAGTTCGTGACCGTGGTCGCGATGCTGCGCCGGCGCACCTCCTCCTCGGTCAGCAGCCGGACCTGGACGGTCTGCGGGTAGCCGGGCCGCGGCGTCACGCTGCGCCGGAACGTCTGGTAGCCGTCCTTGCGTACCTCCAGCGCCTGCGGCGCCGACGGCAGCGTCAGCGTGACCGTGCCGCTGCCGCGCGGCCGGCCGTCGACGTAGATCACGGCGTCCTCCGGCTGCGCGTCGATCGTCACCTCGCCGGTGCGCGCGCTCAGGTCGACCGTGATCGACTCCGAGGCGGCCGCCTGCAGCCGGACGCGGCGCTCGGTCGCGCCGTAGCCGGCCTTCGACAGGCCGATGCGGTAGTCGACCTCCGGCGCAAGCGCGAGCCGCACCGGCGACTGGCCGCGGTAGCGGCCGTTGACCGTGACGTTGGCGCCGCGCGGGATCGAGTTGACCAGCAGTTCCGCGTTCGCGGGTTCCAGGCGTATCGGGTCGAGCGCGCGCTGCTCGTTCGCGCTCGCGACGACGACGCCGTCCCAGGGCCGGAAGCCCTCGCGCACGACGGTCAGGTCGTGGCGGCCCTCGTCGAGCCGCAGGACGGCCGGCGTCTCGCCCAGTTTCTCCTCGCCGCGGTAGATCGCCGCCCCCGCCGGCTCCGAGGCAACCGCAATCTCGGCCCAGCCCGGCACGAGCTGCACGTCGAGCTCGAGGTGCCGGCCGAGCCCGGGCATCTCGAGGCGGTGTTCGTAGGGCAGGTAGTCGTCGGCGGTCACGCGCACCGTGTGCGTGCCCGGCTCAAGCTCCAGCGGTCCGTACGGCGCCCGGCCGACCTGCGTACGGTCGACGCTGACGACGGCGTCGACCGGCGGCGTCGTCGCGATCGACAGCTGGCCCGGCAGCCGGCGCAGCTCGACCGTCACGGTGCGGCTCGGCGCCTCGTCGACCGTGAAGCTGCGGTTCGCCTCGTAGTAGCCCGCCTTCTGGACCCGCACGCTGTAGTCGCCCTCGCGCAGCAGCACGCGGTCGGCCAGCGGCAGGCGGAACCAGCCGCCCGAGATCTCGAGCTCGTCGGGCGGGCCGGGCTGCACCTCGAACTGGAGCGAGGGAGCCGAGAAAAGCAGGAACGAGAAGCGGAGCAGCGCGAAGCTAGCGCGAGCAACGGCAGTCT
>ERZ869936.2755-NODE-2755-length-9989-cov-3.425106_pt1 | contig 9989 bp, 6 predicted proteins | sample MGYA00520876_ERZ869936 | MGnify/ENA primary metagenome ERZ869936 (study PRJEB32218, sample SAMN09650985) | biofilter metagenome | isolation source: enrty point of leading RO module | place: Saudi Arabia: Thuwal, RO plant located on Red Sea | collected 2016-02-17 ... | reverse complement strand
CAAACGCGCGCGTGCTCCTTCGAGAAGACATGATTGAGTGCGCCCACTGCGACATGGCGGCACCTCGTGCAGACTATGAGGAGGGAATGGAAGAGGATGACGAATACCGATGCACAAGCTGTGACCGCGCACTTTCCAAGAGCACGATTCGCGGGATCGTAACTTTCCGGCGCGGTGAGAAGTGGCCAGTGGCGGCGGATGATGGCGTTGCTGGGGCGAAATGGCTGACGGTAACCGCCGCCGCGAAGCGCCTGATGGATGTGGTGTCAGGCCTCACCTTGGAGAAGGCGCGTGCCCGAGTTTCGGCTGCGGCAGGGCGCGATGAATTCCAGACCAACGGCAAGGAGCGAACGGACCGGCGGATCGATCGCGATACCTTCAGCACGTGGCTGCTGAAGCAGCGGGAACGCGATCTCGCCGAGGCCGATGCCGATGGATGGTGAGCGCGGTCTTGCGCGGTGTTGACCGCGCAACTCGCCGAAAAGCGGCCCAAAACCGCGCAAACAATACATTCCTTGCAATTTGGAAACCGCGTGTATATCGTCGTTTACGCGTTTGAAGGGCCGGGTGAGACCCGATCACACCCGTGAGGTCGAGGGTTCAAGTCCCCCATCGCCCATTTCTCACTTCTACATTCGGTCAACTCTCACCTCCCCGAAATCAAGCACTCCTGCATTCTCGGCCCAAGCTGCGCGGGTCGTTTCAACGATGTATCCCCCACTTGCATCAGGCCAATGCACTATCGGAACAGTGGCCGTCGCCGGTGCCTGCCAGTCAGTACCTTCCTCGCTCTCGTTCGAGGGCCGCGGCAGGTCGCGGCTTCTCGTGAACGCCAGGCACCAACCAACCTCACTTTGGAGATGCGCTGCGTTGCACAAGGGTACAGCCCCACTGGTATTGTTCATGTTCGCCCTGGTCACTCCCGCCTGGGGTGCCGAACCAGGCGCGGCCGTCGGGACCGGGTCAGGCGCAAGCACTCCGACGGATCCGGCAGATTTCAAGCGGCATGTGCAGCCCTTCCTGACGAAGTACTGCGCGGATTGCCATGGCGCCGAGAAGGCCAAGGCTGATTTCACCTTGCACGATATCGACGGGCAAGTCACGGCCGGCAAGGACGTTGTTCGATGGGAGAAGGTGCTCGAGATGCTCAGCCTCGGGGATATGCCGCCTCGCAAGGCGGAGCAGCCAGGCCGCGTCGAGCGCGAGCGCATCACGACATGGATCGCCGCCGAGCTGAAGAAGATCGGCCGCGGACACGATGAGGCCAAGCTCGCGCTGCCGCATCAGGCCAACCGCATCTCGCACGAGGATCTATTCAGCGGAAAACACAAGGGGCCGGCCTGGTCGCCGGCGCGTCTGTGGCGCAAGAGTCCGCAGATCTACGACCGCTTCGCGCGCGACATGCGCACGGCCATCGCGCAGCCGCTGCTGGGCCTGGGCGGCAAGGGCATTCAGGATTACGCCACGCTCTATGCCGACGAAGCCACCATCCAGACGATGCTGCGGAACAGCAGCCTGGTGGTGGACAACCTGATGAATCGCGATCGCGCGATGCTGAATCACCTGTTCAAGGAGGGTGCCGACCCGAAGCCGGAGGATGTGGACCGCGCGATCAACAATCTCTTCAAGCTGATCTTCGATCGTGAGCCGACGCAGGCCGACCGCGAACGCTACATCGACGGTCTGTTCAAGAAGAACTACGAACTGGGCGGTTTGGCGATCGGCATGCGCTCGCTGGTCGTCGCGATGCTCATGTCGCAGGAGTTTGTGTTTCGCCTGGAGGTGGGCCTGGGGCCGCAGCTTCCTGCCGGCCGCCGGCAGTTGAGTCCCACCGAGTTGGCGTATGCGATCTCATACGCGTTCTTCGATCAACCGGACCGCGAACTGCTGCAAGCCGCGCAGGCGGGACGACTCGAGACACGCGATGACGTCCGCCGGGAAGTGCTTCGCATCCTCGAGACGCCAGACGAGAAGAAGCAGTACTGGCACTATCCGATGTATCACCGCTGGGGTGATGACTACTACTCCCATCGCCCGCGCGTACTGCGGTTTTTCCAGGAGTACTTCGGCTACACGGGCGTCGTGGATGTCTTCAAGGACATGCAGCGCAACCCGGAGCATCAGGCCAACCGCCTTCGCAAGGACGCGGACATGCTGGTGCTTCAGGTTCTCGAGCGCGACAGGGATGTGCTGGCCGAACTGCTCACGACAAACCGCTACCCGATGGATTACGTGCTGCCCGACCAACTCAAGCGGCTGCACAATCCGGACAACAATCAGTACCGCGGCATCCGTGAAAAGTACGCCGACGAGATCGATGCGATCATCGCGTCCGGCAAATGGCCCGGCATCGGGTCGCGGCACGTCAGCGCATATAACCTGAGTGAAGAGCGCGCCGATGCGATTCGCCGAGCGCCCGGCGATCCCGTCGTATTGCCGAAGGATCAGCGAGCCGGCATGCTGACCCATCCCGCCTGGCTGGTCGCGCACAGCGGCAACTTCGACAACGACCCGATTCGCCGCGGCAAGTGGATTCGCGAACATCTGCTGGCGGACCTGCTGCCGGAGGTGCCCATCGGCGTGGACGCGAAGGTGCCCGAGGACCCGCATCGCACGCTCAAGGAGCGGCTGGACCTCGTGCGCGCCGAGGCTTGCTGGCGCTGCCACAAGAAGATGAACCCGCTCGGCGAGACGTTTGAATCCTACGACGATTTTGGTCGCTACCGCCAGCGGATCGTCCTGGGCGATGCGGATGCCTACTTCAAGGCCAAGCGCAAGCACGACGAGCAGAAGTCGCGATGGGAAGACGATCTTGCGAAGTGGAAGAGCTACGACGCCAAGGCCCGCGCGGCGAAGGTCGCCCATGCGGAAGAGATGCTCGCCTCGCTGAAGAAGCCGGACCCGGCCGGCGAAAACTACAAGCGGGACTTGCGCTCCTACGAGGGCGATCATCAGCGCTGGACGCGCGAGCGCGACCACTGGCGTCGCATCAATGATGAGGAACAGCAGAAGATCATCGCGAATCTGCAAAGGCAGATCGCTGAACTCAAGCCGCCCGTCGCCGAAGCCAAGCCAGTGGATTCGCGCGGCTCGCTCGACGGCACGGGCGATCCGAAACTCGACGGCCCCGTGACTGACGCGATCGACCTCGTGCATCGCCTGGCCAAGTCCGACCGCGCGCGACAGTCGTTCATCCGGCACGCGTTCCGATACTGGATGGGCCGCAATGAAACGCTCAACGACTCGCCGACACTGATCGCCGCCGACCGCGCGTACGTCGAGAGCGGTGGCAGCTTCAAGGCGATGCTCGTCTCGCTGCTGACCTCCGACTCGTTTCTCTACCGCAAAGATCCGGCCGATTCGGCGCGGGACGATCGATAGCTGACCGATAGACGTTACCATCGGCACGGTTCAAGATGTTCGCCTGAAGGGTTTGTTCATGAGCACGCGACGCGATTTTCTCCGCTACTCCAGCCTCGGCGCCGGTTCGCTGGCGCTGGCGCCGTTCATGGCCCACATGAAGGCGCACGCGGCCGGCGATCCTGGCAAGCTGCCGCGTCGCTTCGTCTTCGTCGTGCGCGGCAACGGTCTGCGGCCGTTCGGCATCGTGCCTGAAGGCCTTGAAGCGTTCGGCGGCGATCGCTTCCGCAACGACAAGCTCGTCGATGAGCCGCTGAAGAACCGCAAACTGCACAAGTCCATGGCGGCGCTCGAACCGTTCAAAGATCGACTATCGATCATCCAGGGTTTGTCGAGCAAGATCTGTAAAGGACCGCATGGCGGGCACTACGGCGTGCTCGGCGCGTACACCTCCGGCGATCACGCCCCGCCACGCAAAGAGACGCTCGACATCACCCTGTCGAAGCACTTCCCCGGCATCTTCCCGCACCTGGCGTTTCACATCGGCAGGGACTCGAGTGAACTGATTCGCTACCTCAATATCTCGGCCAAGGGCAAGAACACGCGCACACCGGCTTACGCCTCGGCGCAGCTCGCGTACAAGGACATCTTCGGCGCAGTGCTCACCGGCGACAAGGCGAAGATCGAGGCCGCGGCACAGCAGAACCTGATGGACTTCCTTGTGGACGACGTGAAGCGCGCCCGCCGCTCGCTCAACGCGGCCGAGAAGGAAAAGCTTGATCACTACCTGCACGGCTTCGAGGCCCTGCGCGATCGCGAGGTCAAACTCGCCGGCATGAAGGACACGCTCAGGAAGCACGCGCCGCCCTACGACAACAAGTTCACGTCGGAGATCGAAACACATCGGCTCGAAGCGCACTTCGACATCGCCGCCGCGACGCTGATCACCGGCCTGACGAACTCGATCACGATCCACGCCGACGAATTGGACATCCGGTATCAGGGCTTCGACCACGAAAGACTGAAACAGATTTCAGTACACGAGGTCGGCCACACGGCTGACGTGGAGGGCATGTCGGACCGCTACGATTCGAACTGGCAACAAGGCCGCGAGATGCGCGACATCATCCGCACCTACCAGATGCAGCTCATCGCACGGCTCGCCGGCAAGCTCGACGCCGTGCCCGAGGGCGACGGCACGATGCTCGCCCACACGCTGATCGCCTTCCTCCGCGACTCGGGCAGCCAGCATCACACCGGCTATGAGAACATGCCCCTATTGGTGCTGGGCAACCTCAACGGCGCGCTGCGTACCGGCCGGTACCTGCACTACCCCGCGTACAACCAGGCGGGTCACCGCGTGCTGGCGAACCTGCTGACTTCCATCCTCCACGCCGCGGGTCATCCGACGGACACCTACGGCGACAGGGACCTTGGCCTCAGCGAATCGATCGATCAGACAGGCCCGCTGGCGGAGTTGATGGCGTAGAGCAGGCATTTCAGCCGGATCGCGGCCCGGGGCGCGCAAGGTCAGCGGGATGATCGCACCGGCAACGGCGACGGCCGGTGTCACGTCTTGCGGCGCGGGCCGTCATCACTGCTCAGGAAAGCCACGAAAGTCTCGCAGCCCTCAACGTCCTTGAGCAGGGCGCGGATGGTCATGGTCAGCGGCACCGACAACAGCATGCCCACCGGACCCAGGATCCAACCCCAGATGAGCAGGGACAGCACGATCGCCAGCGGTGACAACCCCAGGCCTCGACCAAGCACCTTCGGCTCGAGCCCGTTGGAGATGCCGATGTTGATCACCATGTAGCCGATACCGACCACCAGCATGTGACCGGTGCCATGGTCGATGAAGCTGATCGCCAGGGCAGGAAAGGACGCCAGGATCGAACCGACGACGGGGATGAAGTTCATCACGAATGCCGCAATGCCCATTACGAATGCGAAAGGGATGTCCATGATAAGACACCACAGGGCGACGCAGACGCCGGTCAGCAAACTCATCAGGGCCTTCAAACCCATGTAGTGGCGCAGGTCGGATAGATTCACGCGCAGGCGATCACTCGTCTCAATGCCCAGATGCGGCTCCACGCGCTTGGGAAGCCTGGGGGCCTCCAGCCACATGAAGATCACCAGCAGGACGACGGCGAAGGTCTGCCGCAACAGATCCGCTGTCGCCCCGGCCACTGCGCGCAGCGCGTCGACGATGGCCGCCGATTCAAACAGTAGGTCGAGGTCTTCGCGCTTCACTGGAACGCCGTACTGAGCGAGCCAGGCGATGGCGGCCCCGATTTCTTTGCGCAGGGCATCCTGATAGCCCGGCGCTCCGGCAAGGGCTGTGCGAAGGCCGTCCATGGCGAGCAAGCCGCCCAGTATGACCGAGCCCGCCAGGATCAGACCCGCCGCGATGAGAATGACCGACATCGGCCAGCCCCGTTGACGCAGATGGAACACCACCGGCTGGGTGACGATCGAGATGAAAACAGCAAGGAAGATCTGCACCAGGTAGGGCGCCGCCAGGTGCATTCCATAGATGATCAGCGTGACGCTGGCGAGGACGACCAGGGACCGGGTAATGTCCGCGCGGGTGGACTTTGCGGCAAGCGAGGGAGGTTCGCTCAACGACGGTTGGCGGCCAGAAGGATCGACGCCGATGGCGTCGGCAGTTGGGCCGTTCGGAGGATGGAGCAAGCTCTCGGATTCGCCTTCGCTCGGTTTTGGGCTGTCTTCGACCCCGCTTGTCATCGCAAATCTCCGTTTGGACCGCAGTGGAAACGGCTCTTTGCAATGAGACCATCCCCAAGCCGGACTCGGACAGTATGACACCCCGCTTCGACCGGCTCAAGATCGAGCCACCCGAATCCTCGCCATCTCCAGCAGGCCTTATCCCGTCGGCAGGAATCGCATCATCGCCATCGCGAAGCCGAGGAAGCAGCCGAAGCCGACGATGTCGGTCACGGTGGTGAGAAAGATCGACGCGGACTGGGCCGGGTCGCGGCCCAGGGCGCGCAGGGTCAGCGGAATGATCGCGCCGGCAAAGGCGGCGGCGGCCATGTTCACGACCATCGCGCCGCCGATGACGATCGCAAGCCCCATGCTGTCGAACCAGAAGAAGACCGCCAGTGAGGTCACGATGGCGACGCCCAGGCCGTTGAACACGCCGCCGAGGATCTCCTTGATGACGACGCGCTTGGCCATGCCGGGCATGATCTCGCGCAGCGCCAGGCCTCGCATGACGATGGCCAGGGACTGGGCGCCGGTGTTTCCGCCCTGGCCGGCGACGATGGGCAGGAGGATGGCCAGCGCGGTGACCTGAGCAATCACATCCTCGAACAGGCCGACGACGCCCGCCGCCATGAACGCGGTCAGCAGGTTGACGTAGAGCCACGGCAGCCGGCGCTTGACGACGGTCGTCACCGGCGAGAGCGCGCGTTCATCGCTGCCGACACCGACACTGAGCTGCATGTCTTCAAAGGCTTCGAGTTGGCGCACCTCCAGCGCGGTGTCATGCTTGATCACGCCGACGAGCCGGTGCTCGGCATCGACGACAGGCAGGGCGAGGAAGCCGCGCTCCATCATCAGGTCGATCGCTTCATCGCGCGGCATGGTTGCCGGGACGCTGAGCACGGGCTGTCGCACCAGCGGTTCGATCGGGTCCTGCGGGCGCGCCAGCAGCAGGTCGCGCATGTTGAGCACGCCGACAAGCTGGCCGTCGCGCCGGGTGACGTAGAGATAGTGCAGCGCTTCGCGCGGGGCCTTGCGAATGGCGGTGGCGGCCTGCTGGGCGGTCAGGTCCAGCGCCAGCGATGCGACGCGCGGCTCCATCATGCCGCCGGCCGTCTCGGGCGAGTGCTCCGCCAGTTCGCGCAGCCAGCGGGCGTCCTTCTCCGGCAAATCGGCGACGACCTCCTGCTGCTTGGCTTCGCTCAGGTGATGCAACAAGGCGGAACTGGATCGGATGGGCAGTTTTTCCAGCAACTCGCGCACGCGCGCCGCGTCGATCTGATCCAGCAAGGGGGCCGCTCGATGCGGGGTGAGCCGCTCAACCAGCGCGGAGGCGAACTTGGCGGGCAGACTCTTGAGCAGCCGCACCGCATCGGTCGGGTCCAGCGTTTCAAAGGCACGCGCGGCATCGTCAGGGTGAAGCTCGACAAATGTGCGCAAAATGACTTCGATGGGCCTCATGTGCTTACTCCGTCATTACAGGCGAGATGTCAATGCCTGTGAGGATAGCAACTGTGCCGCGTTGCGCGGGCACGATGAAAGCCGCGGACGACACGCCCTCACTTCGACTCAGCCACCGGCATGCTCTGCCACCACTTCACCGCCATCGCCGTCAGCCTCTCCGTGATCTTCGGATGATCCTTCGCGACGTTGCGCTCTTCCGACACATCGTTCGACAGGTCATACAGCTCAGGCCGGCCGCCGTCGTAATCGCACAGCAGCTTCCACCTGCCTTCGCGCACCGCCAGGTCAGGTAGTTCCTTGAATTCGTAAAAGCTCTTGCGGTCCGGAGGCCGGCTGAAATAGATCGGCGCTTGCCGCGACTTGTCCGACTTGCCCAGCAGCGTGTCCAGCAGCGCTTCACCGTCGTACGTGACACCCTCCGGCTTCGTCGCGCCGGCAAGCTCCACCAGCGACGGCACCAGATCGATCGCGGCGAAAACCGATGTCTTGTTCCGCCTGCCAACCGCGTTCTCGTCCATCAGCCCCGGGCCCCACACGACCAGCGGCGAGCGGATGCCGCCCTCATATAGATTCGTCTTGCTGCCTTTGAACGGGTCAGACCGCCCCGCGCCGGGCTCGTGGCCGTTGTCGGAACAGACGAGGATGAGCGTGTTGCCGCGCAGGCGATCGCTCTTTCGCACGTGATCGAAAAGCGCGGCGAGCTGGCGGTCCATCTCCTCCAGCACCGCCAGGTAAAGCTTGCGCTTCGTGTCGCCCCATTTCTCGACCGGCGGCCAGAACGGGCTGTGCACATCATCGGGCCAGAGGTTGATGTAGAACGGCTTGCCGTCGGCCTCGGCCTTTTTCATGAAGTCGATCGCCGCGTCAACGAATCCGCCGGTGATCTTCGATCGCTGCATCCATGTCACCGGCTCACCGAGGCGCTCGGCGTCGGCCCAGATTCGGCCGGGATTGTCGTCGCCGGGCTTCATTGTCAGCGGCAGCAGCTTCGCCCCCATGCCTTCGAAATTGGTCAGCGATGCGTCGAAACCGTATTGCGTGATCGCCGGGGCATCGTCCACGTCGCGCTGTCCGCCCATGTGCCACTTGCCGAAGTGCCCCGTCGCGTAGCCGGCCTGTTTCAGGCTGCGCGCCAGCATCGGGGCCTGGGGATCAAGCCAGTTGGCGATGCCGCGGTTGGCGTTCATCTTGCGATGCGCCAAGTACGAGGTGATGCGCCATCGCTGCGGGTACTGGCCTGTTGAAATGGCGACGCGCGAGGGCGAGCAGATCGGCGAGTTCACGTAGAACTGCTCAAAGGCGATGCCCTCGGCCGCGAGGCGGTCGATGTTCGGCGTGCTGGCGTCCTTGTTGCCGAAGCAGGAGAAATCGGACCAGCCCATGTCGTCGATGAAGACGAGGATGATGTTGGGCTGTTTGCTCGTCTGCGCGAGGACGGAACGCGGGGCGACGAAGATGTAGGTGATGAACAGAAAGAACAACAGGAATACGCGGCGGTAGGATCTCATCAATCGTCGCTTTCAAAAAGAATGACGTGGTCGCGAATGACTCAGCCCGAAGGGCTGACATCTGTCAGCCCGGGGCAACGCCCTGGGTCGCGGGCGCCTTTGAACGCAAGCCCTGAAAGGGCGACATCTTCATTCAGAATATCTCGCCCTTTCAGGGCTAAACTCAATCCGGCCTTCTCTCCCGGGGCGTTGCCCCGGGCTGGCGTATGTCAGCCCTCCGGGCTGTAATCGCAGGCGGGCGCAACCCTGCTTCAATCATTGCGCCGCGCGGTCCGCGTTAGCAGGCCGCGCCGCCTGCGTGCTCCGCCGCGTGAGCGTACGCTCGATGCGCGTGATGTTGCCCTGCTTGTCTTTCACGCTGACGGTGAGCGTGCCGCGCGGGAGGGTCGAGATCGGCTCCTTGAGCTTCATCTCCCAGATGCCATCGCCGGTCTGCTTGAAACGCGACGCGAGATTGTCACCGGGCTTGGCGTTATCAATCGCAAAGTCAGCAGCGACCGTGAAGCTGGCCATGTCCAGACCGGTCATGTAGTCGTGCATGCCGATGCGAATGTGCGTCAGTGGCGTATCGCTCGTACCGGCCACCGGCTCGGCCAGCGTCAGCGTCGGCCGGCCTTCATCCAGCAGCCAGCCGCGGCCGCGCGAGTCGGGCTTTCTCGGATCAAAATCCAGATCGATCGGGCAGCCCAGGTCGATCCAGCGGACCAGCGTCCGGCGATCTTCGTCGGTCAGCGGAGCAACCTTGATCTTCTTGCCGTCCGGTCCCAAGTATTCGCCCGCTACCGCTTGGGGCGGGGGCATGATGCCGGGGTTATAGTCGATCAAGAGCTGCGGGTACCGCTGGGCGTTTTCCGCGGTTTGCCTGCTTTCGGGCAAGCCGTCGGTGCGGCGGCCAAAGACCTTCCAGCTCATCCGGCTGGGGCGGGA
>ERZ869936.2754-NODE-2754-length-9989-cov-3.937487_pt1 | contig 9989 bp, 3 predicted proteins | sample MGYA00520876_ERZ869936 | MGnify/ENA primary metagenome ERZ869936 (study PRJEB32218, sample SAMN09650985) | biofilter metagenome | isolation source: enrty point of leading RO module | place: Saudi Arabia: Thuwal, RO plant located on Red Sea | collected 2016-02-17 ... | reverse complement strand
CACGCTGCCCTTTGCCGAGGTGAACAAAAACTACAGCGTTTTCCTGAATGCGGCCGGGGGACAGCCGCCATACATCTGGAATGTCGTTTCCAACACATTGCCAACCGGCTTGAGTCTCTCAACCAACGGGCTTATTTCGGGGGCCCCAACGGCCCAGGGAATCCAGGAATTCCGGGTTGAGGTGCGCGATGCCTCTGCAACGCCACAAATTGGGCTGCGGGATTTTTCCATCAACGTCGTTGTGACCAATGAGCTGCCCACAGTGTCCATCACCTCGCCCGCCAATGGTTCCAGCTACACCGAGCCGGTGAATTTGACGCTCACCGCGTCGGCTTCCGACAACGATGGCTTTGTGCAAAAGGTTGAGTATTACCGGAACGGCATTTTGATCGGCCTGGGAACGGCGTCCCCCTACAGCGTGACGGTCAGCAATTGGACTGCGGGCAGCTACGCGCTCACCGCCATTGCCTACGACAACCTCGGCGCGACCAACACCTCGGCGGCGGTCTATGTGAGTGTCAACCAAAACGGTTTCACCGCCATTGATTTTGAGGCATTGGATACGGGCACCGGGAATGTTTCCGGCGCATCTTTGTTCACTTATTTGGCTGGCTTTGGTGTCAGCCTGACCAATGAAACGCCCGGCAGCCTGCTGGCTGCGCGCCACCAGAGCAGCGTGGGTGGCGGCAATGCGGCCAAGGCCGGTTCCGGCAGGAATCTCTTCTCTCAATCCGGCGTGCGCGGCAAGACCGCCTACACGATTGGCTTCAGCAGCACGATCGCCGGATTCGGGTTCGTGAGAGCCGGCTTGCAGGCTGGACTCAAGGGCGTGAGTCATCCTGCCTGGAAGGCTACGGCCTTTGATGCCACTGGCGTGGAACTCGGCACCATTGGTGAGGAGCAGATCACCACGTATGTGGACCTGCCGGCAAAGGAATACCGCCTATACGGGCCGGACATCGCGTGGGTGCGAATCGAATCCGACGACCGGTTTTTCACCACCTTTTCTTCAGCGCTGCTGGATGATTTCAGCATCGCCTCAATTCTTGGCAACATTCCTCCGTCGGTAAACATCGCGTCCCCGTCGGAGGGGCAGCAGTTCACCGCGCCAGCGACCGTCTCGGTGGCGGCGAACGCCTCGGACATCGACAACACGGTCACCAACATCACGTTCTACCTTGGCGCCAATAAACTCGCCTCGGTGGCCACTGCTGAGTCGGCGTTCATCACCTTGAGCAACCTGGCCTCAGGCACCTACGTCGTGCGCGCTGTGGCGCGCGATGACGGCGGGGCGGCCAAAAGCTCGCAGCCGGTTTCATTTACTGTAAACCCGCAGGCGGGCGTGAATGTCATCAACTTCGATTCGCTGAACGCGGCGTCACGCAACATCGGCGGCCCGGCGCTGTCCAATTACCTGGCCGGCTTTGGGATCACCATCGTCAACACCACGCGCGGCAGCCGCATTGAGGCGGCCGATGTCCGAAACCTCTTTGGCGGCACGGCCGTGACGGCGCCCTCGCCCAACAACATTCTTTCCCAGTTTGGCGTCAACGGCCCGGTCACGTTCACCCTGGTGTTCAACTCCATCCAACAGAGCGTGAAATTCACCCGGCCGCAGTTGCTGGCCGGCGCCAACGGCGCGACACATCCCTGGTGGACGGCCCGCGCGTTCAACGCCTCTGGCGTGGAGGTGGCGTCCGCCGGCGAAGGTGTCGTTCGCAGTTTCACCAATGTGCCTCCAAGGGTGTTTGAGCTCGCCGCGTCGGGCATTTCCTCCATTCGCTTTGACTCTGACGCGCGCGGTGTCAGCGCGTTCGCCGGGTTGCTGCTGGACAACCTGATTGTCAATGCCAACGCCGTGGCCGCGCCGCTGGAGGTGTCCATCACCAGCCCGCTGGAGGGATCGGCGCATTCGGGGCCGCTGGATTTGGTGGTGCGCGCGGACGCGACCAACCATGCCGGCAGCGTGGCGCGGGTGGAGTTCTATAATGGCCCGGTGTTCATCGGCAGCAGCTTTGCCGCGCCTTACAATGTCAATTGGCAGAACGTCATGCCGGGCAATCATGTGTTGCGTGCCCGCGTGGTTGATACGCAAGGCGCGTCCCGCTGGTCCGGCGCGGTGAACATCACGGTCAATCCCAGCGGCGGCAATGCCGCGATTGTCAATTTCGACTCCCTGAACGCGACGTCCGGCAATGTAGCCGGCGCGGCGCTTTCCACATACCTGGCGGGCTTTGGCATAACGGCCATTGCGGGCAGCGGCTCCCAGTTGGTCGTGCAGAATCACAACAACCTTCACTCCGGCGGTTCCGTGGCGGCGGCCTCCGCGCCAAACCTGTTCACGCAGACAGGCGCCACCAATCGGATGAATTTCACTCTGCAATTCGCGCAGCCCCTGCTGAGCTTCCAGTTCACCCGGCCCAAATTGAAGGCGGGCACCACCGGCGTTTCGCATCCCAAATGGACGGCACGCGCGTTTGACGCGGCGGGCGTGGAACTGGCGTCCGTTTCGGCAAACTTCATTTTCAGCTACGCCGACGTGGCCGCGCAATCTTACTCCCTGGCTGCACAGCAGGGCATCGCCTCGGTCCGTTTTGATTCGGACAATCAGTATGCTGCGACGTTCCCCGGGGTGTTGCTGGACGATTTGATCCTGACCACAAGCGCGTCCAATTTGCCGCCCGTCATCACCATTCTCTCGCCCACCTCGGAGAATGTCTTTCAGGCGCCCGCGAGCGTTGAGCTGACGGCCAGCGCCTCGGATCCGGACGGCACCATCGCGAGCGTGGCATATTTTGTCAGTGGCGTGGGCACATTTTTGGGCAGCTCCTCGTCCAGTCCTTATTCGGTTTTGTGGACCAATGTCGCCGTGGGCCGCTACACGATTGAGGCGGTGGCAACTGACAATCAGGGCGCAACGCGATCCGCCACGGTTGCGTTCAAAGTGGAACCGACTGCCAACGTGTTTGGCATTCTGGAACAGCCCGTCAGCCAGCAGGCGGCCGCGGGCGATACCGTGAGTTTTCTAGTGACAACCACTGGTGGCGGAGTGACCAGTTACCAGTGGTATTTTCAACCGGCGCTGCTGGACCAGAGCTTTGCTTTAATTGAAGGCGCGACTGACGCAACACTGACTCTCGCTAATGTCTCTTCGCTTGACGTAGGGTCTTATTTCGTGAGGGTCACTCAAGACGGCGCGAGTCTCGACAGCGACATCGCCACGTTGTCAGTGCTGGATGTTCCGGCCATCACTGTTCAGCCCGAGGGCCAGACCGCCAACGCGGGTGATTTGGTGGAATTCTCGGTGACCGCCGTCGGCACCGCGCCCATCACCTACCAATGGCTGCTCAATGGCTCTATCCTTCGTGACGAAACCAACGCCACGCTGACTATCGAAAATGTTCAGCCGTCTGATTCGGGTAATTATAGCGTTCTGGTAAAGAATCCCGTCGGGGCGGCCCGAAGCGACCGAGCCAACCTGTCGGTGCTTGTGGGCAATGGCGGCACCGTGTCCGCCGATGACTTCGCCGACCGGGTGTCCATCAATCCGCTGTCAGGCGCTTCAGTGGGGAACAATGGTTCCGCCACAAAGGAAGAGGGAGAACCCAATCATGCTGGCAATCCGGGCGGCAACTCCATCTGGTACACCTGGAGGGCGACATTCACGGGCATCATTTCCCTGACCACCCGCGGAAGCAGCTTTGACACCATCATGGCGGTTTATACCGGCAGCGAATTAAACAACCTCACTTTGGTCGCCAGTGACGATGATTCGGGCGGACATTTCTCAAGCCGGGTCAAATTCAACGTGATTGAGGGCGTGGATTATCACATCGCGGTGGATGGCTACTACGGCGCGTCGGGAACGGTCGTGCTGGGGTTGCCCTCGGGCGGATATCGTATTCTGGACGCGACGGGAAGCAACGAGGAGCTTCCGGTAATCCTGGCGCAACCGTTGAGCCGAAGCGTTCTTGACGGGGACAACGTCACCGTGTCGGTCGAGGCCACCAGTGTGGATCCGATCGACTACCAGTGGTATTACAACGACACGCCCATTCCGGGTGCGACCGATTCGGCCTACGCCATCACGGGCTTCTCATCCGGAAATGTGGGTCGCTACTCCGTGCTGGTGGCCAACGATTCGGGCTCAGTGCAAAGCAAGACTGCCGTCCTGCAAATCATCGCCGCGGACGTGAGCGGACATGAAACCATCGCCAGCAATGACAAGTTCCGCGACGCTGTCAATTCGGGTATTCAAGTTGCCTCGTTCCGCCCTCAAAAAGTGCCCACTGGCAATTCCGGATTCTCCCCCGGCTACACGACCACGCAGGTGTTCAGCACCGTCGGGGCCACCAAAGAGGAGGGCGAGCCCAATCATTGCGGCGAACCGGGCGGCGCCTCGGAATGGTACGCCTACACCGCGCCCACCAACGGCACGATGCACGTCAACACCGACGGCAGCACCTTCAACACCGTGCTGGCGGTTTACACCGGGCCGGGTTTGGATTTCGACACCCTCGCGCTGGTGGCCTGCAACAATGGCAGCTCCGGCAACGGCGGGGACCGGGTTCGTTTTTCAGCCACACAAAATACAACCTATTACATCGCTGTGGACGGCGTGGGCGGCGCCAGCGGCACGGTGAATCTGAACATCAACCTGGGCGCGCCGCCCGCCATCACTGCGGCGCCTGCCAGTGTGACCACCACCATCGGTGGAACGGCCACCTTCACCGTGGCGGCGAGCGGCACCACAAATTTGACCTACCAGTGGCGCTTCAACGGCGTCAATCTCTCGGGCGCCACCAACACCAGTTATACCCGCAACAATGTGCAGAACGGTCATGCGGGCGGTTATTCCGTCGTCGTCAGCAACATTGTGAACGTCGTCACCAACACGCCTTCCGCCTCGCTGGTCATCAACTCGCCTCCCAGCATCACCACGCAACCGACCAGCCGGACGGTCGTTGCGGGCACCAACACAACATTGACCGTCGCGGTTTCGGGTTCCACGCCGCTTACCTACCGCTGGCGCCGCAATGGTGCGAACATCTCCGGGGCAACCGCCTCGAGCTACACGCTCAATAGCATCCAGACCACCAACGCCGGCGATTACACGGTGGTCATCACCAACGTCGTCGGGGCCATCACCAGCGCGGTGGCGTCGGTCACGGTCACCGTGCCGTCCCCAACAGTTTCCCTGCCCAAGAACAACGCGGTGGTGACCAACGGGGTCGAGTCCTTCACCGGCACCGCGCCGTCCAACGCGCGCATCGCTCAAATTCTCTACCGCGTCAACGAGGGCGACTTCGCGCCGGTTACGGGCATCACCTCCTGGTCGGCCGACGTGCCGCTGGTCGGCGGCACCAACATTGTTGACTTCAAGGCCGTGGATGAATCGGCTTTTGAGTCGCCGCTGGCTTCGCGCACGGTGTTTTATTCCTCTTATTCGCTGTTCACACTGACGACCAACGCGGTGGGCGTCGGCATTACCAATGGCGTGGGCTCGATCATCTCGGCCAACTCCTCGTTCGGCGCTCCCACCAATGGCGCCCAGCTGGTTGTCGGCAAGCCGTACAAACTCACCGCTATGGTGGGCGCGGGCACCAACTACATTTTCACCAACTGGACCGACGGAGCGGGAACGGTGCTGGAAACCAACGCGACACTGAATTTCCTCATGTCGTCCAACCTAACGGTCCGGGCCAATTTCATTACGAATCTGTTCCTCGCCTCGGCGGGCATCTACAACGGCTTGTTCTACGAAACCAATGGCATCACTCATCAAACCGCCGGGTTTGTGACGATGAAAACCACCTCCAAGCGCGCTTACAGCGGCAAGCTGCGGTTCGCTGGCGACGCGTTTCATTTAGCGGCAAGTTCGAGTTGCCCGGTACGGCCTTCAGGACCATTTCCCGCTCCAAACAGGGCAAAAGTTCGCTGGAACTCACGATGGCCATTGACCTCGTCAACGGCACGGACCAGGTCGCCGGCATTCTCGATAATGTCATCGACGGCTGGACTGCGGAACTGACCGCCGACCGCTGGGTTTGGACCACCAACAATCCGGCCACGACCTATTCAAACGCCTATACCATGATCCTGCCGGCGTTTGACAATGCCGAAGAGGGACCGACTGGCTTTGGTTACGGCACCGTCTCGGTCAGCGATCTGGGCCGCATCAAAATGGCCGGCGGCCTGGGCGACGCCCACTCGATCAAGCAGGGCACGACCGTTTCCAAGCACGGCGTCTGGCCGCTGTATGTGCCGTTGTATGCTCAATTGTCCCAGGTGGTCACCAACATCAGCAACAACGTGGTGAAAACCAACAAGGAATCCCAAGGCTCGCTCGTTGGTTGGATGACGTTCGCCACGAACACGCCCGCCGGCAAAACGCACCGGGCGCCCCAGGGCGATTTGGTCTGGACCAAGAACGGCTGGACCAATGACTTTTATCCCGACGGCTTCACCAACGAACTGTCCGTCCTCGGTTCCAGGCACATTGCACCCATCAAGGATTCGGGCGTGCGCGTGATGGACATGACCAACGGCCTGCTCGTGCTGGCTGAGGGCAACCTGCCCGAGCCGTTCACCAACTCGGTGTTCCTGTCCACCAACAGCGTGCTCTCCTCGCCGTTGCCCAACGCCAATACGACCAAACCGGCCCTCAGCGCGAAATTCGGCGTGCTCAAGGGCGCGTTTATTCATCCAGCCAACAACGCCAAACCGACGAAATTTTTCGGAGCCATACTTCAGGACTACAACTATGGACGCGGCTATTTTGCCGGAACGAATGAAACGGGCTCGGTGAGGCTGGACCCGGAATAATTAATTCTGGCCGCGGCGGCGGAACCATTGTCATTGTCGTCCATGCAATGCCTGACCTTTCAAACGGGCTGCGCGCCCATTTTTTTAACGCAGGGGTCGGTTATTATTCTTCCTGTTGCGGAGGACAATCAGCCATTTGCCATCTATGAGGAACAACAATCACAAACCTGTCTGCACGGAAGCCAACTTTGTCGGAAACCGCCTGGCCACCTCGCTTGATCTGACCGGTCCCGACAGCAAAACCTTGCGTGAAAAATATCTCGTCGGCGACCCGCGCGACTGCCCGCTGGGAACCGCTGAGGAAATGAAGCGCCGGGGTTACGTCGGCATTTACGAGAAGGAGCAGCGCCACCGCATCCCGCCGGCCAAGCTCAATTTCCTCATGCAAAAAGCCGCCTCCGAATGGTGAGCGCGCCCCCGTCAATCAATCAGCAACAGGCAGAAAACTGCCGTCACTTCCTGGCCTGCAACCGCGCGGCCACAGCCTCGGCCTGGCGCATCACGCGCAGGATGTTCAGTCCGGCCACTTTTTGAATTTCCTCCCGGCCGTAACCCCGAACGCGCAGTTCCGCCAGCAACGCCGGATACGTGGAAACATCCTCCAGCCCCTGCGGCGGCCCGTCAAAGCCCTCGTAGTCCGCGCCGATGCCCACGTGGTTTATGCCGGCCACTTTCCGCACATGGTCAATGTGGTCGGCCACATCCTGCAATGTCGCGCCCACCGGACGCGGATTGTTTTTTTTCCATTCCTCCAAACCCGCCTCGACCTTGGTTTTGTCGTTGGGAAACAGTGTTTCCAGGCGCTCCTCCTCAGCCTGCCGCGCTGCGCTGTGAACGCGGCCCCTCTCGGTCAGGTAACCGGGCATGAAATTGACCATCAACACGCCGCCGTTGGCCGGCAGTTTTTGAATCACTTCATCCGGTACATTGCGCGGATGGTTGCACAGCGCCCGGACGGAGGAATGCGAGAAGATGACCGGCGCCTGGGTGACGCGCAACGCATGCAGCATCGTGGCATCGGAGACGTGCGACAGATCCACCAACATGCCCAACCGGTTCATTTCGCCAATGATTTGCTCGCCCAACGGAGACAGTCCGCCGCTGATGGGCTTGTCCGTCGCGGCGTCGGCCCAGTCCAGGCTCTTGACGTGGGTGAGGGTCATGTAGCGCGCGCCCAGCGCGTAGGTCATGCGCAAAACCGCCAGTGAATTGTCAATCGAATGGCCGCCCTCCATGCCGATGAGCGAGGCGATTTTGCCCGAGCGGTGAATGCGCTCGATGTCCGCCGCGGTCAATGCCAGTTCCAGGTGCTCCGGGTAGCGCGCCACCATCCGGTGAACGACATCAATCTGTTCGAGCACGCCCCGGACGCCGATGGCGCCCGTCATGGTCGCCGGGATGTACACCGACCAGAACTGTCCGCCCACGCCTCCCTGCCGCAGGCGGGGGAAATCGGTTTCCAGCTTCAAAGGGCGGGTGTCCTGTGTGGGGTCAATGGCGCTGAGGTCGTTGCCGCGTTTGCGGTACTGCCACGGCAGGTCGTTGTGGCCGTCGATGACCGGCACCTCGCGCAGCCACTCGCGGATTTCGGCCAGTTGCCGGGCGTCGGGAGGTTTGGCTTCGGTTTGGGCGAAGGCGGTTTTGGGCTGAAGCAATCCGGTGGTGATCATGGCGCAGGCGGCGGCGTGAAGCAGTTTCATTGGTGCAAGTCATCGCAAAAGCATTGCCGGGGCGCAAGCGCGGTGTTGGGGCAAGCGTGTCAAAAAGTGTGATCTTGTATCGAAAATGGGATGGCGCATCAAACCCAGCAACGGGTGCGTCCTCCTCGCCCGGCCGATGGCCACCCTCTCCTCCATTCAAAAATGGAGGAGAGGGACGGGGAGAGGTGGCGCTCGACTTGTCAAACCCGGCACTAGCTGGAATACCCAAAAATAATGAACCCGATGTAAAAAATAAAATTTGAACACATTGCTGGGAACTTTAGTCTTAAACACATGAAATTCATCGGGCTTTCCTCGTGGTTGCTGCTGGCCTCCCTCATTCAACTTCAGGCAGTGGAATTTCGGGGTCTGGGCGAGAGTTCCAGTGTCAACGCGCTTTCGGCCAATGGCCGCGTCGCGGTCGGCTCTATTACGAATATGGCTTTTCGCTGGAGCGGCGGACAACATGAAATCATTACGCCGCAAGCTCCTTTGGGGGGTAAAATTTTAAGCGGCAGTCTGCGTTGTGTTTCCTCCGATGGGCATATTTTTATGGGGTTTTTTTTAGACGACGCACAGCAGAGGAATCAACTTTACCGCTTGAATTTCGATGGACTGACCAAGGCCTTGGGGTGGCGGGCTGGCGCAAATTCCGTATCGGATGAAGGGATAGCAGTGGGGTTCGGCACTCCTGGTTATCCAGGGAACCAAGCCGCCGTAGCTCTCTGGACAAGCGACAGCACGTCGTTTTATTTGGGCACATTAACCACCAATTACTATGCATCGAGCGTTGCCCGTTCCATAACCCCCGATGGCGTGACGGTGGTTGGAGAATCCCATGAAGGATTGCAGTACGGCGGCTGGACTCACGCCTTTTACTGGACTGCCCAAAGCGGCATGGTGGATATGGGCGCTCCAGACGGGTTTTTCAACAGCGCAGCCGCCGATATTTCCCACCAGACGGAGGTCATTGTCGGAAACGCGTGGCGGGACGAGGGCGGCTCCATTTTTACCTTTGAGCCTTTCCTATGGACCGCGGCAGAGGGTTTTCAGCTTTTGGGAAGTCCATATCAAACCGGTTCGCCATATTTGAGGCCGGCCATCGCGGTCAACGGGGACGGGTCAATCATCGTGGGCAATACCTTAACAACCAATGGTTGGTCCCCTTTTATTTGGGACGCCACCAATGGCGTTCGGCATCTGGAGGATGTGTTTGCTTCCGCCGGCCTGGATTTTACGGGCTGGCAGTTGGGTGAGGTGATGGACATCTCCGGGGACGGCACGGTTATCGTGGGCCGGGGGACCAATGCGTCCAACGAGGCGGAGTCCTGGCTGGCGGTGCTGTCGGATTCCAATCCCTCGTATGATGTTTTTCCCGAAAAGCCCATAGGATTGCAGGCCCAATTAAATGCCAACCTGAATGTGGAACTGACCTGCCAACCGTGCCAGAACGAGACCAGCTAC
>ERZ869936.2753-NODE-2753-length-9989-cov-12.229615_pt1 | contig 9989 bp, 10 predicted proteins | sample MGYA00520876_ERZ869936 | MGnify/ENA primary metagenome ERZ869936 (study PRJEB32218, sample SAMN09650985) | biofilter metagenome | isolation source: enrty point of leading RO module | place: Saudi Arabia: Thuwal, RO plant located on Red Sea | collected 2016-02-17 ... | reverse complement strand
TGTCCTTCTCCATGTACCCAGATGTATTTTATATCCAGGCATAAATGCTCAAGCGTGCGTTTGGCTGTGTGAACCCAATTGTCTACACAATTTTAGCCCAAGCCCTTTATATGCACCAGTTACTAAAGCTATTTTCATCGTTTCAAAAGTTTAAAACCAATTTCTCTTCCTTGTCCTTGAAACATTGCAAGATTTATCCAGAACCATGCGAATTGTTCCATTAATTCGAATTTGTCATTGCCACCAATGTTGTAGCACTCTGAAAAACCAGCGTCTTTAGCTAATTGAATGGCTACTTGTTTTCCTTTTTCACTGTCGCCAGCTACAAATAAGTCTAGTTTTAAGTCTCCATAATTTGGATTTTGCATATTATTAAACCCTGTTGTGTTAAAGCACTTCACCACATCTTTTGTCTGAGTGTTATCCAAAATTGCATCTGTGGTATTTTTATATTCATGAGGGCCTTTGTTCATTACGATGTTCATTGCATCAATAATGATTTTTCCCGAGGTGTCGCCTAACGATTTTACCACTTCAACAGTGGAAGGTGCAGGAGTTGAAAGTAAAATGATGTTCGAAATTTTAACAGCTTCAGCAATGGTATAAACATTTGTATTGGTATTGCTTAAAAGTTCTTTGCCTTTAAAGTTGTTTACATCACGAACACCCAAATTTATTTCGTGTCCTTTATTTGCCCAGTTGGTGGCTAACGCACTGCCAACATTGCCTGTTCCTATGATTGCTATTTTCATATTGTTAATTTTAGAATAATAATCCGTTTTCAGGTTCAAGTTTATTTGGTAAATTGGTTTCGCCTAACATTTCTCTCAAATCTCTTTCAATTGTATTGCACATAGCTGTTAAGGGCACATCGGTTATTCGGTTTTCAAATGGGTCTTCGTTTACTTCACCTACCTTGTTTATAATGGCAAACACAAATGAAATAGTGATGGAAACTGGTATCATCAAATAGTCAATATTCATCTTCGTGAAATCACCAATCAACGAAAATGGAAGCAACAACATAAAAGTATATAAAAACACTCTTGTGAAAAAATCATATTGCCTTAGCAATGGTGTGTTTTTAATTCTCTCACACCCCCCCTGATAATTTGCTAATGCCAGTAGTTGACCTTCCATTTGAAAACTATCAAAACCTCCAATCGTTCCGTTTGCCATTGCTTCATAAATCTTTTTACCTGAAATAAGGTGAATGAAATTTGGTTTGTTCTGCGAATTTTGGAGCTCATTAAATTCTTGATCTGAAAAGAATGTTGTTAAATCTTGCCAGTTGTCTTGCTTTCTCAAATGCAAACGCAATGCATGAACCCAAGCAATTACTTTGTAAATCATTACTTCTTTAAATTGCTCACTTCGGGTTTTGTCATAGTTCTGTTGGTGAGCATGGCTGTCTGTAAGTGTGATTATTAGTCTTGCTATAACTCTGCTAGAATTAATGATACCACCCCAAAGTGTTCTTGCTTCCCACCAGCGACTGTATGAACTATTATTTCTAAAAGCAATAAAAATTGCTAAAGCACTTCCTAAAATCGCTGCGATTGAAAACGGAAAAGATATAGCTGTTACTCCATGCTTGTGCAAAGAATAAACCGTGACTGCGATTGCAACTGCAAAAGTAAATTCAGTTTTTACATACTGAATGACTTTGATTGGATTAAAAATTCGTTTTACTATCATAGTTTAAAATTCATGTCTGATGAAACCGCCTACATTATATGTTTTGGCGAAAGTAGTATTGCCTGTTTGGTTAAATTCAGCTCCTGTTCCAAATTGATAGCTCTTTATTGAAAGGCCTAAACGCAGTCGTTGAGTAAATCTGTAATTTTCTGTGTTAACAGTCGGGAAAGCATTTGTGCTTTCAACTTGTGTAAATAGATTTATTGTTTCAGAAAGTTTTGGAGTGTATCGAAACAAAAGGAAATAATCCAAGTCTGGTTTTTTAAGTATTTCACAAACTAACCAAGTAAAAATGGTTGCATTTTTTTTGATGTGAGCATATTGAATGCCTGCTTTGGGATAAACGCCCCAACTCAAAACCTGTCCAACTAATACAGGTGCAAATCCATTTATTATTTCGTGGTTATATGAAATAGCTTCCGTAAAACCGAACTGTGGCAAAAAGGTTGTTTTGGTCATTCGGTAGTCAATACTTGCTCTGTTTCGGTTGAAGAAAAGCCAACGAGAATTTTCTCCTTGTTTATTCTTTATATACTTAAAGAACATGATATCAACTGTTGTTTTTTCATGTCCTCCAAAAATTTCAACGGGGATTTGTGCCTTTACATTGGTACAAATTGCAATCAAGATTATGATTAATAGTTTTCTCAATTTCTGTTAAAATAAAACAAGGTGGGGGCGAAGCCACACCTTGTTTAGATTATTATTTTGTAAGCAGTTCTACTACTAATTCAGCAGCCGCAGCTCCTGAATTTTGTTGCTGTCCAGTAATTAAATTACCATCTTGTATTGCGTATGAGGAGAATGGAGCAGCTACTTTAAACGTTGTTCCTTCTATTTTCTTTGCTTCGGTTTCAATTCTGTATGGTTGAATTATCTGACCAACAGCCTGGTCTGCAAAATCTTCTTCCGAATCTGCAAAGCCAGTCCAAGTTTTGCCTTTTATCAAAAGTTCACCATTAGATTTTTTAGCTTCTAACAATAAAGTTGTTGAATGGCAAACGGCTGATGCAGGTTTTCCTGCTTCGTAAAAGGAAACGAATAATTTTTCTAATTCAGCATTGCCTTTGTAAGTGTACATTGGACCTTGTCCACCTATTAAGAAGATTGCAACATAATCATTGTGCTTTACTTCAGTCAATTTCTTTGTGTTTTCTAACATTTGGTTGAACTCTTGCTTTTGCATGTAGCCCAATGAAATGATGTCGTGAGCAGAATATCCGCTTGCGTCTGTTGGATTAGAATAGCCGTCCATTATCAGCTTTCCACCTTCTGTTGATACCAATTCAATTTCAAAACCTGCTTCTTGAAACACTCTCATAGGGTGTGTCAATTCAGCAGCCCAAAAACCAATTGGCCAGCCTGTCTGCTTGGAAGTTGTTGGCGAGCTTGCCACCATTAAAATTTTTCCTTTTGAGGGGGCACCATATGGGTGAACGTAACTCAGTCTTTCTTTTGGTTTGTCCATTTTGTTGTTGTTTTTAATTGTTTTTGAATTTTGTGCGTAAACGATACCACCGATTACTGTCAATGCACAAGCGATTATCAAGATTGTCTTTTTCATTTATTTTAAATTTTGATGTGGCAAAGTTGCAACTATATGTTACCTTTAAAAATATACTTACCCCGAATAGTGATACACACTTTTAAGAAAGTATTAATGAAATAAAGCGTTAAGACAATGCCTGAATTTTTATACAACAACAAACTCTATTACAATCCAGTTGAATTTGCGATGGATAGAATAGGAGGAACATGGAAAATGCCAATCTTATGGCGATTGAAAGATAAAGTGATGCGATACGGAGAACTCAAAAAGGATATTCCCCACATTACCCATAAAATGCTCACCAGTCAGTTAAGAGAGTTGGAAAAAGAAGGATTTATCAGCCGTGAAGTTTATCCCGTTGTCCCGCCAAAAGTAGAATACTCAATAACCAAGCGAGGTCAAAGAGCAATTCTTATCGTTGATACCATACGCAATTATGGTTTAGATTTAATGAAAGAATTTGGAGTTGAGTACTCTAAAATTGCAAAGCACAAAAAGGAGAAATAGAGGATCGGAGAAAATGGCTCTTTTGCAAAACTTTGGTTGTGTGTCGGCTTGTGCAGTTTTGCAAATGTATTTGAACCTTTGCGATGTCTTAAAAATTTCTCTCATTTTGTTACCCTGTTACAATTTTTGCAATTAATCTGTCTTGTTGTATCTGTGATTCAATAAATCTTGACATTTTCATAGGCAATTAAATTTAGAGATTTGTTTGATAAGTTTTTATATGGAAGTTGTGCAACGGATACGGCTGTTAGTGGCTGGCATTCTTGTCATTTCAGTTGTTTTATTTTCTTCCATTTTCGTATTCTGTCTTTTGCGTTTTTAAATGGCGAAGAAGTATTGAGTTGTATCATTTTTCCCAAAGTCCATTTGTCGTACCAAGCCGTTTCATAAAGTTCTCTGTTCGTTTTGCTTTCAATTAATTTCAATATTTCGTTTGTCGTTTTGTCAAGTTTTTCGTTAAGTGTTTTGAGGTCGTCTTTTTCGTAGTCCTTGTAAAATTTTTGTGCAAGTAGTCCGAGTTCATTCCACTTATAACCTGTGTCTGGGAAGTCAACTTCAAGTCCTTTGCTTTTCTTATCGTTCCATTTCAAAACCAATTGTCCCCAACCAATAAGATAAGCGACAAGGTTGTTGATACTCATTTGAGTATTTTTAGAATGTCCGTCAAGTTCTTTTTTTTCGCTAAGGTCAATTGGAATGTTGGCAAGTTCGGTTGTCAACTTTTTGTAGTTGTCAACTATTGCTTTGAGTAATTCGTCTTTGTCCTTCGGTATTGGCATTTTTGTTCTTATTGTTTGTTGCATCGTCCGCTATGCTTGCCACTAATGTTTCGGGGCTTGGCGATGGCGAGCATTACGAAGAACTATACTGTCGGCAAGCACAAATGTATAATTGAAGCACAACATTTCAATAAACAATGTCCGGCCGCTATTGCTAACCCGTGTTACCTGCTTGCATTTTTTTAATTTTCTTCAAAGCTCATTTTTGTCATTAATAACTAATACAACTTTACCATTAGGCCGACCCTTTTCAACCAAATCCTGAGCTTCTGCTGCCGATGTCAATGGTAATGTTTTTGCTATAAAAGGTTTTATCAGACCTTCCTTTACCCATTCAGCACCTTGCTTTAATTTTAGAGTGTCTGGTTTTGTCGCAATGAAAATAGCTTTGACTCCTATTTGATTTGCCTTTTCAATGTCAGGTGGCATGGCTGTACTAACAAGCATTCCTCCTTTTTTTAAAACACCATATAATTGTATTTGAGTCGGACCGCCGACAAAATCTATTACAGCATCCATTTTGGTAACCAAATTTTTGAAGTCTTCTTTGGCGTAATCGATAATGCGTGTAACCCCAATCATTTTTAACTTTTCTATTCCTTCGCCTGATGCAGTCGCAGTAATATCAAGCCCCATATTATTGGCAATCTGCGAGAAAATATAACCAACGCTACCAGCTGCTCCTTGAATCAATATTCTTTGTCCGCTGGTTAGAGACAATGTTTCCATTAAAAACAGTGAAGTAGTAAGTGCCACAGGCAAAGAGGCTGCCTCAATAAAATTAATATTGTCAGGTTTTTGAACTACTAAATCTGCTGATATAACAGCGAATTCTGAATAGCCTCCATTGGGAATTCGGGCAAAGACTTCATCTCCTTTTTTAAAAATAGTTACATTTTCACCTACAGCATCTATTATTCCTGAAATTTCAATTCCAAAGGTAAAAGGAAACTGAATGGGGAAAATGGTCTGCATAAATCCTGTTCGATATCTTATATCAACCATATTAACTGCAGCGGCTTTTATTTGAACGAGAACTTCATTAATCTTTGGTTCAGGTTTTGAAGTTTCAATAATTCTTAATTTATCAGAACTTCCAAACTCATCGATAACAATATTTTTCATTTTTACGTGTTTTTTACGTTGTATTGATTTCCTTACAGGTAATATAATGGTACTTGGTGCAGTGACGGATTTCCCTGCCTGCCGTCAGGCAGGAGAGTACGAAACTGTCAATACGCCACAAAAGCTAATGCGAGGTAGGATGTTCAATTAACCACTACACCCTCCATTGAGCCAAACACCTGTTCGCGGTTCGGACTTCTATGTCTGTGAAAATTTTATTCAATATTTCTCAGTGTAAATTTCGCCATTTGGATTTCTTATCACTTTTACTTCTTCTATATGATAAGGTTTGTTTGCATTTTTGTTTTCAAATAGTTCAAATCTGAAAGTTAATACTTTTGGGTAATGTATATGTTCTGTTGATTTCATTTCGTTAAAATTGTCTGCAATTGATTTTGGAAAAAAGTTGTCGTATGTTTTATAACGTTCTATGGCTAATTTCGATAAAGTGTCAGGATGCTTTTCTAGAATTTCTTTAGGAATTTCTACTTGCTGTGTCATTGGCTTACTATTAAAATTCGCATCCCCCGGAAATTCTATGTGTCTCGTTGCTATACCATAATTCTCACCACTTTTAAGTTTCTTTTTATTTGTTGTTTTTTCAGGTTGTGATATTGTGTCGTTTTGAAAAGAGGGTGGTTCTTCTTTGACTTGTTTCAATGTGTCTGAATGAGTTACTATTTCATGTGAGCGAAGTTGTTTAGTCTCAGATGACGAATCATCTTGTTTCGAGTTATTACACCCCATAAACATTACCAGAACTATCCATATTTTTAAATTTGTTCTCATTCAGTTTTTTCCTTGTTACTTGTCTCTCGCTCTTGTGTCGTTTTGACTGACGGTAAGTGGCTGACTTTTTCAGACAGGTTAAAAATAGAATATCTATCTTAACTTTAATAATAAACGTCAATGAAAAAGTCAGCCACTTATCAGACCGCATGAATCGTTAAACGATAAAACACCGATTGAATATGCAGCGTAGGTTTTCTTCAGGCGTGGTGCCCTCCGAATTATCAAGAGCGATTACAAAAAACGTGGGCTTGCAAGCTCTTTTTTTCTACATTAAAAAATAAAAATGTGTTTGCAAATGAGTTGGCGATAATAGCGTGGAAGTTGTTTTACTTAACCAAAAATTTTTGTAAGGATTGCTTTGTTAAGTGGTTTCTCAATAAAATCTATGACAAGTGGATTTAGGTTTGCACGTTGAATATCGGCAGGGTCAACGGAAGAGGAAAGCATGTAGATATTGAATTGCTTTTTTACTGGCTCGGAGAGTGAATTAAACTTATCAAGGAATTCCCATCCAGTTAAGGTAGGCATGTTGATGTCTAAAAAGAGGGTTACTTTCTCTTCAAGTGGTTTATTTATAAATTCAGTTTCTAGGTATTCCAATGCTTCCTCGGGAACAACAAAGTCCTTTACTTCTACTTCTCCAAAAGATTTTCTTAATACAATTTTATTAAGTGCATTATTTTGCGGATCGTCGTCAACGATTAGAAATCGCTTTGAAGATTTTGCCATGTTAACTTTAATTTAGTTATCAAATACAATTGTGAACTCAGTTCCTTTATTGAGTTCGCTTGCTACGGTTATTTTTCCGCCAATTGCTTCAACTTGAGTTTTAACCATGAATAAGCCCATACCCTTGCCTTCTACGTGGGAATGGAATCGTTTGTAGAGTCCGAATACTTTATTGCCTTTTGTTTTCATGTCAATGCCTAAACCATTATCCTTAAATGTGAGGATTATTTTTCCGTTTTCTATTTTACTTTTTATTTGAATGAGTGGTGGCTCATCGGGCTTGCTGTATTTTATGCTATTGCTGATAAGGTTATAGAAGATACTGTGCATATATATTTTAAGAGAAAATATTTCGTCAATCTCTGAAAAATCAGTATTGATTCGAACTTGATGTTTGTCTATAATATTCCCGATGCTGATAATTATATCGTTTACCAATTTTGAAAAATATATAAGTTCTTTTTTCTCGTTAACCTCTCGTTTTACTTGTAGTATGGAGTTGATGTCTTTAATGATGGTATCAAGTCGTGATACGGATGTAGAAAGACCATGGAGAAATTCTTTTTTCTCTGGCGGTGTGAGTGTTTCGTCCTGTAGCACTTCAGCAAAGCCGATAATATTTGCTGTGGGTGCTCGAAGGTTGTGTGATATGATGAATGTAAACTGTTCAAGGTCGCGGTTGCGTTGCGTCATATCATCAATCAATTTTTCACGCTCCTGGTATGCAATTAATAAATTCTCTTCCGATTTTTTACGCTGTGTAATATCCCTAACGAAGGCACAGAAAAATTCTTCACCTCCCTGTTTGATTGGTAGTACTGTTAATTCAATTGGAAATTCTTCTCCATTTTTTCTGATGGCAGATAATTCCAATAATGCATTGAGGTATTTCCCTTCCCCTGTATTAAGATAGTTCTTTATCCCTTCAACATGGTATTTGCGAAATGGTTCCGGTATAATCATTTCGGATAATGGTTTTCCCATGACTTCTTCCGCTTTCCATCCAAAAATAACTTCTGCCTGAGGATTCCAGAATGTAATCTTTTCGTTGGTATCAATAGAAATAATTGCATCCAGGGCACCATTCATGATGAGCCTTCTTTTCTCCTCGCTTTTTGTAATTTCTTCATGTGCTTTTTTACTTTGGGTGATATCTGCAAAGTAAACAGAAATACCGGTAGGTGTAGGATAAATGCTTTCCTCAAACCATGCATCAAAAGGAGCGTAATAAAATTCAAACTTAGTGGCCTCTGCTGTAATCTTAACCTTTCTCAATTCATCTTCGAATTGCGTATTTTTTAAATCAGGGAATTCTGTGAACAGGTTTTTACCGATAATATTTTCTTTATTAACGGCTAATAAACTGGCACAGCTGGAATTCATGTATGTAAAATTTAATTCACCATCTAGTGCATAAAAATAGTCGGAGATGCTTTCGAGAATTTCCCGAATCTGAATTTCAAGAGATTTTGAAGCATGAATATCCTGGATGCTTCCATAAATTCGTTTGCATTGTCCATTAATCAGCTCTGCATTTCCTATCGCCCGTACCCATCGTTCATTATTATTAATAGTTACAATAATGGCTTCAAAATCAAACGGAGTACCTGTTTCAATGCATTCGTTCACCGCCTTGCTTACAAGTGCTCTAAAATCTTCGTGATAAAAATTAATGGCTTCACTCAAATTTGGCTTAAAATTTCCGGGGGTTTCGTGAATCTCATGAGTAATTTTGGACCAAAAGAGTGACTTATTGATTAAATCAACTTCCCAACTGCCAATCCTGGCAATTTCTGAAACTTCATTTAAAAGCACTTCATTTTGAGCTTCTTTAGTGATATCCAACACCACCGAATTAAAACAAACCGTGCCGTCGGCCAGAAAATCGGGAGTACCAGTACCCAAAAGTGTTCTGATTTTACCACTTGGAGCAACACTCTTATAACGTGAAACCCACTTGGTTTTTGTTTTTACCGATTCTTTAATGCTCTGTTGCACTTGCTCATAATCGCCACCGGACCTGGTTTGACTCCATACCAAATCAATATTTACCATAACCTCTTCCGGACTGTACTCCCAAATTTCATACGCTCCTTTGGTAACATTTCTAAGAACATCGGTACCATCAGGATATAACAGATATTGAAACACTACCCCCGGCAGATTATCAGCTAAAGAATGTAATCGCAGTTCTGCTACTTTTCTTTCATGGATGTCCTGAAAACTTCCAAAAATACGTATGCATTGACCATTTATCATTTCTGCTCTGCCTATTGATCTTACCCAAACTTCATTTTTTTTAGTTGTTACAATAATGGCTTCAAAATCAAACGGTGTTCCTGTTTCAATGCAGGCATTTACAGCCTCAGTTACAAGTTCCCTGAAATCTTCCCGGTAAAAATTAATCGCTTCATTTAATAGTGGTTTATAATTTTCGGGAGTCTCGTGAATCTCATGAGTAATGTCGGACCAAAACAGAGTATTATTGATTAAATCAACTTCCCAGCTACCAATACGTGATAGTTGGTTGGATTCTTTTAATAAACTTGCAACTTTAACTTCCTCAGTAATATCCTTGCCAATACAGAATATAAGCCCGTCTTCAACTGAAGGAGAACAATTCCAACTAATTGTTTTGATGGCACCGGTTTTGGTGAGGTTTCTATTTATAAAATTATGTATTGGAGTTCCGTAGGATAGCTTTTTTAATTCTGCTAATGATATTTCGGTATCAGCAGGATATAAATAATTGGTAAATGGTTTTGAAATAAGTTCCTTTTCCGTATAGCCCAGTAATTTGCAAGTGTATG
>ERZ869936.2752-NODE-2752-length-9992-cov-6.150750_pt1 | contig 9992 bp, 7 predicted proteins | sample MGYA00520876_ERZ869936 | MGnify/ENA primary metagenome ERZ869936 (study PRJEB32218, sample SAMN09650985) | biofilter metagenome | isolation source: enrty point of leading RO module | place: Saudi Arabia: Thuwal, RO plant located on Red Sea | collected 2016-02-17 ... | reverse complement strand
AAGGATGCGGAAATTCATCGATGGAAACCCGCGTCAGGCGAGCAGTTTGACGAAGGCCTTGCGCGCCTTCGGCGAGACCACCGCGTAGATGTGATCGCCGGCCTGCAGGACGTCCTCGGGACCGGGAACGTCGGCATGGGTCGTGTGCAGCAGGCCGACGAGCACGCAGCCGTCGGGCCACTCGATCTCCTTCACCATGTGCCCGGCCGCCAGCGATCCCTTGTGGACGCGCATTTCGAGGATCTCGGCGCCCGGGAGCCGCTTGACCAGATGGAAGCGGTCGGAGGTGATGAAGCGCTCGATCTCCCGCCGGGTCGCGTCCCGCGGGCTGACCGCCGCCTGGATGCCGAAATGCTTTCCCGAGGAGCTGATCGCCTCGGCGTAATCGGCCCGGTGGATGAGGGTCAGGCAGGTCTTGGCGCCGAGCGTGTGGGCCTGCAGGCAGGTCATCACGTTGTCCTCGTCGCTGTTGCTGGTGGCGACGAAGAAGTCCACGCCGTCGATCTGCTCCTCCTGCAGCTCGGCGACCACGGTGGCGTCGGCATGGATCACGGTGGTGTTGGAAAGGCGGTCGACCAGGCCGCGGCAGATCGCCTCGTCCTGCTCGAAGATCCGCACCTTGCAATGGTAGCTCTCGAGCATCTGGGCGAGCGAGAAGCCGTATTCGCCCCCGCCGAAAATCACGACCTTCAGCGACTCGCGGTCGTCCTTCTTCTTCCGCAGGCGCTCGGCGAGCGCCTTCAACCGCCGCGGTTCCCCGAAGATCGTGACCACGTCCTCGGCCCTGATCTCCGACTCGGCGGTCGGCACGAAATGGTCGGAGCCGCGCGTCACCATCGCGATCCGGGTGCGCTCGGGCGCCTTCAGGTCGGCCAGCGTCCGGCCGACGGCGTCCGACTTCGGATCGACCCGCACCTGCTGGAGCTCGATCCGCCCGCGGGCGATCTCCTCGACGGTGAGCGACTCGGGGTTGCGGATGAACTTGGCCAACTCGATGGCCGCCAGCCTTTCCGAGGAAAACAAGTGATCGACCCCGAAGGTGCCCTTGAAGTCGAACAGCCACTCCTCACGCTGCAGGCTCGGGTGCACGCGGCAGACGACCTGCTCGACGCCCATCTTCTTGGCGATCGAGGAACTCACCAGGTTCGCGGTGTTCGAACTCGTCAGGGCGAGGAACAGATCGCACTCGCCGACGTTCGCCTCGACCAGCGCCTCGACGCTGGTGCCATCGGATCCGACGACTTTGGCGTCGATGCTCTGCTCGAGTTCGCTGGCCAGTTCCGGATCGTTCTCGATCACCGAAATGCTGTGCGACTCCTTGGAAAGCGAGGTGGCGAGGTGACGGCCGATCTCCCCGGCGCCGACGATGATGATGTTCATGCCAGATCACGCGGGGTCACGTCCGACGGCGCTCCCCGTGGGATGCATCACAACCACACACCCCGCCCGGTCTCCAGCCGAAAATCCCGGCACCGGGCCCGGCGCGGCGATGCTTTCACCACGTCCGGACGGCGGAATCCGCCTCACCAATCCACGTTCTGCCCGCGCGTGTCGATGTGCGTGAACGAGTAGTAACTGCCAACCCCGCCTCGAAAGTGGCCGTGCGAGCGCAGGCTGCGGGCGACGGAGGCCACCGACGAGGGGCTCGAGTGGAATTTCACGTCGATCGCGACGTTGGCCTGATGCCACGAACCGCGCCGGGCGCCGGCACAGCGTGCGTTGTAGGACGGGCTGCGGTAGGCGGAAATGATCTCCTTCACCGGCTGGCCGAGCTGGTCGGCGACGCGGTCCACCGCCTTGAGCGTGGGCCCCAGGTTGCGCCACATCGACTTCGGCGGAAGCGTGTTCCACACGCTGCCCCGCCGCTTGGCGTGGGCCTCGATCACCTGCATCGGAGTGACCCGCTCGAGCTTCAGTCCGGCGATGAAGTCCCCGTAGTCCTGAAGGTTCCCGCCCTGGCGCCGGACCCACTCGGCCGGGAGGCTGGAGAGGTCCAGCGAGGCTTCCTTCTTGCTGAAGAACCAGAAGGCCGAAGCCGGAGAGGTCGAAAGGGCGAGGGACAGTCCGCCGAAACCGATCGCCCCGAGGGCGTGGCGGCGGCCGAAGGATGATTGGGCGGGAGTCGGGCGGGAAGGGGCTTCGTGTGGTGACATGGGCGACGAGTCGGGGTCGGTCAGCAAGCAGGCCGCGTGCCGACGGCGGCAACCTTCCCGCTGGGGCGTCGGAAAAGTTGGCGCGGAGCCAACCGCACATGGCGTTGTAGATCAAGCACATTCGCTAACAGACGTCCTCAGCCCGCGGTCCGGACGCGTTTCCGGATTTGCATCATCGGCGGCGGCTTCATCCTTCCGCCATGCGCTCGCTCGTTCTCTGGCTCGCGATTGTCGGATCCGCCGTGGCGATCGGGCTCGTTCCCGCCCTGCGGGCGGTCTCTCCATTCTGGCCCGCGTTCGTCGCGGTGGCGGTGATCCTGGTCACCCGGCAGGCCGCGGCGGGCCTCGCGGCGGGTGTGATCGCCGGCTCGCTGATTCTCGCGGGCGGCAAACCGATCGAAGCCCTGCGGCTCGGCCTGGGCGAACATCTCTTCCCGCAATTCGAGGGCGCGTGGCACATCGGCGCCCTGGTTTTCACCCTGCTGCTCGGTTCCTTCGCCGGACTGCTGGAGCGCTCCGGTGGTTTTGACTCGCTGCTGAAACGGATGATCCGCGGTGGCGGCGACCCCCGGCGCCGGGTGCTCGGGTCGGTCTACGGCATGGGCCTGCTGTGCTTCTTCGACGGGCTCGCCAACAGCATGCTCATTGGCCGCATCGCCCGCCAGGCGGTCGATCGCACCGGCATTTCCCGCGAGAAGCTCGCGTGGGTCGTCGACTCGACCAGTTCGCCCGTCGCCTGCGTCGCCTTCATTTCCACATGGATCGCGACGCAACTCACGCTCATCCGCGACAGCCTGCCCGAGCTCAACGCCTACGAGCTCTACTTCCGCTCGATCCCCGGCAACCCCTACTGCGTCCTCACCCTGATCCTCGTGCCGCTGGCGATCTTCCTGCGCTGGGAGCCGCGGGCGATGCGCCGCTACCGTCCGGTCGCCGGGGAAACGGACGACGAAGACCGCCGCTCAACCGCCGCGTGGCGGGTGCTGGTCCCCTTGTTCGTCCTGGCGGCGGGCATCGCGGTCTCCTTCCAACTGTGGTCGGGCCATCCGGTGAATCTCTTCTCGCTCGACGCCTGGCGGGAGGCGGCCTCGGGCCAGGCCGGGCCGGTCGCGCTGGTCGCCGGGGCCCTGGGCGGACTCTTCGCCGCCTGGCTCTGTTATCCCGCCGACGCATCCTCTCCGGCCTCGAAAACCGCGGTCGATGGCGCCGCGGGCCTGCTCCCGGCGCTCGTCATCCTCGTCCTCGCCTGGACCCTGGGCAGCATCTTCGAAGCCCTCGGCGCCGCGGCCGCGACCAAGGAGATGCTCGGGGAAAACGTCGGCCCCGCCTGGCTGCCCCTCGCCGTGTTCGCCACCGCCTCGATCACCGCCTTCAGCACCGGATCCTCGTGGGGGACGATGGCGCTCATCATGCCGCTCGCGCTCGGGGTCCTCCGCGAGGGCGTGCCACCCGACATCGTGGCGTCCACCGCCCCCGCCGTGATCGGCGCGGTCTTCGGCGGGGCGGTCTTCGGCGATCACGCCAGCCCGTTCTCCGACACCTCGATCGTCAGCGCCATGGCCGCCGGCTGCCAGCCCCTCGACCACATCCTTTCCCAGCTCCCCTACGCCCTCACCGTCGCGACGGCCGCCGGGCTCGGCTACGCGCTGATCGCCGCCGGGCTCCATCCCGCCGCGGCCACCGGGCTCGCGGGACTCGTGCTCGGCGGTTGGGTCATCCTGAGAACCCGCCGCCAACCGGGCTGACTCCCATCTCGACAGCCTCCTCCACCACCCCCAAGCTCCGCGCATCCCGACCATGCGGATATCTGATCGATACATCGGGCTCAGCATCCTCTCCGGCACCCTTTTCGCCATCGTGCTCCTCAGCGCGCTGCTGGTTCTCGGAAACCTGTTCAAGGAGATCCGTCCGCTGCTCGTCGAGGTAGGCGCCCCGCTTTCGGTGCTGTGGGATTTCATCCTCGGCATCATCCCCGTCTCGCTGATCTACACGGTCCCGTGGGCCTTCCTGTCCGCCGTGCTTCTCGTCTTCGGCCGGCTGTCCTCGGACAACGAACTGAACGCCTTCCGCGCCGCCGGCGTCGGCCTCACCCGGCTCGCCACGCCGGTGCTCGTCCTCGGTGCGGCGTTGTCGGCGATCTGCCTGTGGCTCAACATCAAGGTCGCGCCGGAGGCGAAGCGCGACGTCGAGACGATCGTCACCGACACCATCATCCAGGATCCGCGCTCGCTGCTTCGCGCCGGTGTCGACCAGTCCCGCATCCGCAACGTGAAGGTCGATTCGCGGCACGACGACGGCGACGTCTTCCACAACTTCCACATCTTCGTCATGGACAACAGCGAGGCGAGCGGCATCGGCGGCGCCTACATCCACGCGGACACCGCCGAGACCGTCGTCGACGAGGAGAAAAAACAGATCCGCCTGCGCCTGACCGGTGCGTACTCCGACGGCCCGGCCGGCCCGAACGAGAACTTCACGATGCTTTCCGAGGAGCTCGAGTGGATGGTGGTGGATTACTCCGACGACCTCCGCCGCAAGCCGAAGCCGAGCGCGATGACCAACGGGGAGATCGACCGTTTCCTCGCCGAGCATCCCGACCTGCCGGAGGAATGGCGCGCCCGCTTCCGCGCCGAGCAGCAGCGCCGCTACACCTCGTCCTTCGCCTGCCTCGCCTTCGCCCTGATCGGCGTGCCGCTGGGCATCAAGGCCCGCCGCCGCGACACCTCCTCCGGGCTGGTCATCAGCCTCGCCATCGGGGCGCTCTACTTCCTCGCCGGATCGCTGATGGAGAGTTCGAAGGAGGACGGCCAGTGGATCCTGTGGCTGCCGAACGTCGTCTGCCTCGGTCTCGGCATCGTCCTTTTCCGGCGCGCCCGGTTTCGTTAGACTGATGCCATGGCCTCCTCTTCTCCGAGCCGCTTCCGGCGTCGCGTCCGCGGCTTCTTCGGTGAGGGAGGCGTCGACCTGAAGGCGGTCGTCGGCCCCATCCGGCGCTACAATCGCGAGAAATTCCGCGCCGACATGGCCGCGGCGCCCAACACCGCGCTGCTGGCGATCCCCCAGGGCATCGCCTACGCCGCGATCGCCGAGCTTCCGATCGCGTTCGGCATCATCTGCTCGGCGGTCGCCTCGATCGTCGCGCCGGTCTTCGCCGGATCGCGCCACACCATCCTCGGCCCCACCAATGCCACGGCCTTCATGCTCTTCAGCTTCTTCGCCGCGGAACGGGCTCTGGCCGCCCGCGAGACGGAGCTGATCCCCCTGCTGGTGCTGATGGTCGGCGTCTTCTGCCTCGTGGGAGGATTCCTGAAGGTCGCCGACCTCCTCCAGTACGTCTCCCGCTCGGTGCTCGTCGGCTACCTCACCGGCGCGGCCGTGCTGATCATGGCCAACCAGTTCAAGCACGTGCTCGGCATTTCCGCGCAGGTCGGTGCCGACCAGCCCGGAAACTTCATCAGCCTCGTCCTCTCGCTCGGCCGGCACATCGGGGACACCCGGTGGCAGCCCCTGCTCATCGCCATCGCCGCCTTCGCCGGGTACCGCCTGCTGCTGAAATGGAAACCCCGCTGGCCGGTCTTCGCGATCATCCTGTTTGCCGCCTCCGCGGCGTTCGGATCGATGATCCATGCCGGAGGCACCTTCGCCGGCGTCGAGACCTTCCGCACCTTCACCTTCGCCGATCTCGCCCCGCGCATCCCGAATTTCACCTCGAGCCGCTTCTTCGACGACCTCGGCGCCCTCACCGGCGTCGCCTTCGCCATCGCCTTCCTCGCCTGTCTGGAAAACACCGTCATGGCCAAGTCGATCGCCTCCCGCTCGGGGGATCGCGCCGAAGTGAACCAGGACATGTTCGCCGTCGGCGCCGCCAACGTGGCCTCCGCCTTCGCCGGGGGCATGCCCGCCTCCGGGTCGCTCACCCGCTCGGTGCTCAACTACGAATGCGGCGCCCGCACCCGCTTCGCCTCGGTCTACTCCGGCGTCATCGTCCTCCTCGCCGCCCTGATGATCGCATGGCTGCCGGGCTTCGGGATCGCCCTCATCGACTATGTTCCGAAGGCCGCCCTCGCCGCGCTGGTCATCGCCATCGCCGTCAGCCTCATCAACCCGACCAACATCCGCGTCTGCCTCAACGCGACCCACGACGATGCCGCGGTGATCGTCGCCACCTTCGTCGCGACGCTGTTCGCCCCGCTTCACGTCGCCATCTTCATCGGCGTCGGGCTGTCCATCACCCTCTTCCTCCGCCGCGCCAGCAAGCCGCACCTCGTCGAGTACGAGTTCAGCGAAAAGGGCGAGCTGCGCGAGATGGGCGAGAAACGCAAACGCCCGAATCCCGCGATCTCGATCGTCCACGTCGAGGGCGACCTCTTCTTCGGCGCCGCCGAGCTTTTCCGCAACCAGGTCCAGCGCACCGCCGCCGACCCCTCGCTCAAGGTGCTCATCCTGCGGCTCAAGAACGCCCGCCACCTCGACGCCACCTCGGTCCTCGCGCTCGAGGAGCTGATCAAGTTCATGCGCTCCCTCGACCGCCACGTCCTGATCTCCGGCGCCCCCAAGGACGTTTACAAGGTCCTGCGCAGGTCCGGCACGCTCAAGCTCATCCAGGAAGGCACCGACCGCGAGGCGGGCGAAAGCAACATCTTCATGTACCGCCCGAGCAACCCGAACCTCTCGACCCGCGACGCCCTCAAGCGCGCCCAGCAGCTCCTCGGCGGCGAGAAGGCCGACGTCCGGATCTTCTACGATCCTAACAAGGGCTGACATGCTCCGGCTTCACGGCAGCCCGAGCAGCAGCGTGACGAGAAACACTCCCGCCGAGACCACCAGGCCCGCGCCGAAGATCAGCAGGCGCCCGAAGCCGATCGACTCCCCTTTCCGAAAGAGTGCGCGGAAATAGAGCTCGGCCGCCGGCCCGAGGAGAAACGCCAGGTTCGCCCCGACGGCGACCAGCACCACCTCGATGATCACGAATCCGAGTGGCAGCGAATCGCGGCTCATCCACCACGCCGTGATGCCGAGACCCGGCAGCAGCAGGATCAGGTTGTAGGCGATCCGCAGCTTTTCCCACGCGCGCACCACCTCGACCAGCGCGTGCTTGGCGAGCAACGGCGCCTCGTCGGCGGACTTCGGCGGCTGATACGGATCATCCTGCATCGAGCCAAGCTCCGACACCCACCACATGCGATCAAGCACCGGCATCCGACATTCGTCATTTATCATTCGACATTCCAAGCCCAGCCTCCCCCCGTGTTTCCACCCACCACCGCCACACTCGACGCCCTGCCCAACGGCCTCGCCCTCATCCTCGATCCCGATGACTCCGCGCCGGTCGTCAGCGCCCAGCTCTGGGTCGAGACGGGATCGATCCATGAGGGCAGGCTGCTCGGCAGCGGCCTCTCGCACTTCCTCGAACACATGGTCTTCAAGGGCGGTGGCGAATTCGGACCGACCGAACTCGCCGAGACCGTCCAGGCCGCCGGCGGCCACTGGAATGCCTACACCACCTTCGAGCGCACCGTTTACTACATCGACGGTCCCGCCTCCGGCCTCGACGACTTCCTGCGCGTCCTCGCCGCCATGGTCTTCGCGCCCCACCTTCCGGAGTCCGAGTTCGAGCGGGAAAAGGACGTCATCCGCCGCGAGATCGACATGGGACTCGACGACCCCGACGACCGCGCCCACCAACTCCTCTTCTCCACCGCCTTCGTCCGCGACGCCCGCCGCCATCCGGTCATCGGCCACCGCCATCTCTTCGACGCCGTCAGCTACGACGACCTTCGTACTTACCACGCCTCGCGCTACTCGCCGGACCGCGCCTGCCTGTGCCTCTCCGGAGATTTCGACGAAGCGGCCCTCCGCGACCGCGTCGCGACACTCTTCAGCGGCTTCGACCGTGCCGTGGGCGAGGAACCCTCCGTACCGGCGGACTCCGCGCAGCTCGGACCCCGGCGCGCGCGGGAAACCTTCGTGATTCCCAGCTCGAAGATCTCGCTCGTCTGGAAGACCCCGCCGCTCGGCCACCCCGACACCCCGGCCCTCGACCTGCTCGCCGTGATGCTCGGCAAGGGCCGCGCCGCGCCGCTCTACAGGCACCTGCGGCAGGAGCGCGAACTCGCCCACGAGATCTCCGCGTGGTCGTGGAACGGACCCGACCGCGAAGGACTCTTCGGCATCAGCGCCGAAGCCGACCCCGCCAGGCGCGACGAACTCGTCGAGGCGATCCGCACCGAGCTCGACGCCTACTCCGGCAGCCCGCTCGAGAACGACCTCGCCCGCGCCAAGCGCCAGGTCGCCGCGAACCAGTTCCGCACGCTGAGCACCGCGTCCGGCCGCGCCACCGACCTCGCCTCCAACTGGCACGAGACCCGCGACCTCGATTTCACCCGCCGCTACCTCGACCAGCTCGAGGCGGTCAACGCCGCCGCCATCCGCCGGGCGCTCGCCCGTCTCACCGTCGAACGCGAAACGCTCTCGATCCTCGACCCCGAGGAGGCCCCCGCGCCCGCCGTCCTGCGCCCGGTGCGGAAAGTGTCGCCCGAACCCGAGTCCTTCACCCTCGCCAACGGGGCCACCGTGGCCCTGCTGCCCGACCCCCGCGTGCCGGTCGTCGCGCTGCAGGCCGCCGTCCGCGCCGGGGCCGCCTCCGAGACCACCGCCACCGCCGGCCTCAACCGCCTGCTCGCCGCCACACTGCCGCAGGCCACCCGTCACCGCCGCGCGGCCGAGCTCGCCACCATGCTGGAGTCGCTCGGCGCGGCGGTCGGCGCCAGTTCGGGAAACAACTCGCTGCTCGTCCAGCTCGCCGGCCTCACGCCCGACCTCGACACCCTGCTGCCGCTCTTCGGGGAGGTCCTCGCCGAGCCCGCCCTCGCCGGCGAGGCCATCGAGCGCGAGCGCGCCGCCCAGCTCGCCCAGCTCCGCGAGTCCCTCACCGACCCGCTCTCCGTCGCCTTCCGCCAGCTCCGCCGGCACCTCTACGGCGACTCCGGATTCGGCATCCCGGCGCTCGGCGACGAGGAATCGCTCCCGAAACTCGACCGCCTCGGTCTCGCCGCCCACCACTCGCTGCATTTCCGCGGACCCAACCTCGTCCTCGCCCTCGCCGGCGACTTCGATCCCGCCGCCGCGAGCGATCTTCTCTCGAAGGTCCTCGACCCCCTGCCCGGCGGCGACGCATGGCATCCGGCACCCTCGGAAATCCTCGACCCGGTGGAGCACGTCGCCCGCCTGCCGAAAAAGCAGGCCGTGCTCGCCCTCGGCTACCCCGGAGCCGCGGCGCTCGACGACACCCGCCACGCGCTGCGTTTCCTCCAGGAATGGTGCAGCGACATGGCCGGCCCGCTCTTCATGCGCATCCGCGAGGAACTCGGCCTCGCCTACCGCGTCGGCGCCACCCAGTTCCACGGTCACGACACCGGCATGTTCGCCTTCTACATGGCCACCGATCCCGACCAGGTCGCCCTCGCCGAGGAGGAACTGCGCTCGCAGGTCGCCGCGCTGGCCAGCGACGGCATCCCGGCCGATGCCTTCGAGCGCGTCCGCTCGACCGTGCTCTCCGCCACCGCCCTCGACATGCAGGCCCCCGCCTCCGTCGCCCGCCACGCCGCGGTCGACCTCCTCTTCGGCCTGCCCGTCACCCACCATCGCGACTGCGCCGAAATCCACCGCACCCTCACCCCGGACACTGTCCGCGACGCCGCACGCCAACTCCTCGACCGCCAGCCCACCCTCATCCGCGTGCTGCCGGAGTAGTGGCGCAAGGCGATGCCTCGCCTTCACCCCGTCACAACCACCGCGCACCCCTCTCCACGAAGCCCCTGCGCGTTGCATCCCGGCATC
>ERZ869936.2751-NODE-2751-length-9995-cov-3.933903_pt1 | contig 9995 bp, 12 predicted proteins | sample MGYA00520876_ERZ869936 | MGnify/ENA primary metagenome ERZ869936 (study PRJEB32218, sample SAMN09650985) | biofilter metagenome | isolation source: enrty point of leading RO module | place: Saudi Arabia: Thuwal, RO plant located on Red Sea | collected 2016-02-17 ... | reverse complement strand
CCGCGCCATTCGATCGCTGCCTGTATCCGGCCGGAACCCTGCGCGGCTCGCATTTCATCTCGATTGGCGTGGTGACCCTGGACTAGCGCCATGGCGGCGAGGGCATCAAGCAAAGCGCTTACGAGACCATGGTCGGAGAGGTGCGCGACGCCTTGGCGCCCTTCGAGGCCGCGCAGGGCATCCAGTCCCTGGTCGCGGCCGGCGATCTGCAGATGCTCGGCACTTCCGGCACGGTGACCACGCTGGCCGGGGTCCATCAATGCCTGAAGCGCTATGACCGGGCCCTGGTCGATGGCTGCTACCTGGACTTCGAGACCGTGCACAGGATCAGCCGGGAGATCGCCGGCATGAGTTACCAGGCCCGCCAAGCACACCCCTGTATCGGGCGGGAACGCGCCGACCTGGTGGTCGCCGGCTGCGCGATCCTGGAGGCCATGTGCCGGATGTGGCCGGTCGGGCGCCTGCGCGTCGCCGACCGGGGCCTGCGCGAGGGCATCCTCTACACCATGATCGCCGCCGCTCATGCGGCGTCCGTCCCGGCCGGAACCCAACGCGCCGCCCAATGAGCGCATCGGGTGGCGGGCGCGGTGGTTCCGGACGCGGGGGGGCCGGGCGGGGCGGCTCGGGCCGGGGCGGGCCCAGCCGGTCCGGCTCCGGGCGCGGCCTGGGCGAGAAGCTCAAACCGGGGAAGCGCAGTCTCTCCTCACGACGCTGGTTGAGCCGGCAACTCAAGGACCCTTACGTGGCCGAGGCCCGGCGCCAGGGCTATCGCTCGCGCTCCGCTTTCAAGCTGGCCCAGATCGACGACAAGGCGAAGTTCCTGAAGCGCGGTGCCCGCGTCGTCGACCTTGGCGCCGCCCCCGGAGGCTGGACCCAGGTCGCGCTTGAGCGCGTCGGCCCGACAGGCAAGGTCGTCGGCATCGACGTGACCGAAATGGAGCCGATCCCCGGCGCGGTCCTGCTGCTCGGCGATGTGCGGGAGCCGGAGGCACTGGAGCGTGTACGCGTGGCGCTGGACGGGCCGGCCGACGTGGTTTTGTCCGACATGGCCGCGCCCTCGACCGGTCATGCCAAGACCGACCATCTACGAATCATGGGTCTGATCGAGATCGCCCTGGACTTCGCGGAACAGATCCTGGCCCCGGGCGGAACCTTTGCCGCCAAGGTCCTGCAAGGCGGGACCGAGGCCGAGGTCCTGACGCGCCTGAAGACCGGATTCGCCAAGGTCCGGCACGTCAAACCCCCAGCCAGCCGCAGCGACTCCGCGGAGATGTACGTGGTCGCCAGCGGCTTCCGCGGCGTGCCGGCCGACCAGTCCGAGGCCACCGAAAGCGACTGATACCGCGGCCCGATTTGGCCTCCGGATCGCCCTTGGCAAGGCAGAGCCGATCTGTATGATGCAGCGCCACTTCTCGAAATGGGGACTGGCATGGACATCCGCGTGGCTCTTACGTTCGACGACGTTCTTCTGGAGCCGGCCGAGTCCGCCGTTCTTCCCAACCAGGCCGACACCCACTCGCGTTTGACGCGATCCATCACCTTGGGCATTCCGCTCCTGTCCTCGGCCATGGACACCGTGACCGAAAGCGGCCTGGCGATCGTCATGGCGCAGCTTGGCGGCATGGGCGTCATTCACAAGAACCTCGACATCCAGCGCCAAGCCGACGAAGTCCGCATGGTCAAGAAGTTCGAGAGCGGCATGGTCGTCAATCCGGTGACCATCCATCCGGAACAGACCCTGGCCGAGGCGCTGGACCTCATGGTCAAGCACAGGATTTCCGGCATTCCGGTGGTCGAGCGGGGCAGCGGCAAGCTTGCCGGCATCCTGACCAACCGCGACGTGCGCTTCGCCGAGAACACGCGCCAGCCGGTCAGTGAACTCATGACCCACGAAAACCTCGTCACGGTTCGCGAAGGCGTCGCCCCGTCGGAGGCGAAACGCCTGCTGCATCAGCGCCGGATCGAGAAGCTGCTGGTTGTCGACGACCGCTATCGCTGCATCGGCTTGATCACCGTCAAGGACATGGAAAAGGCGCAGGCCTTTCCAAGCGCTGCCAAGGACGACAAGGGCCGCCTGCGGGTCGCGGCCGCGACCGGGGTCGGCGCCGACGGCATCAAGCGCGCGGAGGCGCTGCTGGAGGCCGAGGTCGATGTCATCGTGGTCGATACCGCGCACGGTCATTCGCGCGGCGTGCTGAGCGCGGTGTCGGCGATCAAGCGGCAGTCCAATCAGACACAGGTTATCGGCGGCAATGTCGCGACCGCCGCTGGCGCCAAGGCCTTGATCGATGCCGGGGCCGATGCGGTCAAGGTCGGCATCGGGCCGGGGTCGATCTGCACCACGCGCATGGTCGCCGGTGTCGGCGTGCCGCAATTAACGGCCCTGATCGACACCGTCGAAGCCTGCCGTGCTGCCGACACGCCGGTCATCGCGGACGGCGGCATCAAGTTCTCCGGCGATCTGGCCAAGGCGATCGCTGCCGGCGCCGATTGCGTCATGGTCGGCTCGCTGCTCGCGGGTACCGAGGAAAGCCCAGGCGAGGTGTTCCTGTACCAGGGCCGGTCCTACAAGTCGTACCGCGGTATGGGCTCGGTCGGCGCCATGGCGCGCGGTTCGGCGGACCGCTACTTCCAGCAGGAAATCGCCGATCAGCTCAAACTGGTCCCCGAAGGGGTCGAGGGAAGAGTGCCTTACAAGGGCTCCGCCAAGACCGTGATTCATCAGTTGGTCGGAGGCTTGCGGGCGGCCATGGGCTACACCGGCAACCCGAGCATCGCGGAGATGCAGCGCAACTGCAAATTCCTGCGGATCACCGGGGCGGGCCTGCGCGAAAGCCATGTGCACGGCATCGACATCACCAAGGAAGCGCCGAACTATCCGACCAACGAATAATTTGCGAGGCGCATTTCAGACGCGACCGGGCGTCCCGTGACTCCCGCCGCCCGCGTTCAGGCGCAAATCGAAGTCTTGGACTCGATCCTGTCGGGCCGCCTGCCGGCCGACCGTGTGCTGGGCGACTACCTGCGCGCACGCCGCTACATCGGGTCGAAGGACCGACGCGCCATCCAGGACTCGGTTTACGGCGTGCTCCGCAACCTGGCCAAGCTGACCTGGTGGTGCACGCGCAGCGGGTGGGAGGCGACGGATGCACGCGCGCTCGCCCTGGCCGCACAGGCGCTGTTGGCGCGTCTCGATGCAGCAAAAATCGCCGCGCTCCTCGATGGCGGTCCCTACAGCCCCGCGCCCTTGAGCGAGTCTGAAGTGGCCAACTTGGCTGCGCTGGTCGGCCAGGATCTGGAATTCGCTGAACAGGATACGGCGACCCGGCTGGAGGTTCCGGCCTGGCTGCTGCCGCGTCTCGAGGCCGCGTTCGGTGAGGCGCTGGAGACAGAGCTCCAAGCGCTCAACTCCGATGCGCCGGTCGACTTGCGGGTCAATAGCTTAGCCGGCGATCTTGAGGCGGCGCGCGCGGTCCTGGCGGCGGAGGGGATCGAGGCTGCGCCGGTGCCCGGCGTGCCCCTGGCCCTGCGTCAGACGGCACGCCGGCCGGTGCAGGCGACGGAGGCGTTCCGCGCTGGACTGGTGGAGATTCAGGACGCAGGCTCGCAGATCGCCGCCCAGCTATGAGGGCGCGGCCCGGCATGGCGGTCGCGGATTTTTGCGCCGGTGGGGGCGGCAAGACGCTGGCCCTGGCAGCGGCCATGGAGAACCGGGGCCGCCTGGTTGCGCTCGATGTCGCGCAGAGCCGGCTCGACCGATCGGCGGCGCGCCTGCGTCGGGCCGGGGTTTCGATCGTCGAACGCCGGGTCCTGCCGGACGCGGCTTGGCAGCGCGCCCAGGCCGCCGCGTTCGACCTGGTCCTGGTCGATGCCCCCTGTTCGGGCAGCGGTGCCTGGCGCCGCGACCCTTATGCGCGTTGGCAGTTGGACGAGGAACAATTTGCGCGCTACGCTCAAGCCCAGGCAGATTCGCTCGATCAGGCCGCAGGTCTGGTCCGGCCCGGAGGCCGTCTTGTCTATGTCACGTGTTCGCTTCTGCCGGAGGAGAACGAGGTGAGGGTCCAGGCGTTCCTGCAGACGCATGACGGTTTCTCGGTGCAGCCCGCGGCCGGGGCCTGGGCGGCGGCCGGCCTGCCGATGCCGGCGGAAACGCCATTCAAGGGCCCCTATGTTCAGCTCACGCCGGCTCGGCACGGCACCGATGGGTTCTTCGTCGCGATACTTGCGCGGGACGCCGCGCCATGAAGCACACTGTCACCATACGCCTGGCCAAGCCCGGAGACGCCGCCGGCATCGCCAAGGTCGGCGTGCAAACCTGGCGCGACACCTACGCTGGCCTGGTGCCGGACGACTACCTCTTGCGCATGACCGAGGCGCGCCAAGCCGTGCAGTGGGACGCCCTTGTGCGCCGCCCGCGTGGCGCCGACGCGGTTCTCGTGGCCGAGGCGGCGAACACCACCGGCCGCAAGATCATCGCCTATGGCAGTTGCGGCCGTTCGCGCGGCAGCCTCATGTCCGGCGAAGTCTTTACACTCTATGTCGCCAGCGATTGGCAGAACCGCGGGATCGGGCAGCGCCTTCTGTTCGGGCTCTTCAAGTCGATGGTCAGCCGCAACCTGAACGATTCGGTGATCTGGGTCTTGAGCGGCAACCCGTCGCGCTACTTCTACGAGGTCATGGGCGGCAAGCGCCTGGCCGAGCGCAAAGAGAAATTCGCCGGCACCGTGCTGGACGAAACCGCCTATGCCTGGCCGGACCTGCATGCCTGGCTGGCGGAGCGCGGGCGCCGGGTCTAGGCCCGTCTTCGGGGGCCGGCGCACCTCATCCTTTCGCCCTGGACAAGACGCGATCTGGCCCTATAGAAGCGGCATGTCCGATCGCATCCTGATTCTCGATTTCGGCTCCCAGGTCACCCAGCTTATCGCGCGCCGCGTCCGCGAAAGCGGGGTCTACTGCGAGATCCTGCCCTTCAACACCGACCCGGCCCGAATCCGCGATTTCGGCGCCAAGGGCATCATCCTGTCGGGCGGGCCGGCCTCGGTCACCCTGAAGGAATCGCCGCGCGCGCCGGATGTCGTGTTCGAGTTGGGCGTGCCGATTCTGGGCATCTGCTACGGCGAACAGGCCATCTGCGAACAGCTCGGCGGCCGGGTAGAGACCTCCGATCACCACGAGTTCGGCCGCGCCATGGTCGAGGTGACCGACATCTGCGGCCTGACCGACGGAGTCTGGGCCGAGGGCGAGCGTCACCAGGTCTGGATGAGTCACGGCGACCGGGTCATGAAGCTGCCCCAGGGTTTCCGTGTGGTCGGTACCTCGGAGGGTGCGCCCTTTGCCATGGTCGCTAACGACGCGCGCCGCATCTACGCCGTGCAGTTTCATCCCGAAGTCGCGCATACGCCCGATGGGGCCAAGCTGCTCGCCAACTTCGTCAAGCGCGTCGTCGGTTGCAGCGGCGATTGGACCATGGCGGCCTTCCGCGATCAGGCGATCGCGCAGATCCGCAAGCAGGTCGGCCAAGGCAAGGTCGTTTGCGGGCTCTCCGGCGGTGTCGACTCCTCGGTCGCGGCGGTGCTGATCCACGAAGCCATCGGCGACCAGTTGACCTGCGTCTTCGTCGATCACGGCCTGTTGCGTGCCGGCGAGGCGGAAGAGGTGGTGCGCCTGTTCCGCGATCACTACAACATTCCGCTGATCCACCGCGACGCTGCCGCTTTGTTTCTCGGCAAGCGGGCCGGGGTCAGCGATCCGGAAGCCAAGCGCAAGATCATCGGCGCGACCTTCATCGACGTGTTCGAGGAAGATGCCGGCCGCATCGGTGCCGACTTCCTGGCCCAGGGCACGCTCTATCCCGATGTCATCGAGTCGGTGTCGTTCACTGGCGGGCCTTCCGTCACCATCAAGTCGCCTCACAATGTCCGGGGCCTGCCGGAGCGCACACGCAATGCTCCGGGCGAGCCGCCGCGCGAGCTCTTCAAGGACGAGGTGCGCGCGCTCGGCCGCGAACTTGGCTTGCCCGAGAGCCTTGTTGGGCGGCATCCGTTTCCGGGGCCGGGCCTGGCGATCCGGGTGCTGGGCGAGGTTACGCGCGAACGCTGCGACATCCTGCGCAAGGCCGATACGATCTACCTGGAAGAGATCCGGCGCGCCGGGCTTTACGACGCAATCTGGCAGGCCTTCGCGGTCCTGCTGCCGGTCAAGACCGTCGGTGTCATGGGCGACGCGCGCTCCTACGAATCGGTCTGCGCCCTGCGCGCGGTGACCTCCAGCGACGGCATGACCGCGGAAAGCTATGCCTTCGATCACGCCTTCCTGGCCAGCGTCGCAACCCGCATCGTCAACGAAGTGCGCGGCATCAACCGCGTCGTCTATGACGTGACATCGAAACCCCCCGGCACCATCGAGTGGGAGTAGGGAAGATGGCGACCATGCCCAAAGGTGCCGTAGCCACGATCGTCAAGCTGCTGCTCGCCTCTCTGGCGGTCGGGCTCGTCATGCACTGGCTCGAGATCACGCCGCGCAGCTTAATTGCTAATTTCGGCGAGACGGTCGCTCGCGCCTATAACGCTTTGGAGGGGTTCGCCGGCTGGGCGGTCGACTATGTTCTTTTGGGCGCGTTGGTCGTCGTGCCGGTTTGGCTGGTCGTGTTCCTGCTGGGCCGCGTCCGGCGTAAGTAAAATAGCCCAGAACCGTTAACTCGGGCTCAGGCTGTTGAAGACTGTAACACTAAGGTGACAGCTTCTCATTCCGTGTTGATCCGCAAGCTCTCCGCGGCAGACATGGCCCTTATGGGGGCTCTGCTTTCGCTGTTTGGGCGGGCCTTCGAGGAACCGGAAACCTACAATGGCGCTCCGCCAAGCGATGCATACCTCGCGGGCCTGCTGGAGAGACCGGAATTCATAGCTTTGGTTGCCACACGAGGCGAGGAAGTCGTTGGCGGGCTCGCGGCATACGAGCTCGTGAAATTCGAACAGGAACGCAGCGAAATCTACATCTACGACTTGGCGGTCGCCCAGCAGCATAGGCGCCAGGGAATTGCTACAGCCTTGATCGCTGAACTGCAGAAAATTGGCGCGCGGCGAGGTGCCCACGTCATCTTCGTGCAGGCTGATCTGGGAGACGAACCGGCGATCGCCCTATATACGAAGCTCGGCATGCGCGAAGACGTCCTCCATTTCGATATCCCGCTGGGCAACCTTAACGATAGGTAGCAACCTTGGCGTGTCCTATCCGGTCTTTCTGAAGACTCGGGACATGTCGGTTTCACCGACTCTTGGCTTTACCTGCTCAGGCCATCTCCATCACTATCGGCGGGGGGCATTCGGCCTCCAACCTTCGACAGGGATGAAAGAGATGCCCAGAGTTGTCACAAAGGACGGCACTGAAATTTTCTACAAGGATTGGGGTTTGGGTCAGCCGATCGTGTTCAGCCATGGCTGGCCGCTTTCGGCCGACGATTGGGACGCGCAGATGATATTCTTTCTGCAACGCGGTTTCCGCGTGATCGCCCATGACCGGCGCGGCCATGGCCGTTCGAGCCAAACCGCAGACGGCCACGACATGGATCACTACGCCGACGATCTCGCGGCGTTGACTGCGCACCTCGACCTCAAGAACGCGGTCCATGTCGGTCATTCGACCGGCGGCGGCGAGGTTGTGCGTTACATCGCCCGCCATGGCGATAGCCGGGTGGCAAAGGCGGTGATCATTGCCGCGGTGCCACCGCTCATGGTGAAGACGGACGCCAATCCGGGCGGCCTGCCCAAAGAGGTGTTCGACGGTTTCCAGGTACAGGTCGCAACCAACCGCGCACAATTCTATTACGATGTGCCGGCGGGGCCGTTCTATGGCTACAACCGGCCGGGCGCGACACCTCAGCAGGGTGTGATCTGGAACTGGTGGCGTCAGGGCATGATGGGTGGGGCCAAGGCGAATCATGACGGCATCGTTGCCTTCTTCCCGACCGATTTCACCGAAGATCTGAAGAAAATTAATGTGCCGGTGCTGGTCATGCATGGCGATGACGACCAGATCGTGCCCTATGCCGGTTCCGCGCCTCTATCGGCGAAGCTTCTGAAGCACGGCATCTTAAAAACCTACAAGGGCTTTCCACACGGCATGCCGACGACCGAAGCGGCGACCGTGAACGATGATCTTCTCGCTTTTATAAAGGACTAGGTACCGCTCGGTGCCGGGACGTCGGTCCCGGCACCAGGTCCATTGAACAAAGTCCGATTGCCGAATGCGAGTTGGCCGGGCATGCTTGGTTCGTCCACTGCATACAAGAGACCTGAAATGTCTTTGAAGCTCTACCACCATCCGTTCTCGTCGTATTGCCAGAAAGCCGAAACAGCCTTTTACGAAAAGGGTCTGGAGTACGAGGGCAAGCTCATCGACGACAGCGAGCCGGTGCAAAGCGAGTTCGCGGCGCTCTGGCCGATTGGCAAGTTTCCGGTTCTGGTCGACGGCGAGCGGACGGTCTTCGAGGCCACCGCCATTATCGAGTATCTCGACGCCCGATATCCCGACACCTATCGTCTGATTCCCGAGGCTCCGCTGGAGGCAGCGGAAGTAAGAATGTGGGACCGCTTTTTCGACAACTATATCGGCTACCCGCAACAACGGCTGGTGTTTGCGGCATTGGGTCGCGAGGCCGATGACGGCGGCGCGCGATGGAAAGCGGCTCTGGACACGGCGTACGGCATTCTCGACCGGCGCATGAAGAACCGCGAATGGGCCGTGGCGGATCGCTTCAGCATGGCGGATTGCGCGGCCGCGCCACACCTGCTCTATGCGGATTGGTCCCATGCCATCGAGAAGCAATTCGGCAACCTGTGGGCCTATCGCGAGCGGCTGCTGGCACGGCCCAGCTATGCGCGCGCGCTCGACGAGGCGCGGCCTTACCGTCACTACTTCCCGCTCGGTGCGCCGGAGGGACGCGACTAAGCGCAGACTGTGGGGAAATTCACGTTTCCGCGTTTCCTGGGACGCTGGTATCGCCTAGTCGCTGCCGCCGAAAATAGGAAAGATCCCGGTCGGGCCGCAAATGGCCATGGCCTGATCGTATAGCCATTGCGACGTGGCGGCGCGGAAATGTTCCGGCAGCGCCGCCAGCGCGATGACGAGCATCGCTACGGCGACGATGTGGATGGCGTATTTGCTTGCGCGTGTTTTCATGCGATGCACCTAACCGCGCCCCTTCTTGGGCAGGCGGCGGACCAGCGGATCGGTGATGGCGACGGGCAGTCCGGCGAGGATGCGGACCGCGGCATAGGTCGGCAAGGGAAACGCGATCCGCGCGCGGTCCCGTGCCAATCCCTTGCGAATGATCCTGACCGCCTTCTCGGCGCTCATCAGGAACGGCATGGGGAAGTCGTTGACCGCCGTCATCGGCGTTTCGACATAGCCGGGGCAGATCACGCTGACGGCGATGCCGGAGCCGCGCAGGTCGCCGCGCAAGGCCTCGCCCCAAATCCGCACGGCGGCCTTGCTGGCGCTATAGGCGGGCGCACCCGGGAAGCCGCGGAACGAGGCGAGCGAGGACATGATCGCGACCTGGCCGTGCCGGCGCGGTCGCATGCGGGCGACGGCGGGCAGCACCGTCCCGATCACCCCGTCGACAGTGACCGCCATGATGCGGCGGGTTTGCGCGTCGGATTCCTGAACACCGCCGGTCCCGGCGGAGATGCCGGCGTTGGCGATCACCAGGTCCAGCGGCGCGCGATCGTCGGCATCCTCGATCCAAGCGGCGAGCGCGCCCGTGTCGAGCACGTCGATCGCCTGATACCGGGCTTCGGCACCCGCCGCGCGGCAGTCCGCCGCGACCGCTTCGAGGCGCCCGGTGTCTCTGCCGCTCAACGTCAGATGCACGCCAGGGGCGGCATAGCCGCGGGCCAGCGCGGCGCCCAGGCCACTGGACGCGCCGGTGATCAGGATCGATTTGGGTTCGGAAAGACTCGGCATCATAGGGGACAGTCTACCTGCCCCGGGCCGGG
>ERZ869936.2750-NODE-2750-length-9996-cov-18.268886_pt1 | contig 9996 bp, 8 predicted proteins | sample MGYA00520876_ERZ869936 | MGnify/ENA primary metagenome ERZ869936 (study PRJEB32218, sample SAMN09650985) | biofilter metagenome | isolation source: enrty point of leading RO module | place: Saudi Arabia: Thuwal, RO plant located on Red Sea | collected 2016-02-17 ... | reverse complement strand
GGCGGCGGGCTGTTCTGAAACGCGCGATTGCGGAACAGGAAGTCGATGATGTTGCCTTCATGGGGCTGCATCCAGTGAAGCTGGATTGTCTTGACCTCGCCGATGTTCAACCGGTCGATATTGGTTGCGTCGAGCAACTGGCGGGACCAGTCTTTGTCTTTGGTGATGCAGCTTGCGACCAGCGTGCCGCCGATCTTGCTGAGCATTTGTTCCTGCGGGCACTGGACGACCGAGGCGAACGGGAACATGTACTCGGTGTTCGCCAGAAACGCATCCGGCGATTCGGAGTGAATGAGGGTGGGACGCAGGAAATCGTGCCGCTCGTGATGCACCCAGCGGTCGCCGGTGCGGTATTTCGCGGTGACCTCGGTGACGCCCGGCTCGGAGAGTTTCTCCTCGATCTGGTTGTGCATCGCCTCAGCCGCGCCGGGAATGGTGAACGCCGCCAGCCCCGCATCGGGGTCGCTCATCGGCTTCGGCTCGATCGGCCCGAGGCGCTGAGCGAGGGCGTCGGCAATCTCCTCCGTGTGACGGCTGGCCCAGATGCCCGAACACGAGATGCAGCTTCGTCCGCTGTTGACGTAAATCGAGTCGAACATCAGGTCGAGGTGCTTCTCCCAGTCGTCGACCATGTCGTCACCGAGAAGAATCTTGGAAAAACCAGGTCCATGCGCCTGCACCCGCGGATCGCCGTGATACCGCTCGACGGTCGCCGTTCCGCCGAAAATCATCGCCCTGTTGCAGGTCTCGAGCACTGCGGCGCCGCATTCGGGACCGCCGGGATAGATCGACATCACTTCCCGCGGCACGCCGGCCTGCGCAAACGCCTCATACATCCGGTACGGAGTCCACGGTTCCTGCGGGCCCGGCTTCAACACCAGCCCGATCTGCAGCGGGATGACCGGCATCCACAGCGTGTGAACGCCCGGCGAGTTCGACGGGAGCACCATCCCCACCACGTTGGTGTTCGCCTGGTAGCTCATCATCACCTCGCCGCCGGGTTCCGTTCCGTAACCTTGCGTAAGAATCTCGAACGGCAACCGCCGGGTAAGGGCCTGCAGCACGTCCTTCATATGCTGGAGAACGTATGCGTTCTTCCGCATGTTGCCGGCGCACATGTGCTCCGGAAGACCGGTCGTGGCCGACTGCATCTTGCAGAAGTCCTGCGGACTCTGCGTCCCGGAGCCGAGCGGCAGCGTGCCTTCCATGTAGAACTCGGCCGCCTTGCCGGCCATGTCGCACAGGTCTTCGATGGAGAACTGGCGGAGGATGTCGCGGGCCTTGTCGGCCTTGCGCATGTCCATCTTGATCAGTCCGCCATTGGCCTGGTGGACCACAGCGAGTTCCTCGCCGCTCTCGAAGTGGACAACCGGCTCCTTGTCCATCGACTCATACGGCTGCCCCCAGCGAATGACGGGAATCTCGATCATGGGTCTGTTCCTTTCTTGTTTTTGAACGCAAAGACGCAAAGAGCACAAAGGGGCGCAAAGGATTTTGGTTCGGCCTACAGGCCGTTGACGACTCGTTTGACGCCTTCTTTGACGGTCTGCTGGCCGAAATTGATCAGCAGACCCAGTTTCTTGTTCGTAATTCGCAATTCAGTGAGCAACTGAGCCTGATGAATAGAATGAATTGACTCGACCGCTTTCACTTCAACAATCACGAGTTCCGCCACCAAGACATCGAGACGGTATGTCCTTTCGAGACGTCGTCCCTTGTAGATCACAGGAACTTCGACCTGCCTTCGAACCGGAATACGTCGCAGATCCAGCTCTGCACACAATGCCTCTTCGTAGACTCCCTCCAGCAGACCTGGTCCTCCCAACTCCCTGTGGACCTCGATGGCGGCCCCGATAATCACGTGACTCAACTCATTCTCAGTCATTCTGGTGCATCATGATGAGTTGATTCTCGTACTCGCAACCTTTGCGCGACTTTGCGTCTTTGCGTTGAACGTCAGTAAACGCCAACGGTGGTGGCTTTGGCGAGTTCGTGGAAGGGGCGGGTGCCGCTGACGCCGTCCCACGGGTATTTTTCGTGGGGCGGTTCGCGTTCCCCTTCGTCGCGTTCCATGAAGCCGGGAATGAAGAGTTCTTCGGTGAGCGTATACAGCTTCACACGCCCGGTCTCGCCGTAGTCGACCACCTTCGAGTAGTCGTCGAATTCCACGACCTCCACCACGGCTCTCGGCTGCGGCGCATAGTAGGTGATCTTGTAGTTGTCGGCCGGATCAAACGGCTTGCCGCAGGCGAGCCCCATCAGCGTGTTGCCGTAGGTCGGCGTGATGTACACGTCCGGGCCGAGCAGTTCTTCTTTGCAGAACCGGTACCATTGTGGAGTGAACTCGGTCCCGCCGGCAAAGATGCCCGTGATGCCGGCTTCCGCGATCGACGAGCCTTTGTCGATCAACCGCAACGCCAGCGCTTCCAGCAACTTGGGCGTGGCGAACATGCATTTGACGTCGTGGCCTGCGGAGAGAACGGTCTCCGCCTGGTCGATGACGTGGTCGGCGTACTCCTTCGCGCCCTGCACGTCGCCTTTCTTCAGCAGTTTGACCACCCATCGTGGATCGAGGTCGACGCAGAAGCAGATCCCTCCCCGATGCTGGCAGAGATGCTCGACCGCCAATCGCAAGCGCCGCGGGCCTGACGGGCCGAGCATGAGCCAGTTCGAGCCGGGTGGGAATTTGTCGTCGGGCAGGGTCTTCGAGAACTCCTCGTAGTCAATCCAATGGTCCCGCACCACGCACCGGCTCTTGGGAACGCCGGTCGTTCCTCCCGTCTCGAAGACATACCGTGGTTCCGAATGCCACTTCTTGGGCAGGAACCGGGTCACCGGGCCTCCCCGCAGCGCATCGTCTTCAAACAGGGGGAACTTCTTGAGGTCGTCAAAGCAGTTGACGTCCTTGAGCGGGTCGAAATCGTAGCCGGCGGCCTGCTCGAGCCAGTACGGCGCGCCCTCCTGCGGGTCGAAGTGCAACTTCGTAATCCGCACCGTTTGTTCGTCGAGTCGCTTACGCGCGTCAGTCGTCAATTGCTCGAGGTTGGCGCTCACGGACGGACCTTTCGTCAATCAGGGAAACTCAGCAGCGCGGCGATCAGGGAAGGATCATCGGGCATGCCGGCTCCGCACACCTGGACCGCTCAGGCTGCGGGCTGTTGAGGCGGGAACGATCTGCAGAGGACGCGCAGCGCGGTCTGCCGCGCCGCCGGTGCCCCACAGTCGACCGGCTGGCTCAGGCAGGACCGGTCACAGATTCATCATAGATGAGACACGGCGGTTTTCAACGTCGACGCTGCCGCCCGGCAGTCTGCCGGAATGCACCCCGACCGCTGCCGTATGGAATGGCTCAGGAATCGATCAACCGGCCGGAATACAGCGTTCGCGCCTTTTCGACTTTCGGCGCCACGACCATGGCGCAGTACGGCTGCCGGGGATTCCGCGCGAAGTAATCCTGATGGTAGTCTTCGGCCGGATAGAATTCCGATAAGGGCTCGATCGATGTGACGATCGGACCGTCGAATCGGCCCGACTGATCGAGTTCCGCCTTCACCGCCTCGGCGACCTCCCGCTGCTGCTCGTCATGGTAGAAAATGACCGAACGATACTGCGGGCCGACGTCATTCCCCTGCCGATCCACTGTCGTCGGATCATGTGTGTGGAAGAAGACGTCCAGCAGTTCAGCGAATGAGACCACTTCGGGATCGTAAGTGATCTGGATCACCTCGGCGTGGCCGGTCTGCTTGGAACAGACCTGTTCGTAGGTCGGGTTCGGCGCCGAGCCGCCGCTGTAACCGGAGACGACCGACTGGACTCCCCGCATTTGCAGAAACACTGCCTCGGTGCACCAGAAACAACCTCCTCCGAAGGTTGCTACGGCCGATCCGTTTGCCATTTCACACCTCTCCCGAAGAACGGCGGCTTGCGACGGGACCGCGCCTTTGCGAACCAGATCACCGCAGCCGCTGGCCGACTCGGGAGATTGTGGACGAGTACCCAGCCCGGAACAAGAGACCTGGCCGCCGCACAGGGGTGCGTTCTGCGCCTAACGCGACCTCGCGAGGATTTCCGTCGCCTCGAAGGGGCTGTCGATCCGGCGATCGAGGATCATCATCGATTCGTTCTGCCACCGCGTGCGGTCGGGTTCGTCATCGTCGTCAAAGATCGACGCACTTTGCGAAACCGCCTGGTCTTCCAGGGAGGGTTCCGACCCCTCCAATTCGGAATTCCGGGAATCCTGAAATTCTGCAAATGCTCCCACAACGTCCGCATCCCACTGAGTTCCGGCCCCCTCGGCGAGGATTTGCCGCGCCTTCTGCGGCGTCATGGCGGCGCGATAAGTGCGGCTGCTCGTCATCGCGTCGTAGGCGTCGGCGACGGCGAGAATCCGAGCCGATTGATGGATCGCCTCGTCGCACAAGCCGTGCGGATAGCCCCGGCCGTCGACGCGCTCGTGATGGTGCAGGATTCCGGGAAGTGTGAATGCCAGTTCCGCGATCGGCGCGATGATTCGATGCCCGATCTCCGGATGCATCTTGATCAGTTCGAACTCCTCGTCCGTCAGGCGGCCTGTCTTGAGCAGGACGCTGTCCGGAACACCGATCTTGCCGATGTCATGCAGGAGTCCCGTGAGATAAAGCTGCTCGCATTCTTCGGCGTTCAGCCCCATCCACGATCCGATCTCAGCAGCAGTCTGACCAACCCGCTGGCTGTGCCCGCACGTATACGCATCTCGCGCGTCGATCGTGCTGCTCATCGCCCGCATGATGCGAACGACCGCGTCCTGGCTGTAACGCTCCTGTTGCGGCGATTCCCCGCGGGCAGCCGGTGAGTCCATGGTGCTGGCGATCCGTTCGAGTTCATCAGTCGGCATCGGAGTGTCCATCAAGGTCGCGGACCATTCGGACGGGCGCCGCCTGTCCAAGGGCAGACAAAGCCTATGTCATTCACGAAGCGAGTCAAATCCCGAGAAACTCGCTGAGTTCAAACGGTCCGCCTTCGAACACGCCGGACCATCGTACGGCGCAACCGGCGAATCCGCGCCATTCCGGACAACCGGAGCATCCTTCCGGATGCAACCGGCTGTGGCACCGAATCAGTCAGGCTCCGAAACACCTGTGACCTAGGGTAGTCGGGCGTCCGTAGCGCACCGGACCGCGGTCCGCGCCCGACGCGTCGCCCGAGAATTCCCAAGCCGCTGAAGCAATCAACGTCCTCAAGACGGGCTCCCACTGATGCAGACGTTTTCCTCCCGACTCACGTCCGGAGACGAGGTGCGCGGCGCGCGCAGCATCGTCCGCAGCGGAACGTCGCTGGAGGAAGTCGTCGCGCAGATCGACCTCGACGGACCGTCCTTTGTCCTGGTCGTCAACTCCGATGGATCACCGGCGGGAGTGATTTCAACGGAAGAACTGCTGCAACGCACTTATGCTTCCGACGACGTCGAACGTCTGAAGTGGGCCGGCCGGCCCATTGAATCGATTCTTCCGGTCTCCCTCTCGGGCGGCGGCCATCACGACGAGTCCGCCCGCGCGGTCGAGGCGGCGCCCGAGGCCCGGGATTGCACCTCGTTCGTTTACGGCGGCCGCCTCCACGCCGTCGCCACCGACGACGACATCCTGCTGAGCTGGAAGTCTCTCGCCCCGTTTCTGTCGCGAATCGCACGGGATTCACTCACAGGTCTCGTCACGCGGCTTACATTCCTGCGGTCGTTCGAGTGTGAACTGGCCCGCGCACGGCGGACCCGCAAACCGCTGACGGTCATTCTGGCCGATGTCGACGACTTCAAACAGATCAACGACCAGGGCGGGCATGCTGTCGGCGATGCGGTATTGAACTCCATCGCCGCGGCGATTCACGGCAGCGTGCGTTCCTACGATCTGGCGGCCCGGTTCGCCGGGGACGAGTTCGTTGCCCTGTGTTGCGAATGCGGTCCGGAGGCGGTGCATATTCCAGTCCACCGCATTCAGAATGCCGTGCGCCGCATGCCGGTTCCCCGAGAACTCACGCTCCGTCCGACGCTGTCGATCGGCGTCGCATCGATCGAACGAGTCGACGCCGAGTCGACGGTCGAGTCGATGCTGGAACAGGCCGACAAGGCGCTCTACGCCGCGAAACGGGCCGGTCGCAATCGGGCGTTCTCAATCGCGTCAGGAGTCGGCTCACGACCCCGGATCGTCCCGGAAGAGGGCGAGTCGGCCTGCGAAATCGAGCGCGATACGGCGATCTTCTGATCCACACGCCGGAGCAGCATCACCCCCCTGCAACTCAGCGGATTCATTCTGCCGCGTCCGCAATCGCGGCGGCAGACGCGGGCAACTCTTCGCGGGTGATCGCTTTGAATTGAGCCCCCGCCTGACCGGTGAAGACCTCAACTGGTTCAACCACTCGGCACTCGCGCTCACGGGCTTCTTCCAGCAGCGGATGTGCCGCCGGCGGATCGCTCACGTCGAGCACCGTCATCGTCGATCGGAACAGTGACGGATTCACGCAGCCCTGCTGAACGCCACATCGAAGGTCGGGGTCCGCGATCACCACTACGTCAAAGAGAGTGTCGTACACATTGTGGAACGGCACGAACCGGCACCCGAGTTGATTCGCAACCTGCTGCGCCTGGGCGTCGCGCGGCCCCGAGATGCTGACGAGTCCCTTTCTCTGCTGACAGGCGAAGACCAGGGCCCGCGCTGCGCCGCCGGTCCCCAGAACGAGCACGTTCCGCCGCTCCAGCGGAAATCCACCCTCCCCCAGCTTCGCTTCGAGCGCTTTCAGGCCGCTCCGCCAGATCGAATTGTATCCCCGCCACTGCCCGCTCGATCGCTTCAGCAGCAGGTCGGTATAACCGCTCCGCGGGTCAGATTCGTCCACCTCGTCCGCGAGCGCATGCAGTCTTGTCCCCATTCCGCTGCCGGCGATAATCGCCCGCACCTTCAGAGCGTCCAGCATCTTCCGCAACTGCCCGATCTCGCCGATCTCAATCGGCAGGCAGCGGACGTTCATCCCCAGATGCGTAAAGCCGGCGTTGAGCACCCGCGTCGTCATCGTCTGACTGTCGCCGAACCCCGCGACGGCAACAAACGTCGTCGACTTGTCAATGTCGCGCCAGTGGTAGACCTCGTCCAGTTCAAACACGGTCGCCTGCCCTTCAAACGCTTCCATTCCGCGTTCCAGCGCCGCATAGATCCAGGGCGACCCGTACTTGCGTCCCAGCAGAGAGAACGTCAAGTCCGCGCGGCCCAGTCCCAGACCGACGATCGGTAAAGGCCGCTTCCCGCTGACCGCCCGCAAGAGAGGCCAGGCGTCATCCAGCGTCGGAGTCGGCCAGGTGAACTTCACCACGTCCGCCTGCTGGTTCGATGCCTCGTCGAAAACGCCCTCAATGTCGTGTTCCGGGCGGTCGAGCCGCGTAAAGCTGATGATCCGTTTCGTGTCGCCGAACCGGGGAATGCCCGGCGCGACGTCGAGGTCGAGTTCAATATAGGCCGGCCCGGCCACGATCGCTCGCCGCAAGAGCGTCAGCCGAGCTTCCTCGCTCCCCTCCCACGCGCCCCCGTCCTGCTTGCGGCGGCAGGAGATGATCACCGGCTTGCTGACCGCCGAGATCAGGTCCTTGACGTCCGGCTCTTTCGTCAGATGATCGAGGCACAGCTCAATCACGTCGCCGTACTTCGCGGCGTTCAGCAGATCGACTTTCGCCAGTTGACGAGACGACGGCGTAACGGTGACGCAGATCATAATGGGTGCCCTCCGGCGGAGATCATACACCGAATACGGCGCGGAACGAACAGTCCGGTCAACCGTCGTTCGTCTCAGACCCCGCCTGTCTGGCGCCGGGCGCGGGCCAGCAAACGAGAATCGCCGCGCACAGACACAGTCCCACATGCACGGAATTGATCCGTTTCGATTGCTCGTGGAGCGCGGTGAACTCCATCGGGCGGGCCTGGCCGGCCGGCGTGATCATCGCTTCCAGAGGCCGGTAGACGTTCGTGTAGTCAAGAACCATCACCGCCAGCGAGGCTCCCGCCAGCAGGATGACGGCCGCGTGCCGCACGCGCGGCAAGACCCGCCCGCTCAGGGCCGCTAGCAGGCAAAGCAACGCAACCCCCAACAAGACGAAACCGAACTGGTAGTATCCGGGAAAACGCAGCGCCACGAGGCGGTCGCGCGTCAGGGAATCGAAATCGGCCGACGTCACCTCGCGAACACCGTTCATCACGAACAACGTCGCGGCTCCCACCCAGGCGGAGAGCGTCAAGCGGGCCAGCATCAGACAGACACGCGACATGACAGTGTCTCGGTCGGAACCAGAGTGTTTCGCCCGGGCCGGGGTCCGATTCCCAGTCAGGAGCCCGGAGGTCTGAGGTCGTAACAGAGCAAGGCGTCCTCGCACCGCAGGTACAGGTAACCCCGCGAGAGGACGGGCGCCGTCCAACTCGGATAATGCATCTGCGGAGGTTTGAAGCGGCACACTTCCTCCCACTTGTCCGGCGTCGCCTCGACCAGGGCCAGCAGGCCGAATTCCGAAAGCACGATGAACCGATCACCTGTCTGGATCTTCGAGCCCCGTCCGTAGAACGGCGTCGGAATGATCGTGTTGTTGACGACGTCCCGGTACTGGTCACGTCCGACCTGCCTCAAATCGGTGAACGGCCTTCCCCAGCCGTCAGTCTGCATCACGACTTCGCCTGTCTCGGCGTCGATCGATCGAAGCGTCGCCTCGTAGTCGTGCCGTCCGCTGAAACCGTAATAGTAGCCCTCGTGATGAATCGCGGTCGACCAGTGGGTCAACAGGTTTCGCTTGTCTCTCCAGACTTCGGTCACCGATTTGCCGTCCTCCGCGACCCGCAGCAAAACCGATCCGACCTTGTAGGCCGCCGAGAGCATGATGGTATCGTCCACCACCACCGGCCGGGCGGCATTGACCGATTCGTAAGAGTCGGAACTGAACCAGTAGTGAAAATACTCTTCGCCCGTCTTCGGATCGAGCGACACCAGACCCTGCCGCATCAGGCACAGCACATGCCGCTTCCCGTGAATCGTCGCGGCGATGGGAGACGAATAACTGACCACCATCTCCTCGCCCGTCCATTCATAGGTGGGACGCAGCCGGGAATCGGTTTTTGCCCCGTCCCATGTGGACTTGCCGACGTTCTCCCACAGCGTCTTGCCGGTCGCAGCATCGACGCCGATTACACCCGAATTCGGCTGACCGCCGGCGGCGACGATGAGAATGTCGTCCTCCAGAATCGGCGTCGCACCCACGCCGAAAAATCCGTCTGGAATGTCCATCTCGGCGTGAAGATCGCGCTTCCAGACTTCCCTCCCCTCGTCCAGCGTGATGCACGCCAGCTTGCCTTCCGCCCCGAATGTGTAGCAGTGCGTCTCGGTCAGCAGGGGCGTACAGCGCGGGCCGTTGTTGTAACCGTAGGGATCCTGGAACGCCGTCGGATATCGATACGTCCACAGCGAGTCGCCGGTGGCGGCGTGGAGACACTCAATCACTTCGAAGCCGATCTTCTCTCCGGACTCCGGGTCGATCCCCTCCCGGCGGTGAAACAGTACGAGTCGATGGCCTCGCACGGACGGAGCCGTGTACCCCGTGCCGGTCTCCATCTCCCACACCAGCGGCGGGCCGTCTTCCGGCCAGGTTTCGAGCAGTTCGGATTCGGCTGACGTCCCGTCGTGACGCGGCCCGAGAAACCACGGCCAGTCTTCGCCGGCCCGCAATCGGGCGCCGGAGTCGCCTTCCGCCGCAACGGTCTCAGCGGATTGAGCTGCAGCTACGGCCGGAGCGACCGGTTCCTCCGCCTCTGCTGTGGATGGCTGGACGGAACACGATGCGAAAAGGAGCGGCGCAAGCGCGACCAGCAGCAACAGACTCCACTTCCCTCGACGGGTTTCCATCTCGCCTCCGTAGCCGGGGATGCATCGAGTGTCAGCCATCATCGTTCGCATTCCACTGATTGACTGATGGGAATGCAAGCCGCGCCGTCGGCGTGC
>ERZ869936.2749-NODE-2749-length-9998-cov-4.267324_pt1 | contig 9998 bp, 8 predicted proteins | sample MGYA00520876_ERZ869936 | MGnify/ENA primary metagenome ERZ869936 (study PRJEB32218, sample SAMN09650985) | biofilter metagenome | isolation source: enrty point of leading RO module | place: Saudi Arabia: Thuwal, RO plant located on Red Sea | collected 2016-02-17 ... | reverse complement strand
TCCGTTTTCCGGCAGGAGGGAAGACGTGTCCCTCGTTCTTTTTCTTAATGCTTGTGCTCGTGCTCTGCGGCCTTTCCCCCGGCTTCGAGAAACTTCAGCAGATCGAGAATCTCGTCCCTCGTGTACATGTTCAACAGCCCCGCCGGCATCATCGACGTGCTGAGCTTGCGCTGCTCGACGATGTCATCCTTGCTCATCTTCCTGGGCACAGGGTTGTTCGGATTCGTGCTGACCAGCAGCTTGCCTTCTTCCTCGCCCACGATCAGGCCGGTGAAGCGGTCGCCTTCGATCGTCTCCATTAGGTAGGGCCGGTACTTGTCATCGATCACCTTGGAAGGATCGAGAATCTGCGTGAGCACTTCCGCGCGGTCGTTCTTGTAATTCTTGAAGATCTCATCCAGCGCGGGGCCGACCTGTCCGCCCTGTCCGCCGACCTGGTGACACAGATTGCAACCGGCCTCGTTGAAGATGAGCTTGCCGCTTGCCGCGTCGCGCCGGTCGAGCGTCGCCAGGTGCGGCTTCAGGTCGTCGATCGTCCACTCCTTCACGATGCTTCGCGTGATGCCCAGCGGGTCGGCCGGCTCGACAGGCGCCTTCATGAAGGCGTCCAGGTCCTTCACGACGACGAGCACGCCGTACATGCGCCGCCAGTGGCCGGGGAACGTGCAGACGTAGGGGTACTCGCCCGGCTCCTTCGGCGCGGTGAAGCTGAGTCGGCCGGTCTCGCCCGCCTGGACGAGCTGCATCGCGTGCAGAATCTTGTCCGACTCTGGCACGTACTGAAGCACGTCCGGATCGGTCGAAGGCTCCATCTTTTCCGCCAGCATGCCGACCTCGGTCACCGCGCCGGGCTTGACCAGCACGAAGTTGTGCGGCATCGCATCGGTGTTCTCAAACACGATCTGCACCGGCTTGCCCGCTTCGACCGCGACCCACTTCTGGTCGTAGATCATCTGCTCCAGCGGTGCCTTAAGCAGCACGACCTGCACGCCCAGCGAACGCAGTTTCTTGCGAAGGGCGGCGCCTTCGGTTTCAGGCAGCGCGCGAGCAAGTTCCTGGCCGAACTGAAGGGCGCCGATCGCCTGCGGGCTGGTACGGTCAGAGGTAGGAATCGACTCGAGCAGCCTCACGAGCGAAGCGGCCAGATCGCTGAGCTTGTCCTTGGGATAGTGCTTCGAGGCGATGCGTGACAGGGAGAGAATCGCGGCGAGCGTGCTCTGGTCATGGAGGATCAGCGAGGTGAGCAGGGCGGCTGAGTGGGTCTCGTTGCCGGGCGTGTGGCTCAAGGCACTGACGGCCGCATCGCGCACGGCTGCGTCGCCGGTGGCGCTGATCGTCTCGACAATGCGCGGCCTCAGCTCAGTCAGTACTTTCCCATCGCGCAACAGAGCGACACCCTGTAGCAGCAGCCGAACGCCGTCATTCTGCTCCGATGCCAGTTTCCACGTCTTATCCACGCCGCTTCCGGTAAGCGACGCGGCGTACGCGATGGATCGCGTCAGTTCCGCATTGGCTTCGGACGCGAGGGCTGCCAGTTCGTCCCGGCGCGCGGCGAGGGTCTGGGGCTTCTGTCTAAGCAGGTGATTAGAAAGGTCGCGCAGGTGCGCTTCGCGAGCGGCCTGCTTCTCTTCGTCGGTGTCTTCATCGACCTTGGTGATCGCTGCGACCAGCTCCGTCGCCATCTCACTCTTATTCAGTTTCACCAGTGCGTTGAGTGACTCGATGCGGTACTTGGCCTCCAGGCCCGGCCGGGTGAGGATCGCTTCGTAGATCGGCTTGTCTCTTGCGTCGGTGTCATTGCGCTCGAGCCGGACGATCTGGCCGTTGGACAATCGCGCGAGCTGGTACGCGATGATGCGCGGGCTCTTATCCAGAAAGATCGTCGGCAGCGGTTCGTCGTCCCCGGACGAGACCTCCTGCGCCAAGGTCGGTTGACCGAACAGGCACAGCAGCGCGAGCAGGGTGGTTGCGGCCTTCGTCGTCATGGGATGTATGTCGATCATGTGAGGCGATCATAGTATCCAAGCGGGTCACATTTCAGTTGATGCCCCTGCCGCCATGTACTGACCCGGTGTTCACCGGATTTTCTTTCGGCCCCGGCGAACTAGGATTTACCAGAGGTTTGTGTTCGTGGACGACTCGACCGATGCCATCCCGGCTGACGCGACCGCTGGCACCCGCAAGTGGCTGTGGGTGCCGAATGGGATCACGCTGTTGCGATTCGTGCTGACCGCTGCGTTTCCCTTCGCGGGACCCATGTGGCGGGCGGCGCTCATCGTCGGTGCGGCGCTGAGCGACTTTGCCGACGGCTACCTCGCCCGGCGATTCAACCTCACGAGCTGGATCGGCGGCATCCTCGACGCGGTCGCCGACAAGGCGTTCATCCTCACCGCGCTGATCACCTTCATCGCCGAGGGGCAGATTCAGTGGTGGCAACTTGTCCTGCTGCTGTCGCGGGATGTGTGCGTGGCGTTCGTGGCGATCTATGTCTCGATCGGGCGTGAGTGGTCGGCGTTCAAGGACATGGCGTCACGCCTGTTCGGCAAGCTGACGACGGCACTGCTGTTTCCGTACCTGATCGCGGTGGCGCTGGCGACGGAGCCACACGTGGCGGTGACGGTGCTGTTCGTGGCGTGCGCGGCGCTGAGCGTGATCGCGGGCGCGGATTACCTGATCAAGTTCGTGCGAGCGGTGCGGAGGCAGCACACGGTGAAGAAGACCTCGTGAAATGCCGGAGAAGGTGGAGTTCGGGTGCCACTGGCGGCTTGCCCGCCAGTGTGAAGATCAAACGTCACTCCGTCGGCCAGTGGCCACTGACCGTCGTACGGCCTTTGCACTGGCGGGCAAGCCGCCAGTGGCACCCTTCACAACAGGCCGGCGCTCTTGAGGTGGGCTCGCATCTGGCCTGCCGTGTCGCCCTGGTTGTCGATCGCGCACACCTGCCAGCCGCGCTTGCGGGCGCCTTCGATGTTGGGCGGCATGTCCTCGAAGAACAGGATGCGCGAGGGCTCGACGCCGGTCGCCTTCTCCACGTGCTCGTAGATCTTCCCGCTCGGCTTCATCGCGCCGATCTCGAAACTGGTGAACTGGTGATTCAGCCTGCCGACCGGCACGGCCACATCGCTGGGGCCGAGCATCATCTGCCAGTGCGTGGCGTTCGTGTTGGAGAGGCACGCGGTCCGCACGCCTGACTTCTCCACGACTTCGTGCAGCAGGTCATGCACGCCCGGGTAAGGCTCGATGAGGATGCCGCGCATGGCGATGAGCACTTTCTCCGCGTCGTAGCCGGTGAGCGCGACGGTGCGGGCGACGTACTCGGCTTCTTCGATCAGCCCCGTCTCGAACTGCATCGCATACTCGACGACCTTCGCGGCGAGCCTGGGATCATCAAACAGCTCATGCCGCGGCAGGCCGACGCGCTCGAACACCTGCGACCAGGAGTGGACGATACGAATGAGCACGCCGCCGATGTCGAAGACGAGGAGTTCGGGTTTCGGGTTTCGGGCTTCGGGTTTCGGGTCTGAGTCAGCCATCGCTGGAGCACTATCTTCCTTTGTCGTCGTTCTTTACACCCGACACCCGACACCCGACACCCGACACCCGACACCCGACACCCTATCCCCGCACTTGCCCCTCACCACGTGCAACCCACTTGTACGTCGTGAGGTCGGCCGCGCCCATGGGACCGCGCGCGTGCAGCTTGTCGGTGCTGATGCCGATCTCGGCGCCCAAGCCGTATTCGCCGCCGTCGCTGAAGCGCGTCGAGCAGTTGACGAACACGTTGCCCGAATCGACCTGCTGCACGAAGCGGTCGGCCGCCGTGATGGACTGTGTGAGGATTGCATCGGTGTGGTGCGAACCGTGCTTGTTGATGTGTGCGATGGCCGCGTCGATCGAGTCCACGACGCCCACCGCACAGATCAGGTCCAGGAACTCCGCATCCCAGTCGCTGTCGATCGCCTGCGTCGCATCGGCAAACGCCTTGCACACGGCCGCGTCGCCGCGCACTTCCACACCTTTGTCCGCCAGGGCCTTGCACACCTTCGCGACAAGACCCGAGGCGACTGCATCCTTGTGAAACAGGATCGTCTCGACCGCATTGCACACGCCCGGCCGCTGCGTCTTGGCGTTGACGCAGATGTCGATCGCCTGCTGCGCGTCGGCGTCACCGTGTACATAGATGTGGCAGTTGCCGGTGTAGTGTTTGATCACGGGGATGCGGGCCTGCTCGACGACGGCGCGGATGAGCGATTCGCCGCCGCGCGGGATGCACAGATCGATCTTGCCTTCGAGCTTGAGCAGTTCGCCTACGGCCGCGCGGTCGGTTGTTTCTACGAGTTGCACCGCGTCGGCCTCGAGGCCGGCCTGTTTCAATCCTTCGCGCACGCACCTGGCGATCGCGGCGTTGGAATGCATCGCCTCCTTGCCGCCGCGAAGGATCGTCGCGTTGCCGCTCTTGATGCACAGGGCCGCGGCATCGCTCGTCACGTTGGGGCGCGACTCGAAGATGATCAGGATCACGCCGATCGGCACGCGCACCTTCGACAGGCGAATGTCATTGGGCAGGACCTTGCCTTCGATGATCGAGCCGATGGGGTCGGTCTGCGCCGCGATCTGGCGCACGCTGTCTGCGATCTTCGCGATGGTCTTGTCGTCGAGCTTGAGCCGGTCGAGCATCGCGGCGGACAGGCCTGCTTCCTTGCCGGCCAGCAGGTCCTTGGCGTTGGCATCCTTGATGTCGGCGGCATTGGCGAGCAGGCGATCGGCGATGGCCAGCAGGGCGGCATCGCGCTGCTTGCCGGGCGCGGACACGAGCCTGCGCGACGCGGCCAGCGCGCGGTCCGCCAGATCATGGCAGTAGGTCTTGATCTCCATAAGGCCCGTATTGTAGGCAGTGATGGGACTCGGGGACGGCCGGGCGATTACCGGGCGGCCCGGACGAATTCGCACAGCGTTTCGACGTTCCGGATAAACGTTCGGCTGTCGATGATGCCCGAGGTCTGCTCGCCCTTGAACGACTTCACCCGGCCTTCGTCGATCCACGCGCCGCGCTCGTCCATCGCGGCAATCACGGCCTCGGCGTCCTTCCGCAGGCCCGAACTCATGCGCGGCGTGCCCCGCTTCTCAGGCAACTCCGAAGGCGAAAGCTTCATCACGCGGTTGTACTCGGCCTCGATGCTGTCGAGCTTGCTGTCCACGATCCAGCCGTAGTGATCGGGCAGATTCTTCGCCTCGTAGGTGATCATGTGCCGGCGATTCTCGTCGTACGTGAAATAGATCGGCCGATTCGTCTTCATCTCGTAGAACCGCGCGAGCTTGCCGCCGGCCAGTTCGCTTCTTCGCAGGTAAGCGATCGCCTTCGGTACGGGCGCCAGGTACTTCCTGTCGCCGGTGAGGCGGTAGAGCTTGATGAGCGTGCGCATGATGGACTGCGACTCGCCGCCGGTGATCGAAGGCGGCTCGAACGCGCGGGACCATTCGGGCACCATGTCCTTGTTGTACTGTTGCGCCCAAGCCGGCTGTGGGGCGGGCATCTGCGCGAGGATGAGAAAGTCGCCGGCCTTCCTGATTGCGGCCATGTAGCGATCATCCTTGTAGACCCGGTGCGCCATCGCAAGCGTATCCACCATGTCGCTCATCAGGTTGTCGTTGGTGACGTAGGTGCCTTCGAATGTCTTGGGCCAGGTGCGCTGCCAGTCGGCGGTCGCTGATGCCTTCTTGACGGGGTATGTCTCCTCGCTGATCGGCGTCGTGGGAAAACGATCGAAGTTGTGGCTCCAGCCGCCGGCCGGGTACTGCGTGCGGAGGATGGTTTCCAGGGCGTAGAGCGCGCCGGAGTGAATGCGCTTGTCGCGCATGCCCAGCGCGGCGTCGAGACGAATCAGAAACCGCGTCGCGGCCTGCGTGGTGTCGTCGTCGTTCGTCGAAACATTGCCCTTGTTCTTGCGGAACTTCCACGTGAGCCAGCCTTCGTTGGCATTGCCGGAACGCATCGGTGGAATCTCGCGGATCACGTCCTTGCCGATGTAGTTGAAGCGTTTGGCTTTCTCGGGGTCGAACTCGATGGAGTAGCCCCAGCCGCCGGACTGGAGCTGGCCGTGCAGCAGAGCGTCGCCGGTGCGCGTCGCGGCCTTGAGGTAGTAGGCATCGCCGGTCGCGTCGTAGGCATCGAGCAGCGCTTCGCCGATCGATGGCGTGCCGGGCGGCTGAACCCAGACGAGCGAATCACCCGCGCCGCCTTCGCCTTCAAAGTGTTTCAGGTCGCCGCTGACGCGCCAGAAGTAGCCGCCCTGGCGCGAGACTTTCTCAGCCATGAAGGTGCAGGCTTTCTTCAGGGCGGCGAGGGCGTCGTCGCGCGAGAGGTCGGCGAGGGCCAGGTGCGGCGATAGCAGTGCGAAGCACAGGATGGCGTGCAGCGTACGGTGATGCATGATGTCGCCCTTTCAGGGCTCGCCTTTGGTGGTGTGTCCAAACCCGGGGCGTTGCCCTGGGCTTATATGTGTTGCCCCTTCGGGGCGGTCGATCATCAGGTGATATGCGCCCCTTGCGCATCGGTGTATACCGCATACACACTCTGGCTCGCGGTCATGAACAGGCGGTTCCGCTTCTTCCCGCCGAAGCAGACGTTCGAGCAGATCTCCGGCAGCTTGATCAGGCCGATGCGCGTGCCGTCGGGATGAAAGATGTGCACGCCGTCGTAGCCGTCGCCGATCCAGCCGGCCGAGGCCCAGATGTTGCCGTCCACATCCGCGCGGATGCCGTCGGCGTTGCCGGGCTTGTCGAAGCCGTCCATCCTCATCGAGATGAACTCCTTGGCCTTGCTCAGCGTGCCGTCGTCCTTCACGTCGAACACCCAGATGTTCTTGAACTTGCCCGTGTCGGCGACATAGAGCTTCTTATAGTCAGGCGAGAAGCACAGGCCGTTGGGCTTGTCCGGTTCGTCGGCGACCTTCGTGATCGCGCCGGTCTTGCCGTCGATGCGGTACACGCTCTCCTTCTGCAGTAACGGGCCCTTGTTGCCTTCGTAGTTCCACATCGAACCATAGCCCGGATCGGTGAACCAGATATCGCCGTTGGGGTGAACGACGGCATCGTTGGGCGCGTTGAGCACTTTGCCGTCAAACTTGTCGGCGAGCGTGGTGACGCTGCCGTCGTACTCGTAACGCACGACGCGGCGATGCCCGTGCTGGCAACTGATTTGCCGGCCGGAGTAATCGAACGTATTGCCGTTGCTGTTGCCCGCGGGCTTGCGGAAGTTCTCCGTGCAGTGGCCATCTTCCTCGATCCAGCGGAGCTGGCGATCGTTGGGGATGTCGGACCAGAGCAGGTAACGCCCGACGCCGTTCCACGCGGGACCCTCGGCCCAGAGCATCTCGCGGCTGTGATAAATCCGCTGGATCGGCGTGTTGCCGAGTTTGTACTTGTTGAAGCGCGGGTCGAGCGTGACGAGATCCGGATCGGGGTACCGCACCGGCGCGGCGTTCTTGCCGTAGTCGCGGCCCAATGCGGTGGCGGCCAGCGCGGCCGAGGCGGCGCCGGCGAGAAACGATCGCCGGGCGAGGCCGCGCGGCTTCTGCTGAGATGTGTCATGACCGCTCGCAGCGGACGCCGGCGATTCGACAGGCTTACTCATCGTTGCACCTTCCTATTCGAGACGATGGAGAATGGTTGGACCGGACCCGACGCACGCATTGTAATCAGGTTCCGTAGCGTTCCGAGACCGCCGCGGCATCTCAGGGGAACGCACTGGGGAATCGACCGTCCGCGAGTCGGCCGAGCCCTTCGGGCAGCTTCTCCAGTTCGTCCAGTGAGATCGGATCGATCGACTTGGGAACGCCGCCTGCGCCCCAGCCCTCAAATCGCAGTGTGCGGCCGTCGAGTTCCACCTTCCGAAACCCGACGCCCCTGGGCGGGGTGAAGTGGCACACCATGGCATCACTCGCGCGGTAGATCAGGACCATCGTCGCGTCGCGAAGGATCAGGATCGGCTCAGGCTCGACGAAGTAGTGATGACCATTGGTCGTCTGAAACCGCTCGACGCCGCCAATCGCCGGCTGCGGATGAAACCAGATGGTCCGGCAGCCCATGTGATGCTCCTCGCAATCCTCCTCGATGCGCAGAACACACGAGCCGTCGGCGGACTTGCGTTCATAGATGAGGTTGTCGCTCATGCGGCCAAGATAGCAGACCTACCTCGGCTCACGCTTCAGTTCTGTCGCTGACTGCCGCGCACGCACAGCAGCAAGGTGAGCGTGCGGACATACATCGCGCCGTTGGCGATCGCGGGTGTGGACTGGCAGTTGTCTTCCAAAGCGTACGTGCCCAGCAGCTTGAACGTATCGCCGGTTGCCACGGCATACACCTGACCTTCGGTGGTGATGATGAAGATCGTTTCGCCCGCGGCCACCGCGCTGCTGTACACCTTGCCCTTGACGCCTTCGAGTCGCTGCTTGTACACCTCTTCGCCGGTCGCCAGCTTCACCACGTTGAGCACGCCGCCGTCGTCGCACATGTAGACCAACTCGTCCTTCACGAGCACGGTCGGCACGTGCGGCACGTTCCGCTCGACGCGCCACACTTCCTTCGCCTCAGCGAGGCGTGGCGGATCGCTCGGCCGAATCGCCACGACGTGCCGCGCCTTGGAGAAGAACCCGCAGTTGGCGATGACCAGATCACCCGCGACGATCGGCGAGCCGATCGCGCGCTCCGGGCTCGGCTTGCCGAAGACGTCGAGCTCCCAGTTCACGTTGCCGGTCTTCGGATCGACGCTGGTCACGCCGTGTTCCCAGTTGCTGAAGATGAGCTGCGACGCGCCACCATTGGGTTCAAACACGCACGGCACCGAGTAGGTCATCCGCTTGCTCTTACGCGGCACGGTCCAGCGCGTCTCGCCCGTGTTCGCATCGAGGCCGAGCAGTGAACTCTTCCCGTTCTGATCATTGGGCAGCACGAGCAGATCGCCCACGAGCGTCGGCGAGACGCCAAAGCCGTGGTCGCCCACGACCGGCCCGGCGTCGCGGTCCCACAGTTCCTTGCCGTCATGATCCAGCGCGACAACCATGATGCGGCCGCCGTCAGCCCAGCTTGTCACCACGCGCGTCGCATCGACCGCCGGCGTGACGGATGCGAAGCTGTTGTTGCGGTGCTTGTCATGCTTCGCCGACTTGTACGTCTTGGTCCAAAGCACCTTGCCGCTGTCGCCATCGATACACATGAGCCGGCGTTCGCTGCCGTCGTCGCTGGCGTCATTGAGGAAGACGCGCTTACCCCAGACGACGGGCGAGCCGTGGCCCTTGCCGGGCAGGTCGATGCGCCAGGCGATGGTCTTCTCATCCCACTGCGCGGGGATGGCGATATCGCTGACACCCGAGCCGTTGGGGCCGCGGAAGCGGGGCCAGTTGTCGGCGGGAGAAGGTGCAGCAAAGAGAGCGATCAGGACAGTCGCGACGGCGAATCGAGAGGTGTTCATGTGCGTCATTGTCGGCTCCAAGCGAACGGTTAGCGGCTGCCGGCGATTGATCCGACTCGGCGTGGTCCCGCTTATCCGATCTGCCGCGGACCTGTGTCATCCTTGCGGTACACTCCTTGTCTGGCTCGCTCGGACCGGAGGTGCATTGATGGATCGAATCCCCATCGTCTGCGTCAACCGACAGTTCAACGGCCATACCTTTCATCTGGAGATCACTGACAACGCGGCAACCCTGATTGACGCCTACGGCGAAGTGTTCGACGTCATTCCCATCGACGAAGCGCCCCAGCGCATGAAGCTGCCCAGCTTCAGCCAGAGCATCAAGCATCTTCACATCATGACCCATCGCGGCGAGTACCGGTTCGACGTGAAACGTGCGGACAGAGAACCCATCCGGCGATTCCTCGAACATGAGATTACCAGCGGTGGATCAGACGCGCTGCGAAGCTATCGCAACAAGGCGATCGTCAAGCTCATCGTCGGTCCGATCTTTACGGCAATCGGCTTGATCGTCACCATCACAAGCATG
>ERZ869936.2748-NODE-2748-length-10001-cov-4.311683_pt1 | contig 10001 bp, 10 predicted proteins | sample MGYA00520876_ERZ869936 | MGnify/ENA primary metagenome ERZ869936 (study PRJEB32218, sample SAMN09650985) | biofilter metagenome | isolation source: enrty point of leading RO module | place: Saudi Arabia: Thuwal, RO plant located on Red Sea | collected 2016-02-17 ... | reverse complement strand
TTACATCATTAACTTTTTCTATTATATATCTTAAATAATCATCTACTTAAATAGCTGCAGTTTCCCTATTATAAGGCAACGAAAAAGATACTTGTACCTGATCTGATAGAGCTTGCTCAAATGAATCTGTTCTATTAAAATATCTAAATATAGGCTCAAATTTTTTATATTCCATATTTCCTGCAGTTGCCATTCTATAAACTATCCACATAAGCAGTTTGTATGCATCATATGCTGGAAAACTTCTATCAGGATTAACCCCATATGCAACACGATCATATATACCATAATGCTTACCATTAACATTAATATGGTTAAATCCATAATCTATTATTATGGCTATTTTGTCGGTAGTTAAATATTCTATTTTATTTTTTTCAGTATAATATGGTATCGATATATTATTAGAAGGATCTACATCCCAAACTAATACATTTTCAGCATGCAAATCATAATGAGTATAATCGTATTTTTTTAATGCTGTTTTTAACGCATATAATACCTGCATATATTTATCTAATGCTTGTATAAATGATACATTAGCAACATATTTCCCTAGAGGCACTGATGGTTGTATATTTTCATACATCACATAATTCACAGACGAATTAGTATTCAAACACCATGATACTACCTTCTTATTAGTATCTATTACAGGGGATGTACATTTAAATCCTCCATTTACCATTGCAAAATTTGGAACGTATTGTCTCAAGTCATCTAAATGTAATCCTATAAATAATTCATGAATTAAATTATCAGTTAATGGATCTTGTGGTGCCTTAAGTACAAATATATCATTAGCAGCTTCATTATTGTTGACTAAACTAGCGTTCATGGCATATCCTTCAATAGATGGTTCTCCAATTTGTTTAAGATTTTGAATCCATTCTCTTATACGATCATTAGTTTCGAATGATCCAGGATTTGCGGGCTTTAAGTAAAAAATCGAATTAGATATACACATAGCCTCTTTCATAACCGCTGGATCGTAAAAATGATCGTGTACTAATTCTTTAAATTTGTTGACATCTATATTATTTATGTGATCTCTTAGATATTCTAACTGATTAACTGGACAGATATTAGTTTTCATTATATATGATTCCTCATCATTCTTTTGTTGATTAATTTTAACTTCCATTGATTGTAGAACCGCCGGTGCACTAGCTGCTTTTATTCCTCGGTCAATGTCATCAAATATATTTTTGGTATTTATATCTTTTTTTATATAGCCTTTAGGTTGTGCTGTAGGATAATACCTAGGTTGCAATTTAAGCGTTATAGGATTATATATATACATGTTTTTTTTTCAAAAAAATTTTTTTTTTATTTTTTTTGAAAATCAAGCTAAAAATTTATAGAAGGTATTTCAATATCATTAGTATTATAGAATGTTGAAGTGGCACGCACTGGTTTATTATTTTTCTTTTCTCCAGAGATGAGAGTTACATATTTTTCCCATTCTTTATGAAGTTGAATATCTTTGGATTTTTTATTTTGATAATTGGTGTCTATATTTTGAGACGATTTTTGTTTTTTTTTATCTATATAATTATTGGCAATAATAATTTATCGTCTATGTGGATCCCAAATTATGTTATTGATATTATATATACGTGAATCTGACATAACAATATTTGATGCATTAATAATTCCACAGATCATATGTAAATTTATTAGTGTTAATAAAGTATTTCTTTCATCATTGGTTAGTCCTAATTTACTTTTTTGCATATCACAATAATCAACAATAAGCATTTTTTTTGTAGTAGGACTTTTGATATTTGACCATGATACAAATTTTTTGTTATTAACAGATTCAACTTGTTGTTGATATTTATGTAGATCAATAGCACGATCGTTATTTGATTTCATACCTGGATGTTCCATGAGAAATGCAATAATTTCATTTGGACCAGTTGATATGTTTATTCTATTTTCTTTGTTTCTATATTTATATATAATTTGATTATTTTTAAAGGTACATCCTTTAGGTAATTTACCTGCAGATGCCGCAATAAAAATGTCCTTCCAATATGCGTCATTAATTAATTCCGCATATTGTGCAAATAATTCATATCCTTTCTTAAGATATTTTCTTTTTGTTTTTTGTTCATTAGATTTTACAGAAGTGTCCATCCACTGCATATTATCAGTTTCGACGGACGCCCAATTTCCGATATAATAACTCATTTACACAAAAATTATTTACAATAAATAATATTTTTTACAGTGTATTATACAATTATTTTTCTATTAAGAATTAAAAAAAATATTTTTTTCATTTTTTTATTTCGGATGTTAAAAAGGGAAAAATGGGAAATATTCAAGATTCGTCTACACCGCAAGACATAGTAGAATCCCGATATAAATACAAAGAAAAATTCAATCATCCAAATTTATCATTAAACTTTTGTCCTAAAAAATATTCTGGTGTATGGTGGGAGTTTGCAAGATATCCTCTTCTCCCATGGCAAACATGGGAGGAAAATTGTCTTCGCTCTAAAGCAGAATATACATGGGACGAAAATAAAAAAATATTAAAAATTAAAAATACGTGTTACACTAAATTACCCGAAATCAAAACTATATATTCTTTCAATATTTTTGGTTGTTATAAAACTAAAACTGTAGAAGTAAAAAATACTGGGGAAAATTACAGTTTAGAAGGTATAGGTGTAATTCATAACAAAAAAACTCATAGGAAAATAAATGTTAAATTTAATACACCTCCGTGGAATAAATTTGAAACTGATGAACCTAACTATATAATTTTAGATACAGATTATGACAATTATTCAATAGTCATAGGTCCGTATAAACGAAATTTATGGGTATTAACTCGATCATATTCTTTATCCAAAATAGAAGGATCAAAAATAATTAAAATAATAAAAAATTTAGATTGTGATCCAGATTTATTGACGGCTCATCCAAGTTCTGTTCGTTGAAATATATATTTAAAAAAAAATGATCATTTAAAAATCGTTATATGCACGAAACAAAAAAACATGGATAGTCTTACTGAACAAATGGAAAACGTGTCTCTCAGACACAACAATGATAAAATTGAAATAGATTGTGATCCTACTATGGCATTAACAATATTTAAATTATTAATTTTAAACATCGTTAATGAAGGATCTTCTCATGATCATTATGATGAAGCAGAAATATGTCTAAATGAATTAAACGAAATAGAAGGAAATAATAGAGATAAAATATCAACCGAAACAGACAATTTTTTATCAGAATTACAACTAGAAGATGACTATAATAATTATTGTAGATTATTCAGATATTTTTATGGATATGGTATATATGATGATACTGTTTATAAAAAATCTGTCATTAAACTCATTGATTATTTAAAAAATCAAAATGATATCTATGATACATATAAAGACGCTTTAGATTATGCCTTGATTTTTTTCGATGATGATAATGATGATGTAGATGGTAAATCTTTAATGGATCTACAAGCTATGAGAACAGATATTAGTCTAAATACTAACATTCCAAGCGATATTATGTATCTTACTTACGATATTCTTGATTATATTGATCTTTCTATTGATTTTAGCTAATTATAATATTTGTTATTTCTTTTTTAAAAAGAAAAAAGAAATAAAAGGTTTAAAACGGTTATTTTTTTGTATTTATGAAAAGAAAAATTTATTGTTTGTCATCATTATCATCCTCTGGGGTAGACTCAGTTGGTTCAGGAAGAGATTGAGTAGGTGCAGGAAGAGATGGAGTAGGTTCAGGAAGAGACTCAGTTGGTGCAGGAAGAGACTCAGTTGGTGCAGGAAGAGACTCAGTTGGTGCAGGAAGAGATGGAGTGGGAGCAGGAAGAGATGGAGTTGGAGCAGGTAGAGACTCAGTTGGAGCCGGTAGAGATTGAGCTGGAGTAGGTAGAGATTGAGTGGGTTCAGGAAGAGATTGAGTAGGTGCAGGAATTGATTGTGCTAAAATATTCGGGTGTAATTGACATTGATCAGTATTTACACGCCCAGTTGTGATACCAGGGTGAGTAGGAACACTGAATTGCTGAAGAACAGGTTGTGGGTAGGTAGGTTGCTGGGGTGGGATAAATGGTTGATTAGAATAAGTGGATTGTGGGTTAGAATTGGATGGGGGTAGGACGTTCCCGAGACCACTGATGTCGATGTTAGTAGAAGCACCGACAATTTGGAGACCTGGGGAAGGAGTGCTACTCCCGATATATGGGGAATCAGAACTAGAAGGAGACAGATTAAGATCAACGGTTTTAACGTTATCTTTGATGAACCAAACGTTCGTCGGCGGAATAGGGGTAAAACTACTGAAATCAGGAATACTCATAGTACGGGTGATGGGCAGATAAAAATAAGATAGGTTATTCAATTTTAGGAAAAAAAAATAAAAAAAAATCATTTTTTTCCTAAAATTTCCTAAAATGTAAGAAAACAAAAAAAGGTCCATAATGTGATATCTCAAAAAATACAGTTTTCAGAAGAAAAATATAACGAGTATATCATGTTTTTGACGAAAAAAATATATATTAAAAATATCACAAAAAATAATAAAAAAAAAATATTATTATATAAAAAATCATAAAAATGCAAGAAATATCTTTTGATCAATTTATTAATTTGGAAAACTCATTAGACCCAAGCGTTATGACGGTTAATCGTGTTGGGTTAATTCCTATAATAGAGAATAATGGTAATAAATATTATGTATTAGGAACAGATAGAAAGACTTCTTTGTTGTCTGATTTTGGAGGTCATTGCGATGTGGATAGTAATGGTAAGATAGAACTACCAAAAGAATGTTTGAAAAGAGAATTAAGGGAAGAGATGGGAGGATTATTATCATCGTATATAATTAGTAAATTAAATAATGAGGAAGTGAGAAAAAAATCAAAAATAATTATTAAGAATAATGGGACAACAGCAAAAATAGAAATATTTATGAAATTTGATGATATAAATGGAGATATATATAAATTAATACAGAAATTTACCCCGACAGATGAAATAAGAGAAATAAAAATATATGATATAGAATATTTGGAGAAAAATACAGTCCCTTCAACGTATATATCTTCAGTCGAATTTTTTATGAAGGATTTGTTGAAAAAATGAACGTTTCCAGAATGAAAAAAAAATGATTTATTTAAAAAATAATTTTACACTAAAAAAATAGTATGGATGGATATTATCAACAAAATTTATATCCACAATATTATGGGGGATATCAACAGCCTGGATATCAACAGCCTGGATATCAACAAATACAATATCCGTACCAGCAATCAGGTTATCAACAATTAAATTATCAGTTACCTACACAATCATTAGAAGTAACTGTTATAACCCCACAACAGAAAGAGATAACAAAAAGTTTAGATGAGTTAGAAAGTAAAATTGAATTGTCAGATCCTGTAAGTGGAACAAGAGGATCAGAATATATGACAATAAAGGAATATACAAAATTAATTGGAGATAGAACAGACAATTTGGGGAAAGGTATTGGTATAGGACCGACAGTTATTATAGAAGATGAGATAGATCCATTGAATATAGCAATAATGGAAATGAAGCAGAGAAGATTTCCATTGATGTTACACAGAACATATCCGGATGGTGTGATGGAAAGTTGGAATCCGAATAACATGGTATTGCCGGATGGAGTGTGAGGAAAAAATGATGAGTAAAATTATTTTTATTTATAACAAAAAAACATGAATGATAAATATAATGATTATTGTGAAGAATATGATATGAGTGATTATCCGTATAATTCAATGGTGTGTTCAAAAACACCATTAGAATTATTTGAAGAATTGAAAAAATATACACCAAAAATATATGAAACCAATGTTAGACACAAAATAAAGTCGAACAAACCATTAACATATGGGAAAGAAAAGTATATTTACGTAAAATCACATAAATATATGAAAATGGATGTTATAACAGATTGGTTTACACAACCACAAAGAATCAGGTCTAGAAAAATATATGATTCTAAATCTCCATACAAAGTGTGGAGAGAATCAGGTAAGTATGATGAATTTAAGAGTAATTTGAAAAATTACACAAAGTTAGAATTAATAAAAGAAACAAAAAATACATTTTTCGGAAATGAAAAACATGTTAGTACATTTAGACCTAGTTGGATGAAAGGTATATTGTCAAAATTATTAGAGCAACTAAAAACGGATACTGATGTTAATAATTTGTCAATTTTAGATCCGTGTATGGGATGGGGAGATAGATTAATAACAATAATATCAATGGGATGGAATTATGATGGATATGACCCAAATATTAAATTAGAATCAGCATATAAAAAAATAATAGAGACGTATGGGGATAAAAACAAACATAAGTATGTTATAAATGCTTTTGAAAAAGAAGAAGTAAAAAAAGATTATTACGATATAGTTATAACGTCTCCACCTTTTTATGATTTAGAAATATATGATGAAGATCCAAATACGAATAAAAATCAATCAATAAATAATCATAAAACATACAAAGAGTGGAAGAAGAATTTTTTGGAAGTAATGTTATGTAAATTAATGGAAGGATTAAAAAGTGGAGGAATAGTATGTATACATATATATGATTATGACGGTAAACGAATGGTAAATTATATACATAAATATTACACAAAGAGAGATGATAATGAATACATAGGGGTTATAGGAATTAAAGGAGGTAATAAATTAACACCATGTTGGTGTTGGAGGAAAAAATAAAAGAAAAAGGTTTAAAAGTAAAAATATAAGAAAAAATAGAATAATTTTTACTTTTAAAAAAATAAATGGATAAAGTTGCTGGAATATTTGGAAATATTTTAGGAAAGAAACAAGAAGAGAATAAACAAACAACACAGTTAGAACCAGTTAAGGTGAATAATGATGCATCATATACATCTTTGAAAAAAAGAAATTATGATAGAAGAAAATTTACGTATGATACATTAAATTATGTAGAATGGTGGCCTGATAAAATAATGGAGTATATAGATGTACTCCGTATAGCATATGTAAATTTTATACAAAGTTTTTCCAATAAAGCATCATTGTTCGATACACCGTTAAGAAATTCTATATATTTTATGAGTCAGTATAAATATAGTGAAATAAAAGAAATATCCGATTTCATAAAAAATCATAATACTAGCATATGTGATAAATATTTGAATGTTGTAATACATGAAGATAATTGTTATATGGATGGTTTAGAAGACAGATTTAGAATGCCAGACGAAAAAAAGCATGCTGCTTTGTTAAAGGCCGTGGAAAAATTATTGTCATTGGAACCGATAGAACATAATGGAATTATGATGGATCCAGATTATATCATTTTACTGAGGATATATATAGTTATATATGATTTAAAAAATAATTATGCTAAATTAGATAGTATATTAAGAAATTCTCTCATGTTATGCCTTACTAATGAACATGCTGGACCCGGATTATCTTTTACATTTTTGACAATATTAGAGGGTCAAATAGATAATGGTATATTGTTACAATTGAGAAAATGCAAAAATATCAAAAAACATTTTAACAAGATATTTAATTGCACATATTTATTTAGAGATTTAATATTATACGGATTATATAAAACATTACAATTTAAAGATATATTTGATCAAAATGATACATATCGTACAACTATATTTCTAAATAATAATTATAAAAAAATATATACTGATGATGTAATAGAACGTTTGGAAATAATATATGACAGATATGTTAAAAAATTGAACAGTAGAAATCAACAAAATAAATTATTATTAAATAACAGTGATTTTGAAGATTTAATAAAAAAGAAACAATATGATATTAGTGAAATGGAAGTTACACCTAAATATAGTTTAAAAAAATCAATTGGAACATCCGAAAAATTTCCAATATTTACAGTTGATGATAAAGACAAATATGAGGATGATACATGGAGGAGCAATAAACAGATGAAAAAATCAACATCTAACGATTTTATACCATTATCTAAAAAAAGGTCAAGTATAAGTACATCTTCTCCAAAAATTAATAAACCCAAAAGATTAACACATTCACGAGGTAGATCCATATCTGAAATTGATTATGATAAAATTAATGAATAATTATACAAAAAATGATAAAAAAAATATTTTTTATATAATAAAATAACCATGGAAATACGTTTGGATCCAAAAAACATAAATATACAATTTTTAGATAATGATAATATAGAAATTATCCTGAAAAATATAACAACACCTTATGCAAAAATATTTAGTGATGTATTATATAACAAAATACCCACAATGGCTATAGATAAAATATTGGTTAACAAAAATACATCATCAATTCCCTATGAATTAATAGCACAAAGAATAGCTTTAATCCCTATAAATGCAGATTCGGATGAATTTGAATATTTTGATGGTGTACATACCCAATATAATACTATTGTATTTAGACTAAAAAAATCTGGCAGTGATTTATGGGAAACACTCCCTCAAAATATATATGGTCAGACAAATTTATATTCAGGTGATATGGTATGGATACCATTTGAAAATGATAGATTAATAAATGATCCTCCTAAACCCTCAGATAATAATTTTGTAATTATCAAACTGCTTCAAAATCAAGAAGTAGATTTTATTTGTTATGCATTGAAAGGCAGAGGTCAAGATCATACTAAATTTTCACCAGTTACATCTGTAATATATAGTCCTATAGAAGAAGTATCAAAACCAACTATGATGATGACGATGTATCCTAATCTAATGAGAAAGATACAAAATGAATCATTCACGGTAAATGATTTAAATATATTATATCCATTAATGGATTATAAATACAGAATAGGTTTAAAAGGTCAATTGTCTGCAGAAAAAATAGTGGAAAATGCAATCAATATAACTAACAATATAATGGATTTGCCATATTCAGAAAGAAAAAAAGATATTGATTTACCTGGTTATTTATATTAAAAAAAATATCAGAAAAACTACATTTTTGATCGAAATATGCCTAAAAATAAAAAATATATATTAAAAAATCTAACGGAAAAATATATATTTTAAATGAATTCAAATTCTGACAGTGAGCCTGAGGATACGACAGATTTTAGTAGTTCTGATGATTATAGTTCGTCTGATTCATCAAGCTCTTCTGAATCTACTTCAGAATCAGAATCAACGTTAGAATCTACTTCAGAAACAGATTCAAGTGAGTCTGAACAAAGAAAGAGATATCATAAAATGATAGAGAGACGTAAACCAAGGCAAAAAAATAAACCAAGTAATAAAATGAAACCGGGTAGAAATCCAAAATCTAGAAATCCAAAATCTAGAAATGTTAAGCCAGAACGAAGAGTTAGAAAAAAACGACCAATCCCGAAAGATAGAAGCAGACCAAAAAAAACAGTTATAGAAAAAACAAGGGGAAGACCCAGAGAAAAAAAGAGAGAAACACCCAAGGTTAAACATAAACAAATTAGAAAAAATCCTAATCCTAATATTACACTAATGGAAAGAATGGTAAAAATGGATAATGATATTAATGAAAATTTTAGTATTATAGACAATATATCAAACAAATTGGATAATATAGAATCATATATTAATAATAATAAATTGACAGATTTAGATAATTTTTTTGAAGAAATGAAAACATTTAACGAATCTGTATTAAAATCACATAATGAAATAACTGAAACTAACAAAAATATATCTACACTTATAAATGATCTCGAATCATCCTTAAATAACATGCCGTCTTCGATAAACATGGAAGAAATAAAAACGCTTATGCAAACTACAGATTCTAGCGATTATTCTAGGCAATTTGATGAATTGAAATCAATAATAAATAATAAGGAATCTAGTGATTATTCTAAGCAATTTGATGAATTGAAATCAATGATAAATAATAAGGAATCTATTAATTATTCTAAGCAATTTGATGAATTGAAATCAATGATAAATAATAAGGAATCAAG
>ERZ869936.2747-NODE-2747-length-10004-cov-5.816363_pt1 | contig 10004 bp, 7 predicted proteins | sample MGYA00520876_ERZ869936 | MGnify/ENA primary metagenome ERZ869936 (study PRJEB32218, sample SAMN09650985) | biofilter metagenome | isolation source: enrty point of leading RO module | place: Saudi Arabia: Thuwal, RO plant located on Red Sea | collected 2016-02-17 ... | reverse complement strand
AAGCCACCACATCGGAGCTCGTCGCCAACGGACTCTCCGAAGAGATTCGCGCCACCCGGCGCGGCGGCAGAGGGTGGTCGATGGCCAACGCTTCGGTCCGCATGGAAGACGGTGACGGAGCCAGAGCTGGAGAGTTCACCTGGAACGGAAGCGTCGGGGCCGACTTCTGGGTGGACCCAAACACACAAACCATCGTGGTCACCATGTGGCAGAACTCTCCCGCCAATCCATCTCGCCTGCGCCAACAAATCCTCGACATCGTCCGGAGGTCGATTCGATGAAACGATCCATCCCAGCCCGTCTCGCCGCCACGACCCTCCTCCTCCTTGGCCTCGCGGCGTGCGGAGGCGACGTCTCTGAGGACCCCGCGCCCGAAGCCGAGCCGATCGACCCCACCGCCAATCGACAACTCGCCTGGGTCGACCGGTCGGGTACGGTTCTCGAGTTGATCGGCCCGCGCATGAACTCGATCCTCGACCCTTCGATTTCCCCTGATGGCGAGCGGATCGCCGTGCGCGGGCGGGCCACCGAGGGTGAGATCGACCACCTCTACATCCTGGAAGGCACGGAGGCGGCGAGGCTCACGTCGAACGACGGCTTCGAGCGCCACATGATCTGGTCGCCGGATGGGTCGCGGATCGCGTATTCGATCCAGGAGCCGGAGGGCGTCTCCAACCTGTTCATCCGCGCTGCGGACGGTACAGGGGGAGACGAGCCGCTCATCGTCAGTGAAGGCATGCACAAGTGGTATCCGTCCTGGACACCCGATGCCTCGACGGTCGTGTTCCATACCAACAACCCCGAGACTCAGGCGCGCGATCTGTGGTCCGTCGACGTGGCGACAGGAGGGACCGACGTCGTGGTCGACGACGACGGTATTCAGGCGCTCGCCCGACTCTCTCTCGACGGTCGGTTCGTCGCGTACCAGTCAGACCAGGACGGTCGGATGGAGATCTACGTCACGACCTTCCCTGCCTCCGACGCGAGGTGGAGGGTGTCGGACAACGGCGGAACCTGGCCGAAATGGAGTAACGACGAGCTCTTCTACTGGGAGGGCAACGACCTGATGGCGGTGCCTTTCAGCGGCGAGGACGGCTTCACCTTCGACCCACCGACCCGGCTCTTCACCGGTGCGGAGGTGGGGATGGGAGCGGACAACATGATGACGTCGTACAACCCGGAGTACGACGTGACCGCCGACGGTACCCGCTTCGTCGTGACCGTACGCGTGGAGGGGTAAGAGGGCGAACCTCTCAGCTGTGCATACCGGTCAGGGCCGCACTGATATCGGGGATCGCAGAGGCTCTCGCGTGTACCTCGGTCAGCCCGGTCTCCTGGACGAGCTCTCGCACGTGATTACCTCGTATGCCCCCACCACCGAGGACGGTAAGGTCTTCGGCGCACAACGCCACCAGCTCGCGGAGCGTCGCTCTCCCTTGCCAGGCCGTCGGGGCACCTCCCGACGTCAGGACACGGGACACCCCGGCCCGGATTAGCGACTCGACTTCGGCGAGCGGGTTCTCGACTTGATCGATCGCTCGATGGAAGGTCACCGGCAGCCCTCCCGCTGCGCTGATCAGCTCCGTTAGGGCACACTCGTCCACGCGTCCGGCTCGGTCCAGCACACCGACGACCAAGCCGTCCACATGGAGGGCCGCCATCGAGGCCACGTCCTCGATGAGCGCTGCCGTCTCCGCTGGACTCAGCGTGAACGTGTCTGCGGCCCGTCGAACGAGCACGAAGATCGGGCCGGCCTGTGCTGCCACGGCCGACAGCACTTCAGCCGCGGCGGGGGTGAGGCCGTCGGCGTCGAGGTCGCGGCAGAGCTCGGCACGAAGCGCGCCGGCACGGAAGCATGCCTCTGCCTCCGCGGCCGACGTCACGCACGCCTCCACGAGCACGGGTCGAGTGTTGGTAGCTATGGCGGGGCTTTGGACGAGGCGTTATCGACGTGCTGGGGCTGATTCTAGCCCCCAATCGTCCACTCGCGCATCAACCCATCACCCCGACTTCGCTTGCGACCGCTTGGCGCGCTGCGGACATTCGGCATCCTCTGAGAACACGCCGACCGCGGGGGTTCGCATGCGTCGCCTGATCCTTCTTCTCATCACCGCCTCCGTTGGCGCAGCGACTGCCGCCCACGTGGACGCCCAGACGGGTCGAGCGCTCGCGCTCGAGGACTACTACGCTATTCGGTCGGTGGGGTCGCCGCTGATCTCACCGAACGGACATTGGGTTGCCTACACCGTTTCGACACGGATCGAGGACGACAATTCGACGCTGACAGAGACGTGGCTCGTCCGCTCGGACGGCTCGGGTGAACACGAACGAATCGGGCATGGCGACTTCGTCGACCTGGTGACGTGGACCGACGCCGGGCACGTCCGGATCGAGGACGCCGACGGAAACCGATTCGACGTCGATCCGGACCGCCTCGACGAGCGGCCCGTGCCGGCTCCCGAGGACGTGCCGGGCGTGCTCAGCCCCGACGGTCGGTGGCGCGCAGTCGTCCGCGAGATCGAACGGCCCGCGGAGGCCGAGGCCGAGATGACGGACTTCGAGCGCCGGCATGCCGACCGCTTCGAGGGCGTGCAGTTCGACTGGTATCCGTTCGTCCGCGACGGGCAGGACTTTCCGCTGCCGGACCGCAGCATGCAGAACACCGAGGAGATCTTCGTCGTGGCAGCCGATGGATCGGGCGAGGAGCGCCAGCTCACACAGCTCGGTCTGAGGCCGAGCAGCGTATCGTGGAGCCCGGACGGGGAGACGATCCTCTTCACTGCCGATCCGAATGCATTCTCCGAGCTGCTTTACGCGCGCACGGACATGTTCACCGTCGACATGTCCGGCGACGTGACCCGGCTCACGGACGATGGCTTCACCTACTCCGGTGTCCGCTTTTCGCCGGACGGGGACTGGATCTCCTACGTGCGGTCGTTCGGAACCGACTACATCATCGAGCGCCAGCTCGATCACGGCGGTCCTCGAGATCTGTACGTCCGTCCCGCCGCCGGGGGCGACCCGGTCAACCTCACGAGAAACTTCGACCTCGACGCCGGCCAGGCCCAGTGGGCGCCGGACGGCGATCACATGTACTTCGTGACCGGCATCGGCGGAGCGCGGCACCTCTTCCGCGTCTCGCCCGACGGGGGGCAGGTCGAGCAGGTCACGACGGGGCTTCGCCGCATCAATGGGCTGAACTTCGACGTCGACTTCGAGCGCATGACCTACACGGTCGGGCACTTCGATCGCCCGCCGGAGGTCTGGACCGCGGACATCGATGGCAGCAACGAGCGCCAGCTCACCGACGTGCACGCCGACTTCTTGGCGGAGGTTTCGCCGAGCGATTGGGAGCGGGTGCTCTACGAGAGCTTCGACGGCACGCCGGTCGAAGGATTCCTCCTCTACCCGCACGGATACGAGGAGGGGAGCGGCATCGAATACCCCCTCATCGTCGTCAACCACGGCGGCCCGCACTCCGCGTCGGGGTACGGCTTCTCGTTCAAGAACCAATACTTCGCGGCGAACGGGTACTTCGTCTTCTTGCCCAACTTCCGCAGCTCGACCGGCTACGGCGACGACTTCAAGTGGGCGACGTGGGGTGGTTGGGGTACGCTCGACGGCGAGGATGCGCTGGCCGGAGTCGACGAGCTGATCGCGCGCCTACCGGTCGACCCGGATCGCGTCGGCTCGACGGGTCACTCGTACGGCGGCATTCTGACCAACTGGCTCATCACGCGGTACCCTGAGCGCTTCCGCGCCGCGGTAAGCGGGGCGGGGGCCTCGAACTGGACGAGCAACTACGCCCATTCCGACGTGGCCCGGACGAAGGAGCTGGAGTTCTTCGGTCGGCCGTGGGAGCCGCGCGCCCGCGAGATCATGATTCGCCAGTCGGCGTACCTGAACAGCGGCGGCGTGCAGGCGGCCACCCTCTTCGTGCACGGCGAGGTGGACTATCGCGTGCCGCTCGAAGGCGCGATCCAGCTGTACACGTCTCTCAAGAAGCAGGGCGTGCCGGCAGAGCTGATCATCTACGACGGGCAGGCGCACGGGATCCGCGGCCACTGGAACAACGTCCATCGGATGATGAACGAGCTCCGCTGGTGGGAGACCTACCTGAAGCCGACCGGGACGAGGCTGACGAGCGACGGGGGGCCGTAGAGGCGCGACCAGTGGCAACGACCCTCGATCACGCTATGCTGGCCCGGCCGTATCGCATCATCCGTTGGCCCTCGCCTGCACTCGCGGCTCTACTCATGGCCCTCACGGCAGCGTGCGGCGGCGATAGCGGACAAACGCCGACCCAGCCCCGCATCCTCCCGCCCCCCTTCGAAGGCGCCGGGGACGTGGGGCCCGACGTGATCACGACCACCGACAGCACGACGCTGAGCTCGGTCACCTCGCTGGGGCGGGGCATGCGGCTGATGCACGACGACCGGGTTCAGGACACGGCCACCGTCAACGCACACCTCTTCGAAGCCTTGTTCGCGGACGGGTTCACGACTCAGCTGCAAGTGAACCCGGAGATGGACAGCACGACCGCCTTGGCCGAGGCCGAGCAGTACGCTCACATCCTGGGACAGATGCCGAGCAGCCTTCGGAGCGCAGTCGACACGGTGTGGGTGCAGGGCGGGGAGGGAGACTGGTGGGCCATCTGGTGGAGGGGGACCCTCCTCCTGCATCTCGACTTCGGGGATGAACTGTTGGGAGTGGGGCTAGCCGAGGAGATCATGCTGCACGAGATGTCCCACATGGGCCTCGAGGAGCAACTCGACACGACGGCGGCGTGGGCGGCGGCCCAGGCGGCGGATGGGCGGTTCATTACCGACTACGCGGCTGAGTTCCCCGACTCCGAGGACATGGCGGAGAGCTTCGTCGCCTGGGTCTCGGTGCGCTACAGGGCAGATCGGCTGCCGGCAGGCGTTCTGAGCACCATCGAAGCGACGATTCCGAACCGGCTCGCGTTCTTCGATGGATTGGGGCTGGACCTGGATCCGATCCGGTAATCCCGGGTCTCGTGGCCGCTCATCGGCCCAACGTTTTCGAACCCGCAGCTTAGCTGGTACTATCGTCGCTACGCCGCCAGCCCCCGATTCTCGCGTTTCACTGTGCCGCCAGATACACTGCCACACAGGATCTGGACGGTTCAGGTCCGCCCTCGACCCCCTGGAATCGTGGCAACAACCCACCATCATCAGCGCCGTCGAGACGACGGTCCCCAACCGATCGTGTCCTTCGATGGGCTGGGACTGGACCTGGATCCGACCCGGTGACCCGGGCGCTCCTGGCAAGCATCGCCGCGTTGTGCACCTTCGCGGCTTGCGGTGACTCCGGCCCTGTCGACACGGGCGACAACGTGCCCGCCACGGTATCCCTATCGAGCGCGGCCGTAACGGCATCGTCACTGGGCGACACCGTCCGCCTGGTCGCCACCGTGCGCAATGCGAGCGGGGAGGTGATCGCCAACGCGGACGTGGTGTGGACGACCGACCGAGCCGACGTGGCGACGGTGGACGCCTCCGGCCTGGTCACGGCGGTGGCGACCGGAGCGGCCAGTGTCTCGGCGGTCGCTGGCTCCGCGGAGGCAGTGGCATCGGTATCGGTCATGCAGGTGGTGGACGCGATTCTGATCGCTCCCCGGTCACTGAGCCTCGATCTCCCGGATGGGGCGGCGCCGTTGTCAGCGACCGTGATCGACGCTCGAGGCTCGACGGTCGACGGAGCTTCCGTCGACTGGATCTCCCGCGACCCCTTGGTGGCCACGGTTAGTACCGCCGGTAGCGTTTCGGCCCAGACTGCGGGCACGACGTGGGTCGTGGCATCGTCGAACTCCGTATCGGACTCGGTGCCCGTCACGGTGGGGACGGGCGGCCCACCCATGGACACGAGTGACCCGGTAGCGCTCACTGCCATGGCCAACCTCACCTATCTCGGTTTCGAGGGGGGGCTCTACCCTGACGGAAGCAATGTCCTCCCCGCTGCCCACCTCCAAGCGGGGCTGACCGCGTCTGCTGCCATCGAACGCCTCGACGTGGCGGGCCAACCGGATCCGGACGGTAGCTACGTGCTCCTGTCCATCGGGATGTCGAACACCACCGAGGAGTTCTGTTCCGAGTCCTCCACCTATCCGTGCGACGGCGGTTCGTTCGTGGGGCAGGCGCTGGCCGACCCCGACGTGGCCGACGAGGGGCTGGTCTTCGTGAACGGGGCGTCCCCTGGGGCGGTCTCTGGGGCGTGGTCCTCCCCGACGGCTCCGAGCTACAATCGGGTGCTCACCGAGGACCTTCAGCCAGCCGGGCTGAGCGAGCTTCAAGTCCAGGCCGTGTGGCTGAAGGTCGCCAACCCGGTGCCGAGTGTTTCGCTTCCGGACGCAGACGCCGACGCCATCTGGCTCCAGCGATCCCAGGGAGACGTTCTGCGGGCGCTCCGTATCCGGTACCCTAACCTTCAGATGGTCTTTCTTTCGTCCCGGATCTACGCGGGCTACGCAACGGTCGATCTGAACCCTGAACCGTACGCCTATGAGTCTGGCTTCTCGGCGAAGTGGACCATCGAGGCTCAGATTCAGCAGGAAGCCACGGGAGTAGTGAATCCGAACTCCGGCGACCTCGAGATTGGGGTGGCTGCGCCGTGGGTCGGGTGGGGACCCTACATCTGGGCCGACGGTCCGAACCCCAACCCCGACGGGCTGGCGTGGCTGCTTGGGGACTTCGATTCCGACGGCACGCACCCGAGTCCATCGGGGGCGCAGAAGGTGGGCGCCGCGCTCCTCGACTTCTTCAAGACATCCCCGGTGACTGTCGGCTGGTTCCTGCGCTGACCGTCAGGCTCCCGGCTACTCCCCACCTCCCCTCGGAATCCGACCCTCCATCTGCGCCGCCTCGGTCAAGTCGGCGTCGACATCAGGTGTCACCTCTTCCGACGAGCGTAGCGTCTCGCGCTTCGCCGGCACGGCAGGTCCTGCGCCGCCGCCTCGTGGGCCGTAGAATCCAGCCCACCTGCATGCGACGGCCTCAACCGTAGGTGGCCCATGGACACCCCCACGACTCCGGCGTCGATCTCCCGACGCCGCTTTCTGAGCCTCGCGGGAGGGGCGGCCGCTCTCTCTGCGGCCGGGTGCGCGACGAACCCGGCACCGACATCCACCCCGGGCATCGCGTGGGGTCGCTCGGCCTTCTCCGACCGGTACGATCCGTGGATCGAACTCGACCGGGCGGCGTGGCGGAACAACGTGCGCGAAGCGTCGCGACTGGCCGGCGGCCGCGCCATTCTCGCCGTGGTGAAGAACAACGCGTACGGGTTGGGCGACGAGGCGGTCGGACCTCTCCTCGCCGAGATGCCCGAGGTAGGGGGCCTCGCGTGCGTTCGAGTGGAGGAGGCCATCGCCATGCGCGAGGTCGGAGTCACGAAGCCCATCGTCGTCATGGCCGAGGCATCGGAAGACGAGATGGCGGCGTTGGTCCGGTACCGCGTGCTTCCCTCGGTCTGGCTCGACGACGCACCCCGACGGATCGAGCGACTCGCGGCCCGTTTCGGCCGTCCGATACCGGTCCAGCTCTTCGTCGATACCGGGATGAACCGCGAGGGCATGCCCCACACACGTGCCCGTCCCTGGATCGAGGAACTTGCGCGCAGCGCGGCGGCCGAGATCGACGCCACCTACACGATGTTCAACCACGACCTGGACTTCGATCGGGTCCAGTTGGAGCGCTTCGAGGAGCTGCTCGCGTGGGCCCGCCGTCGTGACATTGCACTCGGCACGCTCCACGCATCGCCGACCGTGGAGCTCTTCCACCTGCCCGAGGCGCACTACGACATGGTGAGGCCGGGCAACGCGCTCTTCGGCAACTACCCGAGTGGAGAGAACTCGCGAGACATGGCGAAGCTCCAGCCCGTGTTCCGACTACGGACTCGCGTGGTGCGCGTCGAGCGACTCGAGGTAGGGGACAGCGCGGGCTTCTATGGCACGTACGAGCCTGATCGGGCCACGTGGGTGGGGCTTCTGCCGGTGGGGCGGACCGACGGCTACCCTTCTGCGGCCAATGGCACGTGCGAGGTCCTCATCAACGGCCGGCTTTACCCCGTCGTCGGGGGCGTGAACTCGGCGCACGCGATCATCGACATCGGTGAAGAGCGCACGGTCGAGCCCGGCGACGTCGCGACCCTGATGGGCCCTGACCACCCGGCGATCCACCCGCACGAGGTAGCGCGCCGAACCGAGACCGGATTCCTCGCGATGATTCAGGGCATGAACCCTCGGCTACCGAGGATCGTGGTGTAGCTGCGCCACGGTCCCACGACACAGGCTCAACATGCGACCCTCCACGGACTTCTCAGCGAGCGTGGGCTCGGCCATTCTCCTGCTCGCGCTTGCGGCGTGCACGCCCGCCGGCGACGCCGCCACCCCTGGCGCCGAGAATGAAGCAGGTCCCCAAACGCCCATCGAGGCCGACCACTTCGTCCCGTCGACGCCCGAGAACCTCAATTGGGGCTGGTTCCCCATCGACAAAGCGCCGGTCCTGACCGTCCAGTCGGGCGAGACGGTGCGGATCAATACCATCACGCACGTTGGCGCCACCCAGAACGAGGAGCCGGTGGCGTACCTCACCGGGCTGGGCATCCCACAAGAGGAAGTGCTCCAGGACGTCATCGACTTCTGGGCGTCGAGAGACGGGCGTCAAAGGGAAGGCACGAGCGGCCACACCATCACGGGACCCATCTACGTCGACGGCGCCGAGCCGGGTGACATGCTCGAGGTGCAGATCCTCGAGATCACGACCCGCGTTCCATGGGGCGCCAACAACACCAGCCCCCGAGGCGGTGTCTTTTCGACGAGCTATCCCGGCTATCGCGACGGAGACCCGGCCCTGGACATGGAGCCCATGCGCCACGTGATCCGCACAGGAATGGCTGATGGTCGCGAGGTGGCGTTCATCTCCGACGACATTCAGGTCCCTCTCGCTCCCTTCATGGGCATCATGGCCGTGGCGCCCGACCCTGTCGTTGGCCAGCCGAGTGTCACCGTCGAAGGCGTCCAGGGCTCACGCGCACCCGGAGGCTTCGGCGGGAATCTCGACGTGAAGGACCTGACGGTCGGGACGAGCCTCTACCTACCGGTCTTCCATCCCGGCGCGCGGTTCTACGTCGGCGATCCACACAGCGCCCAAGGTGACGGCGAAGTGAGCGGAACCGCCATCGAGCAGTCGCTCACCGGCACGTTTCGCTTCGTGCTCCACAAGGACGTTCCCATCACCATGCCCCGCGCCGAGAACGAGACCCACTACATGATCATGGGGATCGATCTCGACCTGGACCGGGCGGCTCGCAACGCGACGTGGGAGGTCGTGCACTTCCTTCAAGCGGAGAAAGGACTCACGGCGGCGGAGGCACTTTCGCTGGCTAGCATCGCCGTGGACTTCCGCGTGAGCGAAGTCGTCGACCTCACCCAGGTGGTCACGGGGTTCATTCCGAAGGATATCTTCGGGGGGTAGGGGGGGCAGAGCTGCTTCTCGATCTGGAGTGTCCGGAGCGCTTCACGCCTCGAACCCTCGCCTTCGAGTTGAGCGCCACCGGGGTGGAGCATCGGGCGACGCGCCCTCGGAGTTGGGTTGGTCTCACAACCGTCTCGACCGTCATTCTTCGTCCGAACCGGTGGTGGCGACGATCTCGACGGTGAGCCCACGAGCCTGGAGTTCCTGTGCACCCCAGGCGCGTCTGTTGCCCGCACGATCCTCAGCCGAGAGCTGGTCGAGTGTCCACGTTCCCGCCCCGATGAGTCCGGGAATGTCGAGGGCCCCGGTGTAGACGCTAATGATGCCGCCATCGGCCGTTGGCGCTTCGGACTGTTGCCTCAGGGTCACGAGACCGGTGATCCCGGTACCCAACGGTCCATCGAAGATGGCGAATGCGGATCCGATTCCCGCTCCCTCGTCGCGGAACTCGGCAGTGATCAGAACCGTCCGCGGCGCGATGGAGATGGTGACCCGGGAGGACTCGGCGAAGAC
>ERZ869936.2746-NODE-2746-length-10010-cov-4.959317_pt1 | contig 10010 bp, 9 predicted proteins | sample MGYA00520876_ERZ869936 | MGnify/ENA primary metagenome ERZ869936 (study PRJEB32218, sample SAMN09650985) | biofilter metagenome | isolation source: enrty point of leading RO module | place: Saudi Arabia: Thuwal, RO plant located on Red Sea | collected 2016-02-17 ... | reverse complement strand
ATTCTAATGAGCTTGTACCTAGATCTATATCATTATCTGTTACAGGTACAATAGCTCCATCTTGTATTCTTATTTGCTCTACTGCGCTACTAGAAACTTCTACAAAGAAACCCCAACGATTGTTAGTGCTATCAACTACAATTTTATTAAGAAAGTCTAAGTCACCAATAGTATGTACGTTACCACCGTGTCCAGCAGTACCATCGTGCCTGTGTCCTGTAGCAGTAGCACTAGAAGAAGAATAATTAAACAAGCATAATAAAAAACAAGAAATAATAAAAAAAAAAGGATATGAAAGAGTTATGGGAGAATATAATTGGAGTCAATATAAAGCACCTAGTTCTGCAAAAAAAGCAGTTAAAAAAATAATATTACCGAATTGTTACAACGCGCACAATATTAGACAAAAAGTAACGGCAAGAATGAACACAACAAAAGAAATAAAATTCAATTCATTTTGTTACTTTGATGTAGAAACAAAAAGCGACAGCTACAATTATTACCCATATTGCGACACCTTAACACATTTTGACACATACCACCAAAAATTAACAACAGACGAAGAGAGCGGCAGCGACATTTTAAAATTAGACAGGACCGACGGAGAAGCAAACCCAATGTTATGTACTTGCGACCAATGCGGGGGTGAGATGTATGAAGAAGAGAGAATCTATATTGAAACGGAAAGCGTTGATGTTTGCGAACATTGCGCCACATATTGCGAAGAGCGCGATGAATACATTTTAACAGATGACGCAGTCTATAATAGCTATAGCGGTACATATCATTACAGAGGAGATTTAGACATATAAATTAATATTAACTAAAATAAATACAATATGAGACAAGAAAGCGCAGCAATAAAAGCAATACTAATAATTATATTTTTATTCTTGTTTTTCTGCAGCTAAAAAAAATTAGTAAGAAGGTAAAGAAATTTAAACAAAAACTATATTATAAACTGCTTTTTTTCTTTGTAAATTCCAAATAAAAAATTGTATTTTATAAAAAAAAACTAAAATTGTTGATAAGTTTCTTTATTTTCTTACTTATTAAAAAGGTTAAAACAAATTCCGTCAATTTCCTATACAGACCATCTTGAGCCTATCTACATACACACAAAATTTTGAACTTGAATTTTATAAACACAGAGAATGTTTTTGAGAATTGCAACACACAAGTGTAAAACAAAAGTATTGCTAAGGTATGGTATTAGAATTAAACATTTACGAAAAAAAAGGAAAGAAATAATTGAAGGGTTGGGGAAGGGTTTATAGAACCCTTATATATAAAGATAAATATAAAGATATAGTTAAAGCTATATATAATGCAAATAAAATTTTAAGTTCAATTTTATATTTATTTCTAAAAATTTCGTTATATGTAATATGGGATTATTTATATTTGTAAAAAATTAAGTTATGAGTAAGGACAAAGAGAAAAAAGATTTAAGGAAAAGGTTAGGTTTAGATGGTTCTGACATTAAGGGAATGGAAAAAAATGTTAAGAACAGTTTAGATGGAAAAAAGATTGAATCTATATCTGAACTTAAAAGGGACTTACCTCCTACAACAGAAAAGATAGATAATATTAAACCGACAAGAGGAAAGGCTAAAACAACTGCGATGAGTAGAAATGCTTTAGCTTGGGCTTTGGAAGGTCATTCAACAAAGATTAAGATTGCTCTGGAACAATTATTTCACGAATCTCCAGAAGCGTATATAAATGCAATTACTAAATTAATGAACTACACAGTTCCTAAATTATCTTCTTCTGAGATTACAGACAACACAGCTAAAAGAATCAAAGTTGATTTTAATGAAGATATATCTGTTGAGGAGTTAAGAAAAAGATTAGATGAGTACAACGATTAAAGACGACCCTATTAAGTTTGCTATTGAGGTTAAACTCTCTGAGATGTCGTTTTATGATTTCTTTAAGTTGAGTTGGCATATAGTAGAACCATCAGTACCATTATCAACAAACTGGCATCACAAATATTTGTGTAATACATTACAGGAAGAGGCAGAAAGAATTATTGAAGGTAGACCAAAAACAAAGGACATAGTTATTAATGTACCATTTAGAAGTACTAAATCATTAATCACTACTGTTCTTTTTCCTGTATGGTGTTGGATTAAAGACCCGAAACTTAGATTTATTACCGCATCGTATTCTGCAGAACTTTCTATAGAACACGCAACAAAAAGTAGAGATGTTATTCAAAGTGATTGGTTTCAGGAAAGATGGGGAGAGGTTTTCAATATCAAGAAAGACCAAAACTTAAAGGCGAGGTATGAGAATAATTTTATGGGAATGAGAAGGGCAACATCTGTTGGAGGTACCATTACAGGTCAGGGAGCAGATTTTCTCATTATAGATGACCCCGTTTCCCCCAAAAATGCTGCGTCTGAAGTGGAAAGGGAAAATGCTAATGAGTGGTACCGAACAACATTTTACTCTCGTTTGAATAATCCTTTAACGGGGGTCAGAATCATAATAATGCAGAGAATACACGAGAACGACCTCAGCGGTTATTTAGTTGGAGGATTAAACACCAGAATGAAGTATAGACACATCTGCATACCCGCAGAAATATCTCCAGATGTAAAACCTAAGTCATTAGAAAGTTATTACACAAAAGAAGGTTTATTTTGGGAAACAAGATTTAGTAAAGAGATTTTACAAGATTATAAAGAAGCTTTAGGTAGTTATGGTTATGCTGGACAACTTATGGAGACACCTAATTTATTAAATAGTGTTAAGCAAAGGTCAATTTTATAATTGATCCTGCATATACTGCAAATCAAAAAAATGACCCATCAGCACTACTTGCGTATGTTTTTGTTGAAAACAAATGGCAAATAGTAAATTGTGTCAATGTTCATAAGGATTTTCCTGATTTAGTTAAGTTTATACCACAATGGGTACAAAGAAATGGTTATACAAACAGAAGTAGAATATATGTAGAACCAAAAGCCTCTGGTAAATCTATTGTACAGACACTACAAAGAGAAACAGGACTTAATGTAAGGGAGGACAAACCACCAACAAAGGACAAGGTTGCAAGAGTTCAAGACATATCCGCTACACTTGAAAGTGGTAGAGTAAGTTTGTTGAAGGGTGAATGGAACGAAGAATTTATACAACAATGTGTAAAATTTCCATCTGCTAAGCACGATGATATGGTTGATTGTCTTGTAATGGCTGTAAACAAGGAAATATGGTCAAATACGGGTAAAATAGTCTATTTTGCCTAGATTTCTACTTTTTTCGTAGTTTGTATTATAGATATTTTTATTTTTGTAAAAATTGTATAAAATGGCTGTAATTCATTGCGATAATGACAAACATAGAGATATATTGATAAAATATATGAGATATGTTAAATCTGTGGTATATTATGTTACGGAAGATGAGGTTGCGGGAAAATTTAATGATTTTAACAGTATTCTTAACACAATAATTAATTATTCTAACGAATTTAGAGAAACTAACAAGGCTGACGGAGAAACTGCAGAAGAATGGAGATATATGTTGCCTAATTTAGTTTTATTTTCAACAATAGGTTTTTTATCTGGCATAAATAATAGTTCTATGAAAGGACAAATAAATAGGTTAAAAGAAAATTTATTTATAAAAACATCAGAGATGATTGGTCAGATTACTGATATATACGAAGAAGAAACTTTAAAAAAGGAAATTGAATTAATTATTGAAGAATAAATGGTTACATTAGATATTGCTGGGAAAAAATATGATGTTCCTACAGAATGGAAAGACATTACGCTAAATTATTGGTTAGGGTGGTATGAAGTTATAAAGAAGCACGAACAGATTTGTCAGGCTTCTATGAAAGAAGGAGAAGAGTTTGATAAAGAAAATCCTCTTTCTAACTTAAATGACATACAGATTATGAATCTGAATGTTGATATATTTAAGTATATAACTAAACTTGATGATGAAACCATAAAAAAGATTGATGTAGACAGTATTTTAAATGCTATGTCGTTCATTGGTCAGCTAACAGAGGAATATAAACCAACAGGAGTAGATGGGTTTATATATGAAGAAAAGAAGTACTTTTTTCCAAAAGAAGCTATGTATAACAACACTTTTGGGGATTATATAGAGGCAACTCAGTTAGATATGACTATTGAAAATATGAAACACGGTATTTTTGATGTCTTACCAGAACAGATGGCTATTTTATGCAGAGAAGCGGGAGAAGTGTTTGATGAAAAGTTAGTCAAGGAAAAGACAGAAAAGTTTAAAAATCTAACAATGGACACCATCTGGGAGTTCAGTTTTTTTTTAAGCATACAAAATCTCAAATTGACAAGAGCTTTCCAAATGTTTTCGGAGGAAGGAAGAGTAGTACAGGAGGCGTAAACACCGCAGGTTTATATAAAAAGTATATAAAACCCTATGGTTGGTTAAATTCTCTGTACAGTTTAGCTAAAGATAATGTTTTTACAGTAGATGGTAAAAATAGTATTGATAGTGTAAAGGAAACTAATTTATATAAAGTTCTTACATATATGAGTTGGAAAACAGCTGTGAGTGATTATGAAGCGGAAGTAACAGATAAAATTAGGAATCCAAATAAAGTAATGTAATGATTACAGAAGAAGATAAAGAAAAATTAGAGGAGTACAAAAAGTGGTTAAAGTTACAAGCAGAAAGAAATGGTATGCTTGGAACTAAGATACACTTAAAGAATAAACACAACAGAAAAAAAAGTAAAAAGATATGGCTATCACAAGACTAAATGATTTTGTTACTGTAGCTACAAATAAATGGACTTATGGTGATTTTAAGTTTAACTATGAAGGAGCGGTAAATCAAGACCATAATGTTATATATCCACTTATGTTGATGCAACCACCTACATCAGTTATTCCTGATGTTTACGAAGGTTTTGAAACATATACAGTAGAATTTGAATTTTACAATAGTTACAAAAAAGCTGCACAAGATGCGGTAACATTACAAAGAAGGTGGGACAATTTACAGGACTTAGCTATGGAATGGCTAGACAATGTCTTGATTAACTATAGTGGAGGTACAATAACATCTCCATCTGAATCATCTCCAACACCTACACAGGTTTATATAAATAAAGATAGTTTATCTATACAAAGAGATAAAGAAGAGAAAAATGATAGATTAGTAAAAATTACTATGTCTTTTGATATGAGAATGTTTACAAGATGTTTTACTGATAAATCAAAATACCCTAATCAAGTAAAAAACTTAACTACTTGGCTTAGAGCAGATAGTGGAGTTACACACAATGTAGCTACAAGAAAAACAAGTATATGGTCAGATTATTCTGGAACAGGTAGAGATGTAGAACAATCAACATCTTCAAAACAACCATTAAGATATGGGTATGATGGAGCCAACGAAAAAGCGTACATTGATTTTAATGGAACATCACACTCAATAACACAAACTATAGGAGAACAAGCGGGTATAGATTTACACCTTACAGCTTTCGCTGTTTATAAGTTTGATACAAATACGGGTGTAGGATTTTTGATGAGTATTGACAATCTCCCTACAGATACAAAAAGTTTACAATTAGGATATAGGTCAGATTTATATTATTTAGAAGCTACAGATTCAGATGGGACTTCTGGTTTTGTTTCGCCTTCTTCACCATCTTCTGGTTCAACATCTTGATATAATATAATTACTATAAAAGCAAATATGAGTAATGGACAAATATTTATAAAGTCTAATAACAATAATTTCGTTCACGATAACATTAGTAGCTTTGCTTCTAGTAGTTTAGAGGACGCTAGTATAACATTAGGTTCTGATAGTGCAAACAGTAATTATTTTGATGGTGGTGTTTCTGAAATTATAGTTTATAGTAGACTATTAGAAGATGGGGAAATAAACAATGTATTAGAATATTTAAACAACAAATATAGAATTTATTAATTATGTCAGTAAGTTTAAACGGAGGGGTTGCAAATATAAAAGTGTTAAAAGAACCATACGCTACAAATTTATCAGCTCAAGGATATAGCAGTAGTGATGGACAACAATTTATTAGTTGTAATCAACCTTTGATTTATCAAATAAGGTTTGGTTCAACACTACCTAGAATAACAAATTTATCAACTGAAGCTGATTTGCAGTCTGGAGATTTGGTAAATGCGTTATTTGAGGTTTTTATAGGTATTGATGGTAATGATTCTCGTACTATTAGTGGTGGTAATATGTTTCAAATTGGAACAATTAGAAAGTCAAGAGATATTCCTTATGTCAGTAATGAAGGTATAGACCCACAATATAGCAGTCTTAACTCAGCTCATAATTTTCATACATTTACTGTAGATATAGCTCCATTAGTAAAGAATTATTTATCTTATAGCTTAGTTCCTATTAAAAAGGGTTATATGTCTAAAGATTATCAGATGAGTGGTAATTATACCACAAACAACTTTTATGACTTTACAAGCGTTCAGGGTTCTTTAAGATTTGTTGATGTAAGAATAAAATTTGAAGTCTTAGAAACAACAGGTGGTAGTAATTTAGTTATAGCTAATGATGGTTCAAACGACCAAATAAAAGGTACTAATTCTATTGCTGTTATTAATTCTGCTCCACAACATTATGACAATCCTCATATATTAAGAACTAATCATATGATAGTAGGTACTTCAGATGACGAAAAATACTTTTTATCTAATTGCCCTAATGGAGATAAGGGTCTTACTACTACAAATTATACACACAAACTAATAAGATTAGATGAAGAAGCAGAGTTTTTATCGTATTACTTAAGAAAGTTTAACGGTACAAGTACTACTCTAAGTACAATTGATTTTTATATGCGTGTAACAACTAAAGACGCATCTGGAGCAACTGTAGATTATATAAATATTAGAGATTGGAAAGGTACACTTGGCGTTTCTGGAACACACCCATTTGGTGGTGGACAATTTGGTACAGCTCCACTAGACACAATAAATGCTTATAAATACATAGTACAAAACGTATCACCAGCATATCTTGAAACTTTTGGTACAGGTGCAGGAGAATGGAATAATGGAAATAAATTCACAGGAGCAACACACTACGAAGCTGTTTTAAGATTAAACAACGGTTCTACAACTTACGAATGTAGTGAAACAAGATATTATAAGATAGATACAGAAGATGAGTGTGGAGCTTATGATTTTGTTAGGTTTCATTGGTTGAATAGATTAGGAGGTATTGATAGTTATACAGCTAAAAGAGATGTTACAGAATCTGTAAGTGTTAATAAAACATTTTTTGAAAGAAAAGCTCCAAATCAACAATATATACAGCAATATGATGGTAGTACTTTTACAACTAATAACGACCCATTAGGGAATGATTTCTATAAGGGTCAGATAGATACATTAAGTATAACAGGAACAAACGGTGGTAGTGTATTTACAGAACCATTAAACACTACACAAGCTAAATGGTTAGAGGAACTTATAACATCTCCTAATGTTTGGATAGAACTAGAAACAGAAGCTAGCAAAAGAGCTAACGCTGTAAACCCTACATCACACCCATCAACAAGAGATTATATGCCTGTAATAATACAAAATAGTAATATAAATACAGTTAGTCAGTCAGAAGGATTGGTTAAGTTTAACATAGATTACATATTCTCTAATAAATTAAATACACAATCTAACTAATGAGTAAAATAGAAGTACAAATATTAGATTACACAAATGGTGTTTTAGGAACATTAGACATAACAGATAGTCAAAACTTTCCTTTGGTATTAAGTTATTTAGTTTCTGACTCTAGAGATATTGAAACTAAGTTTGGAGATTTCTCTAAATCTTTTGATGTTCCTGCAACAAAAAACAACAACAAGTTATTTAACAATATTTATAACGCTCAAATAGATGATGATAAATCTATTACTGATTTAAAAGATTGTCGTATTTTAGTAGATACACAAGAATTTTTTAAAGGTAAGATACAGGTAAAAGGAAATAAACAAAGTTCAAGACCATTATCTTACAACTGTACTATATTTGGAGGTAACTATGGTTGGTTAAGTAAGATAAAAGATTTGTATTTGTGTGATTTATATGCTGATACAGATACATTTACATACACGCCTATAAACATAGCTGCTACTTGGGATTCTAACCAATCTGTAAGTCCTATAGTTTTTCCTGTAATTGATTATGGAGCTTTACAAGACCCTTCATATGGATTAAACTTATTAGGAACATCATTCCCTCAGCTTAATTTTACCGCAGTCCCTAAAGATTGGCGACCTTCTTTTTATATATATAATTTGTTACACAAGATAGCTAACAATGTTGGATATACTATAGAAAGTAATTTTTTTGAAGATGCAGATTTTAAAAAACTTATATCTCACTTTCCTCCTAATTTAGGGAACAAAGCTTTATCTCAACAATCTTCACATACTAGACAAAATTGGAATCAAACATCTGGACAACTTAGTAAAGCAATATGGGATTCTAATGTTACTTCAAGAGATATACAAATACTAGCAGCTTCAAACTCAAAAACCTTAAATAGTTCTGGAGTAAACACAGGTTTTCAAAGATTAAAATTTAACTCTGTAATATCTGATGAAAATAGTGTTTATAATTCTAGTACTGGCGAATTTACCGCTCAAGAATCTGGATATTATGATTTTGAAAATACAGCTCATTTAGTTATAGGTAATTTTGATGATGACCAAGGCACGCTTCAAAGAGCTGCAGCTCTTATAAAGGTAAAATTAAGAATTACAAAATATGACGCTTCAAGCGCAACTACCACCACTATTTTTCAAACAAGTGAAGAGAACGCAAAAGTAGGAGGATATAACTTTAAAAATTATATTGGTATAGGAAGAACTTTCACCTCATACTCTTATGATGGTAGTGTAAGTGTTGATATACCTTTAATTAACTGTGTTAAAATAAGTGCTAAAAAAGAAAATGTTTTTTTAGCTACGGGTGATAAAATATATATAGACGCCTCTGTTAAATGTCAATCTGCTACTGGAGTGCCTACCTCAAATATAAGATGGGGAGTTGTAAGCTTGCAAGATAAAAATCAAAAATCATACGCTGGTAGTTTTAAAAATTTAAGAATACAGAATTTAGCAAATAATTTAAAATTTTATGACCCAGACAATACTGACAATATAGTGAACATTTGGGAAGATGATGAAATACCATTTTCAAGATTAAAAAAATCATCTATTGATAATCCTGACTATCAATGGGATGAAACATACACATTCAATGAGTTATTACCTTGTAATGTAAGACAAGTAGATTTTATTAAGGGTGTTGCTCATATGTTTAATTTACAATTTAGAACAGACCCTGTTTCAAATAAAATATATATAGAACCATATAATGATTTTTACAAAGATAAATCTTTAGCTTATGATTGGACTAACAAGTTGGATTTATCAAAAGAAATAGAGGACAAGTATCAGGTTGGTTTAACACAAGAGATTTCTTTTGAATATAAAAACGATAGTAGTGATGGATTGATGTCTTACATAAATAGACAGTTTAGAGATGCTAGTTCTGAATATCACTTTTATAATTACTATGAAAATTTAGGAGATAATTTTAGAAAAGGTATTACAAAATTTGTTAATCCATTGTTTAGTTCTACTTGGAATGATTGGAACGGAGCTTTAAATGGAGCTTTTAGTAGTTCAGGAATATTTACTCCAGCTATAAATAGTGAAGAATCTTTATATGGCCCTTTTCAAAATGATTTACAAGGACATTCTTATCAAAGACCCCCAAAGATTTATAAATACAATCCAAGAATATTATATTATGATGGATTTTTAAGAAGTCCTAACCAAGCTAATTTAGGTACTAAATATGTCATAAGCTTAGACTCATCTGTTACTACACCAATTAGTCTTTCTGTTTTTCCTTCTCAACAGTCTAGGTACGCAAGAGCGACATTTGTAGATTGGGAAGATATATCTTTTTCTAACAAATTTGCCA
>ERZ869936.2744-NODE-2744-length-10017-cov-4.089741_pt1 | contig 10017 bp, 8 predicted proteins | sample MGYA00520876_ERZ869936 | MGnify/ENA primary metagenome ERZ869936 (study PRJEB32218, sample SAMN09650985) | biofilter metagenome | isolation source: enrty point of leading RO module | place: Saudi Arabia: Thuwal, RO plant located on Red Sea | collected 2016-02-17 ... | reverse complement strand
GGTTGTAGAGATGGCGGGTCCCTTCCTCGGCGGCTTCCAGTTTCCAATCGCCGCGGCGCGCGGCCCATTGGGTGCCGAATCGCCAGAATAGGAATTCATGCGGCGCGCCCTTTTTTTTTCCGCTCAGGTACGGCAGCAGGTTTACGCCATCGATCGGCGCAGATTTCTGTAATGGTTTGCCAGCGGCTGCCATCGCAGTCGGCAGGAAATCCAAAGCGCTAATGGGATGATCGTAAGTTTTGCCCTGCGGCAGTTGCTTCGGCCAGGAGACAATGAACGGCACACGCACGCCGCCTTCGAGCACCTTTCCTTTCGCGCCCCGCAGCGGATCATTGCGCGAGGCGTTGGCGGCGGTCGGTCCGCCGTTGTCGCTAATGAAGAAGATGAGTGTGTTGTCGCGCAGGCCGGTGGATTCCAATTTGCGCGTGACCGCGCCGACGGCGTCGTCCATGGACACAAGCATGGCGGCAAGCTTGCGGCGCATCGGGTCCTTGATTTCAGGAAAGCGTTTCTCGTCCTCCGGTGTCGTGTCCATGGGTGTGTGTACGGCATTGAAAGCGAGGTAGAGGAAGAAAGGCTTCTTTTGATTGCGCTCGATAAAGGAGACCGCTTCGCGTTCAAACGCGTCGGTCAGATATTCCTTCTCTACGAGCACATTGGTGCCGCGCATCATGCGGTTACTGGGCAACCGAGCATTGTCGTAGTAACCGTGCGCGCCGCCAAGGAACCCGAAAAACTCATCGAAGCCGCGCTGTTGCGGATGATACTTTTCGCCATTGCCCAAATGCCATTTGCCAACCAGGCCCGTGCGATAACCAGCTTCCTTGAGGTAATTGGCCATTGTTTTCTCGGCGAGTGGCAGGCCAAAGGTGCCGTCTTCATTCTTCTGCGGATTGAATTCGTGTCCAAAGCGTTGCTGATAGCGACCGGTGAGAAAGCCAGCACGCGCAGGACTGCAAACGGGCGCGGTCACATAACCGCTCGTGCAAAAAACGCCGCTCTGCGCCAGCGCATCAAGGTGCGGGGTGGAAATATCTTTTTGCCCCTGGCAATTGAGATCGGCGTAACCAAGGTCATCGGCCACGATAATGATTATATTGGGTTGCGAATCCGCCACGGCGGCCAGCGCGCCGAGCCAGACAGCCAGAACGAGAATTGATAGTTTTTTGAAAAGGTCCATGCGCAGGGTCAGACTTGTCCGAGCCAAGGAAAGTTACAATTTCTCCACGGTTGCTTTTGAGGCGCCTTTTGGCTGTCTCCGAGTTGAATCCATTTTTTGTTCGACGATCTGTTTTTGTTCTCTTTCATTTCGGGGGGCATTGCCGTTTCCTAAGCGGATGGCGGCAATTGGCCACGGCAATTTGCGAGAGCAGGAAGGAACGTCATCCGTCCACGCCAAATGCACTTCATTTTCCTTCCGACGAGGGGTGCTGCTTGCCTTGCTCGCCGTGGCACTTTTTGCCTTCTGCATGCCGGGGCGCCCCTTTCCATGGATGGCCTGGGTGGCGCTGGTGCCGTTGTTTCTCGCCTTGCGCAATGCAACACCGATCCGGGGATTTCTGCTGGCCGGGCTCACAGGCTGGCTCATGTGGCTGACATCAACGTGGTGGCTGTTCGGGCCGCTGCGAGACCTGGTTGGATTATCAGCGCCGGGTGCGGTCGTTTTCACGATGGGCGTTTGTCTGCTGATGTGCGCGCCGTACGCGCTGGCTGGAGCGGTGGTCGCTTGGCGGCCAGGACGCAGCGGCGTGCTTGGATCGGGGCGCGACGCGGCCGTGTTCACGTTGGCCATCACCTGGCTGACGCCGGTGTTTCAAGGGAACATTGCCCACACACAGTATCGGTTTCCCCTGGTGCTACAGGTTCTGGAAATTGGGGGGACGCCGCTGCTTCTCTTTCTCATTTTGTGGGTCAACTGGCTTTTGGCCGATGCCGTGTCGAGCCACCAACGCGCCAAGGCTCTGCCGTGGAAAACGCTTGTAGCCTCGGCAGCCATTGTGGGGGTGATCGTGGTTTTCGGGTTCATACGGATGCGACAACTGGACGCCAAAATAAAATCAGCCGCTCCGGAGCGATTGCTGACCGTCGGGGCGGTGCAGCCGAACATTCCCATTCCCGTGGCGTTGGGGCGCCAGCCCGTGTCGCATGCCAGCAGTAATAATTTTTTCACCGCACTGGACCAGGCTAGGGATCTCGTGCGCCGGAATCCGCAAACCGATTTGATCGTTTTTCCGGAAAACCCGGCCACATTTCTGTTCAACCACGACAGCGAGCGCCGCCAGGCTTTGGGCCAACTCATCACGGACACAGGCAAGCCGGTGATCCTGAACGTGGACGCAGTTGACCTCTCCGTCCCATCCGAAAACTCCGAGCGATACAACGTCGCCGCGCTGGTGGATGCCGGTCGCAACCTGACCCACAGCTACACAAAGATAAAACGCATCCCGTTTGCGGAATACGTGCCTGGGGAGACACTGTTTCCTTGGATGCGCAAGTGGTTTCCAAAAAGCCAGCGAGTGCTGAAAGGACCCGGGCCGGTCGTGTTTGAGGTGAAGCCCGGCATCCGCGTCATGCCGTTGATCTGTTATGAGGGGACAATATCCTCGTTTACGCGGCGGTTTGTTGACTTGGGCGGCAACATCATCGTCAATCAAGTGAATGACAGTTGGTTCCTGCGCACGTCTGCTTCGGAGACGCACCTGGCGCTGGCACTGTTTCGCGCGGTTGAGTATCGCGTCCCGCTGGTGAGGGTGACCAATTCTGGAATTGGCGCGCACATCCAGGCGGACGGAAGCATCGTGCCCGGGTCGCGAACACCGTTGTTCACGGAGACGACGACGGTTTTTCCGCTTTACGTGCCGCCCTCGCGCTCCATTTATGCTTGGATGGGCGACTGGTGGTTGCCAGGCCTTTTGCTGCTGGTTCCGGCCTTCCGGGCGCGAACGCAGCCAGGGTCACCCGCTTGACAAGTATCAAGCGCCTCTTCATAAAGGGCACACATTTACCACGCACGAAAGGAACCATGGATTACTTGCTGAATTTTGCCGGAAACCGTTTCAAAGCCATCATTTTGCTCATGGGCCTGCTTGGCTTTGGAGTGCTTGAGGCGCGTGCAGTCACCTCGCCTTATGTGACCACCCAGACCGATGTGCCGCTCAACCAGGCAACCAACGACTCGATCAATGGGCTGTTGCCATATTTTTCAAGCCATACTCCGCAGGAGAGCGGTTCGGTGTCCCGACTGGTGGATGCAACAACAGCGACTTCGCCAAACGCCAATGTGATCCTCGGCCCGGACAACGCGTGGGTCGAAGTGGCGTGGAATTTTGGAGCGCCGCCCGCCGGCCATGTGTGGCGGCTCGACCGTTTGGACGCCTGGATCATCGCCGGGGACAACCTGCGCAAAGGCTACCGCGCCGAAATTTTCGTATCAACTGATGGAAATAATTTCACTGTGGTTTCCAATTCGCTGCACTGGGCCGGCCTGACGCAAAACAGCCGCTTCAACCATGTTCGTTATGACTTCCCGAACAATTATATCGCGGGGGCAACCAACACCATGGATCGGTTCCCGGTCAAAGGCTTCCAGTATTTGCGATTCAATTCACGGGGCGACAGCATCAGCGGCACGGATTGGCAAACCCGCTTTGTGGAAATGGACATCTGGGTTTCACCGGTGCCGGTGAAATTCAGTTCGGTGCAACGCGATTCAAACGGCGACGTCACCCTCGGCTGGGATGCCATCCTTGGCCGCACCTATCATTTGGAATATAAAAACGACTTGGGCGAAACCGACTGGACCCATCTCACGGCAGTCACCACCAGCACGGAAACAGGTTCTTACATTGACACCACCAGCGGCGGGGCAAGCCGCTTATACCGTTTGGTGCTTCAACCTTAAGCCTCTACGCCGATGGCGATCAGCTGCTCCGAGGGTTGAATAAAAACACTGAAGCCCAAGAACGCTTTGGCGATTCTTCCCTTGATGCGATGCAGATTTTTGTGCTGCGAACGCTTCAGTCTCATTTTTCCACAAGCACTACCGCCGTTCTCACGCGACGCGCCCCGGCATGGTCAAACTGCCCGTTGTCGCACGGATGATTGACAATGCCGCGTCCGCGCAGCCACATCGTGGTGGAGCCGCCGCCGTCGAGGTTGATGGCGTTGTCGCAGCCCAGCGTCTGCATCAACTGCGCCAGTTGCCGCAGGGTCACGCCCTCGGCCTCACCGGCATGGCGCCCGTCAATCGTGATCAAAAGCGCCACTTGATTGGTTGTCACACCGATGGCTGTGCGCGGATTGCGCCCGCCCGCGTGCCGTTGTTCGCGGCGCGGGTCGAAGGCTTCGCGGTCAATCTGCGAAACAATTTTCCCGTTCAAGACCAGCGGATGCCCGCCAGCCAGCGCATGGCGCATGTCTTTCCAGTCTTCGTCCCAAGTCTCTTTTTGCCGGACCATGAAATGCCACCGTCCCCGCTTGTCCAAGCCCACGGCCGAGCTGCCGACGAAGAGCAATTCCTCCGACTCGCGCTTGGTGAACGGGAACACTTTGCCGTCAATTTTCAGAATGCCGCAGTTGGCGTTGGTGGTGACGTCAAAGAACCCTCCGTTGATTGCGGCCAGAGCACCGGCTTTTTCGGCCAGTTCCGGCGTGGTCATGTCCCGCATGCCGAACTGGTGCGCGGCAGCGAATCGAATTCGCGTTCTTGGATGCTGGGTTTCCACGGCCAGCAGGCAAATAAACTGCGGCGCGCCGAAAAGGTCCTTCACTTGCGCCTGACGGAACAGAGCGCCCGGGGCCAGTTGCTCCTCCTGCCATTCCAGGCGCGACAGATCCGGCAACTGGGAGGCCGGAGCGACCGACCGGAATGCGGTCAGGAAAAGAACCCAAAACACCGCCAGCCGTCGCAGAAGTGTGGAGTGCATCATGGGGCTAAGGAGCGTGCGGGCTGCTTGAATTACTTCCGTTTTTGCCCTGCCTTGGATTGTTGAATCGCCGGGTCGGACATCAACTCGACAGCGACCTTGATCATGCGGATTTGTTCTTCCAAGTGCTCCGGCTGGGTTTCGACGTTGATGTAGGGGATGCCGCGCCGGCCGGAAAACACCGACAACGAGCCATCATCGCGCTTGATGCTGTTGTCCTGCAAAATAACATTGAACTGCCTCTTATTGAGTTCGTCAGAATACCGTTTGTCTGTGACGTAGTAAAAATCATCAGGGTCGGCGCTGGGGCTTACATGCAACTCATCGGTGTCTGCGGCCCATTCGCCGCCGGGCTCGTAGGTGTGGATGGACAGCCCACCCTCGCCGTTGTTGTGCAGGGCAATGATTCCGGGTTGCCTGTCCAGCTCGAAGTAACTGATGAATTGCGAGGCAAACTGTTCCACGGCAGCGTGCGCCTCCGCAGGCACAGTTCCATCCCGCTGGTCCTCCCGCCGCACGGTGAACCGCACGCCAGCCTTGGAGAAAATCCGGTTTGGGTCAATGGAGTAGGTCTTGCCATTGAGCGCAAACACCACGCGGCGTTTGCCGGTGTGGGTCAACTCCACCAGCCTGCCGCCCTGCTGTTCCATCACCGCCACGGCGGCATCCACCGATGTCTGCTCGTCGTCATGGACATTGACCATGGTCAGGCGGTTGGCACCGAATTGCCTTAACTGGGCGTGAATTTTGGTTTCGCCAATCTGAAAGGCCACCTTTTGCAACGTGAATTCCACTTGAGGGTTGGCTTTCCTGTCCGGTGCCGCCGAGGCGCCAAAGGACACGGCAACCATTGTCAGGACAAAAACGAAAATACGCAGGGCATTGGTCATGACCGCAAGTGTCGTCCCCGCCCAAAGCGGCTGGCAAGCTTATGTTTTTTCGGGGATTTGTTCACATGTCCGCAAAGCGGATCGCAGTCTGCCGAATGCCGGAAACTCTCGAGCGCCGCGACCGCGCCTCTTCACTTGCCCAAAATCCATTCCCTCATCATGCTCCACACCATGAATCCCAAGCGCCTTGTCCTGACAATACTGACGGTGTTCGTCGGTGTCTGGTTCACCGACTTTCTCATTCATGGCATCTGGCTGCAAAGCGATTATAAGGCCACAGCAAGCCTTTGGCGCACCGAGGCTGAAATGCAGGCGCGGTTCGGCTGGCTCTTGCTGGGCCAGTTTCTGGTGGCGGTGGCGTTCGTCGTTCTGTGGGCCGCCGGGTTCGCCGAGAAGGCGACCCTTAAGTGCGCCTTGCTTTACGGCCTGCTCATGGGCTTGTTCGCCAAAGCCCCCGCGCTGATCACCTTTGCGGTTCAGCCATTTCCACCGTCCCTATCGATGAAGTGGTTTTGCGCAGGGCTCGCCCAGGCCATTCTGATGGGCCTTCTAATTTTTCTCGTTTACAAACCCAAATCCAAGCAACCCGGCCTTCAATAAAATGAAACGGTTCCTCATCCTCGCTCTGGCATGCCTGCTGACGGGCTGCTCGGCGGAACGCGCCGGGCGCGCGGCCACCAAAACTGTTTCGTTCGTCGGTAAAACGGCAACCAAAACCACCGTGGCCGCCGTGAAAACCACCGGTTCGGTCGCGGCCACCACCACCAAGACCGTCGTCTCCACCTCGGGTCACATCATCGCCAGCGCGGCCAAGGCGGGGTTTGTCACCGTCAAGGACGTCGCCAGCAGCGGCAACCGGCTCTACGCGGCCACCAAGTCTGCGGAGGTAAAGACCTACATGAAGGCCTTTGAAATCGTGCGTGATGGCATGGTGCTGCGCTCGGATTGGAAGAAAGTGAAAACCGCCTCGGGCAACCTGGCGCTTAAGCCCGGCGACGTGGTGCATGTGAAACCCGCCGCGAAGTCCTGAGAGCCTGTCTGAGAATTGCTCAAGGCTTCCCGCCGGCCTGCATCGCCGCGCGCACCTGCGACAGCCGCTGCTCCACTTCCGTTTTCGACGCCCAGCCCGCCGGCGCAAACCGCTGGGCCATCTCGTAATCGCGCAGCGCCTGCGCCAGTTCATTTTGCTGCAAGAGAAGGTCGCCCCGGCGCAGGTAACCGTCGGCGTAATCGGGCTGGTATTTCAGGCTCAAGTTGAAGTCCGCCAGCGCCCCGGCAAGGTCACCCTGCCGCTTGCGCAACCGGGCGCGGTTGAAATAAGACGTCGAATGGCGCGGATTCAATTGCAGCGCCAGTGAATAATCCTCGATGGCCCCGGCGATGTCGCCCCGCGTTTCGCGCAGCGCGCCCCGGTTGTTAAAGGTCTGGTGAAAGGGTTTGATCTTGAGCGCCGTGGTGTAATCGGCCAGTGCCGCGTCGAGATTGCCCAGCGTGTGATACGCCATGCCGCGATTGCTGTAGGGCTCGACCTTTTTTGGATTCAGTTGGATGGCGGTGTTAAACGCCTCGATGGCACCCTCATAATTGCCTGCCTGAAGGCGCATTCGGCCGCGTCCGTTGTAAGCGACAAAATTGTCCGGCTCCACTTTGATGGCCTGCTCCCACAACGTGCCTTCGCTGCGCCAGACTTTGGTCTGCTGCCAGGTCAGAACGCCAAGGCCAACCGCCGCGACTATAGAGAAAATAAAACCGACCTTTGCCGCTGAATTGCCCGGGCGCGAGGCGCGTTGCGACAGGAGAGCCAGCCCCGCCGCCACCAGCACCGCAAAGGGCAACCCGCTCAAATAAGTGTAACGGTCGGCGGCAATCTGCTCGCCTTTGTGCGTGAGGCCGATCACCGGTGACACAATCACCGCGTAGCAAAGCCACGCCGCCGCCGCCCACGGCCAGCGCCGCCATCCCAGCGCGACCGCGACCGTGATGCCGAGCGAGGCGATGCCGCCGATCAGTATGCGCGCCTCCAGCGGATTGAACGGCTGCGGCAGCAGATAGAGCGGCGACAGGTTGAAGGGCACGAAGGTTTTGAAAAAATAAAAGCTCAGTCCGAAGGCCGCGATGGCCATCCGCTTGAACAGGTTCAGGTCCGACGCTTCAATGCCCCATTCAGCCTGTCCGCGATAAGCGACATAGCCCAAACCAATGGACACCAAGGCGAAGGGAATTTTCTCCACCACCAGCTTCCTGAAGTTTGCGGAAAATGAAACCCCGCTTTGCCAGCGCCGGAGCGGATAGACATCCAGAATGAGCAGCACCACCGGCAACGTGATGCCCCACGCCTTGGACAGGAACGACAGGACAAAACAGGCCAGCGCCACACCCAGCCAGAGTTTTCTGGGGCCGTTGGTCTGCGCCCGCATATACGCCAGAAGCGTCAGCAGATAGAAGAAACCCGACACCACATCCCGCCGCTCGGTGATCCACGCCACCGATTCCACGCGCAGCGGATGAATGGCGAAGAAGAGCGCGCCCAACGCGCAGGCCAGCCGCAGTGTCCATGTATCGGTGCTGCCGCTGAAGGCGGGCGACACGCCGATTAATTTCCTCAGAAGCAAATAAAACAGGACCGCATTGAGCGCGTGAAAAATCAGGCTGGAAAAGTGGTATCCGAACGGGTTCATGCCCCAGAGCGTGTAGTCCAATCCGAGCGTCAGCCAGGTGATGGGATGGTAATGCGCGTAGTGAAACGTGGTGAACATCCAGCGAATCTGCTCCCAGCCCAGCCCGCGATACTCAATGTTCTCCAAAAACATCCCGGAGTCGTCCCAGTCCAGGAACCCGTTTTTCAAGGCGGGCAGAAAACTGGCGAACGTCACCGCCGCGATGCCCAATAAAACCCACCATTCCTTTTTCAGTGAAATGGCCGCTTTGGAAACCGGAGGGGATTTGGACGCGGCATCCGACCTTTGGCGAAGGGGCGCGTGGCCATTATTGCTGTGCGGTTTCTTTTTGCTCATGGCTTGGGACAGGAAAGCCATTCTTCAGAGAAGCGGTTGGGTTTCAAGCCGGGTTTGCAGGGCAGCTATTTCAAAGTTGCGGCTCAGTGCCGCCGCAGAATCAGTTGATGATCCACGCGGCGGGTCTGGCTGTATTCCAGCGGCGGCAGCTCGGTGAGGGTTGGTGAGTCGGTTTCGTTCAGAATGGTCTTGGCGCGGGCCTTCAATTCCATCCAGCGCGGCCAGTCGAGTTCGGGCGCATGGGAAATCTGCCGCATCAGACTGCGCCATTCGATGATGACCCGGTCAATGTCGCCCGCGCCCAACAGTTCGGTGACCCATTCGTGCTTGGCGAGCGGGTTTTTGTGAACGGCGGCAACAACCTGCTCAGCGCCCGCGCCGTATTTGGGCGGCACGCCCATTTCCAGGTAGCCCGGCACCGATTGATTTCCGAACACTTTCTGGCAGGCCATCGCCAGCCGACCGGACCAGCGATGTTCATCACCGCAAAAACGAAATCCGCCCTCCAGGTTGGCCAGGTCGTAGATCAATTCGTCCAAAGGATATTTCTCGTCCTCCAGCGCAGCCGCCACGGCCAATCCGTCCCCGTGCGAAAAGAAGCTGACAATCCTGCCGCGCCGCGTGGGATGTCCCGCGGCGTCCACAAAACCCAGCCGTCGCCACAGCAGCGCCGTGCCCGTGGACGTGGGCAACTGGCGACAGACCGGCACCAGCGGGCAAATGGCGCAATCGGGCGGAAGGACCTCGCGCTCGGCCGGTTTCCAGAGCGCGACACCGTGCGAGTCCACGGGAACACGCAGATTCAGTTCGGCGACGCTGACGTGGGCGACGATTTTGTGCGGATGCGGAACAAACCGGACGACGGGTGTTTTCTGCTGAGCCAGCTTTTCCTCAATCAGCGGCGCGATTTTGCTCTGCCACAAGTCCATGGTGGCCTGGCGGCTGTTCCAGTTGATGAGGCGGCGAACCCATTTGGCCAGGATGATGCGGCCGTCGTGCAGCTTGTCGGCGACGGTCATGCCGCGCCCGTATACTTTGCCGGTTTCATTTTCCGAAAGCACGACCAGCAGGCCGTGGCCCACTTTCTCCAACGCCTCGGGCACAGTGACCAACGGCTTGAGCGAGGGCGCGCCCCCCTCGAGGGTTCCGGTTTTTATTTCACCGACAGGACGCTCGGCTGGCTGCGGA
>ERZ869936.2743-NODE-2743-length-10018-cov-20.950517_pt1 | contig 10018 bp, 1 predicted proteins | sample MGYA00520876_ERZ869936 | MGnify/ENA primary metagenome ERZ869936 (study PRJEB32218, sample SAMN09650985) | biofilter metagenome | isolation source: enrty point of leading RO module | place: Saudi Arabia: Thuwal, RO plant located on Red Sea | collected 2016-02-17 ... | reverse complement strand
AATTATGAGTTATAGAAATCCAAGATTTTTCAAAGAAGATTACACGTTAATAAACAGAAGCTTTCAAGCTGCTTTTGGTGCCGCGTATAAAGGTGCGCAAGATTATTACGATAATATAGAAAAAGAACAAGAGGAATACGAATCAAATGTTCAGGTAAGATCTGATTTAATGAAACAAGATATTGCTAACTTAGAAGGTTTAGCAATTGATACTAAAAATACTATATTAAAAACAATAAATCAATTTTATAGCGATGCAACAAGAGTTGATACTGGTGGTAAAAAAGGATTAGGATTTTTAGCAAAAAATCTTGATCAAGAAAGAAGATCAGATATAGATTTAGATGAAGCTGCGCAAAACTTTTCAGCTGCAGCGCAACCATTAAATATTTTATTTAAAAACCTAGAAACAATAGATGAAAAAGGTGGTTTAAATAAAAGTTCAGATACTTATTTAGAATATGCAGCTGTTATTAGAGCTGCTAGAAATGGTTTTAAAGGAAATATAGAAAATCCAAATCAGTTTACGTTTTCAAACGATGGTAATAATTTTGATATGAATATCAGAATAGAAAATCCAAAGTGGCGCCCAGGTGATCCTGAAGATAAAAAATACATTGATGTTAACTCTAAGTTATTAGCTACTTACATAGGTAATAATAACCCAGAAGATTTAAAAAGATATAAAACAGCATACAGCGGTGAGGGCGGCGTGCTTGATAGTATTAAAGGTGATTTTGAAACTAGAGCAAATGAAACGTTTGCTGAAGGTATGGTTCCTCCAGTAGATACAGATGGTTTTGCTATTACTCCTGAAAAGTTTTTAAGATCAAGTGTAGACGAATACGTTAACGTTGTTACTCAATCTGCTAAAAACAGTCCAGGTGGTGAAAGTATGATAACAGATATATTTAATAATAGTGTAGACTTTGGTACACCTAAAAGATTTAGCATGCTTACTGAAGCTAGTGCAGATAACGATTTACTTAAAGCCTTAGTTGACCTAGCAGATGGTGATACTGCTGAAAATGGTATATTTGAAAAAAGAGAGATAATAGCTGATTTATTAGAAACAAAACATAACGATACTAGTTTAAATACTCAATTGTTAAATAGGTTGGGTATAAAAGATGTCAAAGGAACAATAGCAGCTATTAATGAATTAAAAGACGATATGGTTGCTGAAAAAATCTATAATGATTTATATGGACAAAGTTTAACAAGTAAGTATAGACAAGCAGATAAAGAGCCAGAACCAGAAATAATAGACCCACCAAAAACAACGAAAGATGAAAGAGATAGAGCTACATTATCAAATTATGGTTTAGATAGAGCAAATGAAATAGGTTCTTTTATTGGCGAAATGGGTATAGAAGCTATAGACGCTGGTGAAAATTTCCAAGGACCTAAAGTACCTTCGTTAGTTGATAGTAATTATGATTACTATGATGTTGAAGAAGGTAAATATGACGACGCTATAAATAAATTTAAAGGTACTAAAGTTGATACTAAAGATGGTGTTAGATTTATAGATGAAGTTAGCTACGATCCAATGAGTAAACAGTTGATATTTGGTTATGATCAAAAAAGAGGTATAAAGTACCAAATACAAAAAGACGATGGTACATATGAAGATACTTACGGAGATTTACCTGAAAGAACTGATATTCTTGATTTATCTAATCCTGATGATTTTAAAAAGCTTTATACTAGAAGAGGGGTTGAAGTTAGTAAAACAGGAAAAGATGCTCAAAACTACAAGAACGATGCTAACACTTTTGTTATGGGTTACGCTAAAAGTAATTTATATAGACACTTATTAGACACGGGTACAACAGCTGGTGACGTGCATAATCCTACAGAAAAATCACCATTTGGTGATCAAGGATCAATGCATAGGTATGTTAGTCTAGTAGCAGAAAATGATCCTGCATTTTTCATAGCAGCTATTGACAATATAGCTAGTAATAGAGAGCTATATGATAGACTTAAAAACCAATATGTTAAGTATAGAGGTCAAACTCTTACAGTTCTAGATCTTATGACAAAGCTACAAACACAAAAATTATAATATCAAATCATGAACAGAGAAGAATATAAACAACTTCTTATAGACAAAGGCTATCAAGAAGACCAGATTAATGAATTGTTAGAACGATATGATGTTCAGCTGGGAAAGATAACAGGTGCCACGACTGTGGGTGCGAACGCGGCGCCGGACATGACAGCACCAGGTACGGATTTAATTTCGGGAATATCTTTATCGGATTATCCATCAGTAGCAACAACTGTAAAAAAAGATGTAAAAGTAAATAGAGCAGATGAGTTTGGCACTGTTGATATTATTACAAAAGAAGTACCATCTGATTTTTATAAAGAACTTAGTAAAAACTTAGATCAAAACGTAGTAGATAAATATATAAAAGGTAAAACAAAAGAAGAAATACAAGAACTAGATACTGATCAAATATTAGACGATGTAGTATATAATATACAGTCTCAATATATAGCTAACGATCCTTTTATAAAAGCAAAAAGAAAACAGTATACAGCTACAATCCAACCACAATTAAACGAGCTAAAAAACAAATATTCTAAATTAGCCAGAGAATCAGCAACATCACAACTAGCTTTTGAAAACGAAGCTAAGATAGCAGAGCTAGAAAAACAATATCAACAAGAAAGATCAAAACTATATGAAGGATTTAGTGATGACCCAGATGTGCAAAAAAGACTTCAAGCATACATGGACGTTGCTGATAAATATAGTTTAGACGTAGCTAGAAAATTAGGTAGAAGTAAAAATGATTTTTTCAGGCTTATGGATAATGAGCTTGGTGGTAATGCAGATATAATAGAAGGTTTGTATCAAGGTGTATTAAATGTTGCTCAAGGATTTTCAGGTATTGATTTACAAATGACGCAAACTACTATAAACGAAGCCACTAAATTACTAGAGCGTTTAAGCAAAAAAAATCCTGACGAACAAACTAGCTGGGTAATAAGTATTAAAGAAGGCAAAGGTGGACCAAAAATAGAAAAAGGAACAGGTACTGTTGCTGAAGCAATGAAGTTTTACGAAAACAAGATTAAAACTAAATCTGCTGAATATGAAAAAGCTCTTTTACCATATTTAAAAAGACAAGAAACCCTACAATTATTTAATCCAGCTGACTTTTCAGATGGTGTTAGCTTTGGTGAAGCTTTTCAAACATTAGGGCAATCATTACCTTACATGGGTATGGCAGTTATTCCTTATGTTGGTGTGCCTTTAGTATCTGCGTCAATGTATGGTCAAGCTAGAAGAGATATACTAGCTAATCAAATGTCAGATAAATATAATATAGCTGTACAAGATCTTACAGCTGAAGACTACGTTAAATTTGCGCAAGAAGAAGAAGAAAATGTAAATGAATTTTATGTAGCAGCTGGAGCAATTGCGGCTGGTTATCTAGAAAGAATAGGTGCTAGTAAAGTTGTAAGAGGACTTGGTAAAGCCATGGGAGTTGGTGATGATGTTAAACAAGTGTTTGGCTCGTTACTAAAAGGTCATTACAATAGAGTTGCAAAAAGCGTTATTCAACAAGGTAAAAACATGAATTACAGCGGTTTGATTGAGCTTGGTACTGAAGTGGGTCAAGAAACAGTATTAGGTATGTCACAGTTTATGAGTGACAAAAATAATCAAGCAGGTACTTTTTTAAATAACAGGTATGTTTCAGCAGATCATTTATTTCAAGCTGGTGCTGGTGGTTATATAGTAGGTGCTATGCTTCCTGGTATGGGTGGTATTGCTAAACAAACTACAATAGAACTTAGACAAGCAGCTAGAAACTTCTCTACTAAGTTTGATATAGCTAATAACTACGCTTTATCAAATGAGTTTTTTGATGGCATAAGATCTGAAATACGAAGAAGATATAATAACGGTAATTTAAACTCAGACAACTATAAAGCTGAAATGGATTACTTAGAGTCATTAGAAGCAGCAGGTAGAACATTTAGATTAAATCCTAATTTAAAAGCAGCAGATAAAAACAAGATATTCAACAACATGTTGAAGAGAGATGATTTAATAAGAAGAATTAATATTGAACGAAAAAGAGATGTAAAAAATGAAGTTTTAATAGAAAAGCTTTCACAACAAGCTGCTTTACTTAATATTGATACAGAAAATATACTTGGTATTGATTTTGTTGAAAAAGCAACAGGTCAAGCTATGGCTGCTGGTGTTATAAATAAAGATACAACTACAGAAGGCACAACTACTGAAGAGTTACTTGCTAAAGGTTATAAAAAAGAACAAGCAGAATCAGCTGGGTTTTTTGACCCTACAACTAATACTTTATTTGTTAACAGAGACTTTGATAGAGAAGGTGTAGTTACCACAGCGCAACACGAGTTTTTACATCCACTAACAAAAGCTTTAATAGCATCAGGTAAAATAGATGCCATGACTATAAAAAACATGGTGAACAAGTATGATACTAACGGCTATGTCAATAAAAGAATAAAAGAAGGTAATTATGATGCTGATTACTTAGAAAGAAACCCAGATGAGTACATGGCTTTATTTGGTGAAGGTGTTATAGAAGAAAAAATAAATATTGAAAATAATCCTAGCACTGCTTTAAACTTCTTTAAAAAATTATTTAAAACAGGTGGTGTTAAAGGTGAAATAGATTTTGGAACTACTGAAGGACTAAAAAACTTTATAGTAGAATACGCTAAATCAAATAAAAAAGGTAAGCTTACAAAAAAATTAGTAGGTAGTTTAGAAGGCGTTACTCCAGCTCAAGGTGGTGATGTAGCGCTTAGTTCTAGATTACAACCAAGACTTGAATCAGAGTTTGGTGGTAATACTAGATCGATGCTGAACCAGACGTTATCTAGCACACCTGATGGTAGAGTTGTTGATGGCTTAACAGTACCTTTTACTGAAAGTGATTTTGGTCAAGAAATAGGTGGTGTTGTAGAAAATCAAACAAAAAGATTATTTGATAAAATACCACAAGACTTAACAAGAGTGCTAGATGAAAATAGATTAAAAGCTAGACAAATGTTTAAGGACCAAATGGTAATGGAAGCTGCGGCTATATTACAAAATGAGTGGGATCCATCAAAACAAAGAAGCCAAAGTTTAGATAGCTGGTTAACACAGTTAATAGTACAAAGATCACAAAGCCTAGCTAAACGTATGGGTATACAAGATACCTTTGCGTCTGAAACTACAGGTCAAGAAGTTGATACAGCAACTGAAACTACAGCACAAGTAGATACTGAGTTTGTAAATATAAGAGAAGGTGCTTTCCAAATAGCAACTGGTAGCCCTCAGTATGAAAAAATAGTAAATAAAGTAAAAGACGTTTTAACTCAAAAATATCTTGTTAAAAGAAGTGGTAAAAAAGTTGTACTTGACTTTAATAATAAAAATCTTAGAAAAGATTTAAACGAAATATTTCAAAAAGAAGTAAGAAAAATATTAGTATCTGAAGGTTTAATACCTAAAAACGCAGATGATTACAAAGCTTGGTTAGCAAAAAACAAAGGTAGAATATGGTCTAAGCTTTCACAAGATGTTATTAACAAAAGATTTAAAGATCTTGTAACTAAAGTTGTTGATAGACAAACAAGAAAACAGTCTAAGCTTGATGTTAATGTAAAAAACTTAAATGCTGGTAATGCTTTATTTGTAAAAAACAATATAGATACTGACGCTTTTGTTAAGTACTTTGAAGGCAGAGCTAGAAAAGAATCTTTAGGTCAAGCTTTAGCTATAGAATTAGCAAACGATGCTGTGCTACAAGTTATGGGTGATCCTGATGTATTATTAAAAAGAGATCAAGAAGGTTTAAATAAAGGTACTATGCAAAACGAAACAGCTGTACAAGCTATGGCTAGAGTAGTACAAAGACCTGTTGATTTAGTATTTAGTAAAAGAGCTGCTAGATTATCAGTAAGCACTGATCCTGAAGCTGTAAAAGATTATAACGAAATATTAAATGTAATAAGAGGTAAAGCTTTTATAGATGATTTAAGATTATATGCCTCTGATCCTGCTGGTGCTAAATTTAACGGTATAGATAGAATATTAAAACATCATTTACTTGAAGCAAAAAATAACGGTAAAATAACAACTCTTAAAGTTGGTGAAATAACTAAAATAGCTAATGAGTTTGTTCCTAAGTTTATAAAAACAAATTTAGCACATAGTTTAGATGTTAAAAATATAGCTGAAAAAACAGCTAACTATTTAGTAGCAAACCATGATTTAAATAGAGATGTTATTTCTATAAAATACGGTGGTTTAGATGGCAACAATGGTTTTGATAAAAATGATATTAATGTAATCAACGATGCTAGATTAGGTTATAAAGATTTTAAAGACGCTGTAGAGCAAGGTTTTATAATGGATGGTGATACAAAAATTAATATACCATTAGATCCTGCTAACTTAAGCATAGTAATGAATCACTCATGGCAACCTGAGTCTATTGGTGGTTTTATATTAACTAAAGATCCTGCTGGAATAAGAATAAAACAAAGTGAAGTTAAGCCACATCCTAAAGGCTCAAGAACATCTACGTTTAGAAGTACAAGTGATTTTAACAACACGGTTGGTCCATTTAAAGTTACGCAAAACAAAGGTGTAACTATAGGTACAAAAGATCCTTATTTAAAAGATTCTAATCAAAACATAGATCCAAACGATTATAAAGAAATTAGAAAGTCTGGTTTAAATTATAAGCAAATATTAAAAGATACTATTGAAACATATAGAATACTTAATAAATACGGTTATATAACTAACAAGCAAATGAGGGTTCATATAGAAGCTTTATTTCAAGATACAAATGGTTTAGGTAGAAAAGCTGCTGAGCTTACATTAATACCAACTGTTCGTAGAGATGTTATGGCTAAGTTGTTAGGTATTGATCCTAATGATGCGTTTGTGTTTGAGCATATGATACCAGCTAACATAATAGCTAATTTAGCGTATGAATATATTATTTCAGGATCAGCTAAGTCTAAAAAAAATCTAGAAACTGAATTAAAAAATTATAAAGGAGCTATTATACCTAAAGCAATAGATGATATAATAAAAGATAGAGGCCAACAAAGAAACATGGGTGTTAAACATGAGTTTGGTAAAGATCCGTTAGATACCAGGTACAAAGATGTAATGGGCTTTATGGAGTTACATGATCTTGAAAACGGTGGTACTGTTGGCGCTAATAATTATGTGTATAGCAAACGTAGTAAAGCATCTTTATTAGATAAGGCTATTGAAATGGCAAGAAGAACAGATGCGCCTAAAAAAGGTATAACTGTTATGGACTTTGATGATACAGTTGCTAAAACTAAAAGCATGATCGGTGTAACCACAAAAGATGGTAAGTTTAGAAAAATAGACGCTACAGAGTTTGCTTTACAATCTGCAATATTAGAAGAACAAGGAGCTATATTTGATTTTTCAGAGTTTAATGAAGTAAAAAGAGGCGAAAAAGGTCCTTTGTTTGATGTTATTAAAAAACGTGTAGAAAAGTTTGGTAACAAAGATGTATTTATATTAACAGCAAGACCACAAGCAGCAGCACCAGCTATTAAAAAGTTTTTAGCAGATAACGGTGTTGATATACCTTTAGAAAATATAACAGGATTAGAAAACGGTACACCTGAAGCAAAAGCTGAGTTTATGATAGCTAAGGCAGCTGATGGTTATAATGATTTTTATTTTGCTGATGATGCTATTAAAAATGTCAAGGCAGTTAAAGATGTATTAGATATTGTAGATGTTAAGTCAGATATACAACAAGCTAGAGAAGATATTGTATATAGTAAACGTGGTAAGAAAAGTCAAAGGTTTAACGAAATACTAGAAGAAACAAAAGGCATAAGAGCTGAGACAACATATTCAGATGCAGCTGGTAAAGCAAGAGGTGATTTAAAAGGTAATTGGAATATATTTATAGAACCTTCAGCTGAAGACTTTGCTGGTTTATTATTGCAGTTTGCGGGTAAAGGTAAAAAAGGTGAAGCTCACAAAGAGTTTTTTGAAGAAACATTATTAAAACCTATAACTAGAGGCATTGACGCTATGAATAGAGCTAAGCAACAAATCAGAAATGATTATGAGGCTCTTAAAAAACAAATGCCTAGAGTTCATAAGTTAATGAAAAGAGATACTGGTTATAATAACTTTACTTATGATACAGCTGTAAGAGTTTATCTATGGAATAAAAATGGTATGGAAATACCTGGTTTATCTAAAACAGATATTAAAAAGCTTACAGCTATAGTTAAAGGTGATCCTGATATAGAAGCTTTTGCTAATCAAATAAGTGCAATAACAAAATTAGATGAAGGTTATGTAAAGCCAGATGATATTTGGTTAACTAGTTCAATAGGTTTAGATTTAACAGGTTTAAATCAAATAGGTAAAAGATCTGATTATTTAAAAGAGTTTATAGAAAACAGAAAAGAAATACTTAGTCCAGAAAACATGAATAAAATACAGGCCATATATGGTACTGATTTTAGAGAAGCTTTAGAAGATCTTATATATAGAATAGAAAAAGGTAGCAATAGAACTTTTGGACAAAATAAAGCTGTAAACGCTTGGATGGACTGGATTAATAACGCTACTGGTACTATTATGTTTTTTAACACTAGATCAGCAGCGCTACAAACAATATCATTTACAAACTTTATAAATTATTCAGATAATAATATATTTGCAGCTGGTAAAGCCTTTGCTAATCAAACTCAATTTTGGCAAGACTTTGGTATGATATTTAACTCTGACTTCTTGAAACAAAGAAGAGGTGGTATGCAACAAGATGTTAACTGGCAGGAAATAGCAGAATCAGTTAGAGGTCATAAAAATCCAGTAAGAAAAGCTATTGCCGTATTACTTCAAAAAGGTTTTGTATTTACACAAATAGCTGATAGTTTTGCAATTGCTTTAGGTGGTTCTACAATGTATAGAAATAGAACTGAAGCTTATATAAAACAAAAGGGCATGTCAAGAGAAGATGCTGAAGCACAAGCGTTTTTAGATTTTCAAGCAATAGCAGAAACAACTCAGCAGTCAGGTAGACCAGATCTTATATCAAAACAACAAGCTGGACCATTAGGTAGAGTATTACTAGCTTTTCAAAACGTAACAATGCAGTATAATAGATTTTCTAAAAAAGAAATACTAGATCTTGCTAATGGTAGAAGAGTTAAAAATCCAGTAACAGGTGATTATCATAGTTTAGCAAGAAGTAGAATGATACAGTTATCAAGAGTTACATATTACGTAGGTATGCAAAACTTAGTGTTTAACGCTATGCAAAATGCTTTATTTGCCATGGTGTTTGACGATGATGAAACAGATGAAAAACAAAAAGACAGATATAATAATATAGCTAACGGCATGGCTGACTCAGTACTTAGAGGTATGGGTATTAAAGGAGCAGTAGTAGCTACATTAAAAAATGCTATCATGGAGTTTGACAAGCAGTCTAAGAAAAGCGTTAGCAAGTCTGATTATGGTTATGTGTTAGTTGAATTATTTAACGTGTCACCACCTATTGGTAGTAAGTCTAGAAAAATATATTCTTCTTTTAAAAGCTATGAATATGATAGAGATAAAATGTTTGGGCCAAAAGGTATGGGGCTTGATATAGATAACCCTGCCATTGAAGCTAGTTCTAATATAATATCAGCAGCAACTAACTTACCTACTGATAGAGTATATTATAAAGTACAAAGCGCAAGAGAAGTATTAAACGATGAAAACGAAGCTTGGCAACGTATGGCAGTAGCTCTTGGTTGGAGAACTTGGCAAGTAGGTATAGAAGATGATGAACCTAGTAAAAGACCTAAGCCAGATCCAAGGTTAAATCCAAAAAAGAGTATTAAACCAAGAACGCTGAAAAACCCAAGAAAACTACAATAACTATTAAAAGTATAGCTAAAACAAGTGATTACTTAAACTATAACAACTTTACTACAGATGAAACAAATTTTA
>ERZ869936.2742-NODE-2742-length-10021-cov-3.973711_pt1 | contig 10021 bp, 12 predicted proteins | sample MGYA00520876_ERZ869936 | MGnify/ENA primary metagenome ERZ869936 (study PRJEB32218, sample SAMN09650985) | biofilter metagenome | isolation source: enrty point of leading RO module | place: Saudi Arabia: Thuwal, RO plant located on Red Sea | collected 2016-02-17 ... | reverse complement strand
CTGCTTCGATCCGGCACGGACGTTGTTGTCCAGCGCGTCCTGTGCGGATGAGCCCCGCATTCTCCAGCACGCGCAGGTGCTTGGAGATCGCCGGCTGGCTCAACTCGAACGGCGCGGCCAATTCCATCACCGACGCCTGCCCCTCGGCCAGCCGGGCGAGAATCGCCCGCCGGGTGGGATCGGATAGCGCCGAGAAGGTGGCATTGAGGTCCATGTATATCGCCGTTTAGTTATATCTCTTTTCGGTTATATATGTCGTCACCCCTTCGTCAAGCGGGATTTCGCTGCGGTAGGGAACGGCGCCGGCGCCGGCGCTGTTTTTCGCCCATGGATCCGGTAGCCCCCCTCAATCCGAGCATCGATCTTGCCGACCTGGGGCTACGGCTCATTGCGGCGGTAGTCGTGGGCGCGGTGATCGGACTGGACCGCGAGTGGCGAGGCAAGCCGGTCGGCGTGCGAACACTGGCGTTGGTGGCGCTGGGGGCGGCGCTCGTTTGCATCACTACCGTTCATCTGCGGGTTTTGGACGGCCACCCCGAAGCGATCAGCCGCGTCGTTCAAGGCGTGGTCGAGGGAGTGATGACCGGGATCGGCTTTCTCGGCGCCGGCGCCGTGCTGCGCTATCGCGCTAGGGGGGTCGGTGGAGGACTGACCACAGCGGCCACGGTCTGGGTCACGGCGGCGCTCGGCATCGCGTGCGCACTGGCATCTTGGCGCGTCGTGGCAGTGGGCGTCGGCCTGACGCTTGTGGTGTTGATCTTACTCCACCCGATCGACATTTGGATTGAGCACCGACGCCAGGAGGCTGGCAAGGATAGCGGCATGGCGCCCGACTCGCACCGCTCGGCGCGCTAGGCCGCGCGCCTCGCTTCTGGCAAACTCCAGAGCATGAAGCCGTTCACGCCCGACGATCTCGTGGCCTGCTACCGGCGCGGCGTGTTCCCGATGGCCGAGAGTCGCGAGGATGAAGGCTTCTTCATCGTCGATCCGGAATGGCGCTGTGTGTTCCCATTGGACAAATTTCACGTGCCGCGGCGGCTGGCGCGTACGCTGCGCGCGGGACGCTTCAGCTTCACCATCGACCGCGCGTTTGAAGCCGTGCTCGATGGCTGCGCTGCGCCCGGGCCCGACCGCGAGGACACCTGGATCAATCCCGATATCCGCACGCTTTATGTCGAAATGCACCGCCGCGGACTGGCGCACAGTATTGAAGCGCGCGTCGACGGCGCGCTGGCGGGCGGCCTCTATGGTGTGGCGATCGGCGGCGCCTTCTTCGGCGAAAGCATGTTTTCGCGCGCGACCGACGCCAGCAAGGCCGCGCTCGTGCATCTTGCCGCGCGCTTACGCCATGGGGGATTCAAGCTGCTCGATGCGCAATTCGTTACGCCACATCTCGAACAGTTCGGCGCACAGACGCTTCCACGCCGCATCTTCCATGCGCTGCTGAGCGTCGCGCTCGACGCAAGAGCCGATCTGCACGCGCTGCCTGAAACCACGAGCGGTGAGGAATTGCTGCGTATCCTGCGTTAGGCTGGCTTCGAAATTGCTTCCAGACCGCCCATATAGGGTTGCAGCGCTTTCGGTACGGCGATCGCACCGTCCGCTTGCTGATAGTTTTCCAGCACCGCCACCAGCGTGCGCCCAACCGCCAGCCCCGAGCCGTTCAGCGTATGCACGAACTCGGTCTTACCCTCCTTGTTACGGAAGCGCGCGTTCATACGGCGAGCTTGGAAGTCTCCGCAATTGGAGCATGAGCTGATTTCGCGATACTTGCCCTGGCTCGGCAGCCAGACCTCTAGATCGTAGGTTTTCTTCGCGGCAAACCCCATGTCGCCGCTGCACAACAACATGACGCGGTACGGCAGCTCCAACCGCCGCAGCACTTCCTCCGCGCATGACACCATGCGTTCATGCTCGTCATGGCTCTCGTCCGGCGTGGTGATCGAGACAAGCTCTACCTTGCGGAACTGGTGCATGCGGATCATGCCGCGCGTGTCTCGCCCGGCCGCGCCAGCTTCGGCGCGGAAGCAAGGCGTGTCCGCCGTCATGCGCATCGGCAGCGAATCTTCCGCGAGAATCTGTTCCCGCACCAGGTTGGTGAGCGCCACTTCCGCGGTCGGTATGAGCCAGAAATCCTCGCGCGTCGGCGCTCTGTCCAGCAATTCGTTGAGCAACTCGGTTGGTTTCACCTTGCCTGCGCGCTTCTCAAATTCGTCGTCGAACCGTTCCAGCGCCTGGTTGAGCAGTTCCTGCCGGCTCACGGTTCGCGCCGCCGTGAACTGATCGTCGACGAACTTCGGCAGCTGCCCAGTGCCGAACATGACGTGATCCTTGACGAGCAGCGGCGGGTTTACTTCCGTGTAGCCGTACTCACCTGTGTGCAGATCGAGCATGAACGCGGCGAGGGCCCGCTCAAGCCGCGCCAATTGGTTGCGCAGCACCACGAAGCGCGCGCCCGATAGTCGTGCCGCGCTCTCAAAATCCATCATGCCCAGCGCTTCGCCGAGGCTCACATGATCGGCGGTGAGATCGAGCGCCGGCGGGTTGGCGCCCGACTGCATGTACCAGCGGCGCACTTCCACGTTCGCGTCCTCGTCAGCGCCGTCGGGCACGTCGGGCGCGGGCAGGTTCGGCAATTCCGCTAGCAATTCGTCCCGCGCGGCTTGCCACTTCGCCTCCGCAGCGCCCTGCTCTTCGATACGAAGCTTCAGCGCGGCTACCTGTTCAATCAGACGGTCCGCTTCCGCATCGTTTTTTTGCGCCTTGGCTTGTCCGATCGCCTTCGAGGCCGCGTTGCGCTGCGCTTCCGCCTCTTGCTTCGCGGTCGACGCCGCGCGCAGCTTGACATCAAAATCCACAATCTTTTTGGCGTGAGCGGACAAACCACGCCGCGCCCAGGCGGCGTCATAGCGGGCGGGGTCGTCGCGAAGGGCTCTGATGTCGTGCATGAATCGCTTCCGTTCACGCCCCGCTTAGCGGAACGAGCGGCGATACGCTACGGGGCGGGCGGAGCAACCACTTCAGTTGCTTCCTGCTTGGCGCGCGAGCGCTCCATCGCGGCCACCAGCCAGATGGATAGCTCGTAGAGCCCATAAACCGGCACAGCCATCACGAACATGGAGATGACGTCGTTGGGCGTCACGAGCGCTGAGAAACCGGCGATGCCGACGATGGCGTAGCGCCGGCCCTTCCGCAGCAGCGAGGCGGAAACCACGCCGACCTTGCCCAGCAAAGAAAGCACGACCGGCAGTTGGAACATAAGCCCGAACGCCAGCACCAGCGTCGTCACCAGCCCCATATATTCTTCGACTTTCGGCAGATAGGTGACTTGAATCGGCCCTTCGGTGACCTGCTGCCCCAAAGCGAAATAGAGCGCGAACGGCATCGCCACGTAGAACACAAACGCCGCGCCGAGCAGGAACATGATTGGCGCCGCCACCATAAACGGCGCGGCGGCGGTGCGCTCACGCTTGTACAAGCCCGGCGCAATGAACGCATAGGTCTGCCAAGCCAGAATCGGGAACGCCAATACGATGCCGCCAAAGAGCGCAATCTGCATCTTCACCGAGAAGAAGCCGAACGCCCCGGTGTTGATCAGTTCTATGGTCTCGCCAACGCTCTCAGGGTTTGCGCGCGCCATCGCGGTCTGGAACGGATGCGCGAGAAACATGAAGAGCGGCGTCACGAAGATGAAGCAAACGATGAAGCCGATCACGATGGCGACGATCGACGTCACCAGCCTGTTGCGCAATTCCTTCAGATGATCGAGCAGCGGGGCGCGCGAAGCCTCTATTTCGGCGTCATCTTCAGCGTAGGGGTCGTTCTGCGCCACGTCTGTCACGGCGCGCTCCGCGCCACTGGACGCGCACTCGGCGCGTCGGGCGCATCATCAGCGTTCTGCGCCGGCTCAGGCCTATCCGCGTCCGCCCGCGCTTCCGCAGGCGCCTCGCCCTCCGGCGTTTCCAACTTTGGCGCCGGCTTGGGCGGCGACTTGATTCCGGCGTAGTCCTCGAGTGTCGGCAGCGGCTTCGAGAGTTCGGTCCCGAGCTCGCGCAGGTTCGTCGTCTTGCGCAGCGCCTCGACTTCCCGCTTCAGCTCATCGAGTTCGGCTTGCCGCGCCAGTTCGTCGAAGCCGGTGCGGAATTCCTGCGCCATACCCCGCAACTTCGCCGTCCATCGCCCCAGCTTGCGGAACAGCAACGGCAAATCCTTCGGCCCGACCACGATGAGGGCCAGGACGCCGAGAATGATGATCTCGTTGAAGCCGAGGCTGGGAAGCATCGCGTGTCAATCGCGCGCTTAGTTTTGCGCGCTGTCCGTTTCGCGTTGCGTGGATTGATCACGCACTTGGCGCGGCGGATCTTCCGGCGGCGTCTCCTGCGGATCGGACAGGCCCTTGCGGAAGCCGCGGATGCCCTTGCCCAAATCCTCCATCAGACCGGAGATGCGGCCGGGGCGCGCGAACAACAGCAACGCCAGCGCCAAGACGATCAGGAGCGGTATCAGCCCTGGAAAATGCATCGAGAACTCCTTTAGCGGACGGGGCGCGCGGGCGCTTACTCGTCCTTTTCCATATGATCCACGAAAAAGCTTGCCGCGTCGTCACCTTCCGACAGCGGGTCTTCGTCCGGATCGGCATCCTCGCTCGGGCGCGGCACGTCCAGTTGCGCCGCGGCGCGGGGGTCGAGCAGCCCCAAACCCTTCAAATCGTCCTTGCCTGGAAGAGCGTCAAGCGAAGCCAGGCCGAAGTGACTGAGGAATGCGTCCGTCGTGCCGAAGGTCAGCGGCCGGCCCGGCGTGCGCCGGCGGCCTCGCGGCCGAATCCAGCCGATCTCCAGCAAAAGCTCCATCGAGCCGCGCGACAGCGAAACGCCCCGGATATCCTCGATCTCGGCCCGCGTGACCGGTTGATGGTACGCAATTACCGCTAAAGTTTCCATTGCGGCGCGCGGCAGCTTCCGCGGCGCCTCCCGCTCCTCGCTAAACAGGCCAGCCAGATCGGGAGCGGACTGGAAACGCCAGCCCGCGCCGGTCTCTACCAGTTCCACGCCGCGCCCGGCGTAGTCTGCCTTGAGCCACATCAGTACGGCCGCGACATCCACATCCGGCCCCAGCTTTTCGGTCAGCTGCCTTGCCGTGACCGGCTCGCCGCCTGCGAATAAAAGCGCCTCGGCGGCCCGGATCGCCTCGGCAGAGGGCGCGCCGCGCGGGCGTTCGCCGTCGGCGAACGCATCCTCAATGCGGCGCATCGCATCTTCGAGCGGGGGGCGGCCGTCGGGCGCTGTCATTGCGCCTCACTTTGGACCGGACGGGCGCGAACGAACAGCGGCGCGAACGCGTCCGCCTGCCGCAGCTCCATCTTCCCTTCACGCGCGAGCTCCAGCGCCGCGCCAAAAGTGGAGGCCAAATAACTCTCACGCGGCGGCGCGTCAGGACCGCTCTCGCTCGTGGGCGTCACCGCATCGATGGCGCGCCACTCCTCCAGCTTCGCCAGCGCCTGTTCGAGCTTCTTGCGCGCGCTTTCCAGCGGAAACGCCCGGCGGACGGTGGCGCGGTAAGCGCGCTTGCGCACGCTTTTGGTGCGTTCGGCGCAATAGGCGTTCAACAGCTCGTAGAGATCAGCGCGCCAAACCGTGTGTTTGGTGAGAACGGTGCGCTGCGGCTGGCCATTCAGGAAAACGTCGCGTCCAAGCTGCGGCACTTCATCGAGCCGCTTCGCCGCCGCGCGCGCCAGCGCGAGGTTCATCAATTTGCGCCGGAGCGCCGCCTCTAGGTGCTGCGGATCGGGATCGTCCTCCGCCAGGTCGGGTTTCGGAATGAGCAGCCGCGACTTCAGTAGCGCCAGCCACGCCGCCATCACCAGATAATCGCCAGCGATCTCCATGTTGGCCGTGCGCGCTTCGGCGATGAACGCGATATACTGATCGGCGATTTCGCCGACCGACACTTTCGCCACGTCGATTTTGCGCGCGCGCGCCAGTTCGAGCAGCAGGTGAAGCGGCCCCTCGAACACATCGAGCGCAAGCTGCAGCGCCTCGCCGCCCTCCGCTTCCTCAGCAGCGCTGACGTCGAGGTCGAGAGTGTCTTCTACGTCGTCGCTCATGCCATCAATTGCTTGAACCGCGCCCAGCCGGCGTCCGCATCAAAATCCTTGGCCGGGCGCTTGGCGAAACTCTCCACGGCGCGGGCGCGCACCAGCGGCAAACCTTCGAGCGCCACACAGCCCTTAGCCGTTTCCTGCATATCCTTCAGCACGCCGCTACCCTGCAGCACAACCTCGCAGCCTGCCTTCAGCGCCGCTTCCGCGCGTATGGCCAGCCCGCCATTGAGCGCGAATTGCAGCGCCTTCATGTCGAGATCGTCGCTCATCAGCAGCCCCTGAAAGCCGATGCGTCCGCGGATGACCTGATCAATCACGGCGGCTGAGCAGGTGGCGGGCCGATCCGGGTCCAATGCGTCATAGACGATATGGGCCGTCATCATCGCCTCCGCATCCGCTAGCGCCGCGAAGGGGAAAACATCCGCAGCGAGGTCCTCCTCGCTCGCGGTCACGCGCGGGAGCGCGAGGTGGCTATCGGCCTGGGCGCGGCCGTGGCCAGGCGCGTGTTTGATGCAGCCTGCGACGCCGCCACCGTGTAGTCCTTCCAGTGCGGCGCGCCCGAGCAGCGCGCCGATTTTGGGGTTATCCGAGAACGCGCGGTCACCGACGATCTTGTCGCTGCCGGCCACGGGCACATCCAGCACCGGCGCAAAATCAGCGTCGACGCCGATCGACTTGAGTTCGTGCGCAATTAAACGATGACCAAGAAAAGCCGCTTCCAGGCCGCGCTCCTTGTCCTGCGCGAAAACAGCGCCGTACGCCGCGCAGGCCGGCCCGGTCGGCCACCCCGGAGGCGTTAGCCGCGCGACGCGCCCGCCTTCTTGATCGATCCAGATCACAGCGTCGTGGCCCGCGGCGTCGCGCAGCTCGGCACACAACGCGCGTACCTGCTCGCGCGAAACGCACGCCTCGCGAAACAGGATGAAGGCCCAAGGCCGGACGTCACGAAAAAAGGCGCGCGTCTCCGCATCGAGTCGAGGTTGGCGCAAACCCAGCGCGCAGGAGAGGAACGGACTCATAGGTCCGCCTCTTAGCGCGCCGCTACGATGCAGTCCTGCCCCATTTGCCGGATGCGCTCACAGAACCGCGTCGCGTTGGCGCGATCGACGAAATAGCCCGCGCGGATGCGATAATAGACGCCGCGCTGGCCAAGATCGGCGCGCTCGACGTCCAACCGCGCCTGAGCGAAAAGATCAGGCGCCCGCGAGGCGTAACGCCGCCATGCCGGATCCACGCCGGATTCCGATTGCAGCGCCGCAAGTTGCGCCACGTACGGACCGTTGGAAGTGAAGCTCGGCATGGCCGAAAGCTGTGGCGGGCCGGTCATTGGCACTTCGTTTTCGGGCAGCACAGTCTCCGGTCCCGGACGCGGCGTCGCAGCGGCCATGCGTTCGCGCCCCTCCAGCGCGTCGTTGAAGGCGCCTTGCTCAGTGACATCCAGCGCATTCGCCGCTTCCGGCGGCGGCGCGACCTTGTATGGGCCTGGCTGCGCCGCGATCCGCGGCACTTCGGGGTCGCTGTAGAGCTGCCATACGAAGCCGCCAAACGCGACAGCCACCACGATCATCAGGATGTAGACCATCCCGGCGTGGCGGGTCTGTTCGTCGTAGGCGTGCATGCGCGGATCGTAGCGAGTGCTCAAGATCGGAACTCCCCGGCGGAATCGCGGCGGCAAGTTTCAGTTTACCATCACCGCGCTTACGGTCGCTTAACGTCACGCAACCAAGCGCGGGGAATCCATAATTCCGCAGACGTAACGGAGTCGTTAGCGCTCAAGCCTGAATAACCGCCGGTGGTCGTCGATGGCGAAATCATCGGTCATGCCGGCGATATAGTCACAGACGCGCCGCGCGGTCTTCTGGCCGCCCGCACCGTCACCGCCCGCTTGCCAGTCCGGCGGCAGCAATTCCGGCTCCGCAAGGAAGAGTTCGAACAACTGTCGCAGTATGCGTTTGGCGTGGCTGCGGGAGCGATTGACTTTCCAGTGCCGGTACATACGCGCCATCAGGAAGCGCCTCAGCACCGCCTGGTGCTCGTTCATGGCATCTGAAAATCCCGCCAACGGCTTGCCGGCTGCGCGCACATCTTCGGCGCACTTTGGATTAGCGGCTTCGATCCGGTTGCCGCTCTCCCACACCAGATCGTCGACCCACACGCCGATCAACCGCCGCACGGTCTCCGCCACCATACGGGATTCATCGAGGCCGCCATGATCCTTCTCCACCGCGGCAAGAACGCGCGCCACCATCGGCACTTCCTCGCGCAGCTCCTCAAGCGTGAAGAGCCCGGCGCGCAGGCCGTCATCGATGTCGTGATTGTTGTAGGCGATGTCGTCGGCGTGCGCAGCGACCTGTGCTTCCAGCCCGGGCCAGCTATCCAGCTCAAGATCGTGCTGCGCGACGTACTCCTGGATCGCCACCGGCAGATCTTCCAGGTCTGCGCCGTACCGGATCAGCGGTCCGTTGTGCTTAACCACGCCTTCCAAAGTTTCCCACGTCAGGTTCAGGCCATCGAACGCCGGATATTTGCGCTCAAGTTTGGTCAGCACGCGCAGTGTCTGCGCGTTGTGATCGAAGCCCCCGTACCCCTCCATGCACGCGTCGAGCACGTCCTCGCCGGTATGCCCGAACGGCGGATGACCCAGATCGTGCGCGATGCCCAGACACGCGGCCAGATCGTCGTCGAGGCCCATGCGCCGCGCCACGGCGCGCGCGATCTGCGCCACTTCGAGGGAATGGGTGAGGCGCGTGCGGTAATGATCGCCCTCGTGCGCTACGAAAACCTGCGTCTTGCCCTTGAGCCGGCGGAAGGCGCTCGCATGCACGATGCGATCCCTGTCACGTTCGAAAGGGTTGCGCGTACGACTCTCGGGCTCGGCATGAAGCCGACCACGGGAACGGGCAGGATCGGTGGCGTAGGGCGCGCGCGGCGGGCGAACATGGGGTGCAGCAGGCGGCGGAACCGCCTTCACCGCCCTCGCCCGTTTGGCTGCTTTATGCCCGTCGGCCACGAAACGCCTTCTCCTCAAGCCCGCTCTCAGAGCATATATGGACCTTGTGTGCTTGAGAAACCGCTGAGGACATTGCGTTAACGAATGGCTGGTGTCGCCCTTTCCGCAGCCGCCGCTGCGCGCATTAGAAGCGTGGTGGCCGGCGAACCGCATGGCGCAGGCCTTCGCGTGGCGGTTGAAGGCGGCGGCTGCTCGGGTTTTCAATACGAAATCGCTGTCGCCCCGGCCGCTAATGCCGACGACCTGGTAATTGAACGCGATGGCGCGCGCGTTTTTATCGATCCCGTCTCGCTGCCTTTCCTGCTCGGTTCGGAAGTCGACTGGGTCGAGGAGCTGATTGGTTCTGCGTTCAAGGTGAAGAATCCCAACGCCAAGTCGAGCTGCGGCTGTGGCGTCAGCTTTTCCGTCTAGCTCCGTGTTCGGCCGCACCTCTAAACTCGCGCGCGGCCTTGACGCTTTCGAGCGGCGCGAGTGGCGCCGCGCGCGGCGCCTGTTCGAAGAGGCGCTGCAAGAGGAAGAGCGCGCCGTCGGCCACTACCACTTCGGCCTGCTCTACTGGCGCGGCCTCGGCGGTCCGGTGGAAAAGGCCGCCGCCGTGGAGTGCTTCGCGCGAGCAGCCGATGACGGTCACCCCGCGGCGCAAACGGCATATGGCATCGCCCTGCGGTCTGGCGTGGGTGTGGCCAAAAACACCGACGCGGCGCGCGATCAGTTCCGCGCCGCCGCCGGCGATCCAATCGAATGGGCGATCAGTATCGCTTCGTCGCAGGCCGGTGCGGCGCGTGGGCGTGTGTGTGCCCGGCGCTGCCGCCCCGCTCCCTTCGTCGGGCATCCCATGTGCCGTCCCCGCCCAAGTGGCGGGCGACAAGGACAGCATGCTCGTCGCGCCGCCCCGCCTCGCAGGGGACATT
>ERZ869936.2741-NODE-2741-length-10023-cov-4.024579_pt1 | contig 10023 bp, 9 predicted proteins | sample MGYA00520876_ERZ869936 | MGnify/ENA primary metagenome ERZ869936 (study PRJEB32218, sample SAMN09650985) | biofilter metagenome | isolation source: enrty point of leading RO module | place: Saudi Arabia: Thuwal, RO plant located on Red Sea | collected 2016-02-17 ... | reverse complement strand
CCAAAAACCTCCCTCGTCGCTCACGCGACACGGGTTCACCCACGGACGGGTTTACAGATTTTCTGTGAAAATCTCCGCTATGTCTTTCAGCGCAAAATTTTGCGTTTGCCTTCTGACTAGGCAAAACCATGAAGAGTCAATAAAATCTTGCATCCCTACGGTTTGACCAATTCAAACGCGGGAAAAGATTTTATGAAATTAAATGGGAAACATGATTTAGTTCCAATCAAAGACATCCAGTTGGATGTCGAAAATCCTCGGATTAAACGGTTTCTTGAGATGTATGGGACGAAGCCGACACCAGAACAGATTCATCTTGCACTAGGTGCTGGGATTGATGATCCGGAAGGCCAGTCTGGCCCTACATTTTCCAAGCTGAAGCAATCAATTCTGACGAACGGTGGAGTGATTCAGCCAGTCCTTATCAATCGGTTGCCCACGGGGCAATTGGTCTGCATTGAAGGAAATACGCGAGTCTGTCTCTACCAGACTTTTATCGAGGACGAGGTTAAAGGAAATTGGGACAAAATTCCGGCGATTGTCTATGAGGACCTGGACGAGGAAGATATTGATGCCATCCGCCTTCAGGCTCATTTGGTTGGTCCTCGGCAGTGGGACCCGTATTCAAAAGCAAAATATCTTTCCTATTTGCGCATCAAGGCGCACCTGCCCTTTTCGCAACTGGTAGATTACTGCGGTGGCAGCAAGAAGGCGGTTCAGGAATTGATCGACGCATACAGTGACATGGAAAAACACTACCGCCCCCTATTAGAGTCAGACAGCGATTTTGACCCGCGTCGATTTAGCGGCTTTGTTGAACTGCAAAAGGAGAACGTCAAGCAAGCCATCGTTCAGTCCGGTCATACACTTCAAGATTTTGCGAAATGGATTCACACCCGAAAAATTGACGCATTGGCCCAAGTCCGGTGGTTGCCTCGGATTTTAAAGAATAAAAAAGCCACAGAGGTTTTCCTGAAAAGCGGAGCGCAAGCCGCGATGCAAGTTTTGGATCGCCCTGATCTCGCCAAAATTCTCGAAGGAGCGAGCCTGTCACAACTCGCCCGCGCCTTCACATACGCGGTCACCACAATTGGTTTTAATGAGGCGCAAGAGCTCAAAGCAAATCCAACTTCCGATACAGCGGAATTCTTGCGCGAAGCTAAAGAAGCCGTTGAAAAACTGATGCTGCACGTGGACGGCGATGAGTGAATCTTCCCGTCATATGCGTTTGGTTTCAAATATAGTGAAGTGGATTCATGAGACTCGCGCTTCTGACGATCTTTGCATCTTTATTGATGACCCGACGCAATCAGGAACGGACAAACCGCCAAACATCGGCGGTTATCTGCCAGACGTGTTCGCGAAAGCTGTTGCACGTCAGCCCGTGACAATAATCGGTGAGGCAAAAACCGCATACGATCTGGAAACAAACAGGTCTGAGCTTCAACTGATTTCATATCTTTCCTATTTAAAAACCGCTCCGGAACCGTTTCTGGTGATCTCAACCGGTTGGGTGGTGCAACGCACCGCCAAAGGATTGTTGTGTCGTCTGCGGTACCTTTGCGAAGCCCCCCAAGTCAAACTTATATTCCTGACTGAAATGCCGCCCATCCAATGCTGAAATACTCCAGAGCACCAGTCCTGCGTTTAAAGCATCAAGGCTTCCCTTATCAAGTGGATGCCGTAAAAGCTTTAAAGGACTTGGATTACGCTGCGGTGTTTCATGAACAGGGCCTTGGGAAAACTAAAATTGCAATCGACATCGCCATCGACTGGTTAAGCAAGAAAACCGTTGATTCCGTTCTCTTCGTTACCAAAAAGGGATTGATTGCAAATTGGCGGCAGGAACTAGCAAGCCATTCTTTCCTATCCCCTCTCGTATTGGATCAGGACAGTCGCTCAAATTTCCTGGCGTTGAATAGCCCGGCGGCCGTTTACCTCACGCATTACGAAGTTTGTCGGGGGGATGAAAAACAGATAAAACTGTTTCTAAAAACCCGGCGCGTTGGCGTGATTTGCGACGAGGCGCACAAGCTAAAGAATCCCGAAGCTGCTCTGACAAAAACATTTTTGACCCTCTCCCCGCTTTTTCATCGTCGGCTCATCCTCACTGGAACTCCCATTGCCAATCGTCCTTACGACATATGGTCACTGATCCGTTTTTTGGATCATGGCAAAAGCATTCCGGAGGATTTCTCGACCTTCAAGCAGCAGCTTGAACTTGATTCGGACCTTGCGAGTGATAACGAGCGCGGGCGAGAATTTCGCAACGCGCTTGCCGCATTGCCCGATCGAATCAGGGGCTTTTCCGTTCGCGAAAACAAAAAAACGGCCGGTCTTATTCTTCCTGACAAGGAATTCCATCCTATCTTCGCGTGTTTCGAGGCCGAACAGAAAAAACTCTACGAGAAATTCCGCGAAGGTCTCAAAGTCGAGATTTTGAAAGACGGTCAGACTATTATTGATGATGCCGACGATGTTTTAAAGCGCCTGCTCCGCCTCGTTCAAATCGCCTCAAACCCGAAAATCGTCGACAACGCTTACGCTGTCTCTCCAGGCAAGTTTGAAGTTTTGCAAAAACTCATTGCCCAGATTCCACCAGACGAAAAAATCATTCTCTGGAGCACTTTCACAGATAACGTTGACTGGCTGCATGCGGCGCTCGCCTCACATGGAACCGTTAAGGTGCATGGAAAGCTGCCTATGCAAACGCGCCAAGTCTCAATCGAATCATTCAAAACCGATCCCAAGGTGCGCATCTTTATTGCAACGCCTGCTTCCTCCAAGGAAGGGCTAACGCTCACGGTCGCTAACCATTGCATCTTTTATGATCGTGGTTTCAGTCTCGATGACTACCTACAAGCACAGGACCGTATCCATCGCATTTCACAGTCGCGTCCTTGCCATATTTATAACATCATGGTCGAAGATACGATTGATGAATGGGTGGACGAACTTATTGAGACAAAAGGACTGGCCGCAAAGCTGGGTCAAGGCGACATCAATGTTGACCGGTTTCTTGCGACGGCTTCCAATCGGTTCAACGAGATACTTCACGAAATCCTGAACAACTAAATCATTGTATGGCCAGCCAAAAGGACACACTCACAATTCGAGGAACGAAAGTTATCGTAGAGGTCAAATTCATCCCTAACCGCGATTTGAAGTTTTTTGTAAAGAACCCGCGCATTTATTCTATTGTGCGGGAGGCGAATGAAGAACCCTCTCAGGAAGAGATTGAAGAAAAAATGCGCGATATGGACCACGTCCGCGACCTCGTCAGGAGGATTCGCCGACATGGAGGCTTGATCGAACCACTTATTGTTCGAAAGGACACGTGGGAGGTTATCGAAGGCAATAGCCGCCTGGCCGCGTATCGAATTTTATCGAAGGAGAAAGACCCTTCAAAGTGGCACAAGGTAAAGTGTCATATTCTGCCTGCGAACACGAAACGCAGCCTAATTTCTAGTCTATTGGGTGAGTATCATTTCAAGGGTAAGAAAGGGTGGCCTAAGTTTGAGGAGGCCGGTTTTCTCTGCCGTTGCTACCATGATGAGGGAGTGTCTATTGAAGAACTGGTCGAAGAATCCGGACTTTCAAAGAGCGTCGTTGAACACCTGATCAAGACATACAAATTCATGGAGGATAATAATGACACCCATGCTTCGCGGTGGAGCTATTACGACGTATATCTCAAATCGAAAAAGCTTAAAAAGTTGCGCGACAATTATCCGACCTTCGACACAGTCGTTGTTGGCATGATCAAGAATGAGGAGTTTAAGGAGGCGCGTGACGTGCGTGACAAGTTGCCGCTGATTTGTGAGGGCTCGAAAAAGACCATCGAGAATTTTTTGGAAAAGAAGATCGATTTTGAAGCGGCTGTCTCAAAAGCGAGTGAAAATAAAGGCGGAATCAATGGCGAGAAGACGCTGAATAAATTCCGCAAATGGATCGCTCATCCGGGAAGATTTGATGAACTGGCTTCCGTGAACGGGGAACTGCACAAAAAAATCTCATTCGAGATTACCAGCATCTTCGATTGCGTGAAAAAGTTGCGGGATAAATTGGACCAGAAATGATCATGATTCCTTGGTAATCCGTCGTAAGATGGTTAATGCTGCCTTGCGCCCGTGAAAATCTTTCCGCGTTTTGCTGAAAATTGGTCCCATCACCTGCAAGAAACTAGCCCGGATATTCGGGGCCAGACTTTGGATCAATTTCACGTCTGAATCATCAAGTCCCCATTCCTTTTCGTAAGGAATGGGAGCCGGCACATCGCCTTTGACGCGTGCCGCAGAACTGGACCTGCACTTCCCTGCTATCTGCTTTGTCAGTGGCAGAAGTTTGGTCAAAAGGTTCTGTGAATGAATGTTAAATTCGAGCGCGTCTCGTCGTCCGTTCGGCAACAAGTTTTTTGACGTGGTGTGGATTTCGCCGACACTCCACGAATTAAAGCGAGTTTCAATGAACGCCTGTTCAAAAAGTTTAGAATCGCCAATTTGAATATTCCCGCTCCGCAACCTTAATCCCTTAATTCCCAATCTTTCGGGTATGGCTCCCAAGTATCCGTGATGAAGCACCCATCCAAGCGCATCGCGATCCCCTGAAACTCCGTCAATGGGGAAAAATTCAACTCCGCTAAACTTATCCTTGAGTCCCTTTCTGACTTCAAACTCGTCCTGGAACGGTCTGTAAAGCGGTTCCGAGTTGTTATTGATAAAAACACAGAAGGTTTGCAAAGACGCCTGGCTTTTTAACTGCGTTTCCAATTCCTCGGCGAACGTAAATTTAGGACTGAATGGGACGGGCGCAACCTGGCTAAGAAACGCTGAAACTTCGACTTCGTTTAAAAGCAGGTCGTTTCGGAATCGAACCACGTTTTTAAGTTCGACTTCGAAGAAATGATCGCCGCTTTTTGCCGGGGTGTGAGTAATCCCCACCACTTGCCGCGCAACAGTGTTTAAGTCATCGGAACAGCTTGGATCACGGAGAAGATGCTTCAGCTTTTTGCAATCCCAACTTAGCTGATAGGCCTGCGAGTCGGCGGCACTCTTCGACCGCATTACCACTTCTTGGCAAAAACCAAGTCCTGCCAACCTGCCGACTCCTCGAAATCCCCTGGCGCCTTTCCCTTTTTTTGAACTGCCGCCAATCGAGGTCAGAGTTTGCACAAAATCGGCATTGGAAATGCCGACGCCGTTATCTCGAATTCGAACGTTTCGGTTAGCAACGTCAATTACCACGTCGATCCGGGGCGCTGTGCGCGGTGAATACAAATTCTGCCGAACAGCTTCTTCCACGGAATCAGCCGCGTTTTGAATGTATTCCCGATACAAGGCCAGCGGGTCGGGATACATCGCGGTGCTAAGCAATTCCAGGATGTCCTTTGAAACGCGCATATCCGTTTCAAGGGGTTGCACTGTCGGGGCTTTTTGGTGTGAAAGGAGACTATTTTGCATCGGTTAAAAGCGGTTCAATTTCCAAGCCAGCGTCTTCAACGCGTTCATCATCAGGCACTGTGGGAAGAGCTTTTGACGCGCGCATGGCTTTTTGAAGATCCCAAATCTCACGTTCCTGTTCGTGCGACAGGGGTTTGTAGAATCTGAAAATGCGAGCAACGCGTTCGTTGCTGATAGAATTCAGCAAGCCATAATATTTACTTGGTTCATAGAGAGCCAAGACTCCCAAAAGATCATTTTTGTCGCTGGCACTCAAAGTTTCCGCCTCCGCTAAATAGTCTTCCAACTCTTGGCGTCCTTCGAATTTCTCGAACCAATCGCGATTGAAAATGAATTTGTGAGGTTTGATTAGCAAATTTTCAAATGCGGTAGCGGTTCCTCCAAAGGCTCGTTTAAAAAACTCTGGGGCTCCACTAACGATACCATGTGTCGCTTGCAAAATAATCTGCATTGACCGCAGGTAATACCGGTTCCATTTCTCGCCAACGAAGGTGCGTTCCTTCATGTCGGTTGGTTGATAACGCATCGGAAATGAAAATATCCGAATGCCAAGCTCTTCATTGAGTTCAATGTTGAGCATCATCCGCTGATACAGGTCCGTTGGCGAATCGTGGAAGTTGTAAAGCATGTAATTGGACAATTCATTCAGTCCAAACTCATGAGAAAAACGAATTGCGGTCTCATACTGTTTTCTCACTCCGATATGGTCGAAAGCGATGCGGAGAGGTTTGATGCAAATTGAAGAAAGCTCTTTCAGGAAAATTTTATCTTTGCAGAGGATTCGAGCATCAACGCCTTGGTTAAAATCGACTCGTCGCTGTACTGCAATGCGCCCGCGCTTCAGCTTCGCGTTCGGGGTGAAACCCAAATCACGAATTTCCGCGATGACCTCTTTGAAACGCGGTGAAGCAACAATGTTGTTGTCCATCAAGATGAGGTCTTTTTTGGGGCCATACAGCTTCTCGATTCCATGAACGATGTGGCTCAAGGAAGGTGTGTCGTAAAGATCGCCTTCCAGCTTTGGGACTCCGCAAAAACTGCATTTTCTGACGCATCCTCGTGAAGCGTAAGCAAAGTAGGCGTCCTTGACTGCATACTCGTAATCCACGTGCTTCAAAATGTCGTAGTCAGGAATACAATCTTCAATCGGTGCGCCATGAACGTCGTCGGAATAAAGTTCTTCCTGAAATGAATCTAGCTGCAATGAAACCGCGGGAGCTTTGTTTAAAAGGCCCTTGATAAAGCGAACACCCCGCCAGCGACTTTCAACTTGAAATGCGTCGTTCATCAATGACGCTGCAATTCCCCCAACGAACACATTGCTCGTGTTACGTCCCGATGCTTCAATGGCGAAGTCGATCGTTTCCGCGATGCGCTTCCATTCAAACGAAAAAAGCGTGGTGACGTAAATTCTATCCCAGCAGGTATCTAAAACGCTGGTGTCGCACCCCTTAATAAAACGGACAATATCTTTTTTCCCATTAGGGCCATGGTATTGGGCAATTTTCATTAGCCCAAGCGGCGGATACTTGTTCTTGTAGCCGGGTTCGATGAGAAGAATTTTTTTTCCGGCCATAATTAGACCTTCCGTAGATTGACGAGAATTGTGTATGCCTCGGCGACGCCCGTTTGTCCTCCCAAGCCCTTCAACGGTCCCGCGTGACTCCAATCGAAGTCGCAAACAAAGTCAGACAAGACGGAGCGGAAATAATCTTGATCACAGGAAACAGCCTTGGATGAAGCTTCCGAATAAAGATCAGCGGCCAAGTCCATCAATGCGTAAACGCCGATTCCTTTTGTGAGGAAATGTTTTCGTGGGTTGTTCCACTGAACCTCCAACAACTCGGTGATTGCCGCCCAAAAATTGCGGATGACTCCATAGGCTCCGTCCGTCGATGTGCCGGGAGAGTTCAGAAAATTGGTTTTCCGCAAAAATAGCTTTACGGCCTTTTGCATCGTTCGCAGAGATGCCCGCCTCGTCAGACCGATTATTTTATCTCCGCCGCAATCGAGTTGCCTAAACCACGGTGAGTTTTCGTCGTCCTGTAACCGCATTGCGATATAAAGCTCCGGTTTTTGATTCGCGACATCCGTCAGCAACTTGGTTTCATGAAAATCCAAAAGGCTCGCGTTCAAGCCCTTGGCCTTTGAGTTGATGACACTGAATAAACCGATTTCATCTTTTAACGGCAAACCGATGAAAGTCATGAAGGCTAAAGGAATATCCAGATCAGCCAATGAGCCTAATCGGTGCTGGCAATCGACTTGAGAAAGAATGCGATTCTTTCCCGCCACAATTTTCAAACTCGCCCGCCCGGATTTGTCAGTTGTCACGCTCCACCATTGCTTTGCCTCTGGACGCAAATTAAAAGTCAGCGGGATGGTTGAACTGTCAGAGGTTCGAACATAACGGCGAAAATCCAAACTGTGTTTCTGATTGAATTTCCGCTGATAACCTTCGCCAGTATGCTCGTTCAACACGTCGGCGAAACTGACCGAATGAAGCAGATTTGCCGGAGCAAATCCCATGAAGACCTCGCGCCTCCCGCACATTCCTTTAATGCCTGGGATCTTGATCTCGGAAAGGTTCATGTTGATACTAGAAAAGTTCCAATTTGCATTGAACGAATGCAATTTATAAATGTGTATCTTAGGCTTTCAAGTTAGATTTGGAAAAAGCCGTTGGTTACCGCTTATTTGGTGGACAACTTGACCCTTTCTTGACGAATTCTTTAACGAAACTTGATTGTGGGCTGATAAAATAGTTGGCGTTTTCTGCGCCTGTTCGGGTCTCTGCCCAAGCTTCCATTACCTTGTCGGCTCATAAACACATAATGTATGTCGGCATTAGGATTGGGAGTTTTGGCGGGAACCATGAATTTTGAAGAAATTGGATACATCGGTAAACGGGAACATTGGGGCCATGAAGAAGCCTTTGGTATTCGGCACACGGATAGGAGGCAACACCTGTATGTGATTGGAAAAACCGGTTCCGGCAAGACAACGATGCTGCGGAACCTTATAATTCAAGATATCCACGCGGGACACGGCGTCGGCTTGATCGACCCTCACGGCGATCTTGCTCACGACATTCTCAACCAAATTCCTGCAAGAAGAACTGAGCACGTAGTGTATTTTGACCCCGACGAACGCGACTTTCCAATCGGGATTAACTTGTTCGAGAATGTTCCCGAAGAAGCGCGTGCGGTCGTCGCTTCAGGTATCGTCGGAATCTTCAAAAGCATCTGGCGCGATTCATGGGGCCCTCGATTGGAATACATACTTTACGCCACGGTAGCGGCGCTCCTGGACTGCGAGAGCGTGAGTTTGTTGGGAGTTCCTTGAATGCTGTCCGATGCACAATACCGTCAATGGGTCATGCGGCAAATCAAGGACCCAATGGTCCGCGCATTCTGGGAGAATGAGTTTGATTCTTACGACAAGAAATTTGCACAAGAAGCGATTGCGCCGATTCAGAACAAAGTCGGTCAACTGGTGATGGCTCCGGCAATTCGCAATATCTTGGGACAGGTGCGGAGTAAAATCGACTTCCGCTTCATGATGGACAATCAGCGGATATTCATTGCGAATCTGTCCAAAGGACGTTTGGGTGAAGACAAAGCGAACCTCCTTGGTGCCGTGCTTGTTACGAAATTCCAACTGGCGGCGATGTCGCGTGCGACAATGCCAGAAACCGAACGTCGCGACTATTTCCTATTCGCCGACGAGTTTCAAAACTTTTCGACGGATTCCTTTGCCTCAATTCTTTCTGAAGCGCGAAAGTATCGGCTCTGCCTAACGCTGTCGCATCAATACATGGACCAGCTTCGGGAAGAAATTCGCAAAGCAGTGTTTGGCAATGTTGGTTCTATAATTTCGTTTCGAGTCGGCCCTACGGATGCCTCTTTTCTTGAACGAGAATTCGGCGATGGCTACGTTGGAAACCGGTTCACCGAATTGGCGAATCATACCGTCTGTGTGAAACTGTTGATGAATGGCCACCATGGGGAACCGTTTAAAGGTGTGACACTCCCACCTCTCCAGTTGCAATGCGGAAGACGGGAAACCATCATTCGTCGATCACGTGAGAGATACGCGATGAAACGTAAATTAATTGAAGACAAAATAAAGCGCTGGATAGCATGAGTACCTTCGATCTCATCATACGGATTGTCTTTTGCATTGCAGCCCTGTTCCTACTGCATGAATTGTATATCTTAATTCGATTATTTCTCTGGGACCGGGAAAAGAATCGACCATTTAAAACTGACGGAAGAGTCAATGGAACCAAAGAATACGCTGGCTCGCTGGTTAAAATCCGATGTGAAACAGCAGGCAGAAATGTAAAAATCAGTTGGCAGTTTAAGGAAAGCATTCGCCAGCGTGGATTCCAACTTGTGGGTTGGCGAATGGAGAATGATCGGCGCTCGGACTATGGAGAAAGTCACATTGTAGGTCATGATGACGGCCATATCTTTGACCCCATCGAATTAGGAAAAACTTACCGATACAGATTCGAGATAAAGAAATCCTATTTTTCCCTTCTTACAAATTTTGGGGCGGA
>ERZ869936.2740-NODE-2740-length-10024-cov-3.356706_pt1 | contig 10024 bp, 11 predicted proteins | sample MGYA00520876_ERZ869936 | MGnify/ENA primary metagenome ERZ869936 (study PRJEB32218, sample SAMN09650985) | biofilter metagenome | isolation source: enrty point of leading RO module | place: Saudi Arabia: Thuwal, RO plant located on Red Sea | collected 2016-02-17 ... | reverse complement strand
ATCGAGTGGGACGCGCAGAACTACGCTTCAGGTGTGTATTACTACAAACTCACGGCGGGAAGTTTCGAGCAGACACGAAAGATGATACTCGTTAAATAGAATGCAAAGTGAAGATCGGCAAACATGATATTGAGGTCACGCACGGTGATAAAGTTATATTCCCTGACAGCAGTATCACCAAGCAGGACGTGGTCGATTATTATGATAAGGTTAGTAAGTGGATGCTGCCGCAAATAAAGGACAGGCTTCTGACATTACAACGTTTCCCCAACGGTATCGCGAAAGCCGGTTTTTACCAAAAGGACCGCTCGGACTACTTTCCGGGCTGGATCAAATCTAAGGAAATAAAAAAAGAGGGCGGTAAAGTCGACCAGCTTATCTGTAACGACAGAGCCACACTCGTTTACCTTGCTAACCAGGGTACTATTACATTCCACATCTGGCTGTCAAAAGTCAAAGCCATAGACTGCCCGGATAAGCTAATCTTCGATCTCGACCCGCCGGGAAATGACTTCACCATAGTAAAGAAAGCCGCATATAAATTCAAGGATTTCATGGAAAATGAGATGAGTATGAGCGTTTTCCTGATGGCGACCGGCTCTAAGGGTCTGCATATTGTCTCCCCGCTTAAAGCTAAAGAAGATTTCGATACCGTAAGAAACTTCGCTCGTAATATATCTACGTATCTCTCTAAAAAATATCCGGACGATTACACTGTAGAGATTCGTAAAGACAAGCGAAAGGGACGGCTTTTCCTCGACTACCTGCGGAATGCCTACGCGCAAACCGGAGTAGCTCCTTACTCACTCCGCGCGATACCCGGCGCGCCAGTTGCCACTCCCATCAGCTGGACTGACCTGAAAAAGAAAGGGTTGAACTCACAATCCTATAACATTAATAACATCTTCAAAAGATTATCCGGTCTTTCGGACGACCCGTGGGATGGATTTTCTAAAAAAGCGAAAATTATTTCGAACGCAGTGAAACGTCTGGATGAAATACTGGAAAGTGCTACCTAAGCTTCTTCACCTCTTTATACCTGAAGCAGCCCATGAAGTGATCGTTTACCATTCCTGCCGCCTGCATATACGCATAACAGATTGTCGAGCCGACGAATTTGAATCCTCTCTTCTTCAGGTCCTTACTCATCGCGTCGGATTCGGGGGAAGTCGCCGGTATATCCTTCATCGTCTTATGCTTATTATGGATTGTCCTGCAGCCGGTGAACTGCCATATATACTTATCGAACGAACCGAACTCTTTCTGTATGTCCATAAACAGCTTCGCGTTGATAACAGCGCCGTTCACCTTTAGCTTATTACGTATGATGCCTTCATCTTTCAGGAGAGAGTTTATTTTCCTCTCATCGTATTTTGCTATCTTCTTATAATCGAAATTATCGAACGCCTTCTTGAAATTCTTCCGCTTCCTCAGTATGGTCTGCCAGCTGAGTCCCGCCTGGAATCCGTCCAGCAGCAGAAACTCGTAATGCTTACGGTCACTATGAACCGGGTTGCCCCATTCTTTATCGTGATACTCTATCATCAGCGGATCGCTGCCCGGCCACGTACAACGCTTGATTTCTTTCAATTATTTAACTTTATACTTTTAACTTTTAACTTTCAGCTTTCTTGTTCCAGCCGGCTTTTCTTATCAGCATGAACATCTGTCCGCGATGGTGCGCTTCATGCTCTATCAAATGATATATGATCCATTTCTTAGTGAAGCTGTGATCGTGATCGCCGTGCTTTCTCGTGATGGTTTGCTCGAGGTCTTCATCAGTCATTGTATTAATATAATCCAGCAGCATCTTTCTTGTTTCTGCTATTACATCCAGGTAGGTCTGAACTTCGAGCGCTTCCGCAGGGGGTTCGCCGACATCATCACCCCATGCATCATACCAGGCATTATAATAAGACCTCTTCTTAATGTCATCACTTATTTCTACCGTTCCTTCTGATAATGTCTGTAACCAGCCTAGGTCACATTCGGCAAAGTGCATCAGGTACGCCCCTATCGGGAACTCACCTTCTACAGGCGGTTCGAACAATTGCTCCTTCGTCAGATGCTCGACTCCTTTTAACAGCACTTTCCTTACGTCTTCCAGTTCGTAAACTAACAGATCGATGTTCTTTCTTTCCGGCATATTCTATGATAATTTTGCTAAAGCGGTTTTCAAATTAGACATTATCGCGGGCACTTCATCAGCCGAGCATGTTCCGACCGATAACCTGAACCACGTCGGGTTTATCTCTGAGCCAAAAGCTGTAAACGGTATCAATCCTATCTTCGCTTCATCTATAAGGAAGGAAGTTATATCATCTGTCGTCTCTATAGTTTTACCGTTTGCGTCTTTTTTCCCGAGTAGATCTAATTTAACCGTAAGGTACATCGCTGCCTGCGGTTCGATAGCATCTACCGGGTAGCCGTCATTTTTGAGCGACATAAACTCTTTATAAAACCCGGCAAGCGACGCGTAAAGCCTGTCTTTTACAGACCGGATGTGGGACTCAACGTCTTCGCTCCTGTTTAAATAATTACTTATTCCCACCTGCTCCGCGGTAGCCGTGAATGCACCGATGTGCGAAATAATCGACTTCATTTTATTTATCAGCTGCAGCGGTCCGAACGCCCACCCTGCTCTGAGTCCCGTCGCGCAGAACGTCTTAGACAGCCCATCTATGAATACAGTGTAATTCCGCATCTCCGGATTTATCGAAAAAGGATTGTAATGTTCGTACTCACCATATGTGAGCATCCAGTAGATCTGGTCAAGCATCATATAGACCGGCTTTCTCTTACCGGCGCGCTTTGCGTTTTCCTCGAGAATTAAATTACACACGTCCTCCATACCTTCCCGGCTGAAAACCGTACCGGTCGGGTTTTGTGGTGAACACAGGGAGATAAGATTCGCTTCACCGATGTACGGCGCAATCTCTTCAGCTGTCGGCATGAAGTTATTCTTCGCCTTGGTCTCTATGACAAACCCTTTCGAATTAGCTAAGTGGGTGTAGTGATTATTATTCCATGAAGGAACGGGATAAATAACACCGTCGCCTTCATCCAGTATCGTTCTGTATGTCGCGTAAACCAGCGCCCTTGCGCCGCCTGCTATCAGAAATTCAGACGGACTGTAATCCAGCTTCTCATATTTCTTTATATAATTCGCGATTGCTTCCCTGTACTCGGGATTCCCCTGCGGATTTGGATATGTTGTATTGCCGTCTTTGTATGATCTAGCGATCTCCTCTTCGAGTTCGTGAGGTATCGGGTATATCTTAGAATCGAAATCCCCTATTGTTAAATTATATATTTCGAATCCCTGCTTTTTCTTATCCTTTATCTCGTTAGCTATGCGTAAAATGCTCGAGCCCTGTAATGTCTCCGCCATCCGGCAAACCATCAGGTTTAACTCTTCTGTTGCTGTGTTTACTGTACTCATAAATGTTAAAATTTTGAATTAGGCTTCAATATAACTTTTCCCGTTGTCAATTTTTATGAAATAATCTTTCCGTTTAAAGTATGCCTGTCATTTTAAGCGCTCTTATTTTATCAGGCAGTTATAAAAAACTCAGCCGGGGTCCAAAAACCGTGTATGTTTTTTCAGAGAGTTCCGGCGCAGTGCGGTTTTTGAAAATTCCTCTTTTCCTTCTTTGTAAAAACAAAGTTTGCATTGCCCAAAAAAGGGGGTGCAAAAAAACGTGAAATAAACATATCGAAAAACAAAAGCGGTAAACAGGGTTCGTTTTTGGTTCATGGTAGTGAAGATTATAAAACATATGCAAAGATACAAAGCAGGTTAAAAACTTTAAATGATAAAAGGGTTATATGCGCATGTATCACCGATTGTGGAATAAATATTGGTATAACTCAAGGTTATTTTAGTAAGGCATATTACGTTCCAAACCGGAATTTGGGAACGAGGCGTAAAAAAATAGTTATCTGATAAGTTCCCAAGCTGGGGCTTGGGAAACAGAAATATAAAGGGCTTGGGAAACGGAAATAAAAGAGTGGAAAAAGAACGTGACGCCACCTCGCCTGCAACCTGTGAATTATATTATATTATAATTTGAAATACATTACCTTTATTGCTATCATCGATATGAGTAAAAAATACGACGCAATATTATTCGATTTCGATTTTACTCTGGCGGACGCATCCGAAGGCATCGAGCACTGTTTGGTACAGGCATTTAAAGCATTGGATCTTGAATTTGTTTCACCGGGGATGGAGCACTATACGGTTGGCATCACAATGATAGAATTCATCGCCCGTCACTCTGATGTAACCGATCCCGACATACACGAGCAGATTCGCCTGAAGTATATGGAGTTCGCCGACGGAGTAATGAGCGATATGACAAAGCTGTTTGATGATACGCACAAGTCCCTTCTGCATTTAAAAGACAGCGGATATAAGCTCGGCGTTGTTTCGAATAAGTACCGTTTCCGGATAGAGGAATATCTCGAGCGAAATAACTACATCCACCTCTTCGATACAATAATCGGGATGGAGGATATGGCTAACCCCAAACCCGCGCCGGACGGTATTTTAATGGCAATAAATAACATCGGTACTTCGGCTGACCGAAGCCTTTTCATAGGCGATAATCCAATCGACGCGGGAGCAGCCCGGAATGCCGGGACGGACTTCATCGGCATATCGCGCTTCGGACATAAGCATTTCGAAAGCGCGGAGATAGAATTCCTCGCAATAATACAGTCCCTGGAAGAATTAAAATCACACTTGTAATGGACGATAAACACAGGCAGTACTTCGAAACAAATAAGAACTCATGGAACGGAAGGACCGCTATACACATAGGTTCTGAGTTTTATGACGTCGACAGCTTCAAAAAAGGTAAGAGCTCACTCATTGATATCGAACTCGATGCGCTTGGCGACGTAAAAGGCAAATCCCTTCTGCATCTCCAGTGCCACTTCGGTATGGACACACTCTCGTGGGAAAGAGAAGGCGCAACCCCTACAGGTATAGACATCTCCGACGCTGCGCTTGAGCAGGCTGAAAAACTGCGCGACGAGCTCGGACTAAAATCCCGTTTTGTAAATTCCAACATCTATGACCTGAAAAAAAACCTCGACGAACAGTTCGATATAGTTTATACATCATACGGAGTCCTTGGCTGGCTGCCGGATATGGATGGCTGGGCTGACATCGTTGCGCACTTTACAAAACCCGGCGGGACATTCTATATAGTGGAGTTTCACCCATTTTATCTTACATTCGATTCCGATTTTAAATCGATTCCTTATAATTATTTTAACACCGGGCAGCCTTATGAAGAAGAATTTGAGGGTTCATATACCGATGGAGGCAATGGGAAGATTTTTAAAGATTATTCATGGAGTCACACATTTTCGGATATTATAAACTCGCTCATAAAGCATGGTTTTAGAATAGAAGAATTAAATGAATATCCGTATTCAGCGTATAATTGCTTTCCTGAAATGGAAGAGCTCGAGCCCGGTAAGTTCGTTAATAAGCATTGCGGCACAAATATCCCGCACATGTTCTCCATAAAAGCGCGGAAGGAATTGTAAATTGGCAAACAGCTGACTACTCCATGACATTATATTATCATGAAGTATTATAACTAGTTGAGGCTACGTCAAGGTTTTTATATTTCCCAATTTGGTAACTTTTATTATATTATCTTTGTTTTCAATATGAGGATAATATCCAAAAATACTTTAATTAAATTTTATAAAAAAAATCATTCTTCAGAACAAGCTTTAAAATAATGATATAGTGAAGCTAAAAAAGCTTCCTGGAGCAGTCCAAACGATGTGAAAGCACTGTACAAAAATGCTTCTATAATTTCAGGTAAAAGAGTAGTATTTAATATCAAAGGCAATGACTACAGATTAATCGTTGACATTGAATACAATTTAAAAATTATTTTTATTGTCTGGATAGGTACCCATAAGGAATACGACAAGATTAATGTAAAAAAAATATCTTATGATAAAACCAATTAAAACAAAAAAAGACCATAAAGAAGCGCTTAAAAGAGTTTATGATCTTATGCAAAAGAATCTCAAACCGGGAAGTTTGCAATCCTCGGAGCTGGAACTCCTATCAATTTTAATTGAAAAATATGAGGATGAGAACTTTAATATACTACCTCCCGATCCAATTGAAGCAATTAAGTTCAGGATGGATCAACTGGGTATGAACAGGTCAGAATTGGCATCCTACATTGGCCATAAAAGCAGAGTATCAGAAATATTAAACGGTAAACGGAAGCTTACATTATCAATGATTAGAACCCTTAACAGAAGGTTGAAAATACCTGCAGAAAGTCTGATTTCAAATTATTAATATACCCAGTATTACACTAGGTATTATCTTCTCTGCAAGTATTATGAATAATACAACCAACGTACTATTCCTCTTCAAACCCTTCCCCGCTCTTAAAAAGCGTCTGAGGGAACGGCTGGGTAAATTCAAAAACCTGCGCCTAATATTCCCTAAGGACACTAACGAAAAGACTCTGCTCAAATACGCGCCTGAAGTCAACGCCATCGTCGGGTGGATGCCCCCGGAGAAGCTCCTGCAAAAAGCAGTCAACCTAAAGCTCTATATAAATCCCGGCGCAGGAGTGAAACAGCTGATGAAGATGTTTGGAGAATTGAATAAGTTACGTAAGATAGTGCTGGTTAACGGGCACGGTAATTCATACTTCACTGCACAGCACACGGCCGCGATGCTTCTGACTCTTGCAAATAAAATAATCCCGCATCACACATGGTTATCCGAAGGCAAATGGCGGCTCGGCGACAAGCACGCTAAGTCCATACCGCTCCGCAAAAAAACAGTCGGCTTCCTGGGCTACGGGCATATTAATAAGCAGGTACATAAGTTCCTCTCCGGCTTCGAACTTGACTTCATCGCACTGAAGCGCTCCTGGAAAAAAGGAGAGGGAAATAATCTTAACAAAAAGTTCACCGCCTCTAAGCTGGATGATTTCTTAAAACAATCCGACATACTCATCATCGCTCTCCCTCAGACAGATAAGACAAAGCAGATGATAAAGCAGAAACACCTGCGCCTGCTCGGCAAAGACGGATTACTCGTAAATGTCGGACGCGGGGATGTAGTAAAAGAAGAGTCGCTATACAAAGCGCTAAAAGAAAATCACATCGCCGGGGCAGCTATCGACGTTTGGTATGACTACGATCCAAAGCCGGACCGGAAGGGCAGGAAGTACCCATACCACTTCCCGTTCCATAAGCTTGATAATATAGTCATCTCGCCTCACCGCGCGGCATCACCCTTCGATGACCTCGACCGCTGGGACGACGTAATAGAAAACCTCTCCCGCCTCGCCCAGAGAAAAAGAAAGTTTTTGAATGAAGTGGATATAGGGGAAGGGTATTAAGTGAATGTCACCCCTTCGGGGTTTAAATTTTATATAAATCTAATTCTATAATAATACCATCCCTTCGGGCTTTAAAAAATACTATTTACGAGTCACCCCAATAGTCATCATTCAGGTAATGGTAAATAACACTTTGGGCAACAGCCATATGCCGTCCCCAGTGGGACACATATCCAAATTGCAACTGCCATAATGCATCCTGTTTTAATTCATCTTCTCCCATATCATATTTCTCTAATTCCTCTTTCAAATCATCATAGATTTCGATTATATCCAAAATTAAGTCATTGCTGACCGGTTCATCTTTTTTAAAAGGGTTAAACGAATAATGATAAATAATTTCACCAAACTTGATCTTAATTCCTTTAATATCTATCTGTTTGTGTTTTAAATCTTTGTCCGGCACATTACTAAAAGGGATACTTGGTAAGGCTAACATTGCGTAACTAATCCTGGAAAAAAGTTGACTGACTCTTGTAAAGAAGTCCTTTGCTTCGTAGTTGATGAAATTCTCAACTAATGAACAATACTCCCTGATTGTAGAAATTAATTCATCGATATTTTTTTTATATTCTTTATCCATGCTCTGTGTCCTCTGTGCCTCCGTGGCATAAAAACTCACACCCTCCCCCTATACACCCTCGTAATATACTCCAGCTCTATAACCCCGTCCTTCTGGTGCTTATCGTAAAATGTCTGAATGGCATTTACCAGCTCGGGTGAAGCCTCACCCTCCGTCGGCATATACGAGCTCGAGAATATCCGCCCCTTCAGCCCGGCAAGGTTCACCTCCTGTATATTCTTAAATGTCTTTACTACGTACCCGCTGTCTCCGAAGAACGGTGCTATGTCCTCCTCCTGTACCGCATCGCTGTGCCTGACAAGCTTATAGTCCGTTCCGTAGTCCACCAGTATTTGATCGTAATCCTTCATACCAACTGTTGCAGTACGCTCGTTCCATATGAGGAAGACCTCCGACTCATTCGTCCTTAGTATCCGCCTGAATTCATCCCGCGCCTTCTCTATATCGAACCAGTGAAACGCCTGGCAGCAGACTATTTTATCCACACTGTCGAAAGGCAGAGTAGTATCCTCGGCAGTCCCGTCGATGCTGTGAAATTTTTCATACTCCGCCAGCTCCTGCTCTGCTCTCTCCCTCATCGGGGCGTTAGGCTCTACCCCATAGACCGTACATCCCGCATCCAGGAATAGCTTCGTCGAGATCCCCGTACCCATTCCCACATCGGCGATGACATCCTCCGGTACCAGCCCCACTTCGTCGGACTCGAACCAGTCCATCATTTCCTTGGGGTAGCTCGGGCGGTATTTCGCGTAATTATCCACGCGGTTAGAAAAGCGTTTAGTTGGTGATTTTTCCATAGTTTATGCTTTGAATTCTACGTTACAATAAAGTTTATATTTGGAAAGCGGCTAAAATAACTTTAAATTATTATGTACACGCTAAAAGCCGCTAATCACCTGCGGGTAGATAACCCAAATCCATCGATAAGGTTATAAACCTGCAGGAGTAAGCGGAATTTTTCATTATGAGATATATATTAACCATATTATTCTTTTTAGTAAATTGCATTCCTGTGTCAGCGCAGTGGATTAAGATAAATTCACTCACGGCAAACACCGTACGTGAAGTTCGTTTTGAAAACGGAGCTTTCTATGCGGTTGCTTCAAACGGAATATGGAGATCCACAAATAGCGGGAACAGCTGGATCAATATCAGTAACGGACTTTCCGGTGATGCATTGATCAGCTACAGCATGTTTTTTGACGGTTCTGCAATCTACATCGCTACTGTGGAAGGTAATTTCAAAACCACAAACGGCGGGCTCAACTGGGAAGCGAAAAGTTCAGGCATACAAATAGGTCCGGGTGCAACCAAGCGTTTTTGTTTTTCTTTCCTCAAAGATGGGAATGACCTTTACTCCGGTGCATTCTCGGGATTATATAAATCAACCAACGGCGGAGACAACTGGACTCTGTCGGGAATACCGGGACCGCATTCTTTCGTCGAGGCAATGACTCTATACAACGGTGCGATCTGGGCCGGACGGACTTCCGCAGTGAATCCCACATTATACAGATCTACTAACTCCGGGGGTAACTGGGATGCCATACCTTATTTCGGGTCTTTTACACCTGAGGTCTTCTGTTTTCATGAAACTCCCGATAATAAGCTGTTTATTGGTACAGGGCACGGAATACACTTCACCACAAACAACGGGGCAACGTGGACGGAAAGAAACAACGGCTTGCCACCCGATCCGTACAACAGCGATATTGTTCAATATAATAACATCTTGTTCTCGTCGGGAAAATTCGGCGGTAACGGTGTATTCAGGACAACCAACGAGGGCTTGCTCTGGGATGATGTCGGTACTTCTCTGCCATTTCTCTCGGACACCTATGACCTGCTGATTGTGGATGATACTCTATACCTGGGCGCTTCAAATGGAATTTATAAAAGACCTATTACTGAAATGCTGACTAATGTCCTTATTTCAAATACATTAGTCCCTGAAAAATATAATCTGCATCAGAATTACCCAAATCCCTTCAATCCATCTACAACAATTACTTTTGATATTCCGTATAATGGATATGTT
>ERZ869936.2739-NODE-2739-length-10025-cov-4.213139_pt1 | contig 10025 bp, 9 predicted proteins | sample MGYA00520876_ERZ869936 | MGnify/ENA primary metagenome ERZ869936 (study PRJEB32218, sample SAMN09650985) | biofilter metagenome | isolation source: enrty point of leading RO module | place: Saudi Arabia: Thuwal, RO plant located on Red Sea | collected 2016-02-17 ... | reverse complement strand
TCGGTCCCTTGCGCTCGAACAGCCACGCCACCGAGTTGCTGGTGCCGAGGTTTCCGGCGTTGCGCGAGAAGGCATGGCGCACGTCGGCGACGGTCCGGTTGGGATTGTCGGTCGAGCCCTCGACGAGGATGGCGGAGCCGCCCGGCCCGTACCCCTCGTAGGTCACCTCTTCATACGATGCGCCCTCGAGTTCGCCGGTGCCCTTCTTGATGGCGCGCTCGATATTGTCGTTCGGCATGTTGACGGCCTTGGCGTCGTCGATCGCCTTGCGCAGGCGAGGGTTGCCCCCCGGATCGCCGCCGCCGGCCTTGGCGGCCACGGTGATCTCGCGGATCACCTTGGTCCACGCCGAGGCGCGCTTGGCGTCGGTCGCCGCCTTCTTGTGCTTGATCTGCTTCCACTTGTTGTGACCCGCCACCGGCCGCCTCCTCCGTGCAATGCGGGATCTTAAGCCGCCGGGGCACCCGGCGGCAACGCGCCGGCGCCTTGCCCGCCCGGCGCGGCGCGGCTACGGTTCGCCCCATGCCCATTCGCCTTGTTTCCGCCGCGCTCTGCGCGATGCTCGTCGCCGCGTGCGGTGCGGGCGACCAGCAGGCACCCGAGGAGGAGCAGCTCCCGCTCATCCAGGCGCTGCCCAACATCCCGCTGCCGCCGGACGCCCAGCCGCTGGGGTCGGAGCGGGGGGGCGATGCCGCGCAGCTGCTGGTCTCGACGCCGGTCTCCGCCGACACGGTGGTCGCCTTCTATCGCGAGGTGCTGAGCAGGCCACCGTATCGCCTCGTCAACGAGGCGACCGCGCAGCAGATCACGTCGTTCTACGTCGAGCAGGACGGCCCCGCTCTGTGGGTGACGGTGCAGGGCCTGGAGGCGGGCGGAACGCTGGTGCGGCTGGCCGGCGCGGCGATCCGCACCACGGTGACGGACTCGGCGACCGGCGGCAGCTGACACGGCTGGGGAGCTGCCGGGTGACCGACACGAGGCGACCTGTTCAGGTCGCCTCGCGCGTTTCCCGGCGCTGGGTGTCGTGCAGCGTGCGCGCGAGCACCGCGATCGCCTCGCCGGCCTCGGGGCCGAGCGACTCGCGCACCGGCGCCACCAGCTGCGACAGCGCGATCCGGGCAGCGGCCGGGGTGCCGTCCTGCAGGTGGGCGAGTGCCGCCGTCAGGCCGCGCGCCAGCGGGCGGGGCACGGCGAGCGGTGCCAACCGGCGATCGAGCAGCGCCAGCCGTCGGCGTGCGGCGCGATCGGCATCGCCATCCTCCATCCCCATGTCGCAGGCGATCCGGGCCAGCAGCCAGACGGCGAATACCCCCTCGCGCTTGGGACCGCGCTCGTGCTCCTCCTGCAGGGCGAGCAGCCGGTCGAACGCCTCGCGGGCGTCGCTCATCGAATCGGCTTTCCGAGTGCGGCGGCCACGTCGTCGGGAGAGGTGTCGTGCAGGCAACGATGGTGGCCCAGCGGACAACGGGGGCTGCCGTGGGCGGAGCAGGGGCGGCAACTGAGCGGCTGCTCCAGCACCCGCGCGGCGGCGCGGTACGGGTAGAAGCCGAACTCCGGGACCCCGGGACCGTAGAGGCCGACCACCGGCGTCCGCACCGCGGTCGCCATGTGGAGCAAGCCGGTGTCTCCCGCGACCGCGACATCGGCGCGGCGCAACAACGCCGCGGAGCCGAGCAGGGAGAAGTGGCCAGCCGCGCTGGCGACCGAACCTTCCCCGACCTGTTCCAGCCTCCTCCCGATTTCCCGCTCGCCACTCCCTCCGAGCACCACGAGGTCGCTCGTCGGCGCCAGGCGCCGCACCAGCTCGCGCCAGTGTTCCTCGGGCCAGCGCTTGGTCGCGTGGGCCGCTCCGGGCACCAGGGCGATCAGGCGCCGCTGGAGGCCGAGGCCGGCGCTGGCGAGGAACTCGCCGGCGGCGCGATCCGCCTCGGCACTGGTGAACAGCTCGGGTGGCTCGCCGTCCGGCGCGACATCGAGGTCCCGCGCCGCCGCGAAGTAGCGCTCCGCGACCGGTGCGATCGCGCTGCCGAGGCGGCGGCGCGAGGCGATCATCAGCGCGCGCCAGCCGATGCTTGGGATATCCGCGCCAGGCGCCGCCGACCAGCGGCCGCAGCACCCGCGAGCGGAGCGACCCGTGCAGGTCGAGGCGATGGGTCCACGACTCGGCGCGGAGGGTCCGGACGAGCGGCCCGAGCGGGGTGCCGTGCTGCCAGGTGATCAGGCGATCGAGGCGCGGGTTGTGCCGCAGCGTGTCGGCGAGGTCCTCGCGCACCACGAAGGTGAGCCGGGCGTCGGGGTGGCGCGCGCGCAGGGCCCGCAGCAGCGGGGTGGTGAGGATCAGGTCGCCGATCGACGAGAAGCGGACGAGCAGGATGTTGGGCGGCACGGGAGGAAGCTAGCCAAGGACGGGAGGGCGGAGGACGGAACGACGGAGGACGGAGGGAGCGCGGAGCCGGCACGGACCCCCTCGGGCCTCCGCCCGCGATCGTTCCGTCCTCCCTCCTCGCGGGGGTAGTTTCCCTGCATGATCCGCCCCCGAAGCGTCCTCTGGGTCGACGACGAGATCGAGACCCTTGATTCGCAGGTCCTCTTCCTGGAGCAGCAGGGATTCTCCGTGGAGCGGGCGACCAATGGCGATGATGCCCTGGTGCTGCTGCGGCGGCAGCCCTACGGCGTGGTCCTGCTCGACGAGCAGATGCCCGGGACGAGCGGCCTTGACCTGATCCCGGCGCTGCGGTCGATCGACGCCTCGATGCCGGTGGTGATGGTCACCAAGTCGGAGGAGCCGGCCACGATGCGCGACGCCATCGGGGCCGAGATCGCGGACTACCTCATCAAGCCGGTGAACCCCCGCCAGGTGCTGACGGTGGTGACCCGGCTGCTCGAGGGCGACCGGATCCGCCAGCAGCGGCTCTCGCGCGACTTCGTGACCCGGTTCCGGGAGTTGGAGGGTCGGCGCGGCGAGCAGCTGGAGTGGCGCGAGTGGGTGGAGCTCGTCGCCGAGCTGGCCGAGTGGGAGGTGCGGCTGGGGCAGGCCGACGAGCCCGGGCTCCAAGAGGCGCTCCGCACGCTGCAGGTGTCGATCCGCGACGATTTCGCGCGGTTCCTCTCCGCGCACTACCCGCGCTGGGTGGCCGAGGGCGGCGCCGACCGGCCGCCGCTCTCGGTGGACGTGGTGGGCGAGTTCGTGCGGCCGACGCTGGAGGCGGGCGGGCGCGCGCTGCTGGTGGTGGTCGACTGCCTCCGCCTCGACCAGTGGGCGATGATGCGGCCGGTGATCGAGCGGCTCTTCGACGTGGAGGTTGACCACTACTTCTCGGTGCTGCCGACGGCCACGCCGTACTCGCGCAACGCGATCTTCTCGGGACTCTATCCGCGCGAGCTGCTCGAGCGGCATCCCGAATGGTGGGGGGACGAACGCGACGAGCATTCGCTCAACGCGCACGAGGCCGAGCTGCTCGCGCTGCAGTTGCGCGAGCTGACGGGCCACGACGTGCCGGTGCAGTACGAGAAGGTGTTCTCGGCGTCGGACGGCGAGTCGATGCTGAAGCGGTTGCCGGGTCACCTCTCGCGAGACGGGGTGACCGCCCTGGTGTTCAACTTCATCGACCAGCTCACGCACGGTCGCACCGAGAACGAGGCGCTCTACGAGGTGGCGCGCGACGCGACGGCGCTGCGGTCGCTCACCCGCACGTGGTTCGAGCGCTCGGTACTGCTCGAGGCGCTCAAGGAGGCCGAGCGCCGCAACGTGCCGGTGCTGCTCACCACCGACCACGGGTCGATCCACTGCCACACTCCCGCGACGATCTACGCACGCCGCGATGCCACGTCGTCGCTGCGCTTCAAGTTCGGCGACGAGCTGCGGATGGAGGATCCGGCGGCGGCGCTGGCCGTGGATGACTTCGCGGCGTGGGGGCTGCCGCCGCGCCCCGCCGGCTCGCGGCTGATGCTGGCCACCGGCGACCGGTTCTTTGTCTACCCCACCAAGCTGCGCGAGTACCAAGCCCGCTACCGCGGCGCGTTCCTGCACGGCGGCGTGTCGCCCGAGGAGGTGGTGCTGCCGATCGCGCTCCTCGTGCCGAGGCGCGGCTGAGGCGGCCCGACACGCGCGCGCGGCTGCTCGGGCTGCTGCGACCGCACGCCGGGCTGCTGGCGATCGGGTTCGGCGGCGCGCTGGTGGCGTCGCTGATGCACGCGGTCACGCTGCTCCTGCTGGATCCGCTGCTGAAGCAGCTCTTCGACAGCGGCATCGCGGGCGGCGACTCGTTCCTCGAGTCGCTGATCCCGCGCCTGCTGGCGCCGGTGATCGATGGTGCCTCACCGGGCCAGGTGATGGTGCGGCTCGTGGTGCTGTTCCTCGTGGCGGTGCTGGTGAAGGTGGTCGCGGGCTACGTGAGCGCGTACTGCTCGGTGCTGGTGCAGGAGGGGATCGCCCGCGACCTGCGGACCCGGCTGTGGCACCACCTGCTGCGCCTCGACCTGGCGATCTTCCAGTCGCACCGCGGCGGCCAGCTCGCCGCGGGCCTCGTGAGCGACGCCGACCAGGTGAAGCAGGTGGTGGTGGCGGCGCTGGCGGCCTTCTTCCAGAACGCGGTGATGATCGCGGCCATGCTGGCCGCGCTGTTCGGCTACTCGTGGCGGCTCACGCTGATGGTGCTGGTGCTGGCCCCGTTCCTGGTGTTCGGGGTGCAGGCGCTGCGGAGCCGGCTCAAGCGGCACGCCCGGATGTTCACCCACGAGCGCGGGGAGCTCACCGCCACGGCCACCGAGCGGCTGGCGGCGATGAAGCTGATCCGCGCGTTCGGCACCGAAGGCGGCGAAGCGCGCGAGTTCGCCGCGCAGGCCGACCGCTACCGCAAGGGCTACGTGCGCACCCAGCGGTTCGCGCTGCTGACCTCTCCGGTGAGCGAGCTGTTCGGGGCCGCAATGATCATGCTGGTGATCTGGATCGCGGCCTCGCCCGGGATGCTGGGGGTGAACCTCAGCGCCGAGTCGACGATCGTGTTCGTGGCGATCGCCGCGCAGCTGATGTCGCCGATCAAGGCGATCGCCCAGGTCCCGACCCAGCTGGCGATCGCGGAGGCCAGCGCGGAGCGGGTCTTCGACCTTCTCGACCTGCCGGAGGTCGAGCACGATGCGCCCGATGCCCGTCCCGCCGTGTTCGAGCGCGAGATCGCCTTCGACGGGGTGACGTTCGGCTACGAACCCGGCCGGCCGGTGCTCCGCGAGGTCGCGTTCCGGGTCGCCAAGGGCGAGGTGGTCGCGCTGGTGGGGCCGAGCGGGGCGGGGAAGACCACCCTGCTGGAGCTCGTCCCCCGCTTCCACGACCCGGATGCGGGGGCGGTGCGCCTCGACGGGGTGCCGCTGACCGAGCTCACGCGCCGGTCGCTGCGGGAGTTGATCGCGGTCGTGTCCCAGGATACGGTGTTGCTGCACCAGAGCGTGCGGGACAACATCGCCTACGGTCGCCCGGACGCGTCCGACGAGGCGGTCGAGCGCGCCGCGGCGGCCGCCAATGCCGACGGATTCATCCGCCAGCTGCCCGAGGGCTATGCCACGATGCTCGGCGAGCGCGGGACCCGGCTTTCGGGTGGCCAGCGGCAGCGGATCGCGATCGCACGGGCGCTGCTGCGCGACGCGCCGATACTGATCCTCGACGAGGCGACCAGCGCCCTCGACACCGAGTCGGAGCGCCTGGTGCAGGAGGCCATCGAACGACTGATGCGCGACCGAACCGTGCTGGTGATCGCCCATCGCCTCGCCACCGTGCGCGAGGCCGACCGGATCGTGGTGATGGAGGACGGCTGCGTGGTCGAGACCGGGACCCACGCGGCACTGCACGCCCGGGGCGGCCTCTACCGCCGCCTGCATGACCTGCAATTCTCCGCCGCGGAGGTGAGGCCGTGACGACCGACCGGTCGGTGCTGCTGATCGCCGAATTCGACGACGTCCGCAACGCCAACACCGCCCACCGGGTGCGCGCCCTCGAGCGGCTCGGGGCGCGGGTCGCCGCCTTCGACCTCAACGCCCGTCCGGGATTGCTGGAGCGGTTTCGCGCCGGCGACCTCCCCAAGCGCATCGAGCGGGTGCTCGACGAGCACGCCCCGTCGTTGGTGCTGGTGATCGGCGGCCAGCCGCTCGACGAGGCGCTGGTCGACCGGCTCCGCGGCCGCTCGAGCGCGCGATGGATCAACTGGCTCCCCGACGACCTGCGCACGGTCACCGAGGCGACCGCGCTCGCGCGGCCGTACGATGCGATCTATGCCACCGGGACCGACGTGGCGGCCGAGGTGGCCGAGCGGCTCGGGCGCACGGTGGACGTGCTGTCCAACGCCGCCGATCCGTCGGTCTATCGCCCCATCCGCACCCGCGACCAGTTCCGGGCCAACGTGGTGTTCGCCGGCACCGCCACGCCGCGACGCGAGCGGTTGCTCGGCGAGCTGGTGGAGTTCGGGCTGGCGATCTGGGGCCCGGGCTGGCGCAAGACCTCGCTGCGCGACTACTGCCGCGGCGAGGTGCCGGGCACGGAGCAGTACGTGCACGCCTACGCCGGGGCGTCGGTGGCCGTCAACATCCACCACGTCGCGGTGGAGGGCGACCCGCTCGAGGCGAGCTGCAACCTGCGACTCTTCGAGCTGGCATCGATGGGACTGGCCCAGGTGGTCGACGACCGGGGCGACCTGGCGCGCCACTTCGCCCCGGGGCGCGAGGTGGCGGTGTTCCGCGACGGCCGCGAGCTGCGCGAGATGGTGCGTGCCCTGCTCGAGAACCCGGCCGACGCCGAGCGGATTGGTGCGCAGGCCAGGTCGCGCCTGCTGCACGATCACACCTGGATGCATCGCATCCGGCAGCTGTTGCTGGACCAGCCGGCGAGGTGACGCAACAGAACTGACGGGTGACGGGGGACGGGTGACGCGGTGCCGTATTGGAGCCGTCCGCCCGGTCGCTCGTCACCCGTTACCAGTTACCCGTCCCCCGTCACGGCCTTCCGATAGAGTCCGACATAGTCCGTCGCCATCCGCACATGCGTGAATCGCTCCAGCACGTTGGCGCGCACCGCTTCGGGGTCGAGCGCATCGAGTGACCGCCTGAGCGCCACCAGTTCCTCCAGCGTGTCGCCCATCGCGCCGCTCGCGGGCGTGACGATCTCGGGAAGCGCCCCGCGGCGGGTGGCGAGCACGGGGGTGCCGCTCACCATCGCCTCGATGGTGGTGAGGCCGAACGGCTCGTCCCACCGTGCCGGCATCCAGAGGCACGCCGCGCTGGCGAGCAGGGCCCGCTTGCGGTCGCCGCCGACCCGACCGACGAAGCGGACGCCTGGCCTGGGAATCCGCCAGCCGCCGGCCACCACCAGCGCGCGCCCGCTCCGGCGGGCGCCCTGCACGGCCCACTGCCATCCCTTGACCGAGTGCAGCCTGCCGAGGAAGAGATCGCGCGCCCCCTTGGCGGCCGCGAAGCGATAGTCGGCCGGATCGAGCCCGTTGTGCACCCAGCGCGCGATGCCGTGCCGCCTGGCGTGGTCAGCGGAGAGTGCCACGGTGCTCGGCGGGAAGCGGCGCCCGGGCGCGCCCGTCCCGTGGAAGGTCCAGAGGAACGGCACCCCTGGCGGCGGTTCCGCCAGCGGAACGTGCGCGTGCACCACGTCGACTCCGCGCGGGAGCAGCGGGCCGAGCCTGGCGCCGCCCTCCCGGAATGCCTCGGCGCGATCGACCGGCACCGTCGTCGCCTCGGGAATTCCGCTCCCCTCCAGCGCCAGCAGCGTGACCCGGTGCCCCAGCTCGACCAGGCCGCGCGCGAGCCACGCGACCACCCGCTCGGTGCCGCCGTAGTCGCGCACCGGCAGCACGCTGGGGTGGTAGAGGGCGACGTGGAGGGCCATCAGACGAGACTCGAGATTCGAGACTGGCGATTCGAGGGAGCGTGCATCACTCCAATCTCCAGTCTCGCATCGCTAATCTCCAGTCTCCAACCCTCACGGGGTACTGCTTGCAGGTTTCCGGCTTCACCATCGTCCGCAACGCGACGCTGCTCGACTTCCCGCTCGAGGCGAGCATTCGCTCGCTGCTGCCGGGAGTCGATGAGCTGGTCGTAAACGTCGGCGCGTCGGAGGACGACACCCTGGCGCGCGTGAGGGCGATCGTCGACCCGCGGATCCGGGTGATCGAGTCGACCTGGGACCCCTCGCAGGGCCCGGCGATGCTGGCGGTCGAGACGGAGCGGGCGCGGGCGGCGTGTCGCCACCCGTGGGGGATGTACATCCAGGCCGACGAGGTGCTCGAGTCGGGAGGCGCCCGGCGCCTGCGCGAGACGATCACCGCGGTCGACGCCGACCCGGCGGTCGAGGGCGTCCTGGTGGAGTACCTGCACTTCTACGGCGGATTCGACACCGTGGCGATCAACCGTCGCTGGTATCGCCGCGAATGCCGGGCGATCCGGCTCGACCCGACGCTCGACATCCACTCCTTCCGCGATGCCCAGGGCTTCCGGGTCGGCGCCGCCGACCGTCGGATCCGCACGGCCCGATCCGGGGTGCGCATGCACCACTATGGCTGGGCCCGGCCGGCGTGGGCGCTGGCGGCGAAGCGCCGCACCGACAACGAGATCTACCACTGGCGCGGGAAGATGGATCAGCAGCGCCCGCTGCTGCCGTGGTTCCCGGGCATCCGGCCGTTCACCGGCGAGCATCCGCCGGAGGTGCGCGAGTGGATCGCGGCGCGTGCGGTCGGCGACCGACTGGTCACGGCGCCACGATTCGAGCGGGAGCACCTCCGCCTGCTCGCGTCGAACGCCGTGGAGCGGCTGACCGGCTGGCGTCCCTTCGAGTATCGCAACTACACCCTGGTCGGTCGGTGACGGCACCGGGCACCCGGGTCGCCCTCCTGCTCACCACCCCGGGCTGGCGCGGCTCGGGCACCTCGTTTCGCAAGATCGCCGCGGGACTCCACCGCCGCGGGCACGATGTGGTGATGGTGGCCGGTGATGCGGAGGTGGCCGAGCGGCTGGCACAGCCCGGGGTCACGGTGCACCACGTGCCGACAGGCGACACCGGTCGCCGCGAAGTGGGCGCGGTGCGACGGCTGCTCGATGCCCATCGCACCCGGGTGGTCCTCGCCGATTCGCCGCGCGACGTCCGGATTGCCCGCTACGCTTCGCTGCTGCGGCGGCGCGCCATCGCGTGGCGGTACAACCTCTCCCGCCGCGACGTGCCACCCGACGTGCTGCAACGCTGGCTGTTTGGCGGCCTCGCCGCCGTGGTGCAACAGAGCCGGTTCGGTGCGGAGCGCCTGCGCACGGGGATGCCGTGGCTCCGGGTGCGCCGTGAGGTGACCATCCCGAACGGCTTCGACCTGGCGGCGCTGGCACCGGATCCCGAGGCGAGGATCCGCTGGCGCGCCCGACATGACGTCGGGACCGACGCGCCGGTCGTCCTCACCGCAGGGGCGCTGCTCGCAGAGAAGTCGCCCACTGTGGTGCTGGAGGCGCTCGCCGCGACCGGGGCCACGTGGGTGCTCGCGGGCGACGGACCACTCGCCGCGGACCTTGCCACCCGAGCCGGAGCCCTGGGCGTCAGCGTGGTGCAGGCCGGTCACCTCGACCCTTCGGCGCTCCACGAGGCGATGCAGGCCGCGGACCTCGTGGTGCAGCCGTCGCCGAAGGAACTGTTCCCGAATGTCGTGGCCGAGGCGATGGCGCTGGGCTGTGCGGTGGTTGGCGCCGCCGATGGCGCGACCCCCGAGGTGCTGGGTGATGCAGGAATCACCTTCGCCCCGGGTGATGCGGATGCCCTGTCGCGAATCGTCGCGGCGTGGCTTTCCGATCGCACGCGTCGGGAGCGACTCGGTGCCGCCGCCCGTTCACGGATTGCCGCGCGGTTCCCGCTGGCGGCGATGGAGGAGGGGTACGACCGGCTGGTGCGGGAGCTGACGGACTAGACGAGAATCGCGATTCGAGACTGGAGATTCGAGGGTGTTCCTCCAATCTCCAGTCTCGAGTCGCGAATCTCTTTAGAACGAGAAGCCGGCCAG
>ERZ869936.2738-NODE-2738-length-10027-cov-5.212896_pt1 | contig 10027 bp, 5 predicted proteins | sample MGYA00520876_ERZ869936 | MGnify/ENA primary metagenome ERZ869936 (study PRJEB32218, sample SAMN09650985) | biofilter metagenome | isolation source: enrty point of leading RO module | place: Saudi Arabia: Thuwal, RO plant located on Red Sea | collected 2016-02-17 ... | reverse complement strand
GTTGGTGACGCCCACAGTGAGGCCCATGGCCGTCAAAACGCTGGCGGTCGCCGCCTGGATGTCCACCTCGGACGTCCGGCCCGTCGTGGGGCTCAGCAGGCGCAGCTGACTGCCGCCGTTGGTTCGGGCAGGCAGCGCGGGGTTTGAGCCGTCGCTTAGCCCCGCCAGGGCTGCCGCCGCGTTGATCCTGTTGATCACGTCGTCGAGCGTCTGGTCCGCAGCGTCGAACGTGACCGCAATGGCCACGTTGTCCACTTCCAAGGTCAGGGTTTCCCCCCCGACACAGCCCGTCCCGTCCGCGCTCCATACGCCGGCCACCTACACGCTCGTAGCCACCGCCCCGCCATGCGTCTGCGAGGTCGGGCCCGTCGCCTCAACGTAGACCAGGCGCGCGTTGTCCACGTCGCCGAACGGCAGCACAACATTCGACTCGCCCGCAGCGAGCGTAAGCGTACCCACCTGCGCATGGTCGAGGGTATCGAGCAGCTGCTGAAGCGACCCGTCGAACGCAAGGTTTTCGAGCGTGTTGTCACGCCCGATTTGGAAAGCCAGATCTACATTCGTACGAACGCCCATTATCAGTCTCCTACGGTAGCCAAATGTCGATCTGCTCGAAACGCTCAGCGAGCCTATCCATCCGGTCCAGGCTCTTAGATAGCATCTCCGACTTTGCCACCTCGCCACTGCTCTCGGAAGCTGTCTGCTTGTCTTCCTTCGACTCGGGTTCACCTAGGCCGGATGATGCGTCGGTCTTGGCCCCGTCTGCATCGTCGTCATCGGCGCCAAAGTCGAACGGCAGTCCACCACCATCGTCGCCCTCGCCGCCTTCTTCGCCTGCGCCCGTCTTGGCTTGGTAGAACTGCAGCCAGGTCGGGTCATTGATAACCTCGCCCAGGCCATCGGGCAGCGGCTCCTCGTCCATCATGGCGCGAACTTCGTCGACCGTACGGAAGCTCTTGACCTCTTCCATGCGCGCCTTGCGCTCGGCTTCCTCGGCCTTGGCGTCGTAGCCCGTGAAGCTGAACTCAAAGTCAGCGTTCATCTCCCAGATCATGTGCTGGTTGATGTGGTCTTCGACGTGTTCAATCAGCGGGCGTAGGCCCTTGTCCTTCGACTCAGTGACCTCGGCCTGATTCGGGCGACGGTCGAACATCGAACTACTGCCCGACGTGCCGAAGATGAAGTTGATCTCCACGGGGTCAACGCCGTAGATGGCGCAGATTAGCTTGGTCAGCCAATCCATCCACTGGGCGTATTCCATCTCGCGGTTTGTCGAATGCATCGACACCCACTGGATGTCTTCAGAGTTTAGAATCGGCGTCTTCCACGCATTCTGAACCCCTGAAATCATCGAGTACCACATACGGCGGAACGCACGCATCTGGCGGTCGCGAATCGCGCCCTTGATGTTGAGCAGGCCCTTTACCGCGCTGCCCTGCGTGAAGAACTTGGTGTTGTACTCGAACCCGAAGAGCCAGGCCGTAACGAGCCGAATGATCTGCTCGATGGGGCTGAACCCAAACCCGTTCGCGCGCAGGTCGCTGCGAGGGTTCTTCACACACCATGCGATGTCGTCAGGCGAAAACTCGGCAATGACGGTGTTCTCGTAGACCTGAACATGAGACACGCGATTGCGCAGCTCGCCGGGCTCCATGTGCTCGATGTCCGAAACTGCCGGGCGAATCGTCTCGCTTGGCAGTGCGATGAAGCGCGAAGGTCGGCCCTTACGGTCGCGAATCTTCTCCCAGCAGTTGTGTGTCGCAATGCCGTTAGCCAGGTAGCTGTGATCTTCTTCTACTTCCAAGTTGAAAACTTGCTCTTGCTCGACTTCGAAGGATTCAACTCGGTTGATCTTCAGATAGTGAAACCCGTCCGCATGAACAGTTGTATTACGAGGCCGCTCTGGCACCACAACAGGCAAGCCAGCTGCTTTAGCAAAAGCTCGATACGCATCTCCAGAAAGCCGGCCCTGCCAGCATGAGGCCCAGCCATGCTTGGCGTTAGCCGTTTCAGACCACGAAACAAACATGCCTAGCATTCCTGCAAGCAAGGTGAGCCCGCCTCGCAATGCTAGCGATGTCGTGCTGTAAACGGCTGATGCCGACTTCAAATAACCATCAGCCTCAAGCAGCCCTCGCAGGAACTCGATGCGAACCGCTTGGGATCCGTCCACAACTGCATGCGTCACCCGCTTACTAGACGAGCCCTCACCGCACCGGTGAGCAAACCATTCGCCCTCACCCAGTACCCGCACCCTAACCGCTGCACGATCCTTGTAAGGCTCAACTCTGGCTTCTGGGAATACGGATTGAACAGCTTCAACTAACGAGTGCTCGTCTTCATGGAAGGTCCAAACCGCGTCTGAACCGCTGCGATGACCGTCACCAGCGTAAAGACCTAGCAGCCGAGCGCGGTCGAGTACGTCTGTGCGCGCGCCCATAGGTTGAATGTCTGGGCACGTAAGATATTCCCCAACTCCAATATCCGACGCCTCTACCCACTCACGATCGTAGGTTGGCTCTTCCCACTTGTGCCGTAACGGCAAATGAGGCCCTCGCTCCACCAGCAACGGATGGGCAGCAGTAGCTACAATCTCCTGACCTCGGTACCTGAACCGGTACATCTGTCCTGAATAGGGGCGGCTCATCACCTCAGTAACGCGACGCACACGGCCAAGATGAGTGATTACGCGATCGCCTATTTGGACAGCCTCAATGGGCAGCAGCCGGCCATCTGCCATCTGTACCAGTGTCCCAGCCGGATGGCACCATTGGTCATACGTCAGAACGTCGCGCACGGCCTTCTTGCTGAAGGCTCGGAAGCTGTCGCGGTCTGCTGGCCTTTCGTCGGGCAGCAGTAGACCCGTCGTCTCAATCATCCGCTCGATGGCCTCGGCTTCCTTCTGCTCAGCCTTGGTCATGCCCTTCGTGCGGTCTCTGCGGTCCCGCACGATGCTTCGATAGCCCTTATCGTACCGCCCCTGTTGGGGCCGGCAGAAGGCTGCAAGCTGGTCTTGCCGGAGCTGAAGAATGGCAGCGATGGGCGTACACGAAACGCTCATCTGTCGAAGCGTCTCGTACGTGAGCGCGCTCGGCCGTTGGCGCCAACCGCCCCAGTCCATGACCGAATAAGGGTCGTGGAACATGGCGCGGGGCTTTTCCTCAGTCGCTTGCGATAGTCCAACCCCAGACTTCTCCAGGGCGTCGATCATCATCGACTCCGAAACATCTTCGTCGCCGCCAATCCAGCCAGCTACTGCCTGAAGGCCCTCCGAAGTACCGCGTTTGAAATCGTCGTAAAGGCTCACGCTACATGCCCCCAGGTTCGACCTGCGACGACGTTGCCCACTGTGCTCGCCGAAATACCCAAGTCTTCGGCAATCGACTTGTACGTCTCGTGCCGTGCTCTTTTTCGAATACTGCGCACAAGTGCGGCAGTTAGCTTCGTTGCATGGTGGGCAGCGCCCTTCGGGCGATTGAAAACAAACCTGCCCTTTTTCAGGGCGTCACGCATGTTGTCTTTTTGGCTACCTAGCAACAAATGGTCTGGCTTCACGCACAGCCTGTTATCGCATGAATGCATTACCACCGTGCCATGATAGCCATTCCCTTTGGGAATAGGCCCGTGAACTAGCTCATAAGCTACGCGATGCGCTGACTGCATAGAGCCGCGGCGCGGACCTTCTGGAGTGGGAACCCAAAAAACACCGTAACCGTCAGGTCGGACACCACCGGTCCAAACGAGACAGTTACCGCGCTCCTCAGTCTTTTCCCAGAATCGATCCATCACCCGTATGCGTTTGGCTTTCCATGACACAGGCAAGGTTGGAGTGGGTTCCATACCTGTTGCGCCTTGCTGAAGTCTCGGCCGCCGTGGACGGGACAATCGGCCGATACGTTGGCTTTGGCAAGCTCTGGGGCCGTTTCAGGCCACAAAGCCCGCACTCTAGCAGCTTCGCGCGCCTGGATTTCCGCGTACGGGTCCACGTAATCGCTCTTGAGCATGTGGCTAGCGTCCGCAGGCGGCGGGTCGGTCAGGGCCAGCCCCGGGCGCGCGTACGGGTCCTGTTCGGGCATCGCAGCGTCCAGGCTGTAGGCCATCGCCTCGCCGCCCATGGCCATGATGCTCTGGATGTCGTCGGTCCAATCTGAATCGGCTGCGGGGCGATGCAGACCCTTTTCAACGAGCATCTGCGCAACGGTGTCTGCGCTGCAGCTGTACTTCTTGCAGGCCCGCATAAGGTTCGGGTTGGTCGGCAGCGTCTGCACCAGCTCGGCCATGATCGCGCGGGCGATAGTCGTCAGCTGGTCCTTGGCGTTCAAGGGCTGGTGCTGCTTCTCGCGCACCTCGTGCTCGTAGGCTTCCTCTATGAACGCGCAGAGGTAGTCATACAGGTAATCGTCGGGAAGCTTCGCGTCCCTCTCGGAATGCCTGAACGCGTAAACGCCCTTGCGCAGCACGCGCCCAGCAAGATCGTACAGCTCGGGCTCTCCGCCCTTCTCTAGTGCGTTGCCGCCCATGCTTTTCTCCTGAGTGTTGTGGTAAGCGTCCGAATGAAGGGCAATAACCTGATTGAACGTCATGCGATGATTCTGGTCGATCTGCTTGTCCCACTTCGCGCGATCTAGCTTACCCATAGCGTCTTCGTGGTCCTGCTTAGACCAACCCTGGGTGTAACTTTGAAAATGCTTTTTGATAGCTTCATTCGAGCGCTTGATAGTAGCGTGCGCCTTTTCTGACGCAGCGCGCTCAGCAGGCGCTAACGTGCCGTAACGAGCATGTTGTAAGGCGGCAGTAGCTTCTTTCGCTAGAGTAGCCAGCTTATTAGGAACCGTAGGGATAGACTTACCACTCGCAGTGGTACCAACCACACCCTCGCCTCCTGATTGCTTCTTGCCCTTACCCTTCTTCGGCTTGTCGTACTCGTAAACCCATTTGCCGCCGACACGCTTGCGACTCTTGTACTTCGCTTTCGATAGCGTTTCCTTGACCTCAGCAGCCCATTGGTTCAGGCCCTTGAGCAGGTCACCGAGGGATTCACTCTTCTCGGTGTCGTCATCGTCGCCCTTGGCGTCGTAGTCCAGATCTGGGCGACCGTGGCCACGGCCCTTGTTGTCGGCCTCGCCGCTCATCTTGCCCGTCGACTCGGGCAGGTCCTTGCCCTTGGCGCGTCGGCTCCACTTCTTGCCGGTGCCCTCGGGAACCTCGCCGCGCTCCTCGGCAGCGAAAGCCCACTTGCGCTGAGACTCACTGACGGGGTGTTCCTGCTTCTTGCCATGCATCAGGCCGTGCATGGCCTGCTCCCAGTCGATCCACGGCGATTCCATCTTGCCCGTCATCGGCGCAGGTGCGTCCGTTGGGCTGACGGCCTTTGCAGGCGGTAGCTCCGCAGGCGCAGGCTTGGCCTGCATCTGGGCCACCATGGGGCTCAGCTCCGCCGCAAACGGCATCGGGCGAGCCATGTCGCTCATCATGGCAGGGGCTACGCCCTCGGGCGCTGGCGCAGTCGCGCCCGTAGGCGCAGGCGGTCGCGCGCCCGTACCCGCACCCGAGCCCATGTAAGGGCTATCACCAGTGATTCCCTGCTGGTAACCGCCCGCCATGCCACCAGCTTCGCCCTCAGCACGCACGTAGAACGGGCTTTGCGGGTCCACGCCGCCAGGCATTCCGCCGACAACATGCGCGCTCGCACCCTTAGCCATCTTCTGCTCGGGGGTCTGCCCGAAGCCCGTCGGCTTGCCGAGGTATACCGTCGGGGTGCCTTCCTTGGTCGCCTCAGCAGGTGGCGCCATGCCCTTGGCCATGAACTCGCCATCCCAATCGACGAACTGCCCCGAGTTGGGGTCACCGACGTAGTTGCGAGGGTCGACCTCGCCAGGTGGAAGGGCAACGCCTGCTTTGGACTTCGGTGTGATCGTGCTCATAGTTTCCTCGACTTTACCCGGAAGCTGACCCAAGTGCAGCCCGCACAGTGTCAGTTAGGACCTCGGCAGGCGACGGCGCAGGTCCGAACATGGATGCCTGACCTTCGGGGTTTTGACTAGCGCGTTTTACGTAATCGCGAAAGACGTTGGACATCTGGACGGGGCCCGGCCGGCGAATCAGAACCTCTAGCAGCTGCCTCGCCCTTGGATTGTCTACTACGGGGTGCTTGTCCCCGAAGAGACTCTCAAAGTGATTGAACAGTGAGTTGAAGCGCCGCTCCGACATTTTCGAATCCAGCGCTGGCTCGACGCCCGCCTCCACCTTGCTGTTGAGATCGTTGAGCGCCGACACGGCCACAGCCAGATCGTCGCCCACGTCGTAGCCCTGCCCGTACGCTTTGGCCTGCACCATGAACGGCACCGCCCGCGCGATGCTCGATGCAGTCTTAGCGCGAGTATTCGATAGCGTATCCGCATCGCCAACGACGCGACCGACCAGGATACGCTCCACCAGCTGCTTGCCGTCTTCGTTGAGGGTCTTGGTGCCCTTCTTGAAATACTGGTTAGCGTTGCGCTGGTCGATGATGCCGTTGCGCATGAGCGAGTTGATGAACGGCTCCGATCGGCTGCTGGTAAGGAATGACGATAGCGTTTCGTCTTCCTGCATGCCGTCGGCCAGCTGCTTTAGGCTGGTCTCGTCGAGCTTACGCCCCATCGCTACCTGCATCGTTCGCGGGTCCATGCCCTGCGTAAACGACTCGTTCATCTGCCGGACGAGCAGACGCATCTCGTCCTTGGAGTGCTTCTCGCCCTCGTCGGGAGAGACTTCGCGCACCAGCATCGGCGACTTCATCGCTGCTACGTCGCTTGGCGATAGTCCAAACTCATGCGCGTGGTCCGATAGGTACTGGCGCATCGCTTCGGCTTTTTCGGGATGGTCCGCGTAAGCCTTCTGCATGGACATGGCCCGCGAGTTACCGCCGAGCGTTACGCCGTCAGGCGTCACCATGGGTGGCCCGTTCACCGCGTCGGGGTTTGTGTTCACCACAAATGCGGGATTCAACTTCTGAGCGTTGCGAATGACCTTCGCCTGCTCAGCCTTGTCGCGATGATAAGCGCGCTCCTGGACACCTTCAGGGTAGTCGTCGCGCCTGCGGAATCCCTTGGTCGCGTCATGGCTAGCGCGCACGTCGCCCGCTTCCATCAAGCGGTATCGGGCCTTGAGCGCTTTCGGAGCACCGCCCTCACCAGCCACATAAAGCGAGGCTTCGGCGCCGTGCGTTTTGGGCTTTGGATGCGGCGCCAAAGACGGCACCTCCATCGCCACTTCACGGGCTGGCTGGACCGCTCGGTCGGTGAGCCCAGGAAACGCCTGCGCCAGCATGAGCAGTTTTTGCAGGCCGCTGGACGATAGGATCTTAGCGTACGCTTCGGCTTTCTCATGCTGCCCACCACTGCGCGCGGTTTCGATAGCCTCCACAAGCTGGCCGATTTCTGCCTCAGCCTTTTTCGCTACCGTCTCGATGCGGCGCCCCACGTCGACACTCGGGCCTAGACCGCCGGACAGCTCGATCACGCCGCCTACGTGCGCCTGCGTGACCTTGCCACCGCCCGCTAGATTCTCAGCCGCGCGCACAACCTCCTGAACGCGATCGGGACCCGTGCGGCGAGTCAGCACCGAACCGATCACAGCCGCCCGCGCTTCGGGTGCCCAGCCACGCGACTCTAGGGTGCGACTGATTACGCGCTTGGCTTTGAACGGACTCACGCCCGCGCGCTGGAACGATTTCGATAGCCTTTCATAAAGCTTCGGTGCGCGCTTCTGAAGGTCCTTCAAACGCGCTTCGTCGGTGTCGCCCTCTAGCTCTCCTAGCAACGACCTGGGGACTAGCCGGAGCACAGCGTTGACGCTTTGCTGAGCACGCTTCGATGCCCACTCTTGGTATCGGTGCCCGAAGTACCGCGTCATGAAGCCGCCCCAGTCATCGCTGGGGACCCTATGACTCGAACCGTCGGCAAACTTCAAATGCACCGTACCGTCGTCATCCACCTTGTCGACGGTCACAGACTGCTTGCCTAGGCGCAGCTCGGTGCCTGCCTTCACGTCACGCGCTACCGCCGAATCCCGATAGTAATACCGGTACCGTCGTCGGCCCTTCGCATCCGTGTACGGTTCGCGTCGGACATACTTCGCCTTCTCTAGAATCTCCTCGAACGTGAGCAGTCCAGACTTCTGGGCGCGCTTCTTCTTTTTCTTGTCGTCCTCGTCCGCGTCGTCATCTTTGACGGTCGGGATTGGCCTACCGTAAACGTCCGCTAGTAAATCATCACGCCGATCGGGCGAACGACTCACGCGCCCTGCGTCAGTCTGCTTCGGCTCGCCGATAGTCTTACTCTTGCCCGCATCGCGCCGCTCCATGTCTTCGACGGTGAAGCGCTCGGCCTCACGGCGTGGCGACTTGGTTGTACCCGGTCGCACGTAATGCAGGATCGGCTGTAGCGGTACATCGCCGGCCCCATGGAACCCGAAGATGCCGCTAACGCGCTTTGCATCGGACAACCTGCGCGTTGTGACCTGCGCAGCTTCGCGCTTTCGGTGCTCGCTGCTCTTGGGTTGGTAGTAGATATCTTGGAAGTCTGGGAGCGCGGGGGTGTCCTCGCGCGGCGCACTGCCGGCAATCGGAGCCACAAGCGGCATCGCTCGCCAGTTGCCTCGCTGCCCTGGGAATCCATAGGGCCCAGATTTCGATAGCGGAGCCACCAAGCGCTGGCTCTGGGCGTAGCGCTGGGCGTCCTTCGCGGCGTCGCGCTGGCCTTCCTTCCCCACCTCGGACAGCAGTCCGCCAAGCTCAGGGCCTAGGATGCTCGCAGGCGCAGCCGCCTGGTTGAACGCGCGCCCGAACGCCTTGGTCTGGTCGGTCACTACGTCATCGGGCTTCCGAGCTTGGCCGCTGCTACGCTTCTTTCCGATAGCGGTTTTCAGCTTATCGAGCGTAGCCTTCATCTCTTCAGCTAGCTCGGGATTGTCCTCAGCAACATGGTCAACGACTTTCTGACCCTGCTCATCGATCTTCTTCTCATCGGGCAGCTCGCCCTTGGGGGCCTCGTCTTTGGACTTCTCATCTGGCTCTGCAGGCTTGGCCTCGGCCTTTGGCGCCTTGGAGCCCTTACGGTTGCGGATGGGCTTCGTACGCTCTGGGTCTGAGTACAGGCCGCCCCGTGGCCCTCGGTAGGGCCCGCCGTCAGCCTTCGCCATCGGCACGCGGAGCATGTCGTCCAGCTCCTCGTAGTATTCGGGGCGCTCCGCTAGGTGGTTGGCTACCTTGTCGCGCTTCGATTCGAGGGTACCGCTGCCGCGCTCCTGTTCGAACTTCATCGCAGCCTTGACCTGCGATGGGGTCGCCGTCTTCATCCAGCCCGCCATTTCAGGCGTGAGCTGGCCGCCGTCGCCCATGCCCGTCGAGGCTTGGCCTGGCACACCCGAGAACTTGGCCGCCTTGGCTGCCTTCTTCTTGCGCTTCTTCTTGTTGAACGCGACAAGGGCGCCCCCATCGGAAGCACCCGATGCACCCATCCCAGGCGCCCCCTGCATCTTGGCCTTGGGAATCACGACACGGACCCCCGAACCCGCCGTCAGGGCCTCAGCGCGGCTCCTAGGGGCTTGCTCGTGGTCATCCTTTGCCATGCCCGCCTGGCACTATGAACTTGGGGTTTCGGCCTAGCAGGGGCACGTACTTGTCGCGCACGAGCGATTTCTGGGCCCCTTCGGGGTTGCCCTTGAGCGCAACGGCTAGGTCCTTCACGACCTCGGCAGGCGTACGCCCCTCGGTGGAAATAGGGCTCGGCCTGCCGCCCAGCCCGTGGAACATCACGCCACCGAGCTGAACCTGGCCGTCCTCAAGCCAAAGATCCGCCGCTAGGCCCGTCTTAGAGTTGCGCACGAACAGCTGCCGTCGGTGCTTCTGGTTGCCCGTGCCCCGGTAACCCTGCTTGACGCTCTCCACGACCCCCATCTTCTTCAGCTTCTTGATCTCCTTGGACAGCTCCGTGTTGTAGGCCACGGGGTCGCTCGGGACACCTGGGGGATCGGAATGGGGCGGCTT
>ERZ869936.2737-NODE-2737-length-10028-cov-5.723153_pt1 | contig 10028 bp, 8 predicted proteins | sample MGYA00520876_ERZ869936 | MGnify/ENA primary metagenome ERZ869936 (study PRJEB32218, sample SAMN09650985) | biofilter metagenome | isolation source: enrty point of leading RO module | place: Saudi Arabia: Thuwal, RO plant located on Red Sea | collected 2016-02-17 ... | reverse complement strand
GGGCCTGCCCAAGCAGCTGAACCAGCGAGAACACCAGAAGCAGCGATCACGAGTGGTTTGATCATTGGAAGAATCAACGTTTTCCTTGGCCACGGTATCGCTTCCTGTCCCTTTTGGGACGACTGTTTGTGCCATTGCCCTGTCGCGTCCGTTTTGGTTTACCAACAACAAAACTGTTGCCGCTCAAAGATTTAGCCATCAGATTCCGTCAGTTGTATCCAAGCTCTGATATTTATTAGCCAAACCTGTGAACAAACCATGCTGCGGATGGCTGGCTTGATCGCGGCCATCAAGAAAATACAATTCCTCAAGCCACAACGTCCGAGCCATCATTGCTTGAATGTCACCAGCGCCAGGCTTAGACGCAATCATTGGATCAGGGCGTTTCATCCTCAGGACGGTTCAGTCGGCCAAGTCACTGTAAAAGGGAATTCATCTTGCGCTGGAATATCGCGCAGAGCTTGACGATAAGTTGCCCATGCAGCGGTGTCACCTGGAGCGACTGGCAGCTGCGAGTAGTCAGTGTCAGCAAGCAATTGATTTCGCAAGCCACGGATGTTTTCGCTTGCGCTCTCCTGCGGAAGCTCTTCCACTGTCCACGATTGGGTCCAATCAGCACCAATGCGCCTGACACTTTGCGTAACGCGATGCGTTTTGCTGTCGTAATCAGGAACTGCAGTTGCCACTACAGGGAAAACACGATGCGCAGCGAGTGTTTCATCACTGATAACAGCAGGAAAAGACGTTCCAGGATTTTCATCCCGAAGCCTAGACACTGAGTAAGGGAAGCTGACAGGCTGGTTGTCGCTGTTGAGTTTGACGTACATGGCTTAGGAAATGTTGAAAGCCCAAACTTTGTCCTGAATACTGCCAACAATAAAGAATTTTGTGCCGTCAGGCTTAAAATCCATGCCTTGAGGACTGTCGCCAAAAACGCGAATTGGGAACATGTTTGTTGTAAGCGTAGCGGTCGAGATGTCCCATGCTGTAGACAAATCGTATTGTAAAATTCTATCGGTGGATCTTCCAACTATAAACATCCTGGTTCCGTCTGATTTGAAAACTGCCTTGCGCGGGCTATTATCTGTAATGGCTGGATTGAAGGATTGGTTGTAACTAGCAGTCGATATATCCCATGCGGTAGATAAATCGTACTCATACACATTGCTATATTGATTCCCCGTCATATACATTTTTGTTCCATCCGTTTTAAATGCAAGCCCTCGCGGAATGTTGTCTTGACTTGATACCGAAAAGTTCTGATTGTAGCTAGCAGTTGATACATCCCATGCGGTAGACAAGTTGTATTCGTTTACATCATCACCAGCGTTGCCCAGTATGTACATTTTGCTTCCATCACTTTTGAAAGCTATGCCTGCCGGCGCAGTTTCCTGCGTTGCTACCGAAAAAGTTTGAGAAAAACTTGCTGTATCTACGTCCCAATCAGTAGATAGATCGTATTCATTGACATCGTCACCACTGGTGCCAACGATATACATTTTCGATCCGTCAGTTTTGAAAACTACATCCTGTGGATTTGCCTCTTGACTCGCTACGCTAAAAACATCCGACGTAGGCAATGTGTAGGAAGCGGTCGAAATGTTCCAATTGGTAGAAAGATCATATTGATACACAGCGTCTTCAAAACTGGTGGCCACAAAAAGCCTAGATCCATCGGATTTGAAAAACACGCCCCTAGGGTTCTTTTTAAGGCTCTTGGCGCGTGTATAGCTGGCAGTCGAAACGTCCCAATTAGTTGACAATGCGTATTCATACACGTCATCTTTCTGATCCCCTACAACATACATTGTTGATCCATCGCTCTTAAAAAACAAGCCTTCCGGCGTTGCATCTTCGCTATTTGTGGAAAAACTTTGAGTAAAAGAAGCAGTTGAAACGTCCCAAGCCGTTGATAGAGCGTATTCATGCACTGAATCACTGCTGGATCCAATGACATACATTTGTTTTCCGTCGTCAGCACCACCATCGTTTCTAAAAAACAAGCCCTTTGAGTTTGTCTCCTTTGCCGACACGTCAAAATCCTGCGAATAAGAAGCAGTGCTTACGTCCCAGGCTGTTGAAAGCGTGTATTCTTTAACGGCATCAGAGCTAGTGCCGACGATATACATTTTTGTGCCATCACCTTTGAAAGCTAGCGCTTTTGGTGCAGACTCTTGAGCCCCTACATCTTTTGACTGATTAAAAGTGGCAGTAGATACGTCCCACGCAGTAGATAAATTATATTCGTCAACGTCATTATCTGCGCTATCGTCAATAAGGAACATTTTTGTTCCATCAGTCTTAAAAGCAACTGCTTGCAGGTCTACATCTAACAGCGCAAGAAAATTTTTTGGTGTGCCGTCAAATGACGCGTTTGCCAAATTCCATGCAATTTCGGGTTCTGCTGCATTTCCAGCAGCCGCCTGAATAAGATTACGTCCCAACATCAGGCTGCACTCCCGACATAAGCTCCGTACAGCGTAGTTGAGAGCTGCCAGAACACAAGAACATCATTTGCAGTCAGCGTTGGGGCGGTGTTGCCGTCCGATGTGACCCAAGTGATTGTCGGCCAGGTCACTGTGTAACTGGCTCCGTTAATCAAATGCAAGACAAGTGATTGTCCGTCTTCCAACGATTCTGTAAACGTAGTGTTGGCAGACAGCGTTTTGATCTGAACTGAACCAGCGTCTGGATCAAGGTCAGTTCCCGTCAGCGTTGATGTTGCTTCCTTGATTTCAGCAAGCGTTGTCTGACCCGTGACTGACAAAGTCGAGTCGAGTGTTGTCGCTCCAGTGACGTCCAGCGTTCCAGGAACATCAATGTTGTCTGTCCATTCAACGCCTGTTCCAGCGGAATCGGTTTGCAGCAGCTGGTAAGCACTGCCATCCGCCAGCTTGCTGACTGCAATCTCAGCAGACGAGCTGATGTCGGCGTTCACAATTACGCCAGCACCAATAGCGGTTACGCCAGTGTTTGAGATCGTGACATCGCCGGTAACGGCACGACTTGTTGCAACGTTGCTGCTGCTGCCGATAAGAATGTTGCCTGATGTCAGGCTGGCAAACTTCGTAAATGCAATGCTTCCCGCAAGCATTGTGTTTGTAACTGACCCTGTATCTCCTGTCGTGACAACAGTGCCTGACACATCAGGGAACGTGATTGTGATGTCGCTGGTTGGATCTCCCGGGTCCAGCGTCACTTCATAAGCGTTGTCTGATGTGCCTTCAAAGATGATCGTGCCGCCGGTGTCGATCGTGACATCACCAGTAAATGTCGGGCTTGCGGCTCCAACCTTTTCATTGTCGAGTTCTTCAATTGCAGCCTGCACATTGGTGGCAGCGATGTTGCCAGCAGCCGTGAAGTTAACGTTTTCTGCAACCTGCGCAGTCACCGTATCCGAAACATCAATCTCGGTATATGCAGTGCCGGTTGAAAGCAAAAAGTCTGGCGGATTAAGCGCAACCGCTGGTGCAGGTGACGTTCCAGTGCCGGCTTCACTGACGACAACGTAATAGCCCTTGTTTGCTTCAGAAGCAGCTGGCAAAGCTGATCCCACTGCAAAGCTCAATGCCGTACCTTCAGCTGTAACCGTTGCCATCAAATTGGTGCTGGCGTCGTAAGTACCAGCGAGGACAATCTCACCGACGCTGATACCAATCGGCTGCCAGACGTTTCCGTCATACAAGAACAAGTCTCCTTGGAGACTGTTTAGATGCAGCTGTCCGACGAACTGACCTGCCGCAGGTGTAGTTGTTCCAATCGTTGCCGTAGAACGATCAGCAAGCTTTGCTGCTGTTACAGAGTCAGCGGCAAGTCGAGCTGATGCAAAAGTTCCTGTCGTGATCTTCCCCGCATCAAGGTCGGGAATGTCAGCTGCAACAAGCGATTCCGTACCAGTAATGTGCCCTTCAGTGTCGAACGTGACTTTTGCCGCAGTACCGGCAGTGACTGCATTGTCGTGATTAAGTTCGCCTGCAGCTGTAACGCCGAGACCAGAGCCCGGCTTAACAACACCGATCGCGCTTGATGTGGCAACTGGAACGTCTGCAGCAACAATCGCTCGACCGCTAGTGACGAGGCCATTGGCGTCGTACTGAACAATGTGATTTTCAGTTGTTTCGGCAGTGACGGTGTTATCAATAGCGATCGTGTCGCTAGACATCGTCAAACCGTTTCCGTTGACAATTACGCCACCTTTCGCAGTAGTAGTTGCAGTCGGTAGATCAGCGCCAGCAATAGCGCGATAGCTGACCGCACCAGCGTCACCTGACGGTCCTGCAAGAAAGTTTGCCGCCGCAGAAGTGTCGTCGAGCGTTGCGCTGATCGTTACGGTGTCGCCGGATGTTGAAGTTGTAATGTTGACAATGCCGGAAAGATTACCGTCAACAGTGTTAACTGAGCCTGCGGCTCGAATGTCTTTCCACTCAGACCCATCCCAGAGATAGATCTTGTCATCCCCTGAGTCATACGCAAGCTGTCCATCAAAAGCACCGCTGGCTGGCAGCTCAGTGACAATGTCAACCGTTGATTCATCAGCTAATTTCGCTGCGGTAATTGCATCAGCGGCAACCTGAGTCGTATCAACAGCCCCATCAGCTAGTGCCGTTCCAGCAATATCACCTGCGCTGAACAGAATCTTTGCGCCTGGAATGGTGTCGTCACTGATCAACGTGACGCCATTAGCAATCAGGTCACTGACCGTCAGCTTCTTGGTTTCGCTTGCGCTGTCGTCAACAACAGGCAAAATATCAGCTGCGACCAGATCAGATCCAGCAAGAGCGTTCAGTTCGCTGATTTTCAGGTCGGCCATGAACGCTACGCCCTAAACCACTGAGTCACCTCATCATAGTGGTAGCGCCAGCTCTGTTCCAGCGTCAAAACTGCTGCATTAGACCGTCTGTCGTGCCTTGATCCAGCAGGAGATCGTCAGAGTTTTCCTGCAGCAGTTTAGGAGGATCTCCTGCCGTCATTCGTATTTGAATCTCGCTCGTAGTCACAAAATCTGCAGTAATTTGCACAATTTCGCTAGTCGTGAAGCGCACAGCGCAAGCGCTAATAATTCCACTTACTTCGTACCAAATGGCATCAAGGCTGCCATTTGAATGGTTGGCCGGGTTGTATCCCTCTGTTTTCAAATAAAACTTGCCCTTAAATGCGCTCCCAACCTTGGTTCGCAACACCAGCTCAAGCAAATAGTTTGGCAGCTCTTTTTCAGTGTCTCCTGTGTATTCCCATTCACATGACATCCGACCAGAGCCAGACATTAAAGTGCCAATACGACTTCGAAACTCGTCTGACAATGCAGTCACGTCAACAGTTTCGCGTTCTGTGTTTAGCTCATAACTTTGAACGCGCCCAAGCAAGCGATAACTGCTGTTTTTTACAACAACTTTGATAGGAATGTTGTCGGCAGGCGCAGCAAGAGCAATCGCATTGGTTTTGCCGCCAGTTACCGCGTGAGCAAACGTGTCATAAAGCCTAATCCCATCAAGCTCATCGACATGGATAAATTTCTTGGCGCTGGTCTTGGTGTAACTGCTAATAAAGTCAAGCGCCGAGTCGTCAGTGCTTGTAATTTCAATTTGATCGCCGCTGATCAACTGACCATGCTCAAAATCAAAGCTAAAACGCTTTTCTGTAGCGTTTACGTCTGACGGGTTAATTGTTGAGCGTAAATCGCCACCGTCAAACTCACGCTTTAATTCAACTTGCCCAAAATTGCCTAGGTAAACGCTCATGAGATCGTGACTGTAGACAGCGCCCCAGTTCCTTGGAATGAAATTTCAGCCCGCACGATGTCACCAGTCGAGGCGCCAATGCTTGCGCTGGTGATATAAGCCGTCAACTTAATGTCGTTGTTGTCTGCACCGTCTACCCAGCGAAAAGTTAAATCAACAGTGTCTGTACTGCTAACGCCTGTTGTACCGGTTTTGTAAAGCTTGTTTAGCAGATCGGTTGTATTGATAGCGTTGTTGTCGTCCTTGTAATACAACAACGTTGCGCTGCCGCTATAGCCAGAAATGCCAGGCGTATAGCTGCGAATGTTTTCGCTCAGTGTCGTCGTTTCAAGCGTTTCAAGATTTGCAGACAACGAAAAGCTCACGACCTTGGCAAGGGTCGTTCCAGCAAGCTGCATTACGCCATCTCTGCCGGTGTAAACCTTTGCCATTACGCCACCGCTCGTAACTTCACTGTAACGCTGCTAATGCCTGGACGCACAGCTTGCACTTGTGGCTCAGCGTCATAACGCCATTTCGTGCCTGATGGAGCGTCCAACGTCGATGCCGTTCCAGACCAGCCTTTAAATACAGCTGATGGCAACGTAAATGTGCGGAACGTGCCCAGCTGATCGCTGTAATCGTCCAAAAACGACTCAGCGTTAGCGTCTGTCACGTTGGCATAAGACAAACTCAACACTGCGTTGGTACGCCGTGAGCCATACAGAATCCGAACTTCCGCTCCAGATTGCGAATTGAACCGCTTACTTGGAAAGTCTCCTGGGGTGAACTGACGGCCTGTTGGCGTCAACGACGGAAAAGCCATCACTCAAGCACCGTGAAGTTACCTGGCGTCAAAACGTCCTTAGCCACAATGCTAACTCCCTGATCGTCAGTGGGCACCTCAACAGCACTGATGGACACCAAGCCATCTTCTTCCAGGTTCAAAGATTCAATCTGATAAACGCTGTAATCGGTGCTGCTGCTAAGCAAAGTGAACAATGAGCCGTGGTACTGAGAATCACTGACTGCGTTGTCCGCAACAGTAATAATTGTCTCGACCACCTCTTGTGTTGTCGGGTTGTACAGCAAAGCATCGTATTGACCATCTTCAACGGTCGTAATGCTGACCAGCGTTCCAGCGTCAGTAATCGAGCCGTTTGCACTTGAGCTGTAAGTGCTTGCCTCTGTAATTACACGGATATAAGAACCAGGCTGCACACCCAAAGCGTCAGGCACTGTTTTGAAACTGACAGTCTTGGTGATGCGACGACGGACGCTTAACAGGAAACGAGCTGTCCGCAGAGCTTGCTCACGGTTCGTGCAGAACTCGCTCAGATCGAAAGCTTGCTCTGTTGTATTTCTGTCGTTCACACCAATGTCTGCCCAATACACAAGCGCTGACGCTTGTGTTGGCAGAGCATTCCGTTCAGATACGCGCCAAGTGACAAGTGCGCGGATGTTTGATCGTTGCGAAACGTCGATGTACTGCAGTTGCAGAGAGTTTTCAATAATGTTGCCTGCTGTGAAAATCTGCTCAACAACAACAGGAGATTCGGCATTGATTTTGCCACCCTCAACTCCATCATCATGCTCTATCTTGAAAAATGGCAGCGCAGGTTGCAGGCCAAATTTGCCGTTTTTGATCGTAAAAGTGCAGAGCTGTAGAGGCGCAGTGTCGTATAGAAAACTGCGGAAACTTTCGCTGTCTTCTATTACGCCGTCATAAAAGATACGGTTGTTTGCTAAAAAATCTGCGGTTTGCTCCAAGGAAGACTCGTCTACAAGTTCAGCGGGCACAACACTTCCAACGCCTTGCGATTTATTAGTCAATAAATAGTAAACAAGCTCTGCAAAATTATTGTTTGGAAACTGAAGCCCAAGCTATATAACCGCTCGCCAGCTATAGCGCAACTGTTCTACGCGAATACCAGTGGACTTAAACACTCGCAGCTGCTCTACTCCGTTAATTTCGCCAGTGGTTTTCAAAGCAAGGCCGATAGTCGTCATGCCGTCGTATTCAGCCGGGCTTTGATTAGAGCTATATTCATTGACGTAAACAATTTCATGCTCCGGACCAGATTCATTTGACTTCCTCAGTTGTGTGTAGTGACTGCAATCTGCAACCTGTGAAGCTTGCTCGAAAACACGGTCTCCAGTTTTGACGCCTTCTGTCAAAAGCGTTGTTGTCTTATCGACTCTGAATGTGAAGTGAACGTCAGTATATCCCTGACCAATCAATGCAGCGTAATTACTCAACTCATTACTCAAGACAGAATTGTTGACCTTGTCTTGGGTATGAATCGCAAATTCATCACCGACGCTCCAATCACCTGTCGCACTAATAACGGTGTAGTCCTCGTCGGCCCAGTAGTAATTGCTGCCGGTTGCGCGAATGTAGTTAGGGGAGATATGTACTTTTTCCGTTCCGAGTCTTGAAGTGGCTTTAATTTGAACAGTGACGTACCTGTCACCATTTGCTTTATAGTGTTCGTGCGTATAGGTTACTTCTTGCCCTGGGAAGTCTTTTGCATTGCCTAGGAAATGAGTTAACCACGCAAAACGAATTAACTGACCGCTGCCAGTGTCAGACGTAGCAGCCTTGTATTCAATCGTTGATGGAGTGGTTGTTGGAACAGACTCTGCAACGGTTTTAGAGGGATTAGTGAACAATTCATCATTAGTCAGGATCTCTGAAATCTGAACTTCTTTGCCCTGAGTCGTGAGCCTAAAATTGCCATACTTTGTGGATGCTTCCACGCCAATTTCAGACCCCGTGTAAGGCACACCCTCACTTGATTGCAGCACAATTACAGTGTTAGTCCTGATACTGTTGATTGCAATGTCGTCGCCTGTACGAGGGATCAGCCTGTACTCGTAATATCCGTCATTTCTTGGGCGAATTCTCAAGAAATTATTCTGCGTTATCGGAGCATTACCTTGAACACAGAAAACCGGAGGCATCCTGACATATTCAGCTTCGCTTAGAGAAAACTGCGAAACAGGGCGAACCCAAACAGAAAACAACGATGACCGCTGGAAATATCTATCCATGCGACCGGTAGTTAGATTAACGTCGTCTTTGTCTAATTCATACAGTCTTGCAGGGCTGGGCAAAGCGTTAAAGTTGCACAAACCCGCAGCTCTGTTGAAAACTCGGCTACGAATGCCTAGTTCAATGACCTCAGTGTCCCGACGCACAGGACGAATGGTTGCGATATTCAGTGAAGAAAGCGTGTAATAGGCCGCTCCACAATGCTTATTGGGATTAAACACATCGCCTTCGTATCCAGCCAGAGGCTCTTGAACTGCCTTTCTTCCAGGTATTCCAATTTCAGGAACTCCTGTAATCGCAGTACACTCCATGCGCACATTTAAGCGGTTGTCTTCTTTAATCCGATCAACAACAATCCAGCTGCTAGCGCCGACAATCCATTTTGAGCCAACAACTAACAAATCTGACGCCCGCTGTCGCCAAGATTTTGCCTCATTAACAAGATCTTTGAGGTTCGTTTCACTCTCGGGAAAACCATTGACCTCGTCTTTTTCTAATTCTTCCCAGACGACATCATTGTTGTCAATTTGGAAAACAGCAATCTTGCCTACCTCGACCGTAACTGTTGTTTTTGTTTCATAAGGTGTGCCGTCATACTCAACAAACCCCATCCGCCGTGAATATGCCCTGCCAACTCCGGGCATTCCAGCTTCTCCATTTCTAATATGAATAACATCTGCTAGCGTTCCTGCGATTTTTCGTCTTCTTTCAATCACCTCTTGCCTAGCGTCAAAATTGTCAGAGCCTTCCGTAGCAGAAAAGGGGCCACTTACAACTTCCCAATTAAAACGATACGACGTGCCGTTATGGATTGGCGTTCCAGTGCCGAACGTTGTATCGCCGCTTGGCACATATGACATCGAAAAATCTTTACTGAACTGATTGTTCTCTGCCTCGCTGTTGTTTGTTGGAGCAGTAAAAACTGGCCTACCAACAGTGCCAGTCGCTCCAGGGCCTTCCGATCCAAAAAGCAGAGTAGTTGGACGATTATTGCCTGAAGTTGAAGAATAATAAAAAGCAAAATCGGCATTGCCTAAAGAAGTAAGGCTTGTCGTTCCCAGCAAAATGCCAGCTTTATTGGGAGCACTTAAGCTGTGCTCACCGGCAACATAAACACCCTCAAAAGCTTGATACGCGCCGTAGGCATAAACACGCGACCAAACAAGAGCTGGGACGAGAATTAAACCGCCAGTTATTTCACCATCTGCCCCAAAGCCAGTAGTGCCAAATGGAATCGCGATTGGTTGATTTAGTGC
>ERZ869936.2736-NODE-2736-length-10029-cov-5.230800_pt1 | contig 10029 bp, 8 predicted proteins | sample MGYA00520876_ERZ869936 | MGnify/ENA primary metagenome ERZ869936 (study PRJEB32218, sample SAMN09650985) | biofilter metagenome | isolation source: enrty point of leading RO module | place: Saudi Arabia: Thuwal, RO plant located on Red Sea | collected 2016-02-17 ... | reverse complement strand
CCCGGCCACACGCGCCCAGCGCGATCGCCATCCGCGCCTCCGTCACGGTGGCCATCGCCGAGGACAGACGCGGGATGTTCATCCTGATGTCCTTCGTCACGCGCGTCCGCGTGTCGGCGGTCGACGGCAGCACCGTCGAGGCGGCGGGAACAAGAAGAACGTCGTCGAATGTAAGTGCCTCACGAATCTCCATGAGCGGTCTCCTTGGGAGGGTTCGTTTGACGCCTCCCTATTGCATGGCTGGACCGCGCCGGAAAGCCCCATTCGTGGCCAAATCGCCGCGGATCACCAGATTTTGTGTCCCGCCGGACGCGCGCGCCGTCGCCGCTCTTTTGCGTAGCACAAGTGCATTCGGGCAGCGCGAGGGGGCGGCCAGCCCCCTCGCCCGTCGCGGCCGCGAAGCGGACGCGACACATGGCAGGCGTCGGTCCAATTTCTGCCCGATTGCGTGGCTACGCACGCCAGAACAACAGTTTGGAGCACGCAGATGATTGAAACCAAGCGCCACGTCACGACACTCGACAACGGCATCACCGTGTTGTCGGAGTACGCGCCCCACTTCAACCGCGCTGCGGTGGCCGTCAACGTCATGGCGGGTGGCATCCACGACCCCGAAGGCAAGGAAGGCCTGGCCCACGTTCTCGAACACCTGATCTTCCGGGGCAGCGACACCCGCTCCAGCGCCGACATCCAGTCGGCCATCCAGGATCTCGGCGGTTACATCAACGGCCAGACCTTTCTCGACCGCACCACCTATTCTGCGACGATCATCCGCGAGGATATCGGCAAGACGCTGGACCTGTTCGCCGACATGATCGCCAGACCGCGCATCGACGCCGCGGACCTGGATCTGGAAAAGAAGATCGTCGAGGACGAGAACTGTCGTGGCTGCTTCAACTGCTCGATGAACGAGGCGTTCTTCAGCGCCGCCTATCCCGACCAGATCCTCTCGCGCCCGATCATCGGGTTCGAGGACACGATCCGCGACCTCACGGTCGAGGACCTGAAAGAATTCCACCGGGACTTCTATGTGGCGGCCAACCTGACCGTCGCCGTCTGCGGCGACATCGAACACGACGCGCTGGTCGATATGGTCGAACGCAGCTTCGCCGCCCTCCCCAAGGGCAGGCCCAGCACCTGGCCCGATTTCCGCTACACCGGCGGCGACATGCACATGGGCACACGCAGCGAAGATGCGGGCGTCTGGCTGGGCTTCGATTTCACAGACATGGACCTGGACGAGAAGCGCGCGGTCGACATGTTCGCCGACATTCTCGGCGGTCATGGCCAATCGCTTCTGATGCAGGAACTGCGCGAAAAGCGGGGGCTGGTCTATCATGTCTCCACCGAGACGGAAACCTGCGCGCGGCGCGACGTCCTTCGCGTCTACCTTCAGGGTCCGTCGTCCAGCATTCGCGACATCTGCACCCTTACGATCGACACCATCCGCCAGGCGGCCCGCAGCCTGGCCGAGGACGAAGTTGACAAGGCGCGTCGGCGGTATCACCTGGGCGCCAAAATGAGCCAGGATGCGCTGGAATCCCGTGTCGACGACATGATCACCGACATCAGCGATCTCGGTCGCGTGACCGACCCGGCCGAACGATACACGCGCTACCAGTCCATGACCGCCGGCGATATCACCGCCGCCGCGCGCAAGCTGCTTGCCTCGTCGCCTACCATCGCCATGTCCGCGCCGATCCGCTCGGCGCCCAAGCTGTCGGACCTGCGCGCGCGACTGACCGATGAGAAGTCGACCTCGGGTTTCTTCGGCCTGCTCAAGCGCGCGGGCTGATCGGCCCCGGACGTCACGCGATGGCGGCGTTGGTCTTCGCCGCCAGCACGCCCTTGGCCCACAGCTTCAGCACCCGATAGGCGATGACCGGAATGTACAGCGTCGCCGCCACCAGGATCAGCCCGCCCAGATAGCGCAGCGGCTCCATGTCGTAGACGCGCGCAGCGATCAGAAGTGCGCCCGCGAACGCCGTCACCGGAAAGGTGAAGGCGCTCCAGAAACCGCTGAACTCGCCCTCGGTCAGCCAGCGAAGGCGGATCAGGAACACTGCCGCCAGCAGCGCCGCCCAGACCAGCGCGGCCGCTCCCAGAACCGGCTGTCCGACCAGAAGTGCGCCCGACGCCACAAAGCCAGCCGGCGCCAGGTGGATCACCTGCAACGGCCGAAGCGGCGGCTGCCCCCCGCCCGTCAGCAAGGGGCGGATGCTGAGCGCCGTGATCAGGATGGCCGCGACCGCGCAATACCAGATCAGCCAGGGCAGCAGGCCCCCCGCCACGCCAAGGGGCACCGCCGCCCCAGGCACCAGGATGAAGCCCACGAACACAAGATGCATCGCGGGCGTGATCGGGCCCGCCGTGTCGGTGCCGCGCACTCGCTGCGGCAGGACCTGAAGCGCAATCGCCACAAGTCCCAGAACGCCGATCAGCAGACACGCCTTGGCCAGCCCTTGAGCCATCGGCGCCAGAACCTGCGCCTCGACCATCAGCCCGATGAACAGCGCCGCCAGACCGGTGCGCCCCGGAAGGGTCCTCAGATCCTCGGCCACCACAGCGGGGCGTTGCGCGAACTTCGCGCCGTAAGCCACCAGACAATAGGCGAAAAGCAAGGTGACCATCCCGGCTGCCATATCCACCACCGGGGCGGGAAAGCCAAAGGTCTCGACAGCCCGGCGCCACACCGCGACAAGGCCCAGAAGCCCCAGCATCGCCGGAAAGATCGCGGGCGGCACCCGGCGGAACAGACCCACCTTCGGGGGCACTTGCGGCGGCGGGGGAAAATGGGACATGTCCGGCAACTCCTGCCCGCACCTCATGCCACAGCTTCGGACCACCGCGCAGCGCGGCACGACATCGCAGTGTCGCCCGTTCGCTTGATCCTCGTCAACGACAGGTCCGGCGACCGCCGGTAAGGTCCCGCCAGACAGAAGGGAGAGCCGCGATGGACATCAATTCCGTTCCTCACTACGACGACAGCGTGAACGACACCGGCTGCTGTCCCCGCTTCAATCCCGACGGCTGGGACGGCCAGGAGCTTCATTTCCGCGACAAGTCATTCATCCGTGCCGAGACCCGAAGCGCCATGCACATCCCTCTGAATATGGGCGGCGTCTTCACGCGGGTGAACGAACACGTCGAGGGCGCGGGCGGCTGGGATAACGACGACATGATCGTCCTCAGCCGCGATCATTCCGCCTTCAAGGCCGAGCACCTGTTCTCGCATGCCGGCGATGTCCCTGGCGAGGAGACGGTGACGCTGAGCGGCGATTTCATGACCAAGGTCTTCGAGGATCCCTACCGGAAGGCCAGGGATTGGTACGAAGAAATGGAACAGATGGTCCGCGACAGGGGCAGCCTGCCGGGACGCATCTACTTCTTCTACACCACCTGCCCGAAATGTGCGAAACACTACGGCCGGAACTACGTCGTCGGCGTGGCCGAGGTCTGACGCCGCTCAGTCGTCCAGGATCGCCACGGCCCGCGTGAAGCCAGCCGAGCCGCCCTTGATCTTGATCGGAAAGCAGCAGACCGTGAACCCGGTCGCCGGCAGGATCTCAAGGCTCGACAGCTTCTCGATGTGGCAATAGCCGATCTCCATCGAGGCCCTGTGCCCCTCCCAGATGATGGACGGGTCGTGCGTCTCGGCCCAGCGTTTCGCGGTGTGAGAGAACGGAGCGTCCCAGGACCATGCATCGGTGCCCGTCACCCGGACACCACGCTCCAGAAGGTACAGCGTCGCCTCGCGCCCCATGCCGCACCCGGCGTCAAGGTAGTCGGGATCGCCGTACTTCACACCGGCGGCGGTATTGACCAGGACGATGTCCAGCGGTTGCACGTCGTACCCGATGCGCGCCAGCTCCGCCTCGACCTCGGCGGCGGTGACCACATGCCCGTCGGCCAAGTGCCGGAAGTCCAGCTTCACGCCAGGCGCCATGCACCACTCAAGCGGCACCTCGTCGATGGTGATCGCCCGCTGCCCGCCATCCATGGTCGAATGGTGGTGATAGGGCGCGTCCAGATGCGTGCCGTTGTGGGTCGCGACCTCCATGAATTCCATCGCCCAGCCCTCGCCGTTCGGCAGATCAGCGCGCGTCAGTCCGGGAAAGAACGCCTCCAGCCGCTCGGCGGTCTCGGGACCGGTCTTGTAGTCGATCTTCGGCAGCATGAAAGGCGGGTCCGAGACGATGCCGGACTGAAGCGCAACCGAGATGTCGACAATCCTGCGGGACATGACGATCCTTCCTGTCGAAACCGCCGATAATGACGGTTGGGCTCACTCTGACAGCCAGACCGGTCCAATCAATGACAAATCGACGGACATCAAAGCCCGCCCCGGTGCGCATGCTCCGGGATGCGCGAGTGTGGCGCCCCCCGACCCGACCGGCCGACACGTCAGACGAGCGTCAATGCGCCTTCGTCGCGATCTTCTTGATCGGTCGGTCGCGGTAGAGAAGCGACTGCGTGTCCAGGAATACGTGCACCTTCGAGGGATCGGCGGTCAACGCCACTTCCTTGCCGCGCAAATCCTTGTGGATGCCTTGCAGCTTGCCGATCACCGGGTCGCGTCCTTCCTGCGACTCGAAATACAGAAGCGTGACCTCACCCAGGGCCTCGGTGATATTCACGATCCCCTTGAAGGTATATCTGCCGCCCTCGGGCGCAGCGACGAAATCCTCGGGCCGGACCCCGATATTCACCTCCTTGCCCATGTCTTCGGCAAGCGAGGGGTAATTCGATACCGCCTGGCCCCCGCTGGCCAGTTCCACGGTCGTCTGATCCCCTGTCCCGGTGATCTTGCCGGGGATGAGGTTCATGGCCGGCGAGCCGATGAACTGGGCCACGAACTCGTTCTCGGGCCGTTCATAGAGGTCCAGCGGAGAGCCGACCTGGGCGATGCCGCCACCTGCCAGAACGACGATCCGGCTGGCCAGCGTCATCGCCTCCACCTGGTCGTGGGTGACATAGATCATCGTGGAGTCGGGCATCGATTCCTTCAGTTGCGCGATCTCGATCCGGGTCGCTACGCGCAGCGCGGCATCGAGGTTCGACAGCGGTTCGTCGAACAGATACACCTTCGGGTCGCGCACGATCGACCGTCCGATCGCCACACGCTGCCGCTGACCGCCCGACAACGCCTTGGGCAGACGGTCCAGAAGGTTGTGCAACTGAAGGATCCGCGCCGCCTTCTCCACCCGCTCGTCGATCTCGGCCTGGCTCTTCTTGGCGATCTTCAAAGCGAACTGCATGTTCTCGCGCACCGTCATGTGCGGATAAAGCGCGTAGGACTGGAACACCATGGCGATACCGCGCTCGCTGGGCGGCACATCGTTTACGACCATGCCGTCGATCCGCAACTCGCCGCCGGTGATCTTCTCCAGCCCCGCGATCATCCGCAAAAGCGTCGACTTCCCGCACCCCGACGGACCGACGAATACGATCAACTCGCCCTTCTTGATGTCCAGATTGATGTCCTTGAGGACGTGAACCTCGCCATAGGACTTGGCCACATTCGTCAGCAAAAGGTCAGCCATGGGTTCCCTCCCCTTGAATCATGCGCCGGCAAAGGCGTAAAGCGCCTGCCAGGCCGGCAGGGTCGTTTCGGTTTCCGTGTCGCGGCACACGAACGGCGCCGAATGGTCGATCTGCCAGCTTCCCTCGGGCAGCGTCACCGCCCGCTCCTCCTCCGACAGATTGAAGGCGCAGAACACCCGCATATTGCCATGCTCACGGATGAAGCTGATGAAGGTGTCGTCCGCCTCGACCAGCGTTTGCCGTCCCTTCACCAGCGCCGGATACCCGCCGCGAAACCCGATCATGCGGCGATAGAAGTTCAGCATGGACGCGTCGTCCTGATCCTGAACTTCGACCGCCGATTGCAGGTGTTCCATCGCGACCGGCAGCCAGGGCTTTACCTCCGAGAAGCCGCCGTGCAATTGGTCGGGATGCCACGGCATCGGCGTCCGGCACCCGTCGCGGCCCTTGTATCTGGGCCAGAACCGCTTGCCGTACGGATCTTGCAGATCCTCATACGGCACATAGGCTTCGGTCAGCCCCAGTTCCTCGCCCTGGTACAGGCATACCGTGCCCCGCATCGACATCAGAAGCCCGGCAAAAAGCCGCGCCGCCTCGGGCGACAATCCCCAACGCGAAGAATGCCGCTCCACGTCATGATTCGAGAACGCCCAGCAGGCCCAGCTTTCCGGCGCTGCGTCGCCGAACGCCTCGAGCGTCTGGGCGATCCGCGTACCGGTCGGAAACGACGCTGCCAGGAAATCGAAGCCGTAGCACATGTGCAGCCGCTTCGTGCCTTCGGTGTATTGCGCCTGGATCGCCAGCCCCTGCTGGTCGTCGCCCACCTCGCCGACCGAGGTGATGTCCTTGAAATCGTCCATCACGCCCCTGAGCCGGGCCAGGAACTCCAGGTTCTCGGGCCGCGACTTGTCGTACAGATGGTTCTGGAACGTATAGGGGTTCACCGAAGGCGCGATGGCGCTGGCGTAGTTGCTTCGGTCCAGCGCCGGGTTGTCGCGCAACTCCTTGTCGTGGACATAGAAGTTGACCGTATCCAGCCGAAACCCGTCGACGCCCCGTTCCAGCCAGAACCGCGCCACGGCCAGCAACTCGTCCTGCACCTCGGGGTTGTGGAAGTTCAGGTCCGGCTGCGACATCAGGAAGTTGTGCAGATAGTACTGCATCCGCTGCCCGTCCCACTCCCAGGCCGACCCGCCGAAGATCGACAGCCAGTTGTTGGGCGGCGTACCTTCCGGCTTGGGGTCGGCCCAGACATACCAGTCGGCCTTGGGATTATCGCGGGATGTCCGGCTTTCCTTGAACCAGGGATGCTGATCCGAGGTGTGGCTCAGGACCAGGTCGATGATCACCCGGATGCCCAGTTCGTGCGCCCGCGCAACCAGCGCGTCGAAGTCGCCCAGCGAGCCGAACATCGGGTCTACGTCGCGGTAGTCCGAGACGTCATAGCCGAAATCGTCCATCGGCGAGGTGAAGAACGGCGACACCCAGATCGCGTCCACGCCCAGCGAGGCCACGTGCGGCAGCCGGTGGATGATCCCCGACAGATCCCCGATGCCGTCGGCATTCGAGTCCTGGTACGAGCGCGGATAGATCTGATAGATCACCGCCCCGCGCCACCAGTCCGGATCGGACGCGAGAATGGATTTGGATTCGACGCGCGGATCAAGAAAGCTCATGAACCGTTTCCTACTTCACAGACCCGGCCAGCAGGCCGCGGACGAGGTACCGTTGCATTGCGAAAAAGACGACCAGAGGCACCGCGATCGATACGAAAGCCGCCGTCGCCAGGATCTCCCAGTTTCCGCCGCGCGTCCCCAGAAGCTCGACGATCTGGTTCGTCATGACGGTGGTGGATCCGGTCGAATCGATCAGGAACACCTTGGCCACCAGCAGGTCGTTCCAGGTCCAGAGGAACTGGAAGATCGCGAATGACGCCAGGGCCGGGAACGACAGGGGCAGTATGATCTTGGTGAAGATCTGGAAATCTGTCGCCCCATCGACCTTGGCGTTCTCAATGATGTCCCTCGGCAGGCCTACCATGTAGTTGCGTAACAGATATATGGCCAATGGCATCCCGAACGCCGTGTGCGCCAGCCAGACGCCCAGATACCCCTTGCCGATGCCAATCCCGAGGTGCAGGCGCAGAAGCGGGATCAGCGCCAGCTGCAACGGCACCACCAGCAGCGCCACGACCAGCGCGATCAGCAGCGCGCGACCGGGAAAATCCATCCAGGCCAGCGCATAGGCCGCGAAGGCCGCCACCACGATCGGAATGATCGTGGCCGGGATCGTCACCGTCAGCGTGTTGAAGAATGCCTTGGCCATGTTGTCCTGGCCGGTACCACTGAACAGGATGGTCTCGTAGTTGTTCAGCGTGAAGTCCGGCGGCGTCTCGGCGGTGACGAAGACACGTTGTCCGCGCCGACCCGGTTCCTCGGCGGACGTGTACCGATAGGTCCCGTCAGCCTCGACCGTCAGCGTTTCGCTGTCGCCGAATTCGGCCGTCTCGCCCGCCTCGAAGGCGCCGATGTCCCGCGACGACACGCCGAATGCGCTGATCGTCGCTTCCGCGCCCGGGCCATCCTCGTCGGTCAGCAGATTGCCGGTCACGACGTACAGACCGTTTTCCTGCACCGCGGCCTCGCCGCCTCCGGTCCGCAACTGGATGGTCTGTTCCGTCGGGAACAGCGCCGCCCACCAGCCCGAGGACGAAATCTGGTCCGCCGTCCGGAACGACGACACGAACAGACCAACCGTCGGGAACAGCCACATCAGAACCAGAATGGCGACCGAGATATGCACCGCCCAGGTCAGTTGGGACTTGGTACCTGCGATATTGTCCATCTTGACCCCTCCTCAGCGCATTTCTTTGCGGGCGTTGTAGACGTTCCAGACCAGGATCGGCGTCACCAGAAGCATGATGACGATGGCGCTGGCCGATCCGACGCCCCAATCGTTCGCGCGGAACAGCTTGTCGTACATGTAGTTGGCCAGAACCTGCGTCTCCCACTGGCCGTTTGTCATCGCGAACACGATGTCGAAGACCTTCAGGACGGTCAGGGTGATCGTCGTCCAGACGACGACGATAGTGGGCATGATCTGCGGCACCTTGATCTGGAAGAAGATCTGGAACGGGTTCGCCCCGTCGATGATCGCGGCTTCCACCGTTTCCTCGGGGATGCCGCGCAGCGCCGCCGACAGGATCACCATGGCGAAACCGGTCTGGATCCAGATCAGCACCACCATCAGGAAGAAGTTGTTGTAGAACGGCAGCGTCAGCCAGGTCTGCGGCTCGCCGTAGGGCAGCGTCGTGGTGAACACGTCCAGTACCGATTTCAGCGACATCAGCGCCAGGATCGCCGAGAAGAGGGCGATGATCAGGCGCACCGCCTTGATCCCGCCGCCGCCCTGCATCCTGGCGCCGGTCAGCACCGGCCGCGCCAGCACCCAGGCCGCGAAACCGAAGACACCGGCCGATGCCAGGAACAGCAGCACCGGCAGAATCTTTAGCACCAGAACCGACCCGATGCCGCCGTCGAACTGCATCCAGACGGCATTCAGAATGCCGATCTGGCCCACATCCGCGGGACGGGTGTCGTAGATCAGCTTGAAGATCACCGAGGCGCCCACGAAGGAAATCGCCATCGGCATGAAGATCAGCGACTTCGCCACGTTCCCCCAACTGATCCGGTCGGTCAGTTGCGCGACCAGAAGCCCGAAGGCGGTCGACGCGGCGGGCACCACGATCAGCCACAGCATGTTGTTCCGGATCGCTTCCCAAAACTTCGGCTCGGACATCATCTGGGTGTAATTCGCGGCCCCGACGAAGGCGCCGCCCTGGCTGCGGTCGGTCAGCGACAGGCGCAGCGTCTCGAAGACGGGATAGCCAAGGTACAGAAGAAGCGCGAACAACGCCGGGAAGACGAACAGCCAGGGGCGGATCTGATTGGCGCGGTTGATGTTGCGGCCCGCGTTCGGCCCGCTGGCCGGAAACAGGACCCTGTCGAGGATCAGGTTCGACAGATAGAAATACGCCAGGCAACCGCCGACACCGATGACGATGGTCACGAGACCGAGCAATGCGGGATGCATCTTTCCCTCCCTTCAGCCGTTGGCCTGATTGTTCTTGTTTTTGGAAAGGCCCCGCCGGGGCGGGACCTTTCGATTGGCTTCGATTATACGCAGCTTACTTCAGCGCGTCCCAGCTGTTCTGGATCTCGTCGGCCACCTGCTGGGCGTCCTTGCCGCCGGTATAGTCGACCATGCCGGTCCAGAACGTACCCGCACCGACACCGCCCGGCATCAGGTCAGACCCGTCGAAGCGGAAGGTCGTCGCGTTGACCAGGATGTCCGCCTGACCGCGCAGCGCATCGTTCAGATACGTCTCGGGGTTCACGCCCTTGTGCGGGGTCAGGAAGCCCGACTGCGCGCCAAAGACTTCGTGCGCCAGCGGGCATCGTCGTCCCCGGTAGGGAATATTTCGCG
>ERZ869936.2735-NODE-2735-length-10034-cov-3.719110_pt1 | contig 10034 bp, 10 predicted proteins | sample MGYA00520876_ERZ869936 | MGnify/ENA primary metagenome ERZ869936 (study PRJEB32218, sample SAMN09650985) | biofilter metagenome | isolation source: enrty point of leading RO module | place: Saudi Arabia: Thuwal, RO plant located on Red Sea | collected 2016-02-17 ... | reverse complement strand
CTGCTTCGCTCGCTTCTGCCTGCGTGACGTTCTGGCCCTGAGCGCGCATTCCGCGCAGCGTCAGTTGCAGCTCGCGACTAAGCTGTGGCGCCCGCACGGCGCGCGGGCCCACATTCGCGAGATCCTGCGAGGGGAAGAATTGCAGGCCGCCCTGTGGGATTAGGAACGCCACCATGGCGGCGCCGACCAGCACCAGGATAATCGTCGCGATGACGCCGCGCGTGAGATTGCGGATTTGCAGTAGCATATTGGCATCCGTAAAGCGTGAGGCGCGGGACTGTAGAGACGCGCCTATGCAGGGGCAAATGCAGCAAGACGCCACAAGGGAGATGTCATGGCCGCGCGCAAGCCGTTGATCGCCGGAAACTGGAAAATGTATGGCCGAGCCGCCGGTCTGGCTGAGATTGACGCGCTGGCCGAGGCGATAGCGCCGGTGGCGGGCAAGATAGATGCGCTCATCTGTCCGCCAGTCGCCTATGTCCAGTCCGCTGCCGCTCAGGCGCGTGGAAAGGCGGTGCTCATCGGCGCCCAGGATTGCAGCGCCAATGTTGAAGACGCCGCACGAACAGGGGAGGTCAGCGCGGCCATGCTGGCGGATGTGGGCGCCCGTTACGTCATCGTGGGCCACTCGGAGCGCCGTTCCCAGCACGGCGAAAGCAATGATGTGGTCCGCCGAAAGGCCGAGGCGGCGCTTGGGGCGGGGCTTGTCCCATTAGTCTGTGTCGGTGAAACGCGGGCTGACCGCGACGCCGGGAAGGCGCTGGAGGTCGTCGGAGCCCAGGTTTCGGAGAGCATGCCAGAACGGGGCGCGGGAATTGTGGTGGCCTATGAGCCGGTCTGGTGCATCGGCGGGGACCGCATTCCGACCCCCATGGAAATCGCTGAGGTCCACACGGTCATCCGGGAGGTGCTGTCCACACGCCTCGGCGGCGAAGCGGAGGGGGTTCGCATCCTGTACGGGGTCGCCGGGGACTCCAAGAACGCCGCCGAGGTTTTTGGCGCTGAGGGCGGCGACGTGGCGCTAGTGGTGCGCGCCAGTCGCGAAGCCGCGGCATGAGCGACCGGCAGCAAGTACCAACGCGAAGTGGGGCGCGCCAGTCTCAAAGCCGCGGATTTCGCCGGGATAATTCTCGCCCATCCGGCTGCGGCTTAGGCGTGCGTCAGGCCGGGCTAGCGTTTAAGGTGGGGCTCGGCTATTGAGCGCCCTTTCGCGCGCGCCCATGTGCGGGGCGGGCGCCGCGGCGCATTGGGAACGGTAGGGACAATGGAAGTCGTCCTCCTCATCATCCATTTGCTGATCTGCATTTGCCTGATCGGCCTCGTCCTTTTGCAGCGCTCCGAAGGCGGCGCGCTTGGCATGGGCGGCGGCGGCGGCGGAGGCTCGCTGATGAGCGGACGCGGCGCGGCCGACGCGCTGGCCAAAATGACCTCAGTCGCCGGCGGCTTCTTTCTCGTGACCTCGCTCAGCTTGACCTTCCTGTCCGGCGCCGCTGCGTCATCGGACGGCGGATCGGTATTCGACCGCATCATGCCGCGCCAAGAAATCACCGTGCCGACGCTTCCGCCGCAGCCGGCCGAACCTGAGACCACACGTCCGGATCCAACGGAAAGTAGCGCTCCCGAGGCCGCGGATACGCAACTTGCATCGACCAGCACCGGACCCGTCGAGATTGCGCCAGCAGCGACCGGCGCCGCGACGCGCGCCGGTCCGCTGCCGGCGGCGAGCAACACGGCCTCAGCGCCGCCGCAGCGCGCCACCACGCAACCGGCGTCGGCGAACGCCGGCCAAACCGCAACGCGCACGCCGCCGCCACAACGTTCCGCTTCCGCACCAACCCAGACGTCAGCGGCCGAAGAGCCAGCTCCAACGCGGCCGTTAGTGATCCCAAATACGTCAGGCGCCATCTCCGGCGTAAACCTGACGGATGATGCCGCTTCGCAACCCGAATCGATTGAAGTTGGGAATGGAGTGGAAGCCGTACGGCGCGAACGCGCCGGCCCCGATCAGTAAGCCCGTATCCGAGCCGGGCCGGGGCAGAACGCGGCCGGGCTGAACGGAATTGGAATGGCGCGCTACGTGTTCATTACCGGCGGCGTGGTGTCCTCCCTTGGGAAGGGCATCGCCTCCGCCGCCCTCGGTGCGTTGCTGCAAGCCCGGGGATACCGTGTCCGCCTTCGTAAGCTCGATCCGTACCTGAACGTCGATCCGGGCACGATGAGCCCGTATCAGCACGGCGAGGTATTCGTCACCGATGACGGCGCCGAGACCGATCTCGACCTCGGTCACTATGAGCGCTTCACCGGCGTTTCAGCGACGCAAGCCGACAACATCACGACCGGGCGCATCTATCAGGAGATCATCGCCAAGGAGCGGCGCGGCGATTATCTCGGCGCCACGGTGCAGGTGATCCCGCACGTCACCAACGCCATCAAGGAATTCATCCTCTCCGATCATGGCGGTGCCGATTTCGTGCTGTGCGAGATCGGCGGCACGGTGGGCGACATTGAAGGCCTGCCGTTCTTCGAAGCCATTCGCCAACTCGGTCAGGAACTCGATCCCGGCCAGGCCGCGTTCGTGCACCTCACGCTGCTGCCGTACATTCCTTCGGCCGGCGAGATGAAAACCAAGCCGACGCAACATTCGGTGAAGGAGCTGCGCTCGATCGGCATTCAGCCCAATATCCTGCTTTGCCGATGTGACCGGCCAATCCCGGAGGACGAGAAAAAGAAGATTGCGCTGTTCTGCAACGTGCGTGAAAGCGCGGTGGTCGAGGCGCGCGATCTGCAGAGCATCTATGAAGCGCCGCTTGCCTATCACGCCGCCGGCTTCGACACCGAGCTGTTGAAGCATTTCGGCGTCAGTGTCGCGCCGCAGCCCGATCTCTCGGATTGGGAACGCGTGGTGCAGCGGCTCCAATCTCCCGACGGTCAGGTCACTATCGCCGTAGTCGGAAAGTACACCGAACTGAAGGACGCCTATAAGTCGCTGATCGAAGCGCTCCACCATGGCGGCGTCGCCAACAATGTGAAAGTCGACATCCGCTGGGTCGAGAGCGAAAAGTTCGAGGAGCGCGGCGAGGGCTGGGTGGAAGATCTGCACGGCGTGCACGGCGTGCTGGTGCCCGGCGGCTTCGGCGAACGCGGCGCGGAAGGCAAGATCGCCGCTGTCACCTTCGCGCGCGAACGCAACGTGCCGTATTTCGGCATTTGCTTCGGGATGCAGATGGCGTGCATCGAAGCCGCGCGCAATCAGGCCGGCCTCAAGGGGGCAAGCTCAACCGAGTTCGGCGCGACCAAACATCCCATCGTTGGCTTGATGACCGAGTGGTTGAAGGGCAACGAGCTGGAGAAGCGCCAAGCCAACGGCGATATGGGCGGCACCATGCGCCTGGGCGCCTACCAGGCGACGCTCGATCCGGAGAGCAAGGTGGCGGCGATCTATGGCGATACCGAAATCAGCGAACGCCACCGTCACCGCTACGAAGTGAACACCAAGTATCGTGACAAGCTTGAAGCCGCGGGCCTCATTTTCTCCGGCATGAGCCCTGACGGCGTGCTGCCGGAGATTGTCGAACGCCGCGACCACCCCTGGTTCATCGGCGTGCAATATCACCCGGAGCTGAAATCGCGCCCGTTCGAACCACACCCGCTGTTCGCTAGCTTCATCGCGGCGGCGGTGGAGCAGAGCCGATTGGTGTAGCCGAGCTGCATCCAAACCTGATCTTTGCCGCATCTCCCGGTCAAAGGACGCCCCAGGTGCGTTCCGCAGGCGAGGGGAGACTTCTCATGCGTTTGATTTTGGCCGGTTGTGTGCTGGCGGTCGCGGCGGCGGGAACGGCGATGGCCGCGCCGCGCGATCATACCGGTTTCACCCGGGTCTCCGCCAATGCCGGGACCGACGTGAGCGTCACGGTCGGTCCCGCGCATAGCGTCGATGTCAGCGGCCCCGGCGCGGACCGCATCGTCACTCGCGTCTCCGGCCAGACCTTGATCGTCGAGCGCCAGCGCGGATGGCATTGGGGCCGCCCGCCGCGCGCGCAAATCACTGTCACCATGCCGCGCGCCGAGGGCCTGTCCGCCTCGAGCGGCGCCGACTTGGTCGCCACCGGCGTCAATGGCGGCGACATCGATCTGGATTCGTCGTCAGGCGCCGATCTGCGCGTCAGCGGCCGCTGCGCTCGCTTCAGCGCCGACGCCTCCAGCGGCGCCGACATTCACGCGCAGGAATTGCGGTGCGAGAACGGCAGCGTTGAAGCGTCCTCGGGGGGCGATGCGCGCGTCTACGCCAGCGGCCGTCTCGACGTCGACGCCTCCAGCGGCGGCGGTGTTGTCGCCTATGGCAACCCCGGCATCGGCAACATCGACCTTTCGTCGGGCGGGTCGCTGCGCCGCGCCAACTAAGCGGTCACCCGCCGCGCAAACGCGGTCATATCGTCGAGCACCGGCGCGCGCCCGCGGAGCGGACGCGACAGCGCCAGCATGATCTCGACGTGACCGATGCCGGGATAAGTCTTGGTGTCGACCACGCCGCCGGCCGCGCGCTGCACGCGCGCGAGATTCTCCAGATTGCCACTCCCCACCGTGGTATCGTCCTCGCCCCATAGCAGCAGCAGCGGCGGCGCATCGGCTCGTGCAAAGTGTACCGGCTGCGTAATTTGTAAATCCGGCGCGTTACCGAACGCATTGCGCGTCGCGTCGGTGTCAAGCGGCAGGAAATCGTACGGCCCGGCCAGTCCCGCCGCGCCTCGGATCGCACGCCCGTCAACGTCCGCTGCGCGCAAATAATCGTGCGCCAGCGCCAGCATGATCGCGTTGTAAGCGCCGGCCGAATGTCCCATCAGCACGATACGCCCTGGATCGCCGCCATAAGCGCTCACTTGATCGCTTACCCAGCCCACCGCAGCCGCGCAATCTTCGAGAAAGCCCGGAAACCGCACCTGCGGCACCAGCCGATAGTCGGGCAACACGACCACAAAACCCTGCGCCGCTAATGCCGCGCCGAGGAATTCGTAATCGTCCTTGTCCCCCGAACTCCACGAGCCGCCATAAATGAACACGATCACCTGCCGCGACGCCGCACCGCGCTCCGCTGGCGCATAAACATCCAACCGCCGCCGGGGTCCGTCACCATACGCCACGTCGCGGGCCACCCGCCGCACGCCGCCATCGCGCGGCGCCAGCATGTCGAACGTTCCCAGCGAAGGCGTGCAGCCCGCCAGCAAGGGCAGGGCGGCAAGAAGTGCGCGGCGATCCATCAGCCCTTTTACGCCGAACCCAGCCACCCAGACCACAGCGGTCTTGGTTGCTCGTCCCTCAGGCGCGGTCCCTCAATTCGTCCTCGCCGGATTTTCGCGCGCAATGAGCGCAGCAATAGATCGCTCCATCGGCTTCCAGGCCGTGGCCGATGATGCGGCACTCGCAGTGCGCGCAACGCGGCGCCATTGCCTGGATCGCACATTCGAAGGCGTCGAACGTCCTCGTCTCGCCGCCGCGCGTGACCTGGAACGCCTTGTCGTAATCGTTCCCGCACACCTCGCAGCGCATCAGGCGCGGGCCTCCGGCTGGTGCGAGTTCCGTCCGCCGGGACGGGCGATCCCCTCGAGCGCTTCACCGGCCGCATCATCGTCGTTGCGCGCGAGATCGCCGATCGACACGATGCCCACCAACTTCTTGTCGCGGTCGACGACAGGCAGCCTCCGCACCTGCTGGTCGGCCATGTTCTGACAGACTTCGTCGATGTCCTGGTCGACGTAGCAGTAGAGCACTTGTGGGCTCATTGTTTCGCCGGCTGTCGTGTCCGGCCCCTTACCCGCGGCGATGGCGCGCACGGCGATGTCGCGGTCCGTCAGCATGCCGACCAGCTTGTCGTTTTCGGCCACCGGCAGGGAGCCGGCGTCGATTTCGACCATCAGCTTGGCGGCCTCTCTGAGGGTGGTGGACGGCTTGATCGTGCGCACGTCCCGGGTCATGGCTTGTTCGATTTTCATGGCGGCGCCTCACAACTAATGCGCCCCCGGCCCGCGTCAGGAGCTATGCCGCCGCGTTCTCGCGTCAAGCGGCGCGAAATCCGGCGCACGGGGTTGAACCAAATGGCTCGACGCGTAAGCTCCGGCGCACGTGCGGGGCGGGGCCTTGCCGTACCGCCGCGCGACGCAATGCAGAAATCGGGCGGGACACATGAAAAATTTTGCTTCCATGGCTGTGGCCGCGGGCGCAATCGCGCTCGTCGCCGGGGCAGCGCCACTGGCGCAATCACAACGCACGACAGGCAACGGCCTCTTCTCTGGTTTTTGCGGCAACGGCCCAGCTGCAGTCAGTTGGCGCGCGGGCCTGGCGGCGATGATCGCCTCAGCCGAGGCGTATGCGCAAACGCTGCCGGGCGACATCAACAGCCCGCCGCCGCTCGTAGCCGGTCTCGGCGACGCGCACCTGCCGATCACCACCGCCGATCCAATGGCGCAGCAATTCTTCGATCAAGGCCTGCGCTACTTGCATGCGTTCAATCACGCCGAGGCGGTTCGCGCTTTCCGGCACGCGCGCCGGCTCGATCCGAATTGCGGCATGTGCGCATGGGGCGAGGCGTTCGCGCTTGGCCCCAACATCAATGCGCCGATGGAAGCCAGCGACAACGACGCTGCTTACGCCGCGATGCGCGCCGCCCACCGACACCGCGCCGGCGCAACACCCGTAGAACAGGCGTTCATCGAGGCGCTGCAAAGCCGCTACGCCGCAACGGCGCCGGCGGATCGCGCAAACCTCGACGTCGCCTTCGCCGATGCGATGTCGGCGGCGGCTGAGCGTTTTCCTGACAACGACTTGATGCAGATCTTCGCCGCAGAAGCGATCATGGACACTCAGCCGTGGGATTATTGGGAGCCGAACGGTCGCGATCCAAAGGGCAGGGCGGGTGAAGCGATCGAGCGCGTCGAAACCGTGCTGGCGCGCAGCCCCGGCAACGCTGGCGCAATCCACCTCTACATCCATCTCGTTGAGGCTTCCAACGATCCCTGGCGCTCAGAACGGGCGGCTGAACGGCTAGCGGCGATTGCGCCGCAAGCAGGCCATCTCGTGCATATGCCGGGTCATATCTATTATCGGATCGGGCGCTTCCGCGATTCTATCCGCACTAACATCGACGCGGTAGAAGCCGATGAGCGTTACATCGCCAGCGCCGACCCGTCGCCGATCTATCGTTACGGGTATTATCCGCACAACGTGCACTTCGTCCTCACCAGTGCGGCGATGGCGGGGGATGCGCGCATGACATTGGATTATGCTGAGCGGCTCGATGAAGCGGTTCCGATGGAGATGGCGCAAGCCGTCGTGCTGGCGCAGCCGGTGAAAGCGGCGCCCTGGTTCGCGCGAGCGCAATTCGCGCTGCCGCAGGCGGTCCTCGATGCGCCCGCGCCGCCCGAAGGCGTGGCTTATGTCACTGGCGCTTGGCGCTACGCGCGCGGCGTCGCGCACGCGCGTTCGGGACGCACCGACGCTGCACGCGACGAAGCAGCGGCGTTGCAAGGGCTAATCGAGCACGGAGACTTCACGGCGCTCAACGCTGGCGGCGTGCCGGCCCAACATATCCTCGGCATCTATCGGCACGTGGTGCTCGGGCGCGCACATATTATGGATCAGAACTACGCCGCAGCCATCGCGCAATTGCGCCGGGCGGTCGAAATGCAAGAAGCGGTGCCGTACACCGAGCCGCCTTATGTGTATTACCCGATACGTCGTACGCTGGGCGCCGCGTATCTCCTTAACGGGCAGCCCGCGGTCGCCGAGATGGAGTTCTTGCAAACGCTGATCGAGAGCCCTAACGACGCCTACGCTTATTGGGGGCTCTCCGAAGCGCGTCGCGCGCGGGGTGACCGCATAGGCGCGAACGCGGCGCGGCAAATGTTCAACGCGGCCTATCTTGGCCGCCGCAACCAAGTGTCCGCGCTGGCTTTGTGATCGCAGGCGCCGACGGCGCAGGGGACGAGCGATGTTTTACTTCTCCGCCGCTGCGCCGGCCAACGCCGGCGGCGCCACGTCCGCGGACACAAACGCGATACTCGCGCTGTTCGTCATTGTCGCGGCTATCGCGCTCTGGTTCGCTTTGCGAACGTTCGTGCGCTCTTTGCGTGCGCGAAAGACGGAACGGACAGTGGGCGCCAGCTTCACGGACTATGCCCTCGAGGTCCTGGTAAACGCCGCCAAGATTGACGGCCGCATCAAGGACGAGGAGCGTCGCGAGATCGCGCGTGCGATCGGCGAACTAGCCGGCCCAACCTATAACGCCCAGGTCGTGGAGGCAGCCTTCGCCCGCGCCAAGCTCAACAAGGACGAACTGGTGGCCTACCTCGCAGCGCGGTCACAGGTATTCTCACGAGACCAGAAAGTGGCGCTGCTGAAGGCGCTTCTGTCGGTTTTCGTGGCGGACGGGCGCTTCGACGAGGCCGAGCACGCTGCGCTGGTGGACTACACCGAAGCGGTCGGCTTCGACCGTCAGAGCGCCCCGGAAATGCTGCACGGGCTGAGCCAGGATTTCGCCCGGGGAAGGATCACCTGATCGGTTCGGGGCGCTGCATCCAAACCCGCGCGTGAGGGCATCTCCCCAGCAAGAGCAGGCCGCCCTGCCGGCGGCGGCGTCTGTCTGCTGGAGGGATTTTCCATGAAACGCCTTTTCGCGCCCGTCCTTATCGCGGCGGCGCTCGCTCTTCCCGCAGCCGCCGAAGTCCGCAATCATTCTGGCTTCCGCACTGTGAACGCATCCGATCGCATCACCGTTACTGTGACGCAGGGGGATGGCTACGAAGTGGAAGTCACCGGCGCCGACGCCGGCCGCGTGCGGACGCGCCTGGACGGGCGAACCCTCCGCATCGAGGACCGCAATCGCCCGTGGTTCGGCGGCGGCCGCCGCCTCGACGCACAGGTTCGCGTGACCGCGCCGCGCGTGGAAGGCGTCTCCGCGTCGCGGGGCGCCGAGCTATACGCTTCGCTCGCGGGGGGATGCGATGCCTTCTCGGCCTCGGCGGCAATGGGAGGCTCCGCGCGCGTGAACGGCGCGCAATGCAATGACGTATCCGCCTCCGCCTCAATGGGCGGTGAAGTGCGCTTGGAGGGTGCATGTCGCGGCCTCGATGTGTCCGCGTCGATGGGCGGATACGTGCGGGCGGAGGAGTTACAGTGCCAATCCGTCAACGCCTCTGCGTCAATGGGCGGCGATATCACTGCGTATGCAACACAGACTTACGATGCGTCGGCTGCAATGGGTGCGGCAATCAATGTCGCCGGCGGTGCGTTGGCGAATGACACATCGGCTGCAATGGGCGGTTCCATCAGCAATCGATAAGACTGCGCGTCGCATGTGCGGGCGCGCTCGTCGTTTGCGTCTGTGCAGGCTGGGCAATCGGCGTGAGATTGCAGACGGATGCTGAAGACAGGAGGCGCGCAAACGCCCGAGCGCCACGCGGCTTTTCGACTCTGCATCCGCCGCCCGCCGCCCACCGGCGGGTCCCCAAGCCGTCGCCGTCTTCCTGGCGGCGACGGCGCCTTCGTTATCGTTGAGCCGCATAGTCGATGCGTCAAGCACGATTGCCGATCTTCGTCTATTAGCCGCCGCGTGTGTCTATATCCGAACCGATCGGCTCACGGCGGTTATTGGAAATCACGCTGACGCCCAGTGCGTCAGCGCCGCTGGCGAGATAGTCGCCCAAGAGCGGCATGCCCATGAGATATCGCACGGCCGATCCCTCCGAACGGGCGCGGGCGGCTGACACGGCGTCACGCCATTCGAGGGCATCGAAATCGCCGCGGCCCACCCATGCCATCGCCACCAACGTAGTCTTTGCGTCGACATCCAAATTGGCGATTGCCGCGCGAAGCTCTTCCTGGGTCGGATTGTCGGCTTCATCTTCGAGGGCGTCGACGAAGCGGTCGTCGACCGCATCCGAGGCGTCGGTCGGATCGTCGGAGGCCACGAGCGCGTCGAAGGCGCGCGCCTTTAGCACGATGAACGCCAGCGTCTCACGGTCGATGTCGAAGTCGGAGGGCGG
>ERZ869936.2734-NODE-2734-length-10035-cov-3.925752_pt1 | contig 10035 bp, 9 predicted proteins | sample MGYA00520876_ERZ869936 | MGnify/ENA primary metagenome ERZ869936 (study PRJEB32218, sample SAMN09650985) | biofilter metagenome | isolation source: enrty point of leading RO module | place: Saudi Arabia: Thuwal, RO plant located on Red Sea | collected 2016-02-17 ... | reverse complement strand
GACGTGCGAGTCGGCGATAGGGGGGTTATCCACCGCGCCGGCGACGTGATCCCGCAGGTCGGTGCGGTCGTCATGGAGAAGCGGCCCAAGGGCGCGAGGCCATACAAGTTCCCGGAAGTCTGCCCGGTGTGCCAGAGCCAGGCGGTGCGCGAGCCGGACGAAGCGGTGCGGCGCTGCACCGGCGGCCTGATCTGCCGCGCCCAGGCGGTCGAGCGTCTGAAACACTTCGTCAGCCGAGACGCCTTCGACATCGAGGGCCTGGGCGCCAAGCACCGCGTGGCCTCTGGCGAGGACGGCCTGATCTAAACCCCCGGCGACATCTTCCGCCTTAAGGCACACGAGGGGGAGATCGCCGAACGCGAAGGCTGGGGCGAGAAATCGGCGGAGAATCTGATCGCCTCGATCGAGGCGCGGCGCACCATCGCACTCGAGCGTTTCGTCTACGCGCTCGGCATCCGCCAGGTCGGCCAGGCGACCGCCAAACTGCTGGCGCGCAATTACGAGACGCTGGAAAACCTGATCGAAAACATGAAGGCGGCAGGCGACGAAGCCGGCGCCGCCTACAGCGACCTCCTGAACATCGAAGGCATCGGTCCCGGGGTCGCGGCGGAAATCGTCGGTTTCTTCACCGAGCCGCACAATCAGAAGGTGCTCGACGATCTGCGCAAGGAGCTGACCATCGAGGCGGCGCAGGCGCCGCGCGCGACCGGCTCCCCCGTCGCCGGCAAGACCGTGGTCTTCACCGGAACGCTGACCACCATGGGCCGCAGCGAGGCCAAGGCGCGCGCCGAATCGCTTGGCGCCAAGGTCGCCGGCTCGGTCTCCAAGAAGACCGATTACGTGGTGATCGGCGCCGACGCCGGCTCCAAGGCCAAGAAGGCGAAGAATGGCTGAAACTGATCGGGCGCGGCTGATCGGCATGCTATGATTTATGGCAGCAGACGTTCCGCACTCTTGGCCAATAATCGGGCATGACTCTGATCGTGATCGGGGGCGGCATCTTGGCCGCCGTGATTGGGCTCTTCGCGCTTAAGGACCGGCTGGAAAGTCCGATGCTCGCCCGCCTCGCCTATAGCGAGGTTTCCATGCGCATCGCCGTGGTCGGTGCCGCCCTGTTCGCGGTCGGCGTGCTGATGATGCTCGGGAACATGTTCGGCCAATAGGAACCCGCTCGCGCCTCCGAGTTCCGATACATAAGAATACGCCCGCGAGCGCGTTCAGGCCGTCTCTATTGGGCCGCGATGGCTGCCGGCAAGGATATGCGCCGCCACCGCGGTAAACACGATCAGGCCGCCGATCAGAGTCACGGCCGTCGGGGTTTCTGCAAAGACCAGCCACACCCAAATCGGAGCGAGAGGCGCATCGAGAGAGCCGATCAACCCGGTCTCGACCGCCGGCAGCATGCGCGCGCCGAGCGTGAACAGCACGAGACCCAGGGACGAGTTGACGATGCCGAACATCGCCAGATTGACCAAATCGTGAACGGAGACCGCGAGGTTTGCGGCGAAGGGCATGGCGATCGCTGCGGACAAGAAAGTCGACAGGCAGGCTGCCTGCATCACAGCGATGCCTTGGAAGCGCCGGGAAATCACCATCATGACCGCCATCGCCATCGTCATACCGAGCGCCAGAAGATCGCCGAGCCAGCTCCCGTCCCCGCCAAGCCCGACCATGATGCCCACGCCCAGGAGCGCGGCCAGGCTCGCGACGGCAGCGCGTGCGGTCGGACGTTCGCGCATGACCAGCCAGGCCAGCCCCGCGGCAATGAAGGGAACCGTCGCGTAGATGATCGCCACATGAGCGACCGTCGTCATCCGCAGCGATGAGATGAAGCAAAGCATGCCCAGAGCGGAAACGATCGCGAACGACCAAGCCGGGCGTCCCATCGCGCGAAAGCTCCGCACGGTGTTCCGGCGCTGCTGCAAGACGATGAAGATCAGGATACCGAGCCCGCCGAACAGGCCGCGCCAGAACAGCAGCGTCCCAGTGTCGAGCGGGATCAGGCGCGTGAAGAAACCGGTCGTACTCCAGGCAACCGCCGAGGCCGTCACCAGCAGAATCCCAAGCCTGTAGCTGGCCCGGGCGGCAACCGCGGCGGCCGCTTCGGAGCTACTCATTCGCGGGGTCTTTGGTCTTCCAATCGCCTGCCTTGTTCCACCAGCGATGCGGGTTTTGGCTATCGTCCAGGCCCTTGCAGGTACTGCGCAGGACCTCCTGCACGGTGATCACCGGTTCGTAATAGCTGTGCACCTCGTAGATCGCCTCGATCACCTTGGCCGCCACCGCCCGGTCGCGCGGTATGAAGAACCGGACCTCGTCGACGCCGGGCCGCTTTCTGACCTCCTCCTCCGCGCCGGTCGGCGTACCCTCGCGCGGCCGGTAGTATTCCATGCCGCTTGGCGCCCGATAGGCGTTCTTGTCGGTCTTGCCGTGCCGCAAGGGCACGAAGTCCGTGATCCGCTCGAAGATGCGATCGACGTCCTCCACAGGCGCCTGGAAGCTGATCTGCCAGTGCGGCTCCATGACGATTGCGTTGGTTTCGAACCCGCGCACAAGCAGGGTTTCGTCTGTCATCGCGGCACTCCCAGGATCAGTTCACGGGTTCAATGCCGGAGACACTAGCAAACCCCTCCTGACAACCCTGTGTCAGGAGTGTGCGTCGATAACCTATCGCAGTGGCTCTGCTTACCTTCCAAGCGGCGCCGTCGCCTTGTCGAGCCAGGCGGCGGTTTCGGCGTCGAGCTTGTCCTTGTGCGCGGCGCGCACGCGGGCGTGATAGGCGTCGATCCAGGCGATTTCGTCCGGGCTCAGCAGCTTCGTCTCGATCAGGGTACGGTCGATGGGTGCGAGAGTCAGCGTTTCGAAGGCAAGCATGTCCTTTTCCTCGCCTTCGGCGCGCGGACTTTCGATCACGCAGACCAGGTTCTCGATCCGAATGCCATATGCGCCGGTCTTATAGTAGCCGGGCTCGTTCGAGATAATCATGCCCGGCTGCAACGCGACCGTGTTCGGCACCTTGGAAATCCGCTGCGGCCCTTCGTGCACATTCAGGTAGCTGCCGACGCCGTGGCCGGTGCCGTGATCGAAATCGATACCGGCTTGCCACAGATGATAGCGGGCAAGGATATCGAGTTGATGGCCGTTCACACCGCGCGGAAAGCGCACCATGGCGAGTGCGATATGGCCCTTGAGCACACGGGTGAAAAGCTCGCGCATTTCCGCGCTCGGCGTGCCGATGGCAACGGTGCGCGTGATGTCTGTGGTGCCGTCCAGGTACTGCGCGCCGGAATCGACCAGGTAGAGCTCGCCCTTGCCCAGCGGCCGGTTGGTGCCTGTGCCGACGCGGTAATGCACGATGGCGCCGTTCGGGCCGGCGCCCGAGATCGTGTCGAAGGACGGCCCCTGGATTAATTCGTTCTCGCCGCGCAGGGCCGCGAGCTTGTCCGCGGCCTCGATCTCGTCGACCGGGCCGTCGGTCCCGGCGCGCTTGGCCGCATCCTTGCCGAGCCAGGCCAGAAACTTCACCACCGCGCGCCCGTCGCGCCGATGCGCGGCGCGGGCGCCGGCAATCTCGACATCGTTTTTGCAGGCCTTGGGCAACTGGCAGGGATCGGCACCCTGCGTTACCTGGGCGCCGGCGGCGCGCAGGCGCTCGAAGGCCCAGACCGCCGCCGTGTCAGGATCGACGAGCACTGGCTTGCCGGTCTTGGCCAGCTCGTCGAGCGCGGGGCCGAAAGTCTCTTGCGCTTCGATCTGCACGCCGTTACCCAGATGGCCACGCAACTCTGCCGTGATCTTGGCCGGATCGGCGAACCACTGGACAGTGCTGTCGTCACGCAAAATGGCGAACGAGAGCGGCAGGGGAGCGTTGGGCACGTCGTTGCCGCGCACGTTCAAAAGCCAGGCGATCGAATCGGGCAGGGTCAGGACCGTGGCCCCGGCGCCCATTTTGCGCAGCTGCTCGGCAACCTCGGTCTGCTTGTCGGCCGCCGCCTTGCCCGCGTAGTCGAGCGCATGCGCCACGAAAGGCGCGTCGGACGGCGCCGGCCGATCGCTCCACACGGCGTCGATCGGGTTGGACTCGAGCAGGCGCAGCGCCGCCCCGGCCCGCGCCACCGCCTTGCGCAGGGCCTCCGTCTGCCGTTCGGTATGGAGCCAGGGGTCGATGCCCAGGACCTGACCCTTGGTCATGGTCCCGGCGATCCAGTCGGACAGCGGTTCCTCGGTGATATGGCGATATTCGAACAGGTCCGGGCTCGACTGGTTGCGGACCTGCAGGGTGTAGCGGCCATCGACAAAGACCGCGGCCTTATCGGCCAGGACCGCGGCCATGCCGGCCGAACCGGTGAAGCCGGTCAGCCAGGCCAGGCGTTCCGAGGCCGCAGAGACGTACTCGCCCTGATGGGCGTCGGCCCGGGGCACTAAGAAGCCGTCCAGGCCGCGCCGGGCCAGTTCGGCCCGCAGGGCGGCCAGGCGGGCCGCCTGGGCGGCCTTCGCATCGGCACCGGGGCCGCCTGCCGGAAAGAGGGTCTTGGCGTCGTCTGGGGTCATTTATCTCGGTCCAATGTGGGGGAAATGGGGCCGGTTTCAGCCATGCGAGACGGCCGGCACAGGGGCCTGATTACGGCCCTGCAATAAACCTCGATTTATCCACAAGCTGCTGCCCCATAAGACTTTTTTAAAGAACTCTTAGCTATGCTCCGGTAGCATTGCTGCGGTGCAATACGGGCGCTCCTGCAGGTCAAGGCGAAGCCCTAGATTACACGGCAGAGACATGAGAAATGCGGCCCGGCGATCCGTCGTAGGGGGCAAGCATAACATGACATTTTTTTCGATGGAGACCCCAATGACTCAGGCAACCACTATCCGTGCGGGGTCGCAGCAGAGGTACTACAGCCAGAAGGCCGACGCCGGCCTCTTTCCGGCCGTTTCACGTTTCCTCGCTCGACGCCGGACACAGCGCGAGCTCGAAGGTTTGGACGACCGGATGCTCGCTGACATCGGATTGAGCCGCGGCGATATCGAGATTGCGGCGGCGGAAGCGGTCGGCGTCGCCCTGCCGGCGCCGCGTCAGGCCAAGCCGTCCTTCTTCGCCCGCTTGCTGGCGACGATTTCCGCCGCGCGGACCCGCAGGCAGATGATCCGGGATCTGCACGACATGCCGGACCATGTTCTGCACGACATCGGCATCGAGCGCTGGAGCATCGAGCCCACCGTCGACGCCATGTTGGCGAGCAAGCGGTCCAAGCCGGCCGTGGAACTTCCCGCAGGGCCCGTCGAGGCCTCGCCGGTTCATGGTCTTCTGGGCCGCCTGGAAGCCGCCATGTTCCCGCTGCGCCGGTGGCAAGTTACGCGTCTGGCCGCCGGCCAGATGGCCCGCTTCGACCGCCACACGCTGGCCGACCTCGGCTATGTGAAGGGCGATATCGATTGGGTTCCGGAAGTCATGGCCGAGAAGCGGCGCGCGGAGGCCGCGAACATCAACGCTTCGCGCGTAGGCGTCGCCTAATCACGATCAAAGCCAGCGAAACGGAGCGGCGGCCCATGTAGGGCCGCCGTTTTCGTTTGTGGAGTCTGGAGCTGTTTCCGCTCACGCGGAATCGCACCGGCCCACTCCCCCACCCGGCCACCCATAGGATAATCGCATTGGGTGGCCGGGTGGGGGAGTGGGCTGGCGCCGTCTGAACGGAAAATGCTCTCAGTCAATCGAGATCGCGGGCCAACAAGACCGCGTCGCCGTCGGTATAATGCAGGTCCGGGTGCGGGACGACCGCCCGGCGGTCGAGTTCGCGGTAACCCTCCGTCTTGTAAAGACGCATCGCGTTTGCATTGGCTTCGAAACAGATCAGACTGACACGCGACCGCCCCATGGCCTTGGCGCGCTCATGCGCGGCAATCAGCAGACGCCGGCCGAGGCCGCGCCCGCTATAGGCCGACAGGACCGCCAGGCCGGAAATATAGAGGCTGCCGTAATCCTCCAGTTCGGCGTAGGGCCGCAGCACCGGATCGCTTTCCGTCTCCGGCGCTTCCGGCGGGTCCATGGCGAAGCTGTGCAGCATGCCGACGACCCGGCCTTCGTGTTCGGCGACAAGGCAGTTCTGATAGGAAAAGGCGACACCCTCGCGCGCGTAGCGCGCCGCGCCGATCTCCTCCAGGGTCTTGCCGGGCATGTCGATCCGGCTCCAGATGTAGCGCGCCAGGCCGTCCGAGGCGATCAGGAATAGGGCCGCGATTGCCGGCGCGTCCTCGCGCCGCGCCGGGCGCAGCGCGATGTCGTCAAGTGTCCAGTCTTCCATGTCTTGCCTTTCAGCTCCAAACGGCGGTCAAGGCGCCCCGCTGCACCGCCGAAGTTCGCGGCAGGGTCTATATGGCGGACTGGCCGCGCGCTGTGACGCCCGTCACGGCCGCTGCGGTTTGAGCCCGGTGCCGTCGCCGATCGTCAGCGTGACCCATTCGTTGCGGGGATAGCGACGCAGCAGCGCAAGGGGGCGATGGGCATCGAGAACGCTTTCGGCCTGTTCGGCCAACAGGCCCGACAGGATCGCGACCCCGCCCGGCGCCAGGGCACGCTTCAGATCGCCGGCCAGATCGATCAGCGGCCCGGCCAGGATATTGGCGACGATCAGATCATAGGGCCCCTGCGCGCCGACGGCCGGGCAGGCATAGCCTTCGCCCAGGTGAGCTTGCACCCAATCCTCGGCGTCATTAATGGCCGCGTTCTCGCGCGTCAAACGCACGGCTTCCGGGTCGTTGTCGACCGCAATAACCGGACAGTGCCAAAGCTTCGCCGCCGCCAAGGCGAGGATGCCGGTGCCGCAGCCCATATCGAGCACGCGCCGCACCCTGCGCGTTTCGTGCAGGTCGGCGAGCGCCAGCAAGCACCCGTGCGTAGTTTCGTGGTGCCCAGTGCCGAAGGCCGCGCTGGCTTCGATCCGCAGGGCGATGGTCCGGGCTGGCGGTGCCGCGTGCACGTGGCCACCGTAAACATAAAACGGCCCGGCGTGGATCGCCGGCAGGGCCTTGTGCGATTCCGCGACCCAGTCGAGATCCGGCAAACGCGCGATCTCGAAGCTTGGCATTTCGATCCCGGCCGCCAATGCGGCAGCGGCGAGCGATGCCGTGATCGCGGCAGGGTCAGGCTCGTGTTCGCAATAGGCTTCGATGGCAACCATGCCTTCGGCATCGGGAACGCCGCTGGATATGGCACCGGCCAGATCGGACAGCGCCGCTTCGAAGCCTTCCATCGCGCTTGCCGGCACTGAAAGTTGCAGGCACCAGGTCGATGCGGCCATTCAGCCCGCCTGATCGGCGGGTACGACGAAGCTGGCGATGACTTTCTTGCGCCCGGCCTTGTCGAATTCGATGTCCAGACGGTCGCCATCGACCTTGGCAACCGCGCCATAGCCGAACTTCTGGTGGAACACGCGCGCACCCTTGCGAAAGCCGCCGCGCGACGGGCTGTCGATCGTTTGCGCGCTGACTTCGATAAAGTTGTCGCGCCGCATGCCACGCTGACGCGCGCGCGCCAGGCCCGGACTCCAGGACTCGCCGCGCGCCGGCCCGGCTTCCTCGAAACCCTGCCCGAAACCGAAACCGCCGGCGGTCGCGCCGTAAAGTCCGGAGGCGCTTTCGACCGAAACATGTTCCTTGGGCAACTCTTCGATGAAGCGCGAAGGAATCGCCGGCGCCCAGGAGCCGTGCATCAAACGGTTTGCCGCGAAACTGATGATCGCCCTTTGGCGCGCGCGGGTCAGGCCGACATAGGCGAGGCGCCGCTCTTCTTCCAAGGCCCGAATGCCGGATTCATCGAGCGCGCGCTGGCTCGGAAACAGACCTTCTTCCCAACCGGGCAAGAACACGGTGTCGAATTCCAAACCCTTCGCGGCGTGCAGGGTCATGAGGCTGATCATGTCTTGGCCCTCGGCCTCGTTCAGTTCCATGACCAGCGCGACGTGTTCCAGGAACCCGGCCAGGGTATCGAACTCGGCCATGGCGTTGACCAGTTCCTTCAGGTTTTCCAGGCGGCCCGGCGCATCCGGCGACTTGTCGTTTTGCCACATCGCCGTATAGCCGGATTCGTCGAGCAGAATCTCCGCCAGCTCCGGATGCGGCACGATTTCCAGTTGCGACCGCCAGCGCTCAAGCTGTGCCAAGAAATCGCCAAGCGCGCGGCGCGCGGCTGGGCGCAACTCGTCGGTTTCCACGAGCCGGCGCGCGGCCTCGTAAAGTGTCGTATCCATGGCACGCGCGGCGGTATGCAACTGCCGCAAGGTGACGTCGCCCAAGCCGCGCTTCGGTTTGTTCAAGACGCGTTCGAACGCCAGGTCGTGACCGGGCGTGTCGAGCACGCGCAAATACGCCAAGGCGTCGCGCACCTCGAGCCGTTCGTAGAAGCGCGCGCCGCCGACAACGCGGTACGGCCGGCCGAGCGTGATGAAGCGTTCCTCGAAGGCGCGGGTCTGCGCGCCGGTACGCACCAGGATCGCGATCTGCGACAAGGCCGCACCGTGGCGCTGCAGATCCTCGATCTCCTCGCCGATGAAGCGCGCCTCGGCCTCGCCGTCCCAGAGGCCGCGCACGCGCAGCTTCGCGCCCTCCTCGCCCTCGGTCCACAGCGTCTTGCCGAGCCGGCCCTTGTTGTGCGCGATCAGGCCGGAGGCGGCGGCAAGGATGCGCCCGGTTGAGCGGTAGTTGCGCTCCAATCGAATGACCTTGGCGCCGGGAAAATCGGTTTCGAAACGCAGGATGTTGCCGACTTCCGCGCCGCGCCAGCCATAGATCGACTGATCGTCGTCGCCGACGCAGCAGATGTTCTTGTGCCCCTGCGCGAGGAGGCGCAGCCACAGATATTGGCCGACGTTGATGTCCTGATACTCATCGACCAAAAGATAGCGGAAGCGGCGGTGATAGTTCTCCAGCACATCCGGACAGGTCTGAAACAGGGTCAGGTTGTGTAAGGTCAGATCGCCGAAGTCGCAGGCATTCAACGTGCGTAGCCGGGCCTGGTAATCCTCGTAGAGCGCGATCAGCTTGTTGCCCGATAAATCGGCGCCGTAGGCGGAGGCCTGGCCCGCGCTGACCTTATCGGGTGTCAGGCCACGATCCTTCCAACCCTGAATAACGCCCAGAACCATGCGCGCGGGCGATTTCTTGTCCTCGATGCCGGCAGCTTCCAAAACCTGTTTCAAAAGGCGCAGCTGATCGTCGGTGTCCAGGATCGTGAAGTCGCTGCGCAGGCCGATCCGTTCCGCGTCGCGGCGCAGGATGCGCGCGGCAATGGCGTGGAAGGTGCCAAGCCACCAGCCCTCGATCGGACGCTGAAGGAGTGCCGCGACCCGATCGCGCATTTCACGCGCCGCCTTGTTGGTGAAGGTGACGGCCAGAATCTGCCCCGGCGTCGCCTTCCCGGTCACGAGCAGATGGGCGAGGCGCGTGGTCAGCGCCCGGGTCTTGCCGGTTCCCGCCCCGGCCAGCACTAGGACCGGGCCTTCCAGGGCCTCCACGGCCGCGCGTTGCGCCTCGTTGAGGGCGGCGAGGTAGGGGTAGCGCACCTCGGAAGGCGCCGGGGCCGAGGCCACAAGATCCGTCGATTCGGGCATGACGCTAATGTATATCCTGCTGGGCCCCCGGCAAACCCGCCGGGCATGATTTCGGTGCGGAACAAAATGCGCGGATACACGAGTGATGGCCAGGGGGCTACCCTGGACCGGCTCCTCGGCGCGGCTGCCGAAGCCTATGAGGCGGGCGGCCATCCCGCTGCCGCCATCGCCGCCGGGATCCTACGCGCCCTGCCCGCGCCGGACCTGCCGCCAACCGGCGCGCGGCCCAAGGCCCTGGTGGACTTGGACGCGGCCTTGGACGGCTTGGACTTGGACGGGTTTGGCACGCTGCTGCGCGATCTCGCGCCGCAGCTCATGGGGATGATGCGCGCGATGCAGTCGCAGATTGCGTGCGGCCCGCTGCCGTCGTCGGCGCCCGTGTCGGTGCTGCTGTCGGCCACGGCGCCGTCGTCGCAGGGATCGGCTCCGCTTTCGG
>ERZ869936.2733-NODE-2733-length-10038-cov-3.716819_pt1 | contig 10038 bp, 8 predicted proteins | sample MGYA00520876_ERZ869936 | MGnify/ENA primary metagenome ERZ869936 (study PRJEB32218, sample SAMN09650985) | biofilter metagenome | isolation source: enrty point of leading RO module | place: Saudi Arabia: Thuwal, RO plant located on Red Sea | collected 2016-02-17 ... | reverse complement strand
TGTGTCTTTCTCGGTCTTTTTTATGTTGTTTTCTGCGTTTGCCTTTATCATGAGTTCCCGGTCGAAGACGATGCTCTCCTGCTCCGTGGCGTCCTTGAGGTCGACCTCGAGGATGTCGCCTTCGCGGACCGTGTATTGGCGTCCGTGGTCGTCGATGATCGCGTACATGGGGAAGCCACGCAGTCTAACGGGCGGAAAAGGGCTGTCAAACCGCGTCGACGGCCCACGCCCCGGGGGGGAGGCTTCCGTCGGCCCGGACGCGGATCCGGCGGCCCGACTCCTCCTCCAGGGCCTTCACCACGCCGCCTCGGAGGCCCTCCAGGACCGCGGCGGCCTCGGGGCCCACCCGGGCCCGCAGGTCCTTCCGGCCAGCCCCGGCCGCCCGTGCCCGCAGCTCCCGGAAGACCCGCAGGGCGGTCTCGGCGGGGGTCTCCTCGGCCCCCGCCCCGGCGCACCGGGGGCAGGGGCGGCGGGGCTCGGCGCCCGCCCCCGTCCGCTGGCGCGTGAGGGCGAAGATCCCGAACGGCCCCATGCGGCCCGGCCGCACCCGCGCCCGGTCGCGCCGCAGCGCCTCGCGGAACGCGCGCTCGACCTGCCGGTTGTGCTCGGCCTGGCGCATGTCGATGAAGTCCACGACAACGACGCCGCCCAGGTCCCGGAGGCGGAGCTGGCTCGCGATCTCGACCGCCGCGTGCAGGTTGGTCGCGAACGCCGCCGCCTCGAGGCCGTCGGCGTCGCGGCGGCCCGAGTTCACGTCCACGGCGACGAGGGCCTCGGTGCGGTCGAAGACGACCGAGCCGCCGCCGGGCAGCGGCACCGACCGGGAGCGAAGCACGTCGATCTGCTCCTCGATCGCGAAGGCGTGGAAGAGGGGCTGGCGCGCCTCGTGGAGGCGCAGGCGGTCGGCCATGCCCGGCTGGATGGCGGCCGCCGTCTCCCGGGCGCGCTCGAAGGCCTCGGGCGTGTCGACCCAGATCTCCTCGACCTGGTGGTCGGCCATGTCGCGCAGCGCCCGCCCGACGAGGTCGCTCTCCGAGTGCAGCAGCGCCGGCGCCTCGGCCTCGGTCGCGCGGGCCTCCACCGCCGCCCACAGGCGCTGGAGCTGTCTCAGCTCGCGCAGGAGCTCGCGCTTCGTCGCGCCCGCGCCCGCCGTGCGCAGGATCACCGCGCAGCCCGAGCGCTTCTCCAGCTCCCGCACGAGCGCCTTCAGGCCGGGCCGGTCCTCCTCGCCCGCGATGCGGCGGCTGATGCCCCCTCCCCCCCCACCGGGCAGCAGCACGAGCAGGCGGCCCGGCAGGGAGACTTCGGCCGTCAGGACCGGGCCCTTGGGACCGATGCTCTCCCGGGTCACCTGCACCACCGCCGGCTCGCCGAGGGTGCAGTGGTCCTCGATGCGGTCGTCCTGCGTCGCCGCCGCGCACGCGCTGACGTGGAGAAATCCGTTCCTCCCGACGCCGACGTCCAGGAAGGCGGCGCCGATGCTCTTCTCGAGGTTGACCACGCGGCCCTTGTAGATGTTGCCCACGAGGCCGGCGGCCGCGGGGCGCTCGCGCCGGAACTCCTCGACCCGCCCCTCCTCCACGAGGGCGGCCCGCGTCTCCTCGGGCTCGGCCGTGTTGATCAGGAGGACGCGCGGCATGGCGGAATGGCGTAGCAACTCCGCACGTCCAGCACAAGAGGAGGCGCTCGCCCGGTGCCGGTTTCCAGTCTCCAGTTTCCAGATCGTGTTCGGCAACGCCCCTCGGGGAACTGGAGACCGGGAACTGAAAACGGAGGGGGCGGCCCGACAAGGGCCGCCCCCGAAGAAGGTGGTCTTGCGACGTTCGGTCGCGTGTTCGCGATGTTGATCTAGTTCGTGCCGTCGTCGGACTCGCCCTGGGGCGGCAGGACGCCCTTGGGGAACATCTCCTGCCAGTCCGCGTCGAGGCGGGTCTTGACGTCCCGCATGGTCTCCTTGATGGACATGTCGATGTCCTCGCTGCTCTGGATGATCCGCGGCGTCAGGAAGACGACCAGGTTGCTGATGGACTTCTGCTTCTCCTTGACCGTGAAGAGCCACTTCAGGACGGGGATCTTCCGCAGTCCGGGAATGCCGCGCTCGACCTCGACGTCCGTGCGCTGGAGCAGGCCGCCGAGCACCGCCGTCTCGCCGCTCTCGACGATCATGTGGGTCACGATCGTGCTCGAGCTGACGCGGGGCAGCAGGATGGAAACGCGGTTCTGGCCCTCGCCCGAGGCGAACTCGTCGAACCCGGGGAGGTTGGTGGACGTGCCGACGAGCTGCTCCGCCTCCGGGATGACCGTCAGCATGATCCGCTTGGTGTTCGGGATCACGTGCGGGATCACGAGAAGCTGGAAGCCCTGCTGCACCGGCGAGTTGGGCGCCTCGGCGATGGAGAACGTGAGGCCGCCCGACTGGTTGGAGGACGCCGTCGTCTGGGCGTAACGAACGGTCTCGCCCACGAAGATCGTCGCCTCCTGGTTGTCCAGCGCCACCAGCTTGGGCGCCTGGATGATCTGGCTCGTGCGGTCCTCCTTGAAGAGGCGCAGCGCCATGGACACGCCCGTGAAGTCGAGGGTGCCGAAGGTCGTCGGGCCGGGCACGCTGGTCGCCGGATCGAGCGGGTCGATCGGCGCGGCACGGTCGAGGTCGCTCCAGACGCCGCAGGGCAGGCGGGTGACCGTGCTGGCCAGGATGGTCGCCATGCTCCAGCCGTCCTGGCCCGGGTCCACGCCCACGTCCAGGAGATCCGTGTTCTGCGTCGTGATGAGCTTCACGTCGAAGAAGATCTGGGACGGCTCGACGTCGATCTGCTGCACGAGGCTGAGCAGGTTGTCGAGCGCGGGCTTCGTGCCCCGGGCGATGATCGAGTTGGACGTGCGGTCGTACTTGACCGTGCCGCCCTCCGTCACGACCGCCTCCTTGAGGGCGTCGAGGATCGGGAAGTCCTTCTCGGGCGTCTTCGCGTCGTAGGCCTCGATCTTCTCCTTGGCGTACTCCGTCTTCAGGTACGCGCGGTAGGGGCTCGGGGGACGGATGTAGCGGAGCCGCACCACGCGGGTCTCGAGCTGCTCGCGCAGGTCCGCCCGCGGGACGATCCGCAGGATGTCCCGGTCCTCCTCCACCACGGCGTAGCCGAGCGTCTTCACGATCTGCTCGAGCGCGTCGCGCCAGGGGATGTTCTTCAGGTTGACCGTGATCGTGCCCGTCACCTGCGGGGACACCACGATGTTGGCGCCCGAATAGGTGGCGATCACGCTCACGACCTTCTTGATGTCCTCGTTCTCGAAGCTGAAGGTCACCCGCTCCGGGCGGTCGACCTTGATGAGCACCGGGCTCACCCGCTCGAGAATGCACTCGGCCTTCTCGGCGACCTCTTCGAGGGCCGTGAGCCAGTGCAGGTCCTGGATCTTGATGGTCACCGTCGCGGCGGCCGCCTCCTTGGAGAGGATGATATTCACCTTGGTCTTGTCGCGGATACGCTCCACGACCTCCGCCAGGGTGCGGCCCCGGACGTCGAAGCTCACCTTGCCGTCGCCGATGTCCAGCTGCGCCATGTTCGCCTCCGTCGGCTGGCTCTGCGCCAGGGACGGGACGGCCAGGGCGAGCAGGGCGGCAACGACGAGCCAGGGAGCCCCACCTCGCTTCCGAATCGTACGCATCGAAGTTCCTCCTTACCCGATCGCGGTGATCCCGCGTCTATTACCGATGCAGCTTTTTGATCTCTACCCCTTCGGTCTCGAAGATCACGTAGTTCTCGCCGATCTCCACCACGATGACCGTGCCCTGTGCATCCAGGGCGTCGCCCTCGGACATCTGCCGGCCGTTGATGACGGCGACGGAGAGACCGTTCGGCGAGTACAGGATGGTGGAGATGACGATCTTGAGCTTCTCGAAGTTCTCGATGACCTTCGCGCTCCGCGCGAGCTCCGTGATCTGCAGCACCAGCGGGCGCGCCGCTTCCACGACGTGCTCGCCGTTCCGTGAGGCGTCGAGGAAGTCCCTCACCTCGCGCTGAACCTGATCCCACTTCTTCTCGTCGAAGAACGCCTGGACCTTGTCGAGGCGCTCCTGCACGTGGGGCAGGGCCATGGGCGGGTTGGACTCGACGATCTGGGCCATGCGCTTCTTGATCTCCTCCCAGGGGGTGCTGACCTCCTTCTGGAAGCGCTCCTGGATGGCCCGGATCGTGATCTCCTTCTCGGCGTCGGCGATCAGCTGGGCGAGCTGCGCGTAGGTGTCCCGGTTGTCCCGGCGCACCAGCTGCAGGCGCCACAGGTCGCCGCGCTTCTGGAGTTCCTCCTCGTAGTCGAGGCCGGCCGCCAACGCGCGCACCAGCTCCACCAGGTTGTCGACGATCGCGTTCTGCTTCTGCTCGTCCTGGTGGTCCGGGTTCACGTCGGGCCGCTGCGGCCTGCGGATGGAGACGAACGGGTCGCGGCGCTGGAAGGGCGCCGTCAGCGTGTAGGTCTCCTTCTCCTGGATCTTGATGCGGGAGAGCCACTTCTTCACCTCGGGGTGGTTGCGCTTCTCCTCGTACTTCGGGATGGAGACGATCGTGTTCGCGATCGTCTTGCTGTACGTGAAGGTGGTCAGCGCGAGCCGGATCGAGTGGCGGATCTTGCCGTCCTCGTCCGCCACGTCGCCCGACGTGAGGCTGTACTCCATCACGTTGATGATGCGGTCGTGGTTCTCCAGCAGGTTGATGAACCGCAGGAACTCCTCCGTCGTCGCCCGCAGGCTCAGCAGCTGCGGCACGCTGGCGATCGGCCCCTGCTTCTGTCCCCGGCGGTTGCCGGTGCTGCGGGTCTCCGTCGGGGCGATCTCGCTGATGCGCACGCCCGACTCGGACGCGAAGCGCTCGAGAACCTCCCAGAACACCTCGATCTCGTCTTCCTCGGGGAGGAAGGCGACCTCGCGGTCGGCGATCTCGCGGTTGCCGATGACCCGGAACTCCCGGGCGGGGATCTGCTCGATCTCGCGGTTCGCCGCGTCGATCTGCTGCTCCAGGTCGGCGATCTTCCCCTCTTCCTCGCTGATCGCCTGGAGGTCGCTCCAGATGAGGAAGCCCAGGCCGCCGGTCAGCAGCAGGGCGATCCCGATCGTGAGGAACAGGAGTTGCTTTTCCGTCAGCCTGCTCACGTCTTCTTCCTCCGCGCTGGGCTCCCGTTACTTCCTCGTCTCGTGCCGCCACCCCAGCGGCAGCAGGGTGAGGTCGAAGGCGAAGCGGCCCGCCCGGTTGGGCTCCAGGGTGTCGTCCCACTCGACCGCCTTGAAGACGGGCATGGACATCGCCTTGAAGTCCTCGTAGAAGGCGTGCTTCTTGATCGCGTCACGCAGGTTGGTGACGCGGCTGAACTCGGTGGACTCGCTGAACCCGCTGAAGGTGAACGTGCCGCCGCTGGTCGGCTTGCCGCGGCGCGCGGTCCGCGCCGGCTTGACCGAGAGGCTGTTCAGCCACACGCGGTAGAGCGAGCCGGTCTCGCCCTTGGCCGTCGTCACGTCCAGGAACTCGTCGAGCTTCCTCGAGTGCAGGATGCGGGCCTTCGCGACCTCCTGGATGGCCTTGCGGCGCGCCTCGTAGGCGGCGATCTCCGCCTGCAGGGCCCTGGAGACGTCGGCGCGCGACTTCGCGTTGGCGAACTCGCCCTCGATCTGCTCGCGGCGGTCCTGGGCGACGCGCAGCTGGCTGTAGTGGACGTAGCCGTAGGCCACGAGTCCGCAGGTCACGAGCACGGCGCCGGCCACGATCGCGATGAACCGCGCGATCGGCGTCGACTCGGACTTGCGGTATTCCGGGGGAAGCAGGTTGATCTGGATCACGACTAGAGCTCCTGCACCCGGGCGGCGAGGCCGACCGCAACCGCGAGCTGACCCGCGTTGCTCCGGACCCGGTCCCCGTCCACCGTCCCCTCGTGGATCTCGATCCCGTCCGTCGGGTCCCAGCGGTGCGTCGGGCGGTTCAAGGTGCGCTCGAGCGCCTCCTCGATGCCCTGCATGCGGGCGCCGCCGCCGGACAGGTAGACCTCCTCCACCTCGCGGTCGAACTGGTTCTCGAAGTAGTCGAAGCTGAGCAGGATCTCGTTCGCCAGGTCGTCGAAGGACGGCATCACCGCCTCCATGACCTCTTCGGGGTGCTCCCCGGGCTCCCGCTTCCGCTGCTCGGCGCCGTCCAGCTCGAGGCTCAGGCGCTTGGAAATGGCGTGGGTGAAGTCGTCGCCGGCGAGGTAGATCTCGCGGGTGAAGTAGGACGTGCCGCCGTAGAAGATGTTGATGTTCGTCTTGTTCGCCCCGATGTCCAGCAGGGCGATGGCGCGGTCGGCGTCCTCCTCGTAGAAGGCGCCGCCGCGGGCGAGTTCGAAGGCGTTGCCGACGGCGAAGGAGTCGACGTCGATCACGGTCGGCTGCAGGCCGAGGCCGTTCAGCAGCGACACGTGGTCGTCGATGAGCGCCCGCTTCACCGCGACGAGCAGGACGCGCATCTCGTTCTCCGCCGCCTCCATGAGGTGGTCGTCCGGCAGCGGCTGGCTGTCCATGACGACGTCCTCGACGTCGAAGGGGATGTACTTGTCCGCCTCGTAGCGGATGGCGTTGCGCAGGTCCTCCTCGGGCATGCGCGTCATCGACAGGTACCGGACGATCACGGACTTGCCGTAGACCGCCGTCACGACGCGCTTCGTGTGGAAGGAGTTGTCGCGCAGCACCTCGAGGATGGCGTCGGGCCGCTGCTCCTCGCTCAGGACCTCCGTCTGGCCGTACCCGGTCATGACGAAGCCGTGTCCTTCGCGCATTATCTCGACGGACTTGACGGCCCTGGACCCGATGTCCAGCCCGATCAGGGACTTGATCCTTCGCCTGAGCATGTTTTCCGTCCGTGATTCCAGCCCCACCCATCCGGCGAGGCTGCGAACACATCGGACGTTTGAGCCCGTGGACTTGACTCATTTGCCGACACTCCCCCGCCCCTCCCGGGGGGAGTACCTAACCCACGATCTGGAAAGGACTTGCGGCAGGCACCCCGGAAAAAAACGGAGGAATTCGCGGAAACCGGACGCCTAGGAGCGCTAGGCAAAGGGGGTGGACGTTCGAGCCTGGGGCCTTGCCTGAGAAGTCGCCGTCAGGACCGAGGCTGAGCGAGGCATCGCGAAGCGATGTGCCCGCAGGGACGAGGCGGCGCGCCGAAGCTGAGCGGCTTCTCGCGCGGCCGAATCCAGCTGGATGTAGCGCTGTAGTACTAGTCCCCGAGCAGCCGGTCGGCCGCGTCGTGGAGGTAGGCGTCCACCTCTTCGGGCGCCGCGAGGGACCACACGCCCTGCACGACCTCGCCCGCCTGCCGGCGCGTGACGGAGCGGACGACGCGCTTCACTTCGGGCACGGCGCTCGGGGCGACGCTGAAGCTGCGGATCCCGAGACCCAGGAGAAGAAGGGTGTACGCGCGCTCGGCGGCCATCTCGCCGCACATGGAGACGGGAACGGCGTGGCGCTCGCCCTCCCGGACCACGGTGCGGAGCAGCCGGAGGATCGCCGGGTTGCTGGGGCGGAAGAGCGAGGCGACGCGGTCGTTCGTCCGGTCGACCGCGAGGGTGTACTGGGTGAGGTCGTTCGTGCCGAGGCTGAAGAAGTCGACCTCCTTGGCGAGGAGGTCGCAGGCGATGGCGGCGCTGGGGATCTCCACCATGGCCCCCGCGGGCATGGCCGCGTCGAAAGGCACGCGATCGCGCCGCAGCTCCTCCCGCACCTGCTCGAGGATGGTCTTGGCGCGGCGCATCTCCGTCACCGATGAGATCATCGGGAACATCAGGGAGATGCGGCCCTGGGTCGACGCGCGGAGGATCGCCCGCAGCTGGGTGCGGAAGAGCTCCGGCCGGGCGAAGCTGTAGCGGATGGAGCGGCAGCCCAAAAAGGGGTTCGGCTCCCCCGCCAGCCCCATCTCGGCGGCGAACTTGTCCGCGCCGAAGTCGAAGGTGCGGATCGTGAGGGGCCTGCCCTTCAGGTGCTCCAGCGCCTCCCGGTAGGCCTGGAGATGCGCCTCCTCGTCGGGGAGCGCGTTGCGCTGGGCGTAGAGGAACTCGGTGCGGTAGAGGCCGATGCCGTCGGCCCCGTTCTGGACGGCATCCTCCACCTCGAAGGGGAACTCGATATTGCCGTGCACGGCGACGGGCCAGCCGTCGGGCGTCTCGGCCGGCAGCTCCGCGAGGCGCTTCAGCACGCGGAAGCGGCGGCGGATCATGTCCTGGCGCCGGCGGAAGTCCTCCAGCGTGCGGCTGTCGGGATCGACGATGAGGCGGCCGGTCTCCCCGTCCACGATCACCATGGCGCCCTGGGGCACCGAGTCCCCCAGCGGCCCGAGCCCGCAGACCGCGGGGATGTTCAGGGACCGCGCCACGATCGCCGTGTGGCTCGTCGCGCCGCCGAGCTCCGTGGCGAAGCCGACATAGCTGCGCCGGTCGAGGTCGATGGCCTCCCCCGGGGTCAGGTCGGGTACGAGGAGGACCGCCGGGCGGTCCGGCGACGGCTTCGGGCCCGCGCGGTCGTCCCGGGCGAGGTGGCGCATCACGCGCCGCTCGAGGTCGACGAGGTCGACGTACCGCTGCCGGAAGAAGTCGTCCTCCAGGGAGCGGAACTTCTCGATCCAGCGGCGGAAGACGACCGCCACGGCGTAGTCCGCGGCGCTGCGGCCGTTGCGGATCGTGTCCTCCACCTCCCGGAGCAGCGTCGGGTCGCGCAGGAACTCCCGGTGTCCCGCCGCGATGGAGCCGACGGCCCCGGAGAACCCGCTCGCCTTCGACAGGCGATCGAGCTCGTCCCGGGACGTCTCGAGGGCCGCGCGGAACCGGGCGGCCTCGTCGTCCACTTCGGCCTTGCGGATGGTGCGCTGGGGCGGCATTCCCTCGGCCGGCCGCAGCCAGAAGGCGGGACCGATGGCGACGCCGGGTCCGACGGGAATGCCCTGCAGGGTCCGCACGCCGGGCAAGGATACCGTGCCGGGGAAGTGCTCCCTGTCGTGGAGCGCGTCGGCCGGAACTAGATCTTGACGTCGAACTCGCGCTCGAAGAGCGCCTTGAGCGCGTCGAGGGCCGCCTGCGCCTGGGGCCCGCTCACGACGACCGTCAACTCGGTGCCGCAGCGCGCTTCGAGAAGCAGGAGCTCCATGATGGACTTCGCGTCCACGACGAGGTCGCCCCTCCGGATCGTGATCTCCGTGTCCCTGAAGCGGAGCGCGTTCTCCGCGAGCACGCTGGAGGGGCGCGCGTGCAGGCCCTGCTTGTTGCGGACCGTGACCTTCGCCTCGAGCGACAGTCCCCGTCCGGGCGTGCCCAGCACCTCTAGCCCCCGATCTCCGCGAGAAGGTCGAGGAACGAGTCGGGGCTGGTGCAGCTGTGCAGCCGGGCGCGCTGGTAGGGGTCGCGCACGATCTTCACGATGCTCTTCATCGCCGCGAGGTGCTCGTCGGTGCTCTCCTTGGGCGACACGAGCAGCAGGATCACCTTCACCAGCTCGCCGTCCACGGCGCCGTAGTCCATGCCGGCGGGCACGCGGCCGATCGCCATGCAGACCTTCTTGGCGTGGGAGGAGCGTGCGTGGGGAATGCCAACCCCCTCGCCGATGCCCGTCGTCGCCTGGCGTTCGCGCTCGACGACCTCCTTCCAGATGGCCGCGGCCTTCGCCTTGGGGAACGCCTTGGCGGCGGCCAGCGCATCGACGAGCTCCCGCAGGGCGGTCTCCTTGTCGGGAGTGTCGATCTCACACAGGATGGCTTCGGGAAAGCAGTATTCGCGGAGCGACATCAAGCCGACTATTCTTGTCCCTCCTCCAACATTTCACGCACCACCTGCTCGTAGGTGGCCTCCTCCTGCTCCTGTACGGGTTTGCCCTGGGGGGAGATGCGGTCCCGGGAGCGGTGGCTCTTCAGGCGGGCGTGGAAGCGGCGGATCTGCTTTTCCAGTTTGGTCTCGGTCTGGTCGATGGCGGCCATCAGGTCCTGCGCCTGGGCCTTGCCGTTGAGCTTCGCCCCGTGGCCCAGGACGACGGTGGCC
>ERZ869936.2732-NODE-2732-length-10039-cov-4.839643_pt1 | contig 10039 bp, 7 predicted proteins | sample MGYA00520876_ERZ869936 | MGnify/ENA primary metagenome ERZ869936 (study PRJEB32218, sample SAMN09650985) | biofilter metagenome | isolation source: enrty point of leading RO module | place: Saudi Arabia: Thuwal, RO plant located on Red Sea | collected 2016-02-17 ... | reverse complement strand
AGGAACATCAGGTAGGTGCGGAAGGTGTCGGCGCCCCACTGCGCGATGTACTCGTCGGGGACCACCACGTTGCCCCGCGACTTCGACATCTTCGCGCCGTCCTTCACGATCATCCCGTGCGCGCGGAACTTCCGGAACGGCTCCTCGAAGTGGAGCATCCCGGCGTCGTGCAGCACCATGGTGACGAAGCGCGAGTAGAGCAGGTGCAGCACCGCGTGCTCGTTGCCGCCGATGTAGCTGGTGACCGGCAGCCACCGCCTGGTGCGCTCGGCATCGAACGCGCGGTCGTCGAAGTCGGTGCTCGGGTAGCGCAGGAAGTACCACGCCGAGTCGAGGAAGGTGTCGGAGACGTCGGTCTCGCGACGGGCCTTCGCCCCGCAGGCGGGGCAGGCGACGTGGTACCACGACTCGTCGCGCGCCAGCGGGGAGATCCCCGAATCGTCGGGACGGAAGTTCTCCAGCGGCGGCAGCAGCACCGGGAGCTGGTCCTCGGGGACCGGCACCGTGCCGCAGGCGTCGCAATAGATGATCGGGATCGGCGGGCCCCAGTAGCGCTGGCGCGAGATGGTCCAGTCGTAGAGCCGGTACTGGACCCTGATGCTCCCGTGCCCCTCGCGCTCGAGCCACGCCGCCACCGCCCGCTTCGCCTCGGGGACGGTCATCCCGTCGAACTCGCCCGAGTTGACCAGCCGGCCCGTCACGTTGTCGACGAATGCCTCGGCGAGCGGCGTGTCGGCGCCCTCGCCGGCCACCACGCGCACGATCGGCAGCTCGAACCGCTTGGCGAACTCGAAGTCGCGCTCGTCGTGGCCGGGCACCGCCATGATGGCGCCGGTGCCGTACTCCATCAGCACGTAGTCGGCCACCCACACCGGGATCGGCTGGCCGGTGGCGGGATTGACGGCGAACGCGCCGGTCGGCACCCCGGTCTTCTGGCGGTCGCCGACCTTGCGCGACACCAGGTCCTTCGCCGCGGCCTGGTCGAGGTAGCTGCGCACCGCGGCGCGCTGGTCGGCGGTGGTGATCGCGTCGACCAGCGGGTGCTCGGGGGCGAGCACCATGAAGGTGGCACCGAAGAGCGTGTCGGCCCGGGTGGTGAACACCGGGATCACCGCGTCGTGGCCCTGGACCGCGAAGCGGATCTCGGCGCCTTCGCTCCGGCCGATCCAGTTCTTCTGCGCCGCGACGGTGCTCTCCGACCAGTCCATCTTGGTCTGGTCGTCGAGGTTGGCGAGCAGCCGCTCGACGTAGTCGGTGATCCGGAAGTACCACTGCTCGAGCACCCGCTGCTCGACGGCGGTGCCGCAGCGCTCACAGGCGCCGGCGATCACCTGCTCGTTGGCGAGCACCGTCTTGCAGCTGGGGCACCAGTTCACGGCGCCCTTCTTCTTGTAGGCGAGTCCCTGCTTGAACAGCTGCAGGAAGAGCCACTGGGTCCACTTGTAGTACGCCGGGTCGGTGGTGGCCAGCACGTGGTTCCACGCGAACATCCCGCCCATGCTGGTGAGCTGGCGGGTGAAGTTGGCGATGTTGCGCGGGATCAGCTCGCCGGGGTGGATCCCCACCTTGATGGCGTGGTTCTCCGAGTGGATCCCGAAGGCGTCGAAGCCGATCGGCTCGAAGACGTCGAACCCCTGCATCCGCTTGAACCGGCCGAACACGTCGGCGCCGGTGAACGCGAAGAGGTTCCCCACGTGCAGCCCCTCGGCGGACGGGTAGGGGAACATCATCAGGTTGTAGAAGGGGCGTTCGGCGCGGTCGAGGTCGGGCTCGTTGGTGCCGCGTTCGTGCCACCGGGCCTGCCACTTCGCCTCGACCTCGGCCGGGCGGTACGGGTGCTTCGGGTCGGTCATGGCGCCAATAGACTCAGCCGCGGCCGTCAGGCCGCGGGGATCGGATCCGTCTCGGACCGACATCCCCGCGGCTTGACGGCCGCGGCTGAGTGCACGTCCTTCGCGCTGTCGCCGGTTACCGGCGCCGTGCCTGCCGCTGGCTGAGATCCAGCTCGAACGGTTCGCCGTTGACGGTGGCGTCGGGCGTGCTGGTGCCGTTGAAGATGACGATCACCGTGCGGGTCACCGGATCGCCACCATTGACGACCACGGTCCAGGTCCGCGTGATCGTCCCCGAGAGCGGCCACGGATCGACGCCGTCGCCGCGAACCGGCATCACCACGTCCTCGATCTCGAACTCACCCTCGAGCTCGTACTCGCGCGGCGGGGAATTGCCCGGCTGGCCGGAGCGGGAGATCTCCTCGTTCCCCTCGCCGTTGATGATGCGGGTGGTGTTCTGGCCCTCGAGCCCGGTGAACACCAGGTCGCGGGTGCGGAACACCGACGACGTCCAGGGGCCGCGGGTCACCTCACCCTCGACGGTGGTCTCGACCTCGATGCGCGCGGTGGTGAGCGGATCGTACTGATCCTGCGTCGCGCCGCTGGCATCGAAGAAGGCGATGGTGCGGGTCACGGTCAGCCCGTTCGCCGGGTTGGGGGGGCAGCTCCAGCGGCCGCCGCCGAATCCGCAGCCGTTGGTGTTGCCGGGGCCGTCGGGCGGGCCGTCGAACAGCGAGGCGGAGCCGCCGAGATAGCCGATCGAGCCGGTCATCCCGGCCATCACGTCCACGTCCTCGGCCACGGCGTCGGCCGCGGCGGTGGCCACGGCGAGGTTGAGGCTGCTGTCGGTCCCGGTTCCGGGACCGGTCGAGTCGCTGTTGCAGGCCGCCGCGAGGGCGAGGGCGGCCACCAGGAATGCTCGGGTACGCATGGGGAAGAAGCCTCGGGTTCAGGGTCTGCCGGGGAGACGGAGCCCGGCGGGCGACGTTAAGGACAAGGATCGGAGGTGGAGATCGCTGACTCCAGCCTCGTGATCCGCACTCGCCGGCCGCCCCGGGGCCGGTCGGCCGGCACGCCGGGGCAGGTGGACAGCTGTCTGATGATGGGTTCTCGGGACGGATCGGTCCCGCAGTGCCAGCTGGGCAGCTCCGCGTCCCGACCCGATCGGTCCTGGCCGCGAGCGCCCCGTGCCGGGCCTCAGCAGCAGGGGACGAGCGAAGGGCGAGGGGGCTGCACGCTCGAGATTCGTGATTCGAGACTGGAGACTCGAGGGTGACGCGGGGCCGATAGATTCGGTCTTCCTGCATTCCTCCCACAGGAGTGGCCCTTGTCCAATCCCTCACTCCGGGCGGCGTACCTCCTCGTGTTCGGCCTGCTCGCGGCCTGCAACACGGCGCCGGTGCTGCCGCCGGAGGACTTGCGCGCCTTTGCCTTGGTCGAGACGTCACTCTGGAGCGGTGGTCGGCTCGAGGTCGTGGTGCGGCACGCCCACGACGAGCAGCCGATCCCGGCGATCAAGCTGGACGGCACCGCGCTCGTGGTCAGCCGCCTTGACGACACCACCTTCAGGGCAGCGCTGCCAGTACGGACGGGGGGGCTCCCGGTCCGGATCGAGAGCGAGGAGATCCCGCCGCTCGAAGCGACGGTGGAATTGCATGGATTCGTGTCGGCCCAGCTGGGACCCGGCGTGGGGGGGTCGGTGCTTCCGCTTCCGGGTTCAGGAGGCCAGGTGATCCTCGGTGCGACCCGGTCGGGGCTGGCGTCGGTGTCGCTCGCGACCGGCCAGGTCGTATCGACTTGGTCCAAGTCGGTGCACGCCATCGAGTGCGCCAACGGCGTCGTGCCGGGCCCGGCAGTGGGGCAGGTGGTGCTGCGGGCGGGTGTGGAGGGAGCTCAAACGTGTGCCAGCCACTACACGCTCCACGAGACGACTCCAGTGGGAGTCGGTGCAGGACTCGGCGAGGTGATGCCCGGCTGGTCGCGAAGCATCGCCGCCGTGGTTGGCCCGCAATCGGCAGTCCTCGGGTGGCACGACAACTTCGGGTCGTTCCTCCGGTGCGGAGCGGGTTCGCCGTGGGTCGGTTGCCAGCAGGTTGAGCCCTTCAGCGAGTTCCAGGCGAACCTGTACGGCTTCGAGGCCGGCTACACGGCCCGTCGGATCATCGGGCTTGGAATTCGTCCCGCGATCCACCACCTCGGTACCGGTGACATCGTACGGATCCTGCCATCCACGGATGATTCCGACCTGTTGTACTACCACTCCGCGGCGTTCAACTCGACGGAGCGACGGTTGTTCCTGACGGCGTTCCGTTCCGCCTTGACTTCCAGCCCATCCGGACTCCTTCTGGTGCTCGACAGCGAGAATGGTGTGGAGCTCGACCGCAGGGAACTGGTCGGGGGAGACCCGAACGGGGTCGCGATTGACGACGCACGAGGATTGGTCTATGTCGCCATGCACAGCCCGTCGGAGCGGCGCTACTGGCTCACGGTTCTCGACGCGGCAACGCTGGAGTTGGTGGCGGAGCTTCCGGCTCCCTCCGGCACCATCGAAGACGCGGTACGGCAGAACGGCCACCGCCGGCTGATCCTTCCCGTTTCCGGCAACATGGTGATCCTGGTGGCAACCCAGTACACCCCGTGGTTCACCTCGGCGACCATCCCACCAATGGTGATCGCGCGCTGGAGCCTGGCGGACTGAACGGAGATCGGAGGTGACGCCGGGCCGGTAGATTTTGTCACGATGCATCCCTCTCCCTGGAGCCCGCCCTTGTTCCACCCCCCGAGTCGGATCACCTGGCTCGCCGCCGTGCTCCTCGCGGCCTGCAACACCGCACCGGTCATCCCTCCCGAGGACACCCGGGAGTTCGAGCTCGCGGCGCGATCGTTGTGGAGCGGCGGATCATTCGAGGTGGTGGTGCGCCATGGCGAGGGGGAGCAGGCGACGCCACGCGTCACACTCGACGGCACGGCGCTGGTGGTCACCCGGGTGGACGACACCACGTTCAGCGCGGCGCTGCCGGTGCACACGGGCACGCTCCCGGTGCGAGTGGAGGGGGAGGGCATCTCGCCGCTCAATGCACACGTGACGCTCCACGGCTACCTCGGCACCGTCCTCGGTCCCCAGGTCGAGGGAGCGATGGTCGTCCTCTCCCACACGCCCCCGCGGGTGCTCGGCGGCACTCGCGAGGGGCTGCTCGAGGTGAGCCTCGCCACGGCCGTGGGTGGGCGCAGCTGGCCCACCACGTTCCACGACCACTCGTGCGGCTGGGGGGTGCTGCCGGGGCTGGCCACCGGCACCGTCATCCTTCGCGCACGAATCTCCGACACGGTGTGTGCCGATCCGGTGGTGGCCCGGCTGGGACAGGAGATCGCGGTGGAGACCACCCTGCCGCAGCCACCCACATGGTTCGCTCCGGTGGCCCTCGTCGGGCCGAGCACCGCGCTGGCCGGAGGGTATGACCTGGTGGCCCAGCGGGGTCAGTGCACCGGCGGCTTCGTTGCCTGCACATGGTCCAGCAGTGTTCCGCTGAACCACACGCTCGTGGGGATCGAGATCGCGCCGAGCCTCGGTCGCGCCGTGACGCTGGCGCACGGGCCGGCGCTCTACGATCTCGCCACCGGCGACACCGTGCGGTCGATGCCGTGGATCCACCTGCTCTCGGACGCGACGGCGGCGGCGTTCGATGTCGCCGAAGGTGTGGTGTACGTGAGCAGTGCAACGCCCGGGGCGACCTTTGGCGGCGTGCATGCCGTCCGGACCAGCGACGGGGCGCTGCTGGTCGAGACGCCGACCGATCCGGAGATCGGGTTCCGGGCGGTCGCTGTCGATGCCCATCGGCAGCTGGTGCTGGCCGCGGCGTGGAATGTGGCGGCAGACCGCCTTGAGCTGCGCGTCTTCCGTCGCGGGACCCTCGAGCCGGTCGCGGTGTTGCCGGCCACCGGCGCCGACGTTCCGCCTCGCCTGCGCTACGGCATCATGCGGCTGGTGGTCGACGCCCCCGCGGGCATCGCCTACCTGGTGAGCAGTCTCGACTTCAACTGGAATCCCGCCATGGCGCTGCGGCCGATGGTGATCGCGCGGTGGAGCCTGGTGGACTGAAACGAGACTCGTGATTCGAGACTGGAGACTCGAGGGCGCATCCTCGAATCACCAGTCTCGAATCACGAGTGTCGGGCGAGGCATGCCTCGCCGCTACTCCTCTGGTGTGTTGCCCCCCGCCACACCGCCGCTCACGATGAACTTCATGTGCTCGGTCCCCTCGACGTTGACGTGCTCGATCTGCGTCGCGGGGACCAGCAGCAGCTGGCCGGCGAAGTTGTAGCTCTGCGGCAGGTACACGCCCACGTGCTCGGGAAGGCCGAGGCGGCTGACGTCCTCCGCGGTGACGAAGCCCAGCACCCAGAGATCCTTGTCGGGGTCGATGCGCACCCGCACCGCCGTGTTGAAGCGGCGCTTCTCGCCCGCGAACGCGTTCATCAGGTCCTTGGCGGCGGTGTAGAGGAGCCGCACCAGCGGCAGCCGGGCGAGGACGGCGTCGAAGGTGTCGATCGCCGCGCGGGTGACCACGTTGGTGGCGAGCAGGCCGATCAGGGTGATGCCGACGATCACCACGAGCAACCCCACCCCGGGGATGTCGACTCCCAGCCAGCCGTCGATCCAGGCGACGGCCTCCCACGCGACCCAGACGGTGAGGATCACCGGGAAGGTGATGACGGCGCCCCGGAGGAAGTACGTCGCGGCGCGGCGGAACGGCGAGGTGGTCTCGTCCATCGTCAGAGCCTGGCGTCGAGGGTGGCGAGAAGGCGGTCGAGCTGGTCGGGGGTGACTTCGCCCATGTGGCCGATGCGGATCAGCCGATCGAAGTCGTCCTCCAGCCCCGGCGCGATGGCGAAGCCGTCGCGGGCGAGGTCGGCCATCAGCGTGGCGGCGCTGGTTCCCTCGGGCAGCACCAGCGCGCTCACCGTGTCGGCGCGCTGCCCCGCGGGGGCGAGCAGGGTGAACTCCGCCTCGCGCATCGCCCACTGCTCCACCCGCTCGCGCATGGCACGATGCCGCGCGAACCGGGCGTTGAGGTCATCGCCAAGGATCCGCTCGAGCTGGCGATCGAGCGCGTAGCACACCGGCAGCGCCGGGGTCTGCGGGAAGCGGGCCGCGGCGGCGGCGGCGTGCAGCTCGACGATGTCGAGGTAGAGGCCGCGGTCGCGCAGGGCAGCGGCGCGCGCGAGGAACCGCTCGCTCGCCACGGCGAAGGCGAGTCCTGGCGGCACGGCGAGACCCTTCTGCGACGCGCCGATGACCAGGTCGGCGTCCCACCCTGCGGGATCGACCGGCATCGCGCCGAGCGATCCCACCGCATCGACGATCGTGAGTGCATTGGTGCTGCGCCGGATGGTGGCGATCAGGTCGCGCACCGGCGCCACCGATCCGGTGCTGGTCTCGACGTGGACCATCGACACCGCATCGACCGGAGGGCCATCGAGGAACTCGGCGAGCTGCGCGGGCTGGATCGCCTCGCCGCGCGCCACGTGCACGCGGATCACGTCCTTGTCACAGCGCTCGGCAATCGTGGCGAACCGCTCACCGAAGGTGCCGCTCACGATCGCCAGCAGCCGATCGCGCACACCGCTGCGGATGGCGGCCTCCATCATGGCGGTCGCGCTGGCGGTGGCGAGCAGCACGGGCCGGTCGGCGTGGAACACCCGCCGGAGGCCGTGCTGGAGCCGCTCGGCGAGGGCGTGGCCCGCCACGGTGCGGTGGCCGACCATCGGCTGCGCCATTGCCTCGAGCACGCTGGGTGCGACCTCGACGGGACCCGGCAGCCAGAAGCGGCCGGAGACGCTCACGGGACCGGCTCGAGCCGCGGATTGTCGCGGTACGCCCGGCCGGCCTTGGCGCAGGGCTTTCTTTCGTGCCGCACGATGTCGGCGGTGAAGTCGAACCGGCCGCCGAACAGCGAGGACCCCACCCCGTAGACGTCGACCGGGACGCCGAGCGCCTCGAACTCGCGGATCTTCTCGACGGTGAACCCGCCCGAGACGACGATGCGGACGTGGCCGTGGCCGGCGCGGTCGAGCGCGTCACGGACATTCCAGACCAGCTGCGGGTTGACCCCGGTGGGCCGGAACGGCCCCATCATCGGCACCACCGAGGCGTCGACCATCTGCTCGGAGGTGTCGAGCCGCACGCCGTAGAGCCGCTTGCCCAGCGCATCGGCCACCGCCACGGCGGTGCGCGGGCAGTCGTTCTCGAAGTCGACGAGGGTCACCAGGCGCATCTCGTCGGGAGTGTGCTCGAGGAACTTGCGCGACGCGAGGACGGTGTCACCGCCGTAGGCCGCGATCAGCGCGTGCGGCACGGTGCCGAACCCCTCGCTCCCCCACCACGACGCCTGGGCGTCGGTGGAGACGCCGATCGCGCCGGCCACGTGGGCGGCGTAGCCGTCGCCGGTCTGCACCATCCAGTGGTCGTGGCGGGCCGGGAAGAACATCACGTCCTTGGGCTTGGCCGCCTCCACCACCCGGCGGGTGTTGGTGCCGACGCGGGTGCGCCGGGCGAGCACGCCGAGGTAGAGCGTCTCGAGGTGGGCGAACTGGTCGTAGGGACCCTCGATCTCCAGCACCACTTCCCATGGCACGATGGCGTCGCCGTCGTGCAGCGCGCGCACGGCCAGCTGCGACCAGTCGTCGCTGCAGAGCTTGAGGATGGCGATCGCCTCGTCGATGCCGCCCAGCAGCGCGTCGTGCTTGGTGAACACCTGCATGGTCACGCGCGGGGACGCGCCGTCGCGCCGAAGCACCTCGCGAGAGCGCACGAAGTACTTGTCGGAGTAGTAGCCGGCGCGCATCTTGTCGACCGGCAGGTTGAAGATCGCGGGATCGAGGCGTGTGCGGGGCATGGCCATAAGGTAGGCGCGCCGCTGGCAGCGCGCGATCCGGGCGTGGTCGTTGGCTTCGCCCGACCACCCTTCCCAGGGCCGACATCGCGCGCCGCCAGCGGCGCGCCTGCTAGATTTCGCCTTCCCTCCAGTCCGGAGATCTTTCCGTGTCCGACTCGCCCGTTTCCCGTCGCACCTTTCTCGGATCCGCCGGCATGGCGGTGGCCGGGGCTGCCCTGGCACCGTCGCCCGCCGTGGCTGCGCCGTTCGTGCGCCGCGCGCGCGTCGCGGCTCCCGTGGTGATCGCCTCCTCCAACGGCATCCGCGGCGTGGAGCGCGCCCTCGACCTGCTCGGTCGCGGGAGCGACACCCTCGATGCAGCCGTGGAGGGGGTCAAGATGCAGGAGCTCGATCCCGAGGACACCTCGGTGGGCTACGGCGGCCTGCCCAACGAGGAGGGGGTGGTGCAGCTCGATGCGTCGTGCATGCACGGCCCCACCAAGCGGGCCGGCGCCGTGGGCTGCCTCGAGGGGATCAAGACGCCGAGCGAGATCGCCCGGCTGATCCTCAAGTACACCAATCACATCATGCTGGTGGGCAAGGACGCCCAGCGGTTCGCGCTCTCGTACGGCTACCAGGTCGAGGACCTGCTCACGCCGCGCTCGCGCGAGGCATGGCTGCGCTGGCGCGCCAACCGCGGCGCCAACGACGACTGGCTCAACGTCGACGGCGACGAGCCGATGGCCGTCCGCCAGACCGGGACGATCAACATGAACGTGGTGAACGCCGCGGGCGACATCTCCTCGGTGACCACCACCAGCGGGTTGTCGTGGAAGATCCCGGGGCGCGTGGGCGACTCGCCGATCATCGGGGCCGGGCAGTACACCGACAACGACGTCGGCGCCGCGGGGTCCACCGGGCGGGGCGAGAGCAACATCATGGTGTGCGGCGCGTTCCTCACGGTGGAGTTCATGCGCCAGGGAATGCATCCCACCGACGCCGCGCTCGCCACCCTGCGGCGCGTGGTGGCGATGACGCCGCCGCGGCTGCTCCGCGAGGACGGCAGGCCGCGCTTCCAGCTCAACTTCTACGCCGTCAACAAGAAGGGCGAGTACGGCGGAGCGGCAATCACCCGCTCGCGCTTCGCGGTGGCCGACGAGCGCGGGGCGCGGGTGGAGGACAGCGCGGTGTTGTACGAGTGAAGCGCGACAGGCGAAGGGCGAGGGGCGAGGGGCGGGCGCGCCTGGCGGTCTGCGGCGTGGCCATCGCGCTGGCCTTCGGCGCCGCGCCGCTGGCGGCGCAGGCCGACGGCAGCCCGTGGCGGCTGTCGTA
>ERZ869936.2731-NODE-2731-length-10040-cov-5.102554_pt1 | contig 10040 bp, 11 predicted proteins | sample MGYA00520876_ERZ869936 | MGnify/ENA primary metagenome ERZ869936 (study PRJEB32218, sample SAMN09650985) | biofilter metagenome | isolation source: enrty point of leading RO module | place: Saudi Arabia: Thuwal, RO plant located on Red Sea | collected 2016-02-17 ... | reverse complement strand
ACCACCGTCGTCGGCGGCTGGAACACCTTCATTATGAGCACGGGCCGGCCGCGCGCCGTGACCTTCCTGCATCCGCACTTGCGGCGAGTGGCTTGAACCTTGTCCGAGCAGCTCGAACTCAGCACGGCTACCTTCGAGCCTGATGAGGACCCTCCCTCCTGGTACAACTGCGGCCGCGACCGCTGGGAGTACCGGGAGGGGGGCCCCGAGGGCTTCTTGCTCGGCGTCGTCCGCCGTCAGGCGAAAACGACGTACGAGTGGCTCACCCGATTCCAACACGCACACACCGACACGCTGCGACGCGCGCAGAGGTTCGTCCAGGAGGAGAACGAACGATGAAGACCGAACAACCCGTCCCGCGCCACGGCGCCAAACGAAACTGGCGCATGGAACGAACGCCCCACACCCAGGAGTACGAAGGACCCGAGGGCGCCGAGATCACCGTCACCACGCACGACGAGCGCTCGGTCGTGGAGGAGTATTGTGCCCACTGCCAGACCTGGGTGCGCGTCGAGGGGGTCTCGGGGGCCCTGCGCTTCATGGCCCACCATGACTCCGGCGAGTGCGCGAACGGCCACACGAACGGCCGCCCGAGGGGAGGCTCGTAGTGGACGTCGCCCACAACCAGCGATGGAACGGCGGCCGCGACAGCTACCGTCCCGCCGGCGAGCCCATCGACACCCGCGCCTACGAGGTGGCTCCGATCCCCACCGACCGCGTGGCCAAGGCGTTCGTCGCACGACACCACTACTCCGGCACGATGCCCCCGGCCCGCTGGCGCTTCGGCCTTTGGCGCGGGGAGGCGCTCGTCGGCGTCGCCGTCTTCTCCGTTCCCCAGAACTTCGCCACCTACCGGGATCTCCCCGGAGAGCGGGCGGAGTGCGTCGACCTCGGGCGGTTCGTGCTGCTCGACGACGTGCCGGCCAATGGCGAGACCTGGTTTCTCGCCCGTGCTTTCGAGCTGTTACGCCGCGAGGGGGTCGTGACCATCGTCAGCTTTTCCGACCCATCCCCCCGGACTTCGGGAGACGGGACCGTCGTCTTCCAGGGCCACATCGGCACGATCTACCAGGCCCACAATGCGGTGTACCTCGGCCGCTCGAAGGCGGAACGCAAGTGGATGACCCCCGACGGTGGCGTGATCCCGGGGCGGGCGCTCACGAAGATCCGCCATCGCCGGCAAGGCTGGCGCTACGCGACCGCCGAGCTGGTCGAGCTCGGGGCCGAGCCCCTACGCGCCGAGGAGGACGCCGTCGCGTGGGTGAACCGCTGGGTGCCGGCCCTCTGTCGCCCTTTGCGTCATCCTGGTAACCACAAATACGCCTGGACGCTACGGCGCAAAGCGCGAAAGCACTTGCCACGCGGTCTCCCCTACCCCAAGCTAACGGGGATCCCTTCCTGATGGACGTCTTGACTATCGACACCTGGGATGCTGAGCCCCAGCGCGCGATCCTCGTTTCCTTGCTTTGCGGTCGCGCGACCCTGCAAGGCGACGCCGAGGAATGCCTTCATGCGCTCCAGCGAGACGGTCTGCTCACCTTCGACGTTCTCTCCGATGTGGCTCGTGACTGTGAGGTCGTCGGCCCCATCGACCCCAACCGTCCCGTGTGGATCGGGGAGCTTACGGCGGCCGGATGCCTCGTGGCGCTTCGACTTGCCCGCAGCGTCGAACTCCTGCGAGTCATCGCTACTGCGGCCCGACTCCTCAAGGGCGGCTACATCTGGGCCGGGGTCATGCTCGACGACGTCATGCGCGAGCTCGACCTCCGAGACCACCGCGATGGCCAGGTGGGAGGCATGTCGCCCTCCGAGTGGATGGAGGCTCGCAACTTCCGACACGTGCAAGCCCTGCCGCGACGCGACGGGCTCGATGCTCCCATGGAGGGACCCCGTGCCTCGGCGTAAGCGCGACCGTCGAGACTCCCTCACGGACCTCGAGGAGCGCCTCCTCGCGGACCTCCTTTTGGGCAAGCGCCCCAAGGGTCCTCTGCGGGCCGCCACGCATCTGGTGAAGCTCGGCATCTGCAAGTGGGTGGAGCCCGACGGGGTCCTGGCCCTCACGCCGGCCGGCCGTCGATTTGCCCGGGAGCTGTGGCCCGACACCATGGAGGTGCCTCCGACCGAGGACCAGGCATTGGCGGCGGCGCAGACGATCCGCGTGTCTCCCCAGCTTGCGCTCAACTTGCCCGGGGCCCTTGCCGAGCGTCCCCGTCCCGTGGACGCGTTGACCCGCGCGCTGGAGGGCGTCCCCAATGCGAAGGAGGCCGTCCAGCTTCTTCTGGAGCACTACCCGAATGGACGTGGTCTCCCCACCGCCAGCCAGAAGGCCCTCGAGAGCATGGGGCTGCCCGGCGCCGTTGTCCGCCGAGTGACCTCGGCTTTCGAGCTGGCCCGCGCCTGCTATGTCGACCGAAAGTCGCTCGATTCCACCGAGCCGGTGCTCTCGTCCGAGGACATGGCGAAGACGATCTGGATCAGTCAGAGCGTCGAGAATCTCGAGGTCGAGCATGTTTGGTGTGCGGCCCTCGACCCCCAGCGCCGCCTTCTTTCCGTGCATACCGTCGCGGTGGGCGGCCAGAGCGTGGTCGCCATCGCCATCCGTGACCTCCTCACCCCGGCCGTGCGCGCTCGGGCCTCGTCCTGCTTTCTCGCACACAACCATCCCGCGGGGGATCTCACGGTCACCGACAAGGACATCCGCCTCACGCAGCGTGTCCACCACGCAGCACAGGACGTCTTGGGGATCGCCTTTCTCGATCACCTGGTCCTCGCCCCCAGCGGCGAGTACGTCTCCATGCGTGACGAGGGCTTGATTTGAGCCTTTCCGCGGACGATATCTTCGCGGCCCTTTCCACGGACGCGCAGGACGTGGCTCGCCAACACGCCTCCATGAAGCGAGCGTTCGAGAACGAACTCGATGCGCGAAAACGCTTGGTCGGAGCCCTAGCGGCCGCCGTCCATCCTGCATTCGAGGTGATCTCCGAGCGCCGAGTGGCCCTCCAAACCTCCCCGAGCGAAGAGGGATCTCCCTCCGCCGCCTGTTTGATCCGGCTCCCCTCGCATCGGGGTCGTCCCCTCCACTTTTCCTGCGTCCAGACGCCCGACGGCGGGGTCGGGTGCATATTCGTCGAAGAGCATGCCAAGGACGTCTATGTTGCTTTGGAGGGGGAGGATCGGGACAAGGTCCTGCGCAGGATCTCGATCCCCGAGCTGGCCGGTCAACTCGCCGAGCTTCTCCACAAGGCAGCTCATGGCCGCATGCGGAAGCGCCGGGCGGAGGCCGAGGCGCTGGCCCGCAAGTTCTCGGCCGTAGCCACGCTCTTGTCGAGCTGAGACGCGATCCCGTCTGCGTGTCAAGAGCTGCGGCAGCGGCTCGGCCGGTGGCCATCTGAAGCCGTCCTGCGCGGGCCCTCGATTTTTCGTCCGGCTTTTGGTGCGACAGTCGCTCAATCTGTACAATGTCCCCTCGCCTGAAAGGACGGCGCGCCGGACGATGGACGGCGGGACGTCGCAGGCTTGCGCGCTGATGTTCCACCCTCTGCCTCCTCCCCGCCGCCCATGTCTCATGACAGCTCGCCGTCCACGTCCTTCCCATCTTTCGAGATCGTCGCGCGCTACCTGGGCGCCCTCGACCCAAGCGCGCCGGGAGAACACGGCGACTTTGCCTGGCAAACGACGGACGACCGCAAAGAAGGCAACGCGCATCTCATCGACACCCCCCATGGGTCACTCACCGATCACTATGCTCACCTCGCGCGCCTAAACACGTCCACGCCCGGCGCAGGCGTCCACGTCTGCATCCACCAGACCGATGGTGGCGGACGCACCGAGGAGCATATCGTCGCCCCGCGCACCGTCGTACTCGACTTCGACGAAGGGGGGCCCCCCGAGGGCGTCGGCGCACTTCCGGTTTCCATGGTGGTGGAGTCAGCCCGTGGTCCGCACCTCTACTGGCTCTTGGCCCCCGGGGAGGACCTCCACCAGTGGCGCCGTGTCCAGATCGCCATGGCGCGGAAGTTCGGGGCCGACGTCCACGCCTCCAAACTCACCCAGACCATGCGGGTGCCGGGCTTCTTTCACAACAAGGGCGACCGCGCCAAGGTCTGGATCCGCATTTGCGAGCCCCATCGACGCTATACCCTCGGCCAGCTCGTGAAAGGCTTCGAACTCGGCGACGAGCTCAACGCCATCCTCGCTGAAGAGGCCGAGAATGAGCGCCGCCGCGCCTCCGCAAAGCCCCCGGTGCGCGCCCTCTCCGACTACGACCGGATCGGGCGCGCTCGGGCCTACCTCCAGCACGTGGGCGGTGCTGGCGAGGGCAACCGTAACGAGTTCACCGCGCGTCAGGTCGTTCCCGTCGGATGGCGCTTCGGGATCCACGAAGACGACTGGCTCGCCGAGGTCTATCGGTGGAACGACAGCAACAACTCCCCTCCGCTTCCGGTTCGCGAGATCCGGAGCATCGTGCGCTCCATGTACCGCAAGCTTCAGCGCACCGGCGCCCCTTTCGGCAGTGCCCTCGACGAGGACACCACCGCCTACAAGCAGCGCCAGGAAGAGCGGCAGCGCCGTCGAGCCCAATACGACGAGGAAAACGAGGCTCGATGGGCGGCGACTCTCGCCGATGACCTAGCGGTGGACCCTCTCGTTCCGGACGCGAACATATCTACGCCCCGTCCCGATTCCGCAGACTCGCACGTCGCCGCAGAGGCGCAAGTCCATGGGCCCGATCCCGTGCCCCCTCCGCGTCCACGTCCCGAGCCCACGCCGTCCCCCGCTCTCTCTCTCAAAGACTTCCGGGACTTTAGGTACGGCACCCCGGTGATGCCCGATGGGCACCCGCTCACGACTCGAGGCAATGCGGCCCGATTTCTCGACGCGTGCGGGGACATCGTCCGCTTCTGTCCCCAGCTCGATGTCTGGTACGTGTGGACAGGCTCCCACTGGCGCAAGGACGAGCGCGTCGCCGTCGACAACCTCGCCCAGCAGGTGCTCGCGGGGATCCACCATCTCTTCGCCCACCCCACGGTTCAGTTTTCCAAGGTCGACACCGACCGAGAGCGCGCGAGGAAGATCGAGACCGTGAAACAGATCACCGCACACCTAAAAGCCTCGGAGTGCCCGCGGGGGATCCAGAACCTTCTCGGCTACGCTCGCTCTCAACGCAGCGTCTACGTGGGTCCGACCGACCTTGACCGAGACGACCTCCTCGTCAACACCGAAAGCGGGGTGGTCGACGTCCGCACCCTGGAGGTGCGCTCCCATGACGCGTCTCTGCTTCAGAGTCGTATTACCCGGGTGCCCTACGTGCCCAAGGCGCGCTCCGACCTCTGGAACAACTTCGTCGATTGGGCCATGCAAGGCGATCAAGACATGGTCCGCTTTCTCCAACGGGCCGCCGGCGTCAGCTTCACGGGCTCATGCGAAGACGAGGTGTTCTTCGTTTGTTTCGGCATCGGGGGCAACGGCAAGTCAACCTTCATCGAGACACTGCTCCAGATCGCCTCGGGCTACGGCCGCACCTGCGATTTCAGCATGTTCCTGCAAGACCCGCGGGGGCGAGCGGGCAGCCAGCCCAACGAAGAACTTTTGGCCCTCAAGGATGCCCGCATCATCTACGCGTCGGAGCCCGATCAAGGTGCCCGACTCAACGAGAGCCTGATCAAGAGGATTACCGGCGGCGAGCGAGTCACCGCGCGCCCGCTGTACGGCAAACCCATCGAGTTCTACCCGAAGTTCACCCTGTGGCTCAGCACGAACCACAAGCCTTCCATCCGCGGCACCGACGACGGCATCTGGCGACGCGTGGTCCTCATCCCCTGGGAGGCGTGCATCACCCCCCAGGCCAAGGACCCGCACCTCAAGCACAAGCTCGCGCGCCCGGACGAACTTCAGGGCATCTTGCGGTGGGTCATGGAGGGCGCAAATGCCTGGCACAAGGACGGCCTCCAGATCCCCGAGCGCGTCCGCGCCGCTACCAGCAACTACCGGGAAGACATGGACTCCCTTGGCGAGTTCCTGCACCAGCGCTGCCTCGTCGAGCGCGGCTCCGGCTATCGAGTCCGGTCGTCCTACCTCTACGACGAGTACCGGAAGTGGTGCGACGGTGCAGGCGAGCGGCCCTTCAACCAAAAGAACTTCACCCAGCTCCTTCTCGAGCGCGGCTTTCGAAAAGCCCGCAGTGGCTCACGGGGCCAGGTGGAGTTCCAGGGGATTGCGCTGCGTGCGACACCGGGCCAAGAAGCCGCCGAGGACGACGGGGCGTACGAGCGCGAGGAGCGTCTCGCTATCCAAGAACTCGAGAATGGGCCCGCGCAGCGCGGCCTGTACGACGACTAGCTGCGAGCGTTCCAGACGCTCTGATAGGCCACCTGTCCGACGAGATCGACGCCCATCCACACACGGTGCGCCGGCGAGCCCGCCTCGAGCTGGTCCGGATCCTGGGGCCACGGGAGGTCGGGCTTCACCTTCGAAAGAACGGAGCGGACGTAGGCGTCACGGGTCCCCGATGGCTCATCAAGAAGAGCGTCCTGCTGCTCCACCGCCTGGACGGCGGCGTCATAGGCTTCCGTGGCTACCTGTGGAAGAAGGTCGCACACCAGCCTCAGGATCTGTTCCCGCGCACCTGATGCCTCGCCGTCGGCATAGTTGACGGAGGACAAAAGCGCGTCGTCGATGGGCACGGCGACTCCCATCCGGAGGAGCGTGTCTTGGTCGATCTGGAACCCCACCTCTCCGTCAGGTGATGCGATCACGTCGTTGAGGGGGACGACGTCGCCCTCTTTCGAGCGGATCATCAGCCGTTCGGCTACGGTCCGCAGGGGAAAATTCGACTGAGAGATCCGTCCCTGTGCTCCGAGTTGGATGGCAATGGGGAGCCGAATGGCCTGCGCGATCCGGTTGCTTCCGCCGAGCGTGGCCCCGGGGACGAAAACCCCCGAGAGCTCGCCAGTGGGGGGCGCCGGGGACGGACCCGGAGTGACGGGGGGGGCACTGCGCTCGATGGCCCTGGCGGCAGCCACGGTCCCGACCCCAAGAACGGTGAGACCTGCGATGAGGCCGAAGGCAGTTCCGGCCGAGACTGGGTTCATTCGGCGGGGAGCATGGGGAGGCGGGTTGTAGTAGGGGCTGGGCTGGCTGTACATGGTGTCTCCGAGCGGCAGTCAGGCCGCAAGCTGGCGCTGGCGATAGTAGGTGTAGAACCCGTACCCCGCCGCGGCCAAGACCGCGACTCCCCCCACGCCGATTGCGACTTTTCCAGCCGGGGTTTGGTACCACTTGGTGGGAGGTGCCACCGGCACTTGAGCCGGCGGCGGAGGAGGAGGGACCTCCGGCGCCTGGTCGAGACTCCCCTGGTCGAGAGGAGGATCGTCGGGCAGTTCGTCCTCCCCGAAGTCGAAGTCATCGGGATCCGCCTCGGTGCCCCCTCCCTGCGTGACAGGTGGGGCGAGCCAGCTGTCTTTGGGGGCGAAGCGGCCGGGCCCGCGCTCCCACTGCGCCTTGTTGGCGTAGAAGCTTTCGCTCTGGGCCACCCCATACTCGGCACACCAGATCTTTTCGTAAGCAGTGCGTAGGAGCGTGCGGATCTTCTGGCGTGTTTTCTCTCGCGCCGCGATCATGGCATCTCGCAGTTGCCTCGCGGTCGGGGTGTGGCCGGGCCCCCACCACCCCCCGGTCTCGCCGTCCAGAAGTTCGGCGAACGTAGAGAAGAGGAGCGCGGCCACGTTCTCGTGTTCGCTCGGCCGTCCGCCGCCCCCCAGCGGCTCCTCGGGGTCGACCATCCACGTTTGGATCTGGATCCACTCCTGGTCTAGTCCGATGGGACCGTAGCCGCCCAGGCGTTTGTAGAAGGAGAACTCGCTGTCGGAAGGGCGAGCTGGGACCAGAGATCCCGACCAGGCCTCATAGTAGCCGTTGACCTTCTCGAGATCCTCGAGGGCGGACATCGCCAACTGACGCACCTCCGGCGCAGCGGAGGGGTGGATCTCACCTTGATCTACAGCCTCGATCATCCCCTCGGCTTCCTCAGCGAGGCGGTCTCTCTCTTCCTTCTCCTGATCCTTCTCCCATCCCACGATGGCGTTCGACGAGGCTTGGGGCGTCTCGGGAGTGCGCCCCTCCGCCGTCGTCAGGGTGGCGAACACGCCCGCAGAACCTTGGAGCCAGCGCCCGAAGTCGTTGTCGGGCACGAGGGGTGGCACCTCGACCACGTTGTCATCGACGCCCTTGTAAGGAACGCTGACCCGCAGCGTGTCCCAGCGGATATCGGCGTCCTTGACGGCGGGGGGGCACTTATCGAGGGTCATCGCCATGGCTGGTCCCAGCATACGCTGTCCACAGCCCGCGGCTCAAGCGGACCCTTCAATCGCCCGCTGCACCCTTCGAGCGGTAGATGTACGCCTCGGCCTGAGCCCGTATCCAGTCCTCGATGCCCTCCTCGTCGAGTTCGAGCTTCTCCATCAGTCCCACCCAGAACTCCTGAGAAAACCGCCGTCTCGTCTCCGCGACCGTCATGGCCATGGCTTCCTTGGCCTCGTCCGGTGTGAGCTTCCCGTCTTTGGACGCCTCCTTCAGCGCCCGCACAGCCGTTTGGGAGATCATGTCCACGGCCGATCCGATCTCAGTCCGAGCGAGCTCGACCTTCGAGCGTAAACCCTCATCCTCGATGCGTTGGGTGAGACGGTCGACCAGGCGGTCTCCCCATGCTTTGACCACCCGGCTCGCCACGGCGAGAAGCCCCACGCCGAAGGTGGCCAGCGCGATCCATAGGGCGTTCAGATACTCTTCGGGCACAGCTAGTCCTCCCTTTCCTCCTCATCGTCCTCTTTTTTTGAGGATACGTCCACCTCCGCAAAGGGATCCCCTGCGTTTTGAGGGTCCCGCTGGAACAGCTCTTCGATCCGACGAGACTGCTCTATCAGGTCGACCTTGTCCTTCGCTTTCCGCACGACGGGGTTCGGGTCTACCTTCCCCTTGGCGCGAGGATGCGCTGCATCGATTTTCTCGACGATGTATTCCGTCGAACGGCTGACCTGGATCTGGGTCTCGTCGGCCAGCTTGCCCAGAATCTGAATTTTTTGCTCGCTTGCTTCCATGCGCTCGTCGAGCTCGCCTAGCGCCTCGTCGACGTCTTCCTTTCGTTCTTCGGCCTGCCGGGACCTCACGGCATTGTCCTCGACACGCTTGACTGCCCAAACCAAACCTGTGCCGGCGATCCCCAGCGCGGTGGCGATGGCCCCCACATACAACGAGAGCGTCTTGGCTCGGTTGAGCTGCATCTTGGCGTCATCGAGATCCGCCTCCACGTTGCCGATGGCGCTTTGGCTTTCCTTGCGCTGCTCCTCGAGACGAGCGGCCTCCGCCTGCGCACGTTCTTTGAAGACCCGCGTCACCACGTCCTCCAGGGCCTCCTGCTCCTCGGCGGCGCGCCGTCCAAGCGCATAGATTTGATCCTCGTGCAGGTAGAAACGCCAGTCGTACCAAAACACCTCGCCGGATTTGGTGAGCATTCGGTTGCGGTGATCGGCGAAGCTCCCTTCGTTGCCGGCGCGGAGGCGTGTGATTGCCAGCTCGGTCGCCTTACGGTCGTCTAGGTGGACGAACTCAAGATAGGGGTTGTTGACCAGTTCGGGCTCCGACCACCCGAGCTCCCGCGTGAAGGCGGCGTTGACGTCGGTATAGAACCCCTCGAAGTCAGCCGAACAGATCAGCTCTTCCGAAACAGCAGACAGATTGTCGGCGGTCGACCGAGGCACGACCTAAGTCTACGGTGCTCGGGCCCTTCACGCCGCCCTGGGGGGAGATTGTGGGTGCGGCCCGTACCCCCCGCCATACCCCGGCGGGGGCCCCTGGAGCGCCCGGTACCGCTGGTGCTGGACGACGGCGTAGATGATCCCGGCTGCGGCTGCGGCCGAGGCCACGAAAATCCCGGCCCCGATGAACCAGGGCAGCGCGCTCTCTCCCACGTCTCGGACCCCTCCCTTGAGTTTGGAGGCGGACTCTCTTACGTCTTCCCAGAACTTGTCCCACCGCTCGCGCTG
>ERZ869936.2730-NODE-2730-length-10041-cov-6.619668_pt1 | contig 10041 bp, 7 predicted proteins | sample MGYA00520876_ERZ869936 | MGnify/ENA primary metagenome ERZ869936 (study PRJEB32218, sample SAMN09650985) | biofilter metagenome | isolation source: enrty point of leading RO module | place: Saudi Arabia: Thuwal, RO plant located on Red Sea | collected 2016-02-17 ... | reverse complement strand
AGTTGAAAGTTTGTAAAGTTATAAGTTGTTGGTTTAAAGATAAAATTTTAGTTGGATGATTTGAGGCAGGTAATCCATCTTTGAGTTTATGAGATAGTTAGATTATTTAGAAGTTCTTTTTTTTCTGGCTCAGGCCAGTCATCTATACTGTAGTCAAAGGACAGAAAGTCCTGTAATGCAGTAATAATTGACGCCCTAAATTCGCTCGGATTTATTTCGCATTCATATACTTTTTCAGAAATATGATTTTCATTATCATCAAAATCTTCTAAAAAAGATATCTGTAAAATAGCTTTATCAGGGAAAGAGCTGAGACTTATCAAATAAGCACTAGGCTCTAAATAAAAATAACACTTCGAAGCTTGGTTGTTAGAGATACTTATTACCATATCCGTTAACTGGTCTATAACATTCAAACCAAGATCAGAAGCTTCAAAGGACAAATTAAAATCACTTGTTATAATTTCTACAGGAAGCCATCCAAATTTTGGAGTTTTTAAAGTTATGCTTACAGATTGTTTATTCAACATTTGAATAAATTAAACTCATGTGTATGATAACAAACTCCTAATATCGGTTTTTTGTATCACTTTTTCAATGGCTTCTTTGATACTGATACGCTCTTGCTCCATGCTATCTCTGTGGCGTAAGGTAACCGTATTATCTTCTAAAGTTTGATGGTCAACGGTAATGGCAAAAGGAGTTCCAATAGCATCATTTCTTCTGTATCGCTTACCAATAGAGTCTTTTTCATCGTAATTGGTTTGTGCAAATGGTCGTAATTGGTTAAAAATTTCCATGGCTTTTTCGGGTAAGCCGTCTTTTTTCACTAACGGAAGAATAGCCACTTTTACAGGAGCTAATGCCATTGGAATTTTTAATACTACTCTTTCAGAACCATCTTCTAAGCCTTCATTTTGGTAAGAAGCACAAAGCGTAGCCAAAAACATTCTATCTAAACCAATGGAAGTTTCTACCACATACGGAATATAATTTTCGTTTGCTTCAGGGTCAAAGTAGCGTAATTTTTTTCCTGAAAATTCTTCATGTTGCTTAAGGTCAAAATCTGTTCGGGAGTGTATTCCTTCCAATTCTTTAAAGCCCATCGGAAAATCAAACTCAATGTCACTGGCGGCATTGGCGTAGTGTGCCAGTTTTAAATGGTCGTGCAGCCTGTATTTGTTTTCGCCAAATCCAAGTGCGTTATGCCATTTTAAACGGGCTTCTTGCCAATATTTATACCACTGTAATTCTTCTCCGGGCTTTACAAAAAACTGCATTTCCATTTGTTCAAACTCACGCATTCTAAAAATAAACTGGCGAGCTACAATTTCGTTACGAAATGCTTTTCCTATTTGTGCAATTCCAAACGGAATTTTCATTCTTCCTGTTTTTTGCACATTTAAAAAATTCACGAAAATTCCTTGAGCTGTTTCGGGACGTAAATAAATTTTAGCGGCATCTCCGGCAACAGAGCCTAACTCAGTTGAAAACATTAAGTTAAACTGCCGAACTTCCGTCCAGTTTTTAGAGCCACTAATTGGGCAAGCAATTTCTAAATCAATGATTAATTGGCGTAACGCATCTAAGCTGCTGTCGTTAAGTGCGGCTTCTAATTTTGTATTTATCTCATCAATTTTTTCTTGATTACGCAATACATTCGGATTGGTTTTTAAAAACTGCTCAGCATCAAAAGCATCACCAAATCGCTTTTGTCCTTTCTCCACTTCTTTTTGAATTTTAGCTTCATATTTTGCAATATGCTCCTCCACCAAAACATCGGCACGGTATCTTTTTTTGCTGTCTTTGTTGTCAATTAAAGGGTCATTAAAAGCGTCCACATGGCCTGAAGCTTTCCATACGGTAGGATGCATAAAAATGGCGGCATCAATACCTACAATATTTTCATGCATTTGTACCATTGACTTCCACCAATATTCTTTGATGTTGTTTTTTAGTTGTGCGCCAAGTTGTCCGTAGTCGTAAGTTGCGCTTAAACCATCGTAAATATCACTGCTTGGAAAAACAAAGCCATACTCTTTGGCATGACTGATAATGTTTTTTAATGAATCTTCATTTGTTGCCATAGGAGGGCAAAGTTAAAAATGTTTAGAGTTTGAAATAGCAACTAATGAGAATAAATTATTGCACTAAAAACTCTCTGTAGCCAGTATCGTTAAATGGAGAAAAAACAGTTTCGTTTTTTGAGTTAACTAATTGCAGCCTTAAACTATGTTTCCCTTTTGGTAATTCAGAAATATAATGTGGTTTGTTTTCGGTAATGTAGAAAGTTTGTGTTTCGTCAATAGTGGCTTTAATCTTCATGGTAGAAAAATCAACATCATAAGCGAAAAAATCTAACACAATGTTTTTATTAGCTACTGTGTCTAAAGGAGAAATGTAATAGAGTAAAGGTGTTCCTTTTGTCCACTCTTTGCTCACGGGCATCAATAAATGTGTATTTCTGTTGCTTCCTTTTCCTTCCGTCCAATCAAAAAAAGCAATGATGTTATCTGTTTTGGTGGTAAAAACATCAATGTAGTTTGCTTGTGCAAATATGGGTTTGTCATTATTATTGATTGCCCCAACAATTTGATTTCCTAAACTTCTTTTAAACGAAAATTTTTGAATGGGGAAGTTAACGCCTTTTGGATTTGACGGAGAGATAATGTCAAGCCTAATGTTTGGAGGCAATTCAACGGGCGTAATTTCAAAATCTAATTTCTGCACAGACTCTACTAGTGTGTCTGCCGAAATAATGAAAGTGGTATCAGTAGCTTTAATGCTATTAGTTTCAGAAGTTTCTTTTTCTTCTTTAGGTTCGCTACAAGAGTGGACTAAAAAAGCCACTCCAAAAATAAATGGAATGGCTTTGTATGTGCTAACTAATTTCAACGTTGTTATTCGCAAGTTTTGTTAAGTGTAGTTTCAATCATTACCTCAACATCCGGCCATAAAACGCTTTTGCCGTCAGTTCCTTTGTGTAAATCATTACAAACTTTATTTAAAGAAGTAATAGCATCTTGTCCGTTAAAGTCGTTCATGTTTAATGCAACATTAATTTTTACGACTTCACCTTCCATGCTTACATTTCCTGTTACTTCTTTTTCTACATCATTTAATTTTAACTTAATGGTAGCGGTGTTATCCATTATTCCCATAACAGTTCCGGTAATGGTAGATGTGTTCATCATTTTTCCAAAGAAGCTCTCTACAATTTTTTGGTCTCTTTCCGGGTTATCAGAGTTTATGGAAGAAGTATAAATAGTAAAAGAAGTGCTGTGAACTAAATCAGTTACTGTTTCCACATTATCACTATATCCCGAAACTTCAATAGAGTCGAACCGCCCTTTCACGCCTGTTTTTTCAGTAAACTTAAAGGCAGTCCAGTAAACTCCGGTTGTAGAGTGGTTGTAAGAATATTTACAAGCAGGCTCTGCTATTACGGTGTCTTTTACTTCATTTTCAGTGGCAGTTTCGTTTCCTCCTCCGCAAGAAGTAATAATGGTTAAAAATGAAATACTAATTGTTGTAAGGAATAAATTTTTCATAATTTTTCTATAGATTTTAAAACACAAATGGTGTTAATGATATTCAATTAATAATTGATTTTTTTCAACTGCTTGACCTTTTTCTACCTTAATGTTTTTGATTTTTCCGTCAATAGGAGACTTTAAAACATTTTCCATTTTCATGGCTTCTAAAATCAAAATAGAATCTCCTTTTTTTACCTCAGCGTCTTTATGGGCAACAACTTCCAACACCAAACCAGGCATAGGGGCTTTAATTTCTGATATTTTATTATCTGCCATAGCATCAATTCCCATAGTTGCAAGAAGTTCATCTAATTCATCTTGCACTTTAACAGTATATCTATTGCTATTTACTTTAACGGTTAAAGTTTTGGAAACATAGTCCGCCTCAATAATTTCTACATTGTAAGATTGGTGATTTGACAGAACATGAAACAGTTCTTCATCAATTTTATTAATATCTAAATCAAAAGGTTTTCCTTCTATTTTTCCGGAAGACTTTTCTTCAAAAACAATTTCTTGCTTTTTATCACTAACGATTGTATGTAGTTTCTTTTTCACGAAACAAAGGTATAAAAAAAGACGACCATTTCCAGTCGTCTTTAAACCTATTATGATTAAAAAATAATACTTATTTGGTAAGTACTATTTTTTGAGTTGAGACTTGTTCGCCAATTTTAACTTTTACAAAATAAACACCATTAGAGTTATCTTTTAAATCAATAGTGAGGTAGTTTTTCTGAACACCTGAATAGCTGTAAACAATTTCACCTAATGTGTTCAGCACATATACCTCAGACATATTGCTTTTAGGCATTAACACTTTTACCTCTCCGTTGCTTGGGTTCGGGAAAACTTTTATTTCCGGCACTTCAACCAAAGCTTCTTCTTCTCCTGTTACAATGTTACAAGCAATTGGAATAATGGCAGCAGAGTGATTTACATTATAAGTAGATAAAGCCGTCCAGGCGGGTGTAGATTCATAAGCCCACATAGTGGCAGTAGTTTTTGGCGTTGAAAAAAGAGCTACTGTATCTCCTGTTCCTCCTGTAGTAGGGTGATCAAATCCTACAAAGAAATTTCCACTTAATGCCGGTCTTGGAGAAAGAGTCCACACTTTACCTTGTGCAGGAGTTATGGTAGAAATTCCTATAGTTGAGCTTGCCATAACATTTGAGTTGTTTGGCTCTCCACCTGTTGCTTGCCCCCAAACTTTTAATCTTATATTTCCTGTTCCTTTAGCCGCACCAAAAAAGTAAATAACTTCTTTTAGTTCTTTTCCGGGTTGTGAAAAGGTTACTTTATCTGCCCAACCATTGTCACCGTAAGTGTTTCTTCCCATTACATAGCCATTTCCTGCCCCCCAGGTATAAACACCTGTTTGAGAATTTCCTCCGTCAGGATTTAAAAGCCAGTTTCCTACAGAGTCACAGGTTACTGTTCCGGCAGAATTTACAAGAATATAAGAGGTTTTTGTTTCAGTATTAGTAGATGTTCCGTCACCAACGGTTAATGAAACCGTATAAGTACCGGGTGTGTTATAGGTAATTACGTGTGGTCCTTGAGTATTGGCTGTTGAAGGAGTTCCTCCGGTAAATGTCCAGCTCCAACTTGTAATAGTGTTTGGCCCTGTAGATTGGTCAGTGAAAGTTACACTTTGACCGGCATTAATAGTAGTAACGTTGGCAGAAAACTCTGCATCTAAGTTAGCCGGATTACAAACGGTAGAGGCATTTAAGGTACTTCTTCTTGGAGAGTTTTGCATTACGGTTACCATTCTCGCTTTTTGGTTTAATGAAAACATATTCATACACGCATCGTTAGTGTAGTCCATGTAATTCATAAATTGGTCGGCAGAACTACACGTTGTTCTTGGGTGTGTAGGGCATCCGCTTGACAGATATTGCTGAGTAGGCGTGTCGTTACAATAATCTGTTCCGCAACTAGCATCTCCGTTAATATGGCGCAGGCCTAGCCAGTGTCCAACCTCATGAGTTGCAGTTCTTCCTCTATTAAAAGGAGCGGAAAGAGTACCCACTCTTCCGAAATAATTGTATCCAATTACAACTCCGTCAGTATTTGCAGCGCCATTGTTATTGTTAATGCCACTAAGCCCTGAGCTATTTGGAAACTGCGCATAGCCTAATAAACCGCCTGAAAGCTGGCATACCCATACGTTCATGTATTTTGTCGGGTCCCATGAGGTAGCAGGTTTGATAGTACTATTAACTGTATTCATAGAGTAGCCTGAGGTAGTGTTGCTTAAACCTGAGATAGATGTTGCAGAAACCCTGTGAATTCCTGGTTCAGTTAAGGGTGTTCCGTTAGGGTCTCTCAATGCTTTGCAAAAATTTATTTCACAATCTGCCGCAACACTTACAAATGCTGATGGAGTTTGAGAAGCATCGGCATTTGTTCTTCTAAAATCTTCATTTAATACATCGTACTGAGAGTAAACTTGTGCTTGAGAAATATTTCTTCCGGTACCTACATTTTCATTCGAATTATGAATAACATGAACAATTACAGGGATAGTGTAAACTATTTTTTTGGCGTTGTTATTAGCCATCATTTGTTCATACTCTTTTACTTTAGGAGCTAGCCATTTTTCAAAATCTTCTACGGTTTCCATTTGAGGAAACTTTTCTTTCATCATTTTTTCATATTCAACAGTTCCACAATTACGCACGGAAGGTGCTTCAGGAAGATTGTCGGAAGATGAATTTTGAACGGTTGGTCGTTGTGCATTTACAGAAAAAAATAGTGCAAATGCAAATAAAAAGAGTAAGTTTTTTTTCATTTTAACCTAGTTTAATCAGTTGAATATCAGTATAAATTAATGATATAAATTTTGATGTGAGCTAAAGTAATAATTTATGGAGTGGAAAAGTAGGTGAATTTATTTTAGAATTGGTTTTCTAATTTTAAAAAATACCAATTAATTAATTGAAAATCAATAATGTGTATTTGTGAATATTTAAAGTCTAACCATCTTATACAAATAGCCGACTATTCAAATTTTATTCTAAATGAAAACTTATATGTAAAATTATCTTTTGAATTTGGTAGTTGATACGGCCCAAATCGATAGTAAGAAGCTATTCCGAAGGAACTAAAGCCCATTGTAAATAGGTGATGAATTTCTAGCCCGGCTTCATGATACCCTTTTTCTAATGTATTGAATGAATAGTTTCGATGATTTTGAATGTCTTTCATTTTCCCCCAAGCAGTTGAGTAAACCATTACAAACTCCGGTTCAAACCCTTTTGTTTTTAATAGTAAAGACCCAAAGCTGTGTCTAAAAAAGCCATGGAGATATTCATCAGAATAAAACTCTTGAAGCCGCATGGTTTCAAATGAATATTGCGAAGTGATAAAACCATTTTGAAAAGCGGCAGGGTGAGCGACCAGCTTTTGTAAAGGAACGTCTCCTATAACTTTTCCGGCTGCTAGTCTAAAACTACTTTTTCCAAGGTTTTTGATATAAAAGGTTTTGTCAAGCCTTAAATCAATTTTTTGGAACTCAAAATCATTACCAATTCCATAAGGAATGTTTTGTGAGTATTTGAAATAAACGATAGGATATTTAGTGCCTAACGAAACAGAGCCGTCTTGTGTAAGCAAGTATTTTTCTTTAAAAGCAAACCTAACTTGTATGCCGCCCTCCAAAAAGGTAAAATCATTTCTTAGGGAAGTAATTTCCGGAGACAAGCGTTTTGCAAATTGATAATTGTTAGTGGCGTTATAGGTGCTTTGTAAACCAAAAATGTTTACGGAAAAGTGTTTTAATGTTCTAAAGTAAAATAAGGCTCCAACTTCTTCAACACTGTCCATACGATTGACTAGGAAGTTTCTTGTAGTTTCTGTTGAAAGCCATTGCTTCTTTTCAAAAAATGTAATGCTTCCGGTTTCCTTAACATCAACCTGATACCATGTTTTAAACCCAAGACCTTTTCTTTTATTTATTTTCCATTCAAAATCGCCACCATATTTAATCGACTTATCTTTAAAGCCATAGGCTCCATAACCGGAAAGACGCCATTTTTCAGATATTCTGAAATTAGTAGTAATCCCCATTCCGAGCCTGAACCCTTCGTAGGCGTTAGCATCTAGCAATCTATTTAAGTCTAAATTAACCGGACCAATAGGAATATTTCCTTTTGTAGCTGCTTCAAAAAGCTTTAGTTTAAACTCTAAATTTTCGGCTTCACTTATACTATCAATTACCTGGTAAGTAGTTTTTTCTTTTTCGGAAAGACTGTCTATTCTATGTTCGTTCCAAAACAAATCATCTTTTTTATAGGCTTCTTTGTTTAAATCAACCGCAATGTTTCCAAACTCTCGCTTTTTTAGTTCAGGATTTATCTCAATGTTTTTGATATAGGAGCGCCCAATTCCGACTAAACTGTGGTTATTAACCATAGTGTTAGGAAACGAAAGTAATGTATTGAGCTGTGTGGGAAACCATTGATTATTTATTTGCTCATATTTTTGAGTGATTTTTATGTTAGAAACCTCTGATTGTTCGTAGGCTTCTGCTATTACATTTTGGATGGCATATCCGTTTGTGTTGATGAATAAAATTCCCTGAAGCCCTTTAAAGTTTTTGCCTTTTAACGGGCGAAAAGAAATCACAAAAACACTGTCGGTTTCATTTTGGTAAAGTGTATCTTGTATTAAAAACAGATATTTTTCAGTACTTCCATTTCCAATTGGGTTGAGATAAGTGGTGTAATTAATAACCATTGGGTCATTATAAAACGAAAAGGATTGAAACTGTGTGGCTAAAGCCGTAAATGAAGGGTTTTTAAATCCAGAAACTCTTGAAGCCAAGACTTTTTCATAAGTATTATCCGGTGGAATAAACTTACGCTCTGTTACTGATTCCATCATAAAAAGATGTTGCTTGTTGAAAAATTCAATGGTTTTTTGGTCTGAGGTATCCAAAGAGTTAATAGTGTCCGGATTGTTTAACAGAAAGCTGTCAATAGCAGCGGTAAAAATAAACTTGTTGTAGGTTTCATATTTAAAGGAAATCGATTCAGGGTTATTTATTTTTCTGTTTTCAGCTGCTTTTTTAATTATTCGATGTGCCGGGTTTTCTCCGGGCTTTACCACAAACTCACCTAAAGAATAAGAGACAGGGGATAACTTGATAGCAATTGGTTTTGAAAAATCTATTTCACTAGATGTAATTTCTTTTGGTTTGTAGCCAATAAAGGAGAAAGAAATTTTTGTTATTGGAATATCGGAAAGGAGCGTAAATTTCCCGTCAATATCGGTATTGGTTCCTTTTTGAAGACCGTTGTAGGTTACAGTAACAAATGGCATAAACTCACCATTTTTTTCATCCGTAACCGTTCCTGAAACAGCGTATTGGGCGTTTGCGGAATAAGCAAAAAGTGCTAACAATAATATCCCTATAATTTTTTTTGACATCATTATTCTCCAAAGCTAAAAAAATACAAAATCTAAATGGCTAAATTTGCACAGGTGGCAATATATGTTTACGATAGGCTAAAGTTATTAAAATCACTGAGCTTGTTTAGATTACTAAACGGTTTTGTGGTGGTGTGGAGTTATTTTATTTCTAAACTCACCAAAAAGAATTTTCATGCCGGGATGCCTTTAAGTATTGCTATTGAGCCTACCACAGCGTGCAATTTGGGTTGCCCTGAATGCCCCAGCGGATTAAAGCAATTTACCAGAAAAACCGGTAATGCCAATTTGGAGTTTTACAAAACGATTATCGATCAGGTTAAAAATAAAGCAGGCTATCTAACACTTTATTTTCAGGGTGAGCCATATATCAACCCTCAGTTTTTGGAAATGGTAAAATATGCCGAACAACAAAAAATATATACGGCAACTTCTACCAATGCACATTTTTTGGATGATGAAAATGCCAAAAAGACAGTAGAAAGTGGCTTAAGCAGATTGATTGTTTCTATTGACGGAACTACACAAGAAGTGTATGAGCAATATAGAATAAACGGAAAGCTGGATAAGGTTTTGGAAGGAACCAAAAATGTAGTTAAATGGAAAAGGGAATTAAAAAGTAAAACGCCACATATTATTTTTCAGTATTTGGTGGTAAAACCTAACGAGCATCAAATAGAAGAAGTTAAAAGTTTAGCAAAAGAGTTGGGCGTGAATGAGGTAAGGTTTAAAACAGCTCAAGTGTACAACTTTGAAAATGGAAATGAGTTAATTCCTGACAATGAAAAATTTGCTCGATATAAGAAACAAGCAAATGGAAAATACGTGATAAAAAATCCGTTGGAAAATCATTGCTGGAAAATGTGGAGCTCTTGTGTTATTACCTGGGACGGAAATATAGTTCCTTGCTGTTTTGATAAAGATGCTACGCACACTTTAGGAAGTTTACAAAACCAAAGCTTTAAAAAAATCTGGCAAAGTGAAGCCTATAACAATTTTAGACAAGCTGTTCTTACCTCAAGAAAGCAGATAGATATATGCGCCAATTGCAGTGAAGGCAGTATGGTGT
>ERZ869936.2729-NODE-2729-length-10046-cov-4.103894_pt1 | contig 10046 bp, 6 predicted proteins | sample MGYA00520876_ERZ869936 | MGnify/ENA primary metagenome ERZ869936 (study PRJEB32218, sample SAMN09650985) | biofilter metagenome | isolation source: enrty point of leading RO module | place: Saudi Arabia: Thuwal, RO plant located on Red Sea | collected 2016-02-17 ... | reverse complement strand
GCGAGTTCGTGGCGATCGTCGGGGCCAGCGGCTCGGGGAAGAGCACCCTGCTGCACCTCCTCGGCGCACTCGATCGCCCCGACGCGGGCGAGGTGACGCTCGAGGGGGTGAGCTACGCAGGTCGCGGTCCCAAGGAACTCGCCTCGCTGCGGAGCGCGCGGCTCGGCTTCGTCTTCCAGTTCCACCACCTGCTGCGCGACTTCACCGCGGTCGAGAACGCGATGATGCCGCTGCTGATCGCCGGAGTGGCCGAGGCGGAAGCGCGCCAGCAGGCCCGCGAGGTGCTGGTCACCCTCGGGATGTCCCACCGCGAAGGGTCGCGCGTGACGGTCCTCTCTGGCGGCGAGCAGCAGCGCGTGGCGCTCGCCCGCGCGCTGGTGCACCATCCGGCGGTGCTGCTGGCCGACGCCTCGCACATTCCACAGGTGCTCGATGCAATCGATCGCCCACAGCGCGCTCGCGGCGGTGCCGGCGGTGCACGTCACCGCCCTGGTGGCGGTCACCCACAACCGCGATCTCGCGGCGCGCGCCGATCGGGTGGTGGCCCTTGAGGACGGCCGCCTCCGTCCCGCCCTGGTGGAGGAGATGGTATGACCACCTGCCAAGCGTGCCAGGAGCGGGAGGCCGTGGTGCACCTCACCCAGGTGGTGGGAGAGCAGGTGACCACCATTCACCTCTGCGGCACGTGTGCGGCGGAGCGGGGGCTCGCGACCGAGGGCGAGGCCGCGGCCACCCCGCTCGGTTCGTTCCTCGCCGCCCTCGGTCCGGCACCGGCGGCGACCGAGAGCGCCGCGGAGCAGTGCCCGGAGTGCGGTGCGACGCTGGCCGACATCCGGGCATCTGGCCGGTTGGGATGCGCCAGCTGCTGGTCGGCGTTCGCCGGGCCGCTTCGCGACTTGGTCCGTCGGCTCCACGGCGCGTCGCTGCACGTCGGCGAGCAGTACCGTGATCCGGCCGAGGGCCCCGGCTCGCCCGAGCGCCGGGTGGCGCACGAGCGGATCCGGCTCCGCGAGGCGCTGCGCGAGGCGGTCGAGACCGAGGCGTTCGAGGAGGCGGCGCAGCTGCGCGACCAGCTCCGCGACCTGGAGGACGAGTGACCCCAGACCCGGTGCTGTCGTGGCTGGGGGAGACCGGGCCCAACGCCGACCTGGTGATCTCGAGCCGGGTCCGGCTGGCGCGCAACGTCGCCGGGCGACCGTTCTGGGGGCGCAATGCCGCCCCCGACCGCGAGCGGATCGTCCGGCTGGTCGAGGCGGCCGCCGACGAGATTCCCGAGCTCGCACCGGCGACCTGGTATCGCCTGGACACGCTCGGTCGCCCCGGGCGCCTGTGGCTGCACGAGCGGCAGTTGGCGTCGCGCGAACTGGCCGGGCTCGACCCGGTGGGCCGTGTCCGGAGCGGGGCCGCCGTGGTCGCCGGAGAGACGGCGGCGGTGATGTGCAACGAGGAGGATCACCTCCGGATCCAGGCCTTCGCGCCGGGGTTTGCGCTCGACCGCGCGGCGCGTGCCGCCGAGCGGGTCGATGGCGAGCTGGGAGCGCGGATTTCCTTCGCCTTCCATCCGGAGTTCGGCTATCTTACCGGCTGTCCGACCAACGTCGGCACCGGGCTGCGCGCGTCGGTGTTGATCCACCTCCCCGCGCTCGTCCTCACCCGTGAGATCGGCAAGGTGCTGCAGGGCCTCTCGCAGGTGGGACTGACGCACCGCGGGCTGTGGGGAGAGGGCAGCGAGGTCCGCGGCAACCTCTTCCAGCTCTCCAACCAGACGACACTGGGGAAGACCGAGGCGGAGCTGCTGGAACACCTCGGCCGACTGGTGGTCGAGATGATGGGCCACGAGGCACGGGCCCGCCGGCTGCTGCTGCGCGACGCGCCGATGCTGGTGGAAGATCGGGTCTGGCGGGCGTGGGGGCTGCTGCGGCACGCCCGGGTGCTGACGTTCGACGAGACGCTCAACCTGTTGAGCGGCGTGCGGCTGGGGATCGGGATGGGCATCCTCCCCCGGCGCGACTGGATGACCCTGAACCGGTTGCTGGTGGAGGCGCAGGACGCGCACCTCGCCCAGCGAACCGGAACCGGCCTCGATGACGAGGCGCTGCCGGTGCACCGGGCCGACCTGGTGCGCGGGATGCTGGACGAGGAGGCTCGCGGATGAACGGGTACAACTTCACGGACCGGGTGCGGAAGGTGCTCCAGATGGCGCGCGAGGAGGCGGCGCGGCTCCATCACGAGTACGTCGGCACCGAGCACATCCTGCTGGGCCTGATCCGCGAGGGCGAGGGCGTGGCAGCCGCCGTGCTCACCAACCTCGGCGTCGACCTCGAGGACATCCAGCAGAAGATCGAGGAGACGGTGAAGAAGGGGAAGGCGGCCGCGGCGACCGGTCCCGAGCTGCCCTACACGTCGCGCGCCAAGAAGGTGCTCGAGCTGGCGATGATGGAGGCGCGCGAGCTGTCGCACTCGTACGTCGGCACCGAGCACCTGCTGCTCGGGCTGCTGCGCGAGGAGAAGGGGATCGCCGCGCAGGTGCTCACCGACGCGGGCGTCACCCTCGAGCAGGCGCGCGCCGAGACGCTGCGGCTGCTCGGCAGCGACCTCTCGCCGGGCCAGCAGTCGGGGATCACGCCGGCCGCCGGGTCGGGCACCGGGCCGCAGCAGGTCCCGCCCAAGGCCGAGAAGAAGTCCAAGACGCCGGCACTGGATCACTTCTGCCGCGACCTCACCGCGCTCGCCGCCGAGGGCGAGCTCGACCCGACCATCGGCCGGGCCGTCGAGATCGAGCGGGTGATGGAGATCCTCGCGCGCCGCAAGAAGAACAACCCGGTGCTGATCGGCGAGCCCGGCGTCGGCAAGACGGCGATCGTCGAGGGGCTCGCGCTGCTCATCGCCAACGCGCAGTGCCCCGACGTGCTGCGCGACCACCGCGTCCTGTCGCTCGACATGGCGGCGGTGATCGCGGGCACCAAGTACCGCGGCCAGTTCGAGGAGCGGCTCAAGGCGGTGATGAACGAGATCGCGCAGAGCAAGAACGTGATCCTGTTCATCGACGAGCTGCACACCCTGGTGGGGGCCGGCGCCGCGGAGGGGGCGATCGACGCCTCGAACATGCTCAAGCCCGCGCTGGCGCGCGGCGAGCTCCAGTGCGTCGGCGCGTCGACGCTCAACGAGTACCGCAAGTACATCGAGAAGGACGGCGCGCTCGAGCGGCGCTTCCAGCCGGTCATCGTGGATCCGCCGGCGGTCGAGGAGCCCGTCGAGATCCTCAAGGGCCTGCGCGGCCACTACGAGGAGCACCACCGGGTCGTCATCCCCGACGAGGCGCTGCAGGCCGCCGCCGAGCTGTCGGAGCGCTACATCACCGACCGGTTCCTGCCGGACAAGGCGATCGACGTGATCGACGAGGCCGGCGCCCGCGCGCGCCTGGCGTCGCAGCACCCGCCCGCCGAGGTCGGCGAGCTCAAGGGACAGCTGGAGCAGGTCACCGCCGAGAAGGAGGAGGCGGTCCGCGACCAGAACTTCGAGAAGGCGGCCGCCCTGCGCGACCGCGAGCGGGAGCTGCAGCAGCAGATTCGCGCGGTGCAGGAGGAGTGGGAGCGCGAGCGGCAGACCCGCCGCCCGGTGATCGACGAGGAGGCGATCGCCTTCATCGTCGGCCGCTGGACGGGGATCCCGGTCACCCGGCTGCAGGAGGCCGAGGCCGAGCGGCTGCTCCGCATGGAGGACGAGCTCCACAAGCAGGTCATCGGGCAGGACGAGGCGATCAAGGCGGTGTCGCGCGCCATCCGGCGCTCGCGCGCCGGCCTCAAGGACCCGTCGCGGCCGATCGGCTCGTTCATCTTCTCGGGCCCCACCGGGGTCGGCAAGACCGAGCTGGCGCGCGCCCTGGCGAAGTTCCTCTTCAACGACGCGTCGGCGCTGATCCGGGTCGACATGTCGGAGTACATGGAGAAGTTCTCGGTGTCGCGCCTGATCGGCGCGCCCCCGGGGTACGTCGGCTACGAGGACAGCGGCACCCTCACCAAGGCGGTGCGCCGCAAGCCCTACAGCGTGGTCCTCCTCGACGAGATCGAGAAGGCCCATCCCGACGTGTTCAACATCCTGCTGCAGGTGCTCGACGAGGGCCACCTCACCGACAACTACGGCCGGATGATCGACTTCAAGAACACCGTGGTGATCATGACCTCGAACGTCGGCGCCCGCGACCTGATGCAGGGCAAGTCGCTCGGCTTCCACGCCGCCGACGCGGAGCGCACCTTCCAGCGGATGAGCGACACGGTCAAGGAGGAGATCGGCAAGGTCTTCAATCCCGAGTTCCTCAACCGGCTCGACGACGTGATCGTGTTCCACCCGCTCGAGAAGGAGCACATCGCCCGGATCGTCGGCGTGCTGCTGCGCGACATGGGCCGCCGGCTGGGCGACAAGGTGCGGCTCACGGCCGGCGCCACCGACTTCCTGGTCGAGCAGGGCTACGACGCGGCGTTCGGGGCGCGGCCGCTCAAGCGCGCCATCCAGCGCTGGGTGGAGGACCCGCTCAGCGAGCGGATCCTCGCCGGCGAGCTCAACACCGGCGACGAGATCGAGGTCGACGTGTCGCCCGAGCGCGACCGCCTGGTCTTCCGCGCCCTCTCGGAGAGCCGAACCTGACGACCCCGCTTCGGCGCGCTGCGGCGCGCCCCTGCCGCTGGCTCGGCGCCGCGCTGGTCCTGGCCCTTGCCGCGGCGGCGCCGCTCGCGGCCCAGGACCCCGGCGCGGCCGGCTTCCCGCGCGTCGATAGCATCGTCGTCGAGGGGAACGCCCGCCTGTCCAGCGAGCAGATCGCCACCGCCGCCGGCATCGTCCTCGGCACCGAGGTGACGTTCCGCGACGTCCAGCGCGCCATCCGCACCCTCTTCGCCACGGGGCAGTTCGACTCGGTGCGCGTCGAGCAGCGCGAGGCGGACGGGCGCGTGGTGCTGGCGCTGGTGGTCACGGAGCGGCCGATCCTGCGGGGCTGGGAGGTGACGGGCCCGCGCGAGATCTCGCCCCGCGACGTCCGGGACCGGGTGACTCTCGTCGCGGGACGCCCGCTCGATCGCGCCGCGCTGGCCCGCTCGGCGTTCGCCATCGACTCGATGTACCGCGACGCCGGCTACTACGGTGTCCGCGTCAGCACGCGCACCGAGCCGATCGACGACGGCGTGCGCGTGGGGATCGACATCCGCGAGGGCAACCGGGTGGTGATCTCGCAGGTGGCCGTCGACGGCAACACCGCGTTCCGCGACGAGGAGCTGGTCGGGGCGATCGCCTCGAAGCCCGAAGGCTTCTGGTGGTTCCGCAGCGGCAAGGTCGAGGATGACCGGATCGAGCAGGACATCCGCCAGCGCCTTCCCGACTGGTACGGCGACCGCGGCTACGTCGACTTCCAGGTCACCGGCGACACCCTCCTGCCCGATCCCGAGACCGGCAAGGCGATCCTCCGGCTGGCGGTCGACGAGGGGCGCCAGTACCGCGTCGGCAGCGTCGAGATCGTCGGCAACTCGCGCTTCTCCACCGAGGAGCTCGGCGCGCTGTTCCCGTTCGCCCTGCCCGAGCAGATCAACACCGGGGCCGAGCTCGGCACGGTGTTCAACCGCAGCGACTGGCAGACCGCGCGGCAGCGGATCGAGGACCTCTACGCGAACAGCGGCTACATCCGCGCCGCGATCATCGCCCAGGAATCGCGCCGCACCGCGGCCGGCGACTCGCTGCCGCTGCTCGACCTCCGGATCGCCATCCAGGAGGGGTTGCCAGCCTACATCAACCGGGTCGAGATCGTCGGCAACGACGTCACCCACGAGCGGGTGATCCGCGAGGCGATCGTCATCCTGCCGGGCGAGCTGTTCAACCGCGAGCGCCTGATCCGTTCGTACCAGAACATCTCGAACCTGAACTTCTTCGAGCAGCCGCTGCCGGTGCCGGACATCGCGCCGCTCGACAACGGCGACGTCGACATCACCTTCCGGGTCACCGAGAAGCGGACCGGCAACATCAACTTCGGCGCGTCGGTGGGGCAGGGAACCGGCCTCGGCGGGTTCCTCGGCCTCGAGGAGCCGAACCTGTTCGGGCGCGGCAAGCGCGGCCGCCTGCAGTGGCAGTTCGGCCGCAACATCAATGACTTCCAGCTGAGCTATTCCGACCCGGCCGTGCTCGGCTCGCGCATCTCGAGCACCGTGTCGGTGTTCAACTCGCGGCAGCGATTCATCGTGGGCGACCTCGGCCGCCGGCAGCAGGAGGGCGGCTCGCTGCAGGTCGGCCTCCCCTGGCTCGGCTCCCGCTACTCGCGCGTCTTCGCGTCGTACGGCTTCCAGCGGATCCGCTTCACCGAGGGATCGGCCGACCTGCAGCAGCGCTTCCGCTGCTCGCCGTGCTCGCGCTCGACGCTGGGGCTCTCGTTCCTGCGGGACAACCGGATCGGGCTGCCGTTCCCGGTGGCAGGCTCGCTCGTCAACGTCGGGATCGAGCAGAACGGCGGCATCCTCGGCGGTACCGGCGACTACCAGAAGCTCGACCTCGAGACCCGCTGGTACACCCTGCTCGGGGGCGCCGGCGGCCAGCGGGGCTTCGGGGGCGGGATCCAGTTCACCCTCGGCATCACCGCCAAGAGCGGCTTCATCTTCGGCAACCCGGGCGGCTTCTTCACCGAGCTCTACTCGCTCGGCGGCGTCCAGTTCGGCGTCCCGCTGCGGGGCTACGACGAGTTCTCGATCACGCCCAAGGGATTCGACCCCAACGCCGCCTCCAACACCGCCAGCGCCGATGCCTTCGGCAAGGCCTACGCGGCGTTCACGGTCGAGGCCGGGATGCGCCTGTCACAGTCGGTGTACCTGAACACCTTCTTCGACGCCGGCAATGTCTATGGCAGTGTGCGCGCCTGGGACCCCACTCGTCTCTACAGGGGCGCGGGCGTGGGCGCCGCGTTAGTTTCCCCGCTTGGCCCGATCGGGGTCGACCTCGGCTACGGGTTCGACAAGACGGACGTCCAGGGCCGCCCGGACCCGGGGTGGAAGCTCCACTTCCGGCTCGGGAACTTCTTCTAGCCCCTCGCGGGCCCTACGGGCCCGCTCGGGGTGACAACAGCGCCCTCTGAGGGCCACTTGGGCCCGCTCGGGGTGACCACAGGCAGGAATGATGAGGATGCAGAGCATGACCGGTCTCCGTACCGCCCTGATCGCGCTTGGCGCGGTCGCCCTCGCCGCCGCTGCTCCCGCGCTCGTCGCGGCCCAGGGCCAGGCCCCCACCCGGATCGGCTACGTGGCCGTGCAGGCGGTGCTCCAGCGCACCCCCGGCTACGCTCAGGCCGACTCGATCTGGAGCCAGGAGGAGGCGGGCTACCAGCGGGAGCTCACCCAGCTGCAGTCGCGGATGGATTCCGCCACCGCGGCCTTCGACCAGCAGTCGGTCATGCTCTCGCCGAGCAACCGGGCGGCCGAGCAGCGCAAGCTACAGGACCTCGCGGGCCAGCTGAACCAGCGGGTCAACGAGCTGCGCCAGCGGGCCGCCGATCGGCAGCGCGAGCTGCTCGACCCGATCGAGGAACGCGTCATGGCGGTCATCGAGGGGCTGCGGGCCGAGGGGAACTTCGCGGTGATCTTCGATGTCAGTTCGCAGGGCAGCAACATCGTCGCCGCGGACAAGTCGCTCGACCTGACCCAGCGCGCCATCCAGCGGCTCACCGCCGCAGACGGCACCTCGGGGAACGACTGACGCCAGCGTCTCGGGAGGGCCTCACTGCACAGGCGGTCGCCGATCTGGTCGGCGGCCGCCTGTCTGGCGATGGTGGGGTGTCATTGCGGCGGGTCCGCTCGCTCGAACGGGCCCGCGCCGACGAGCTCGCGGTGTGCTCGGGACCGAAGTTCCGGTCCGCGCTCGCGGCGTCCGCAGCCGGCGCCGTGCTGCTGCCATCCGCCTGCGAAGGCGACCCCGGACCAGCCACCCGGATCGTGGTCGACGACCCGATGGAGGCGATGGTCGAGGTGGCCTGGGCGCTCGCTGGTGGTGCCGGGCCGGCACCGGGTGTCGCTGCCACCGCACGCCTCGGCACCGGGGTGACCCTTGGCCGCGAATGTCGCATCGACCACGGTGCGGTGATCGGCGACGGCGTGGTGCTCGGCGACCGGTGTCGCATCGGCCCCCTGGTGGTGATCGAGCACGGGGTCACGCTTGGCGCCGATGTCGAGTTGGGTCCCCGCGTGGTGGTGCACGCCGGATCGGTGCTCGGCCATCGCGTCATCTGCAAGGCGGGGGCGGTCATCGGTGGCCCGGGGTTCGGGTTCCTCTCCTCGGAGGCAGGCCATCGGCGCGTCCCGCAGCTGGGCGGCTGCATCCTGGGAGACGATGTCGAGGTGGGCTCGAACAGCTGCATTGACCGCGGCTCCCTCGATGACACCGTGATCGGCGAGGGGACCAAGATCGACAACCTGGTGCACGTGGCCCACAATGTCCGCATCGGCAGGCAGTGCCTCCTGATGGCCGGGGTTGGCGTCTCGGGGAGCACCCGGATCGGCGACGGCGTCATCCTCGCGGGGCAGGCGGGTCTGGTCGGCCACATCGAGATCGGCGACGGCGCTCGGATCGGAGCACAGGCCGGTGTGATCTCCTCGATCCCGGCCGGCGCGGCGGTGTCCGGCTATCCGGCGCGATCCCACCGGGAGTATCTCCGCGCCCAGGCCGCGCTGTACCGCCTCGCCCCGCACGTGGCGGCCCTCGAGGCGCTGCTCCGCAGGGATGACGATGGCTAGGCGCACCCTCAAGGCGACGGCATCGATCTCCGGACAGGGACTGCACACCGGCGCGACGACGACGACGACCATCGGCCCCGGCGAGCCGGGCGCCGGGATCCGGTTCCGCCGCAGCGACCTGCCGGACGCCCCGCCGGTGGCGGCCCGCGTCGGCAACGTCCGCGCGACCGAGCGTCGCACCGCCCTGGGCGTCGACCAGGCCGAGATCCAGACGGTGGAGCACCTGCTGGCGGCGCTGGCTGGGGCGGGACTCGATGACGCGCTGGTCACCCTCGATGGCCCCGAGCCGCCGATGCTCGACGGCTCGTTCCTGCCGTGGCTCGAGCTGATCGACCGCGCCGGGATCGTGGAGCATCCCGGCGAGCCGGCCGTAGTCCGGGTCACCCGCCCGTTCGAGGTCACCGCCGGGGATGCCCGCTACGTGGTCTCGCCCGATTCCGGGCTCCGGATCACGGCCACCATCGAATGGGCCCACCCGGCGATCGGGCGGCAGTCAATGGCGCTGGAGGTGACGCCGGAGGGGTTCCGGCGCGAGATTGCCCCTGCGCGTACCTTCGGGTTCGTGCACGAGGTGGAGGCGCTGCGGGCCCGCGGACTCCTGATGGGCGCCACCGGCGACATGGCGGTGGTCCTCTCGGAGGACGGGGTGGCTTCGGGCACGCTGCGCTGGCCCGACGAATTCGTCCGGCACAAGATCGGCGACGTGGTGGGCGACCTCGCCCTCCTCGGCGCCCGCGTGGAGGCGCACATCATGGCGGAACGGCCCAGTCACCAGGGGAACGTCGCGTTGGCACAGGAGCTGGCCCGCCGGGGCGAGCGGCGCGATCCCAGCGCCCTCGACATCACCCGGATCATGCAGGTGATGCCGCACCGGTATCCGTTCCTGCTCGTCGATCGCATCCTCGAGATCGAGCCCGAGAAGCGGATCGTCGGGCTCAAGAACGTGACCATCAACGAGCCGTTCTTCCAGGGCCACTTCCCGGGCCATCCGATCATGCCGGGCGTGCTGATCGTCGAGGCGATGGCGCAGGTCGGTGGCATGCTGCTGATGGACCACTTCGACGATCCGGAGTCGAAGGTGGTGTACTTCATGTCGCTCGACAACGTCAAGTTCCGCCGCCCGGTGCTGCCGGGCGACCAGCTGCGCTTCGAGCTGGAGATGGTGCAGTTCCGCGGCCGCACCTGCAAGATGCGCGGCGTGGCGTACGTGGATGGCCAGGCGGTCTGCGAGGCGCAGATGACGGCCCGGGGCCCGATGACGGCGCCGCGGCCGATGGCGACATCCGGCCC